>ERZ1673695.97-NODE-97-length-153953-cov-23.212751_pt1 | contig 153953 bp, 149 predicted proteins | sample MGYA00580225_ERZ1673695 | MGnify/ENA primary metagenome ERZ1673695 (study PRJEB41218, sample SAMN15661739) | gut metagenome | host: Homo sapiens | place: Canada: London | collected 2015-08-20/2019-03-30 | study: EMG produced TPA metagenomics assembly of... | reverse complement strand
ACTTCACTCAGCCGGAGCCTGCAAACAATTTTGCGCATAAATCTTGACGGCACCGACTTGAACTAACGACTACCGATTTTGCGACTAATTTTGACTGGTTTGGGGCGGTTTTTTATTTTTTGGCCCGTCGAAAGATAAGGTACAATAAGTTTCGCAAAAATAAAAAAGACATGGTTTGCAGATCTCTGGTAGAATGAAGTTGCGACACCACCATTCGAAAGGAGACAGCAAACCATGTCCGAGAAAATTGTACAACTAAACGAGGCCGTAATCAAGAACGAACTCAAGGAACTTGTGCGAGGTAGCGTAGAGGAAACGCTCAACGAATTGCTAGAGGCTGAAGCAGAGAAATTGACCCAGGCTGCTCGGTATGAGCGCAATGAGCAGCGCCAAGGCTATCGCAGCGGCCACTATAGCCGAAACCTTACCACCACTTCCGGGGATGTCACCTTGAAGGTTCCGAAACTCAAGGGCATCCCCTTCGAGACCGCCATCATTGAGCGGTACCGTCGCCGGGAAAGCAGCGTGGAAGAGGCCCTCATTGAGATGTACCTGGCAGGTGTATCCGTCCGGCGTGTGGAAGACATTACAGAAGCCCTGTGGGGCAGCAAAGTCTCTCCCTCTACCATCAGTGAGCTGAACAAGAAAGCATATGTCCACATTGAAGATTGGCGAAACCGTCCTCTGCAGGGTGGACGCTATCCGTATGTCTATGTGGACGGGATCTACCTGCGTCGTAACTGGGGCGGAGAGTTTGAAAATGTAGCTATTCTGGTGGCGATAGCGGTCAATGAAGACGGATACCGGGAGGTTCTTGGTGCTGCCGAAGGCATGAAGGAGGACAAAGCCAGCTGGGTCAGTTTCTTCCAGTGGCTCCGTGGCCGTGGCTTGGATGGGGTAAAACTCGTTGTTGGCGACAAGTGTCTTGGCATGTTAGAAGCCGTGGGTGAAGTGTTTCCTGAAGCCAAATACCAGCGATGCACTGTCCACTTTTACCGCAATGTCTTCTCTGTCACACCTCGCTCCAAAGTGAAGCTGGTAGCCAAAATGCTCAAGGCAATCCACGCCCAGGAGAGCAAGAAAGCCGCCCGTGAAAAGGCCAGGGTCGTGGTGGAGGAGTTGCGCTCCATGAAGCTGAAAGAAGCTGCCAAGAAGGTGGAGGATGGCATTGAGGAGACTTTGACTTACTGTGATTTCCCCAGCGAGCACTGGACCCGCATCCGCACCAACAATGTGATTGAGAGGTTGAATCGAGAGATCTGACGCCGCACCCGTGTAGTGGGTAGCTTCCCGGACGGAAACTCTGCTTTGATGCTGGTCTGTGCCCGGCTGCGCCATGTGGCCGGTACCCAGTGGGGCAACAAGAAGTACATGAATATGAAGCACCTGGAGGCGACCTTGGAGGATGCCTCCATTGCTGGCTGATTTCATTCATCCCAAAGTCTGCAAACCAATTTGCGCAAAACTCTCGACACTACCTTGTTTATTCTACTGGCTCTGTCAACGCCGACAAAAATTGGTTAAATACTCCCGACAAAATATGGTCGCGATCTCCCGGCGCCAACATAGAAAAAAGACAGCCGTTTTTCCCGGCTGTCCCTTGCAGGCAGTTTGTTCGGTTTTGTTGTGATAAAGGGCCTTTTTGTGCGGACCTGAAAACAGCCCTGTGCAGCAGGTATGGCGCTAATGATTATCTTTCCTTCATAATGATTTTTTCCGGAGCAACATTTTCCGTTATATAGGACTCCATCTTTTCATAGCCCGTCATAAGGGTTTCCACCGAGACATGTCTGGACTTTGTATATATGGACGTTTTGTTCAAGATCCCTATCCCGGTGTTTCGATTAACCCTGCGTACCACTTCCCTTATGCTGTCGTAGCAATAACTTCCTCTCAGCGTGCCGACACAGCCCGTCCGGTATGCTCATAATACACAAGAACCGCAGTTCCATTTCCTGTCTGGCTCATCATCGTATAGTCATCTGCTGATATTTCCACACGGGTCCTTAATCCCTGAGAATCCGTCCCCATCAGATAATAATGATGCGAAAAAATGCTGGTATGCGCTTGTGTTTCACTTACTTCTATATCTGTCAGCGTGACCGTCTTCGTGCCCGACGCCAGATCAGCGGCAAAATCCTTCGTAAACCACATGCAGACTGCCGCACAGAAAACCGCGATGATCACTCCTGCTGTTTTGTTACTTTTTTCCCCTGTTTTCCAGTTATGTATGACCCGCACGACCACATAGATGCACACGATCCATATGACGGATATATTGCAGAATTCATCCAGTAACACCAGCTCTCCTGTCTTAGGCAGAAGCAGACCGGCAACTATGACCGCCAGTACAAGAACACAGAGAATGATCTCATATTTTGTTATTTTTCTTCTCACTTTGCTCATGATTCGGTTCCTTCCATTAGACTTACAAGATCATTTCTCCATGAAAATTCCTTTGCATAATCAATGCATGCTTTCCCAAAATTGTCTTTTTCATAGATATTTGAACCGTGATCTATTAAATATTGATATACCGGCATAGCCGTCTCTGTCGGCAGCTTTACAACAGTAATCGCATAATTAAGTGGAATTGCCCCATATTTGTCTTTGGCGTTTATGTCCACCCCAGCCTCAACCAGCAGCTGAGTTACTTTTAATATGTACTGTGGGTCGGGCCTCATAACCGAAAAGTAAAATATATGCAGTGCATTTCTTTGATCTTTTGGACTTTTAAAGTTAACATCCGCCCCCTCAGATATTAAAAATCGAATCATCTTTATTTTTTCGTCTGTGTTCGATACAGAAAGATATTTGCAGGAAACGGACGATAAAGTTATTGAGCAAGATTGAGTGATTTTAGGAGTGAGATTTATGAGGATTACAGACATTTTTGATGCGGTAAGAGACGCAACTTATTCGGACTTCCGGAAGTTTTATACAGGTGATCCGAATCTATTCCATAAGTATACAGGATTAAGTTTGTTTCAGTTACTGTTTGTCAATGACCACAAATGTGATTCAAGAATGTTTTTCAAGAATTCAGTTTCTACAACTCTGTCATTCTCATAAGATCACAAGTTCTTTCGGGATATATCTTCCATTGATCCGGAGCCAGCAGGCACTTTCAGCAAAATCTGTCCGCCGCAGCGATCCTGACTTTAACTCGGTGATCGTCTCAAAATTTTCACATTCGAGCAGCTCCTCCTGCTCTTTTTTTGTAAGCCGCCGGTTCAAAGCGGGCAGACACTGATATGTAGTTCTGTAATATCCAAGCAGGCGCGGCAGCGTCAGGACTGCGCCCGCCAATGCAAGAACACACGCTGCCAGCGACGGAATATTCTCCGGACGCGCCAGTATCCCGGCGAAGCCTGCGAGCGCCAGCACTCCCCATGCACACAGGGCAAGGTTTTTCTTTATGGGGTATCCTCTCCGCCATTCTGTTTTTCTCAACTGTTTCATTATTTTCCCTCTGACAGCTTCGCAATTTTATCTATCTCAAAAAGTACAGGACTTTGATAATCCGTCGTTTCGTCAGCAAAACACCGCGCTAGGCTGTTCCAGTGGATATCCGGGAGTTCATTAACATTATCGCAGGATATGATCTGCAGCATAACGTCGTATATTTTTTTGATTATTCCCGAATACTGTAACTGCGTACTATAGTCGGAACGGAGTATCTGTATGACTTTTTCACAATGCTGTTTTATCTTTTCCATGTGCTTTGGCGAACCTCATCTAACCACTTCATATAAATCTCGCTTGAATCTATCCCCGTCTTTGCGGAACAGATACTTTCATACTTATATTCCGTGTCTATTTTACCGCTTTTACAGTCATAAATCATTCTTAATTCCGTGGGGACAGGTTTTTCGTAATGTATGCATATTTGTCTTATCTTCTCAAGATCCGCTTCCCCAAGATCCAGAAAATCCCATATCGCGTCCGGATCGGCAGCTATATTATTTGTTGTTTTTATCTGACCATCAATCTTGAAAAATGCATTGAACGAAATACTGCTTTCTTTGATAGAGCCATAGGCATAAACTTTATCAGTCCTATTCCCCGCAAATTCGACACATAGTGAAATAATCCGTGACTGCGCATCCATAAATTCATCGTCAAACACTCTATCCATAGCGTCCCCCTTTGAAACAAAACTCTTTTTTAACTTCCGCTGTATTCTCCTGACAGAAGCATTTCTTTCACTTCATCGTATTCGTCCGGCAGCGCCTGCGACAACAAGCCGGACGCTTCTACACGGAAGACCGTTCCGTCATCATATAATACAGCCAGCACCATATGCTGGGGATCTGTAATTTCCTCTTCACCCGTTCCGGATTCCCAGCCAAAAACACCATACTTGTCTAACGCCTCAATGATCTGCTGTCCGTCCGCATAATATCCGCCCTGTACCTGGTGGAGATCATCAAAAAGATACGCATCCGACGTTCGATATCTTTTACTGTCCAACAGATCATAGTATACACATTCTGTACTTGTGTTCTTATTTTCCATAAAAGCGACAGCATATACATTTTCCGTAAAGTCAGATGTGCGTTCTTCTATGCCGTCTTCAATGAGATAACTTACATCATACATGCCGAATTTGCGTTCCGGTTCGTATTCTTCCAGGAGCAAAGGTATGTTGAGCGTATCCACATCTTCTGTCGTGATGTCAAAATCCTCAATAAACTGTTCCAGATCAACTTTGCTGTACTGTTCTTTTGTAAGTCCTGCCGCCCGGATCAGTTCTTCCGGAGTGATCAGCCTCTGTTCCGAATACGTCTCTTCCCCGGTTTCTGTCACATAGATACCCGGTTTCTGATCCAGACTCCAGAGAAATTCATCCTTGTTAAAAGTTTCTTCCGTAGTGATCTCTATCGCAGTAAGCCCTTCTTTATCCGGTTCTTCTCTGTAAAAAGGAATATAAATATATGCGATTTCATATTGTGCTTCATCTGTAATAACCGAATAGTGCCCTCTCAATTCCCGCCATGTTATTTTTCCGTGTTCACTTTTTTCATGGGAACTTGCATTTCCTTTCCAGCTTTTACATTCGCCCTGAAAAAACTCTATGAATTCTTCCGCCTGTTCCGTTAAGTTTAGCGTACTGTCCCCGGCATACTGCGAAAATAATCCCGTCAGCGCTTTTGCATCTTCCTTCTCTGCGCACCCGATAATGTTTTCTATCATTTCATCCGCCAATTCTTTATCAGAACGATATGCATTGGATGATCCCCGCCTGAAAACGATGCATCCGCTCAAACTGCATACAAGGGCGCAGCATACGATAAGCAGTAATACCTTCCTCATAAATTCTCTTCCTTTCAGCTAATATACGGTCACTTTCCCGCTCCCGGATATCGCGCACTCCGCCTCTTCGGTATAGATATCTTCCCGGAGCTTATCCTCATAATCAGATCTGCCAATCTGTTTCCACGCTTCAGACTCTGCCATGCGCAGATAGATCCCGGCCGGCACGCCCTGACAGTTCTCCGTCAGCCAGTCCGGCACAGCCTCCAGAAACGCCTCGTACTGTTCTGAACACAGGGCGTCGTCCATAAAAATATACGTCACGGCGGAAACCTCGTTCAGTATCGCTTCTTCTTCTGCCGCGCCGCTGCCGCCGTTCTTTATCTCCGTGTATATCTTTATCCCTTCGGAAGGCAGATACTGCTCTGCAAATGCGCGTACCTGCTCTTCATAGGCGGGGCGCATCAGGATCGCCCCGTAATCGTCTTCATACCGGTACATGCCGTTTTCATATGTGCGGTACACTGTCACAACATCCGATTCACCGCCCTGTTCCGGATACACCTTTAGGTGTTCCTGCTCGACGGCATCTCCCGGCGCGTAGGATATATAATGAAACTGCTGCTCATATTTCCCTTCGATCCAGTCCAGCATCTGCACGACAGATGTAACGACCCCTTTCTGTGTATCGGTCAGTTCCTCATAAGGCCCGGTAAGGCCTGTCATGTCCATAACCTCTTCCTGTCTGGCACCAAGCCATGCGCCGCCGTCATAGCTGGCCTTCCATTCGTCGGGCCCGAAGGTGATGCTCCCGTCCGGAAATGTGCCTTCACCGACAGTCAGCCCCGTATGGCAGTTCACGATCTTTGCGCTGACACTCCAGTTTGGATCCCCTGTTTCCATGATTCCGGTCAGGACATCCGATGTCGTGATCGTCAACAGCATCTTTGCCTGTAGAATACCGTCGATATTCTCGTCGATATGATATATGAAACGGCTGTGATCGGTATCCGCCTCTACATAATAGCCCTGTTCGTCTTTCTCCATATCTTCCAGCACATCGTCAATGGACCCGGCGTACATCTCTATAAGTTCTTCTTTCTGCGTCGGCGTCACTTCCAGAATTAGATCATCCCCGTCACGCCTTACATCGGTACAGTAATCTTCAAAAGCCTCCATGTTGTCCTCGATATCTGTATTGGCAAACTTAAATATCGAGGCAGGTATGGTAATCTTCTCTGTCATCTCCGGCAATGTTTTTCCGGCATCCGGGTCCTGGACCTGATCTGCTGCCGGAGCGCCCGCACAGGCGCTGCAGACGAGTACCGAAGCAGCTGTCACCGTTGCGAGCACTGTTTTATATAGCTTGTCCATCCTCTCACGCCTCTGAAAACACATTTCTATGCTGATAATAATACCATATTCAAGCTGTAAAAGTTATCGTTTTTATAGATTTTTTCATCTCAGATCTGCTGAGAACGGCAACACCCCAGGCAGTCAGGGTATCTGTGCGCAATGTTTACAGGCCTTGTTCAAGTGCTTGAACTATGGAAGGATGGTATGGTCAATTTACGGCGCTGGCAGAGCGAAATAAAGCCCGTACAGAAGCTTCAGAAGGATGGACAGCAATGATTACCAAAGAGACCTTTTGTGCGGCGTTGGGCCAGATTATGGAGCAACGGGAGATCGACGAGAAGGTCGGCGCGGCGCTCGAATCTGTAGGTGACGGTCACTTTGTATTTGGATGTAAGAACCGATACCTGACTGCGCTCCTTCTAGTTTTGAAAGAGGCTGTCAACGACCAGTATGATTACATCGACTGGTGGCTATATGATGCCTCTCCAGACTATAAAGTCTGGACTGACGATGGAACAAAAGAATGGTGCCTAAAAGAACCAGGAGCCTTATATGACTTCATTGTTGCCGGCACTTGAAAAGAAGGTGAAAAACAAAATGAATCAAGCGGAAACCCTGCGGCAACCCCTGAAAGAAATCGAGGAACTGCTGGAACGTAACATAAACGAAGACGGCGAGTGCCAATTCAGTTATCTCAAGGAAAAGATTGTACTTGAGATGGCCAAGGAAATAATCACAGACGGAGTTCCCGACCCTCCGATGTGCTTTACATCTTGCTGAATGAAGAACATCATAGATGGGAAAGGATGATTGCGAATATCGGATGAAGTGCTGAAGCAAGTGGTCTTTGATTCGGGCGATTGGGCCTCGATGCGTGAATTGTGTAAGAATCACGAGCAGTACCCTGTACCGCTCCTTGGGAAAACATCAATCGGAGAGGATATCATTATTGAGGTTCTGTCCGATCGTATCATTACGGAAGTCTACCAAGAAAACGGTTGGGTGCGAAAAAACTTCTATTACCCTGAAGAATGTACTACCGAAGAACTCTTCCAAGGGAAGTGGAAGCAGAGTCAGCAGCCCAGCAAAAAAAGGGCTCGTGGAGAACGATAACTTGAAGTAAAAGTGTTGTGTTTTCTCCTTGTACATGCTATAATTTAAGTGCAAAGAATAGGTATTTTGGCAGAGGATCTGGTCGGAGGATGCCTGGCAACAGTTGATTACTCCAAAAAGGCCGGTTTTCCAAGAATTGCCAAATATATCTATTCTGTTAACTCATACCAACAAGCCGGTCGACCGAATGGTCGACCGGCTTTTCCGCGTATGAACATGAAAAAAGCCGCAGGTTTTCCCGCGGCTTTTGGCTTTGCTGCAAAAGGCCGGTTTATCCAGGCCTCTTTCATGAACGCATGGCAAACCAGGCGCACTTTCCTGGAAAGTTTTGCGACATCCGCGTTGACACCAGTTTCAGCCTTTTCCCTGCGAAAAGCAGGTCCCGCACCGGCCCCAAAGCCGGGTGCCAAGGTTTTCCTTCCGGATGTCCGTCACCTGCCGAAATACTGGTGCGCCCCGGATGCAGGCCCCCACAAAATAGAGAGCGCCGCATCTGCGGCACCGCACATAGTGGCAAACGGTATAATGCTGCTCGGCATCCAGCACCGCATCGGTATCCTCCAGTGGGCAGTCACCGGCAAACAGTTCCATACAGCCTTGCCGCTCCAGTTCCATGAGCCTGCGAAGGATCTGGTCATATTGGCGGTAGGAACCGTTGAGAGGCTCTTTCGTCTGTGTCGCCAGCGGGCCGCAGATGGGGCAGATGAGATTCTCCTTTTCCATCAGTATCCCTCCTTACTTTATGATCTCCTGTTCCAGATTCATAGTATCACGGTTCGCGTGAAATATCATCTCGACATTTTACGGATTTGAAATATCTTTTTTGTTAAGCCATGCCATATTGTCTTAACAAAAAAGATATAAGACCGAAACAGGTGCAATTTAAAAAGATATATTTCGCCCTTTTCGGCCTTTGGTAGAATATTTCAAATCGTCAGGCATTCTGTTTGATGTAAGAGGAATCCCTGAGGTAGGGGTTCAGTTTTTCGATCTGTTCCTTCAGGCCCATGCTGTAGTTCCTCCTTCGCTGAATTTTGTTCCGCGCCCCCGGCGGGAAAGCGCGCGTTCCGCAATGCTTTTTCTCATTGTAGCACTGCACTGTGCAAAAGCCAAAGTCCCAAGGCGCGGTGCCGCCGCGTTTTTGGCCCCTTTTCTGCATGCCGCCCCCTGCGCCGAAGGTGGCAGCAAAGTTGACAATTCAACATTCCGAGGCTATACTGTAGAAGTTGCGTTTTCAATTTCTTTGAAACAAGGAGGGGAGCGGTCCCATGGTGGAACGGTTCGAGCGGTTTTCGGTGGCCATTGCGGAGATCAACCGCTGCTGGCACAAGCTGGCAGGGGAGGAGATGAAGGCCTACGGCCTGAAGGGAGCCCACGCCACCTATCTGGTCATCATCGGGCGCTACCCCCAGGGTATCACGGTGCCGGAGCTGTGCGAACAGTGCATGAAGGACAAGTCCGATGCCTCCCGCATGCTGGCCATTCTGGAGGAAAAGGGCCTGGTGCGCAAGGAGGGCCCCCACAAGAGCGGCTACGGCGGCACCATCCACCTCACCGAGGCGGGCCGGCAGGCGGCGGAGCACGTGCGCCGGCGGGCGGGCCGGGCGGTGGAGGTGGCCGGCAAGGACCTGACCGACGCCCAGCGGGAAGCCTTTTACGGCGCGCTGGATTCCATCATCGGCAACCTCCGGGTGCTCACCAAAGAAGGCATCCCCGAATAAGCGGCAAGACTGAAAGGAGACAAAGGCATGAACGAACGCTACGAAGCCCTGTTCACCCCCTGGAAGATCGGCAATGTGGAGATAAAGAACCGCATCGTCCTGTGCCCCATGGGCGGCACCTCCCTCTTTGGCTGGATGGAGCCCAACCACTTTGACAAGGAGGCCGCCAACTTCTTTCTGGAGCGGGCGAAGAACAACGTGGGCCTCATCATCCCCGGCATCGCCCCCATCCGGGACACTCTGGGCGGGCGCTGGCTTTACCAGAACAAGAAGATGTTCCGCCAGCTGAAGGACTTCATGGAAGAGATCCACGCCACCGGCGCGAAGCTGTTCGTGCAGCTCACCGCGGGCATGGGCCGCGCCTGGGGCATCTCCGACGAGGTGCTGCCCATCCACAAAAACCCGGTGCTGAAGGCGCTGGCAAAGCCCATCCTGGACACCGACTATCAGCTGGCCAGCCCCAGCCCGCTGCCCTCCCGCTGGGCCGAGGGGGTCACCTGCCCTGAGATGACCCTGGCCCAGATCGAGGAAATTATTGAGGCCTTTGCCAAAACGGCGGCCCTCTGCAAGGAGGCCGGAGTGGACGGCGTGGAGGTGCACGCGGTGCACGAGGGCTATCTGCTGGACCAGTTCGCCTTGAAGTACACCAACCACCGCACCGACAACTACGGCGGCAGCTTTGAAAACCGCTACCGCTTCGCCGTGGACATCGTCAAGGCCATCAAGGGCGTCTGCGGCCAGGATTATCCCGTCTCCATCCGTTACAGCGCCGTCTCCAAGGTGAAGGACTTCTGCTACGGCGCGATGCCCGGCGAGGAGTACGAGGAGATCGGCCGCGACCTGGAGGAAGGCCGTCTGGCCGCAAAGTACCTGCAGGACGCGGGCTACGACATGCTGGACGCGGACAACGGCACCTACGACTCCTGGTACTGGTCCCACCCGCCCATGTACATGCCGCTGAACTGCAACCTGGAGGACGTGGCCGCCATCCGCGAGGCGGTGGACATCCCGGTGGTGTGCGCCGGCCGCATGGAGCCGGAGGACGCCGCCCGTGCCATCGAGGCGGGCCGCATCGACGCCATGGGCGTGGCGCGGCAGTTTCTGGCCGACGGCGAGTGGGTCACCAAGCTGCTGGAGGACCGCCTCGAGGAGGTGCGCCCCTGCATCTGCTGTCACAACGGCTGCTTCAACCTGTCCCACTTCAAGGGCCACGCCAACGCCCAGTCCCTGCCGGACACCCGGGGCATGTCCCGCTGCGCGCTGGACCCCCGCACCATGCAGTCCCGCAAATACCGCATCGAGCCCGCCGCCCGCCCCAAGAAGATCGCGGTCATCGGCGGCGGCATCGGCGGCATGGAGACCGCGCTGGTCTGCGCCAAGCGGGGCCACAGCGTCACCCTCTATGAAAAGAGCGGCCAGCTGGGCGGCGTGTTCAACGCCGCCGCCGCCCCCTCCTTCAAGGAGAAGGACCGCCAGCTGCTGGCCTGGTACGCCCGGGAGGTTGCCAACTGCCCCGGCCTGACCGTGCGCATGAACACCGAGGTGAAGGACATCGCCTCCCTGCACGCCGACGAGGTGGTGGTGGCCACCGGCTCGGTGCCGGTGCAGCTGCCGGTGCCCGGCGCGGACAAGGCCGTGGAGGCGGTGGACTACCTGCTGGGCCGCAAACCCGTGGGGCAGAAGGTGGTCATCGTGGGCGGCGGCCTCACCGGCTGCGAAATTGCCTATGACCTCTACCTCCAGGGCAAGGAGCCGGTGGTCGTGGAGATGAAGAACGACCTCATCGCCGTGGCCGGCGTGTGCCTTGCCAACGCCAGTTACCTGCGGGACTTCTTCCGCACCAACAAGGTGCCGGTGCATCTGGAGAGCACCGTGGCCGAAATTCGGGAAAACGGCGTGACCGTCACCGGCAAAAACGGCGAAACGCAGGACATCCCGGCGGATTCCGTCATCCTGTCGGCGGGCTACCGCCCCGCGCCGCTGGCGGCCAAAGGCCGGCATGTGCACATCGTGGGCGACGCCGCCAGGGTGGGCAACCTGCGCACCGTCATCTGGCGCGCCTGGGACGTGGCCATGAAGCTGTGAGGGAGGAATAAACATGAAACTGACACAGGAACAGCAGGCCCTTTTGAACGGCGAAAAGGGCGCGGCCATGGCCAAGGTGATGAAGACCCTGGTCATGTACGGCGAAATTTTCGGGGCCGAGAAGATGGTGCCGGTCACCAGCCGCTACAACCATCTGGTCACCTCCTTCGGCCTCAAGGCCCTGGGCCCGGTCTACGACCTGATGGACCAGCTCATCGCCGCGGGGGCGGTGTCCGGCCAGAAGTTCTCGGCGGACCCCCGGCCCCTGGACCCCAAGGTGCCCGCCAACTTTTTGCAGAACCTGGTCTTCAAGAAGTTCATGTACAGCAAGCAGGGCTTCTACGAGGGCCAGCTGAAGTCCCTGGGCCTGAAGGACGACGACGCCTTCAGCTGCGCCTGCTACCTGGACGAGCAGGGCAACCGCCCCGCCCAGGGCGAGGTGCTCAGCTGGGCCGAATCTTCGGCGGTGGTCTACGCAAACTCCGTGCTGGGCGCGCGGTGCAACCGCAACTCCGGCATCATGGACCTGATGGGCTCCATCGCCGGCTTCGTGCCTTATTTCGGCCTGCTCACCGACGAGGGCCGCAAGGCCTCCTGGGTGGTGAAGGTGGAAACAACCGAAAAGCCCGAGGCCCAGCTGCTGGGCTCCGCCATCGGCATGAAGGTGATGGAGGACGTGCCCTATGTGGTGGGTCTGGACCGCTGGCTGGGCAATGAGCTGGACGACTCCGCCTGCGCCTACCTGAAGGACTTCGGCGCGGCCACCGCCTCCAACGGCGCGGTGGGCCTCTACCACATCGACGGCCTCACCCCCGAGGCAAAGCAGCAGGACAAAGACCTCATCCTCCCCGGCGCGAAGGAGTACGTCATCGACGACGCGGAGCTGCGCCGGGTGAAGGAGAACTACCCCCTGGTGTGGAAAAAACCCGACGCAAAGCCGAAGCTCTGCTTCGTGGGCTGCCCCCACCTGAGTTTGCAGCAGCTGAAGGACTGGACGGACGCGCTGGAAGAGGGCCTCAAGGCGGCGGGCCGCAAAAAGCTGGCGGTGCCCACCGTGTTCACCACCGCCCCCGGCGTGAAAAAGGCCTTTGAGGCCACCGGGTACGCCGCCCGCCTTGCGGCCACCGGGGCCATCCTCTCCTGCATCTGCCCGCTGATGTACATGAACAACCCCCTGTGCGGGCCCATGCCGGTCATCACCTGCTCCAACAAGCTGCGCACCTACACCACCGCCCGCTACTACACCGAGGCGGAAATCCTGGACATCATCACGAAAGGAGCGGCAGGCAAATGAAAGAATTCCACGGACGCGTGGTGGCTCCCGGCTGCGTGAGCGCACCCGCCCTCGTCTCCCACGGGGGGCTGAACACCCTGGCCTCCTTCCAGAAGGCCCTGCAGTTCGGCGACAAGACCGCCACCTGCGGTGACCAGAACAACCCCGACCTCTACGGCAAGCCCATGGCGGGCAAGGCCCTGTGCCTGCCCCAGACCATCGGCTCCACCACCGGCGGGCTGGTGCTCTACTGCGCCTGCTCCATGGACCGCCAGCCGGCCTGTTTGCTGTTCTCCAACCCCATCGACTCGCTGGCCGTCGCCGGCTCGGTGCTGGCCGCCGTCTGGCTGGACGATGTTCAGATGCCGGTCATCGACTGCCTGGGCGAGGAGTTTCTGAACTTTGTGCAGGACGGCATGACCATCACCGTGAAGGAAGACGGCACGGTGCAGGTGGACGGCCCCACTTTCTGAGGGCGGCAAACCGTTATTTTGCCGGGAAGCGGCGCCCAAAATTCGGCGAACCGCCGAAAACCGCCGCCCCGGCCCGGGGGCGCCCGGCGGCCCTCTTGACAACCCCAAACGGGCAGGGTATAGTGGACCTTGCAGCACAGCGCATACTCAGAAAGGAGGCGGGCAGAATGACCGAAAAGCGTTTCAGTGAACATGCGAGATCTTTGAAAAGCCGGAACGGACTGTCCGCGCCTTCGCCCTGCCCTGCGTGAGGGGCAGGCTTTTGCGGGATGAACGCAGCGCCTCCGGCCTTTGTGCCGGGGGCGTTTTTCTTTGGGAAAAGGGAGGGAACGGTTTGAAACGAACGAAACGGGCGCTCATCTGGCGCTTTTTGCGGCCGTATCTGTGGCTCTTCGCGCTAACGCTGGCGTTTTCCATGGGCAACACGGTGCTCTCTTCGCTCACGCCCCAGGTGGTGCGGGTGGCGGTGGACTCCATCCTGGGCGGGGAGCCGCTGCCCAAAATTGTAACGGCCCTTGCGCCCCAGGCCCTCCTGACGGCCGGGCCCATGACCCGGCTGCTGGCGGCGGCGGGCTTTCTGCTGGCGGTGGCGGTGCTGGCCGGCCTTTGCACCTACGGCAGCCGCATGGGCACGGCAAACGCCTCCGAGAACTTTGTCAAGTCCCTGCGGGACGAACTCTACCGCCACATCCAGCGCCTGCCCTACGCCTGGCATGTGCGCCACAGCACCGGCGAGATCATCCAGCGCTGCACCTCCGACGTGGAGGTGGTGCGCAACTTTGTCACCAACCAGCTGCTGGAGGTGTTCCGGGTCGTCTTTCTGGTGGGCTTCTCGCTGGCGGTGATGCTTTCCATGAACGGAAAAATGACCCTCATCGCCGCGGGCTTTCTGCCGGTCATCCTGCTCTACTCGGTGCTTTTCTATTCGAAAATCGCGCGGCGCTTCCTGACGGCGGACGAGGCCGAGGGTGAACTGTCCGCCACGGTGCAGGAGAATCTGGCGGGCGTGCGGGTGGTGCGCGCCTTCGGCCGGGAGGCTTTTGAGGTGGAGCGCTTTGACAAAAAGAACGAGCGGTTCGCCTCGCTGTGGATCCGCCTGGGACGGCTGCTCAGCGCCTACTGGGGCGTGGGCGACTTCATCACCGGCCTGCAGATCCTCACCGTCATCTCGGTGGGCGTGGTGCAGACGGTGAACGGGGCCATCACCCTGGGCGAGTTTCTGGCCTTCGTGTCCTATAATCAGTCGCTGGTCTGGCCGGTGCGGGGCCTCGGGCGCATCCTCTCGGAGATGAGCAAGGCGGGCGTGTCCATCGAGCGGCTGGCCTACATCCTGGACTCCCAGCCGGAGCAGGAGCCGGCGAGCGCCCAGACCCCGCCCATGGACAGGGACATCGTGTTCGAGCACGTCTCCTTCGCCTACGGCGGGCAGCCGGTGCTGCGGGACGTGAGCTTCACCATCCCCGCCGGCAGGACCTTTGCGGTGCTGGGGGCCACGGGCAGCGGCAAATCCACCATGATGCACCTGCTGGACCGGCTTTATGACCTGCCGCCGGGGTTCGGGCGCATCACCGTGGGCGGCGTGGACATCCAGAACATCAGCCGCCCCTGGCTGCGGCGGAACATCGGCATCGTGCTGCAGGAGCCCTTCCTCTTCTCCCGCACCATCCGGGAGAACATCGCCGCCGTGCGCCCCGGCGCGCCGCTGGAGGAGGTGCGCCGCCACGCCGGCACGGCCCACGTGGACGAGGCCATCCTGGAATTTGCCGACGGCTACGACACCGTGGTGGGCGAGCGGGGCGTGACCCTTTCGGGCGGCCAGAAGCAGCGGGTGGCCATCGCGCGCACCCTGATGCAGGACGCGCCCATCCTCATTTTTGACGACTCCCTCTCCGCCGTGGACGCGGAGACGGACGCGCAAATTCGCGCCTCGCTCCATCAGGCCAAGGGCGCGGCCACGGTCATCCTCATCTCCCACCGCATCACCACCCTCATGCAGGCGGACCTCATCCTGGTGCTGCAGGAGGGAAGGGTGGCGGAGTTGGGCAGCCACGAGGAGCTGATGGCGAAAAACGGCCTTTACCGCGAAATTTACGACCTGCAGATGACCGGGGAGGACCGGGACCTTCTGTTTTCGGAGGAAGGAGGGGAGAGCCATGGGGTTTGACGAACAGGAATACACAAGATCCTTCGACATACGCTCCTGGAAAAAGCTGCTGCCCTTCCTGCGGCCCTACCGGGGCCTGGTGGCCGTGGTGCTGGTGCTGAACGTTTTCTGCGCCGTCATCGACATCGCCCTGCCGCTGTTCCAGCGGTATGCCATCGACGAATTCATCGAGACGGGGGATGTGTCCGGCCTGCCGGGCTTCGCCTTTTTCTACGGCTGCGTCATCGGCCTGCAGGCGCTGGCGGTCATCCTGTTCACCCGGCGGTCCATGCGCATCGAGATGCAGCTGGGCCGCGACATGAAGCGCGCCTGCTTCGTGCACCTGCAGACCCTCTCCCTCTCTTATTATAATGTCACCCCCGTGGGCTATCTGCTCTCCCGCATCATGAGCGACACCAACCGCATCGCCGCCATCATCGCCTGGAACATGGTGGACGTCCTGTGGGCCGTGTTCTACGTGTTGGGCGTGTTCGCCATCATGTTCGCGCTGGACCCCGGCCTTGCGGCGGCGGTCATCCTCATCGTGCCGGTGATGGCGCTGCTCACCGCCTGGTTCCAGGACCGCATCCTGCGCTGGAACCGCCGGGTGCGCAAGATGAACTCCCGCATCACCAGCGCCTACAACGAGGGCATCATGGGCGCGCGCACCTCCAAGACCCTGGTCATCGAGGAGCAGAACAGCCGCGAGTTCGAGGCGGTCACCCAGGACATGCGCCTGTCGTCGGTGCGGGCGGCGCGGCTCTCGGCGGTCTACATCCCGCTGGTGATGTTCTTCAGCTCGCTGACCACGGCCATCGTGCTGGCCCGGGGCGGCGCGCTGGCGCTGGAGCATCTGATGCTCATCGGGACGCTGTCGGCCTTCACCTCCTACGCGGTGGGCATCTTCGAGCCCATCCAGCAGATCGCCCGCAACATCGCGGACATCCTGGCCCTGCAGGCGAACATCGAGCGGGTGATGGGCCTGCTGGAGCAGCAGCCACTCATCACCGACACGCCCGAAGTCATCGAAAAATACGGCACCGTCTTTGAGCCGAAGCGGGAAAACTGGGAGCCCATCCGGGGCGACATCGAGTTCCGGGACGTCTCCTTCCGCTACCCGGACGGCAGCGAGGACGTGCTCTCCCACTTCGATCTGAAGATACCCGCCGGCTCCACCATCGCCATCGTGGGCGAGACGGGCGCGGGCAAAAGCACCCTGGTCAACCTGGCCTGCCGCTTTTTTGAACCCACCTCTGGCCAAGTGCTCATCGACGGAAAGGACTACCGCGAGCGCAGCCAGCTCTGGCTGCACAGCAGCATCGGCTATGTGCTGCAAAGCCCCCACCTTTTTTCCGGCACGGTGATGGAGAACATCCGCTACGGCCGCCTGGACGCCAGCGACGAGGAGGTCATCGCGGCGGCAAAGGCCGTCTCGGCGGACCAGGTGGCCATGAAGCTGGAAAAGGGCTACGCCAGCGACGTGGGCGAGGGCGGTGACCGCCTTTCCACCGGAGAAAAGCAGCTCATCTCCTTCGCCCGGGCCGTGCTGGCGGACCCGCGCATCTTCGTGCTGGACGAGGCCACCAGCTCCATCGACACCAAGACCGAGCGCCTCATCCAGGAGGCGACGGAGCTTCTGCTCAAGGGCCGCACCTCTTTCCTCATCGCCCACCGCCTGTCCACCATCCGCCGCGCCGACCTCATCCTGGTGGTGCGAGACGGCGCCATCGTGGAACAGGGCACCCACGACGAGCTCATCCGCAAAAAAGGCTATTACCGCGACCTCTACCGCCGGCAGTTCGAGCAGGAGCAGCTGCAAAGGATGTGAGGCGCACCCGGGCTTGCAAAACACCGAAAGGCCGCAGGTCATCCTGCGGCCTTTTTTTGCGCTCCCGGCGCAGAAATTTTTTCAACCGCTTGCAAACAGGCGGGAAACAATGTATCATGATAAATAAATAACAGGTGTTATTTATAACCGGGGAAAGGGGAGGGACCCATGCCGCGAAAACGCATTTTTCGGGAGGACATTCTGAACGCCGCGGTCGGGCTTGTGCGGGAAGAAGGGCCGGCGGCGCTTTCGGTGCGCAACATCGCCAAAAAACTGGGCTGCTCCACCCAGCCGGTCTATTCCGAGTTTGAAAGCATGGAGACCCTGCGGGAAGAGCTGACGGCCAGCGTCCGGGAGCGCTGCCTCCGGGAGGACGCCGGCAGCTACAAGCAGGTGGCCCTTTCCTTCCTGCAGTTTGCCCGGCGGGAAAAGAACCTGTTCCAGCTGGTCTATCTGCGCCGTCGGGTGGAGGGGGAAAAACTCTTTGAGGACCCCAACGAAGCGCAGACCATCCGCAAGCTGGAGCTGAACCTGGAACTTCCCGAAGGGCAGGCGGCGGAAATGCACCGCAGGATGCAGTATTACTGCTACTCCATGGCGGTGATGATGGCCACAGGATATCTGGATTTCAGCGAAGAAGAGATAAGCCGGGAACTCACCGAGTATTACCGCATCATTTTGAGCTATTATAAGCAGACGAAAAGTGAAGAGGAACTTCAGCACTGGCTGGACCGCTCACGGAATCTGCTGGTATAAAGGAGGCACACTATGGCAGCAAACGGCAAACATGCCTATGACGTGGTGGTCATAGGCGCAGGCAACGGCGGATTGGTGGCCGCCATCCGCGTTTTGCAGGCGGGATATTCCTGCCTGCTGGTGGAAAAGCACAACCTGCCCGGCGGCTTTGCCACCAGCTTCAAGCGGGGGCGCTTTGAATTTGAGGCCAGCCTGCACGAACTGAACGACTTCGGCTCGCCGGAAGAGCCCGGCGATGTGCGCAAGCTGTTCCGCGACCTGGGCGTGGAGGACAAGATCGACTGGGTGCGCATCCCCGAGGCCTATCACCTCATCACCACCGACAAAAAATACGACTGCGTGATGCCCTTCGGCCAGCAGGCCTTCATCGACAAGATGGAGCAGTATGTGCCCGGGTCCCGCCGGTCCATGACGGATTTCTTTGCCCTGTGCAACGAGGTGCGGGATGCCCAGACCTACTCCAACTCGGTGAACGGCAACACCGACTCCGCCTACATGAAGAAGACCTTCCCCAACTTCGTCAAGGCCGGCAGCTACTCGGTGAACGAAGTGCTGGACGCCCTGAAGATGCCCCCAAAAGCCAAGGACATCCTCAACGCCTACTGGTGCTATCTGGGCGTGGACTGCGACCGCATGAGTTTTTTGCACTACGGCTCCATGGTCATCCGCTACATCACCCGGGACGCCTGGATGCCCAAGATGCGCTCCCACGAGATCAGCCTGGCGCTGGACGCCCGCATCCGGGAACTGGGGGGCGACATCTGGTACCAGACCGAGGCCGAGACCATCCTGGCAAACGACGACGGCAGCATCCGCGGCGTGCAGCTTTCCGGCGGCAAGGTGGTGGAGACCCGCCACGTCATCGCCAACTGCTCGCCCCATCTGGTGTATGGCAAAATGCTGGAAAAGAAGGCCGTCACCGAGCAGATGGTGCGTGCCGCCAACAGCCGCACCTTCGCCGGCCGCGGCTTCACGCTGTTCCTTGGGCTGAACAAGTCCGCCCAGGAGCTGGGCATCACCAGCCACAACTACTTCATCTACGACACCGCCGACACCGTCAAGCAGTATGACCTGATGAAAAAGGTGAGCACCAACCATGTGCAGGCCACGGTCTGCCTGAACAACGCCTGGCCCGAGTGCTCGCCCGTGGGCACCTGCATGATGTACTTCACCACCATGTTCATGTCCGACGACTGGGGCAACGTGTCCGAGACGGAGTACTTCAAGAAAAAGGACGAGGTCGCGGAAGATATGATCCGCGTTTTCGAGCGGGAGACCGGCTGCCGCATCCGCGACGCCATCGAGGAGATCTCGGTGGCCTCTCCCACCACCTATGCCCGCTACTGCGGCCACCCCGAAGGCGTGATCTACGGCTATGAGACCGCCGGGTGGGACAGCCTGATGCCCCGCATGATGATGATGAAAGAGGACGCCCTGCTCAACCCCGGCATCCGCTTCGCGGGCGGCTACGCCATGCGCTCCAGCGGGTATTCCAGCGCCTACATTTCCGGCGACCTTTCCGGCCGGCAGACCGTGGGCGACTTGAAAAAGGGGGCACAGGGAGAATGAATTTCAAAAAACAGCCCTTTGGCTTTATGGACATGCTGCGGTTCAAAAAGATGGTCCCCACCCGCCGCAGGATGCTGGCGGAAGGGGAGAACAAACCCCTGCCCCAGGAGTACCGCACCAACACCCTGGCGAAAAAACTCCATCCCGGCTATATGCAGGTGGAACTGACCGCCGCGCGTCCCCTCACCGATACCATCCGGGAGCTGACCTTCAAACGGGTGGACGCCCAGGAATTCCCCTTCTTCCGCGCGGGGCAGTATGTCTCCCTGCAGGTGAAGATCGGCGGCAGCCTGGTCAGCCGTCCCTATTCCATCGTTTCCACGCCCCGTCAGGCGCTGGAGAACAAGCTGGTGCTGGCGGTGGAAGACGCGGGCTTTGTGTCCGGCTATCTGTGCAAAACGGCGGCCGTGGGCGACCGGTTCGTCATGACCGAGCCCTCCGGCGAATTCCACTATGAGACCCTGCGGGACAGCCGGAACATCGTCTGCGTTGCCGGCGGCAGCGGCATCACCCCCTTTGTGTCCATGGCGGGCAGCCTTGCGGACGGGGATGAGGATTACTCCATGACCCTGTTCTACGGCGCGCGCACGGCGGCCCGGCTGGCCTACAAAGCCGAACTGGAGGAGCTGGCCGCCCGCTGCGACAGGCTGAAGGTGGTGTACGTCCTCAGCGAAGAGGAGCAGCCCGGCTGCGAGAAAGGCTTTGTGTCGGCGGAACTGATGAAGAAATATGCCGATCTGACCGCCAGCACCTTCTTCTTGTGCGGACCCAAGGCCATGTACGATTTCATCGGCAGGGAGCTTGCGCCCCTGCAGCTGCCGCTGAAGGCTCTGCACCGGGACGCCACCTGCTGCGGCGACCTGCCCCTGGAGCAGCCCGCCGAGTTCCGCCTCACCGTCCACATGCGGGACGAGGTGTTCGTGATCCCCGCGAAGGAGAACGAGACCCTGCTCACCGCCATGGAGCGGGCCGGCCTCAACGCGCCCAACAAGTGCCGCGCCGGCGGCTGCGGCTTCTGCCACAGCAAGTGGATCGCCGGCGGTTACCGGGTGGCGGAGGGCCGCGACGGCCGCCGGGAAGCGGACCGCAAGATCGGCTTCATCCACCCCTGCGTCACCTATCCCACGGGGGATATGGAGATCGACGTTCCCGTGGCCTATTGAGCCCGGCGCGAAACGGCATCGAAAAAAAGCCGCAGGTCTTCCTGCGGCTTTTTTGGTATAATGAAAGAAGCACGGAGGGCGGCAGCGCCCCCGGAATGGGGAGAGACGCATGGAGCACATCACACTGAACAACGGCGCGCCCATGCCCATGGTGGGCCTGGGCACCTGGCAGCTGCGGGGCCAGGCGGGGGAGCGGGCCATTCTGGACGCGCTGGAACTGGGCTACCGCCTGCTGGACACCGCCCGCATGTACGAGAACGAGGACATCGTGGGCAGCGCTGTGAAAAAAAGCGGCCTGCCCCGGCGGGAGGTCTTCATCACCACCAAGCTGTTCACCCCCAGCGCCGGCTACCGAAAGGCGAAGGAGGACATCGCCCGCTCGCTGGAGGCGCTGCAGACCGACTACATCGACCTTTTGCTCATCCACGAGCCCTACGAGGCCGCGCCGGAGATGTATCTGGCGATGGAGGAGGCCTGTGCGGCGGGGCTGGTGCGGGCGGTGGGCCTTTCCAACTTCAGCGGGGAGGAGTATCTGCGCTTTCTCAAACACTGCCGGGTCACGCCGGCGGTGGACCAGGTGGAGTCCCATGTGTATCACCCGCAGCTGGCGCTGAAAAAGCTGCTGGAGGAAAAGGGCACGCGGATGCAGGCCTGGGCCTCCTTCACCGAGGGGCGGCGGAACATCTTCGCCGAGCCGGTGCTGGCCGAGGCGGGCCGCCGCCACGGCAAGACCGCCGCTCAGACGGCCCTGCGCTATCTGGTGGAGAACGGCATCCCGGTGCTGCCCAAGTCTGCCCATCGGGAGCGGCTGCGGGAGAATCTGGACATCTTTGATTTTTCCCTCACCGACGAAGAGCGCCGCGCCATCGCCGCCCTGGACGAGGGGCGCTCCCTGTTCGGCTGGTTTTGAATCAAAGCAAAAAAGCAGGCCCCGGAGCCATCGGCTCCGGGGCTTGCGCGCGTTTTTCAGTCTTTTGCCAGGGCGGCGAGGGTGTCGCCGGCGATGCGGTACACCGTCCAGTCGGACATGGGCTCCGCGCCCAGCGAGAGATAGAAGTCGATGCTGGGCCGGTTCCAGTCCAGGCACCACCATTCCAGCCGCCCGCAGCCCCGCTCCACGGCGATCTGCGCCAGCTTTTTCAGGATGGCTTTGCCGTAGCCCTGGCCCCGGTATTCCGGCTTCACATACAGGTCCTCAAGATAAAGCCCCGCCCGGCCCAGGAAGGTGGAGAAGTTGTGGAAGAAGAGGGCAAAGCCCGCCTCCGTGCCATCGGCCATCACAAAGATGACCTCCGCCTTCTGCTTGTCGAAAAGCCATTCCTCCAGCGTGGCCTCGTCGGCCACCACCTCGTCCAGCATCTTTTCGTAGTCGGCAAGCTCCTTGATGAATTGCAGGATGAGGGGCGTGTCCTCCCGCCGGGCATACCGAAAATCAGGCGCGCTGTTCATGCTCACTGTCCTCCCTTGTTTTGCTCAATGCCCGAACACCGTCGCGTACAGCGCGTCCTGCTGGGGCAGATGGGTCACATAGCCCACCGGCACTTTGCCGCCGGTGGCCTCGATGACGCGGCGGGCGCCCTCTTCGCCAAAGGCGCCGCACAGTTCGATGCACTCCACCCCCGCCGCGCAGAGCTCCCGCGCGGCCTCGCAGGCCTGTTCCAGGTCCGCAACGCCCACCATGCGGGCACTGCCGCCGTGGATGGCCGCCCGGTTCTGCCGGGGGTCGAAGTCTCCCATGATGATGAATGCAAAGGTCATCCCGTCACCTCTCGCGGCTCAATCGCCGCTCACCACCGGGCGCTCCGGCTGTGCCAGCGCCCGGTCTTTGTTTTCCCAATAGCGCAAAAAGCGCCCCGCGCCCCGGCGGGGGCCCGCCTGCTCTGCCGCGGGGACCCACTTCGCGAAGAAGGCCGCGGCCTCCTCCCCGGCGCGGCGGGTCCGCTCCTCCCCGGCGGGCAGGGCCAGGCAGCTCGCTTCCAGAGCGTTCCGTTCGGCGTAAAACTCCGGCGGCGGGGTGCGGCCCACCCAGGCACGGGCGAAGGCTTCCCGCTGCCGCCACCAGCGGGCGGCCTCTTCCGCCCGGCCCGCGGCGAACACCGGGGCCTGAGGCTCGGCCCCGAACTCCCAGGGCACAAAGAGGGAGAGGCAGGGGGTGGAGCTGCCGGTGAGCCAGACGGTGACGCGCTCGCCCAGTTCCACCACCATGGAGGAGGTGGTGTGGTCGCCCACAAGGCCGCCGGCGTGCATGCAGACGCCGGCCACGTCGCCCTTGGTCAGCGGGGAAGAGCCCGCCCGATGGGTGCGCAGGGCGGCCATCATGTCCGCCGCGCTTTCGGCTTTTGCAGCCAGGGGCGCGGTCTGGGCAAGGCGCTGCTTCGAGCCGGAAAAATGGGAGTAGACCGGCTCGCGGAAGCGCCCGGCAAAATCGAAGGGCGCGCCGGTGCTGTATTCATCGCCCTCCGCGCCGATGGAAAGACGGTTGGAGATGCTGCCGGCGCTCACCTTGCGGCGGACCCATTTTTTGCCCGCCGTCTCCACCAGCCAGACCTCCCGGTGGTCCAGGATGAGGAAGGCGTTGTCGTAGAAAAAGCTGTGGTCATAGCCGCAGTCGCCTCCCTGGCCGTACTGCTCCAGCAGCTGCGGGATGAGCTCGGCCGCCTGCCCGGCGCTGGCCGAGCGCTCCAGCGCAAGGCGCACCAGGTCCATGCCGGTGAGGCCGGTGGAGGCGTAGCGGCCCTTGGTGAACACCGCCTCGTTGCCGATGCACACCCCGTGCTCGTTCACGCCCATCTCCGCGCCCCACATCCAGGCGGGGCGGCTGAGCAGGGTTGCGTAGGTGTGGGGCGCCTGCTCAATGGTCAGGTAAGTGGCCCGCAGCTCCTTTTCCCGGTGGTCCCGGGCAGGCCGGTATTCGATGACCTGGGGTTCGTTGGGGCTGCGATCGCTGTTTTTGGCAAACAGAGCCAGCCCCTCGTTCACCACCCGGCCCAGGGTATCGCACATGAACGGTCCCTCCCTTGCGCCGCGCGGTCGGTGGCGCATATTTTTTCTTCATTATACGCTTTGCGGCGCAAGGGGGCAAGGCCCTGCCGCCCGCGCAAAAAAGACTGCAAACCCGCTCCGGCAGATGGTTTGCGGCCTGTTTGGCCGGCGCTTTCAAAACGGACGAAATGACCTTTTTTGAGTTTTTTTGTAAAAACCTGCGATTTCCTGTTGACTTTACCGAGTTGAATTGATAAAATGCAAACATGATTGCACGATGTTGTGTAATTGATTGCTTTCTTGCGAGGCAAAAATTCAATAGAGAGGGGAATCATCATGAAAAAGAAAGTGTTATCAATGCTGATGGCCGCGGTCATGGCGCTGAGCCTGGCGGCCTGCGGCGGCGGCACGACCGGCTCCGGCACGGCCAGCACCGGCGCGTCCGAAGCGGGCGGGGAGAAGGTGCTGCTGGTCGGCCTGGGCGGCGACCCCACCAGCTTCAACCCGGACGCCAACACCGACGACAATGCCTATAACGTGGCCTGCAACCTCTACAGCGGCCTGCTGACGCTGAACAACAACGAAGAGATCATCCCCGATCTGGCCGAGAGCTGGGAGATCTCGGAGGACAACCTCACCTACACCTTCCACCTGCGCCAGGGCGTGAAGTGGCACGACGGCGAGCCCTTCACCTCCGCGGACGTGAAGTTCACCTACGAAAAGATCATTGAGGAGAACGGCTATCTGGCCGGCGATCTGGCCGTGGTGGACACCATGGAGTGCCCCGATGACAACACCTTAGTCATCACCCTGAAGGAGCCCAGCGCGCCCTTCCTGTCCAGCCTGGCATGGTACAACAACAGCATCCTGCCCCAGCACCTGTTCGACACCGACGAGGATTGGACCACCTGCGCCGCCGCCACCACCGCGCCCGTGGGCACCGGCCCGTTCAAGTTCGTCAGCGAGCAGAGCGGCGTGAGCATCACCCTGGAGAAGAACCCCGACTACTTCGGCGGCGAGCCCTCCATCGACAAGGTCATCTACGTCATCAGCACCGACACCGACACCGCCTATCAGGCATTCATGAACGGCGAGCTGGACTATCTGACCGACGTGCCCGCCTCCAGCGTGGCCGCCCTGGAAGCCGACTCCAACTACAAGGTGGGCTGCCTGTCCGCCGGCCGCCGCTTCCAGCTGTGCTTCAACATGAACGGCGAGTACACCTCTGACCTGGCCGTGCGTCAGGCCGTGGCCAAGGCTCTGGACCGCGAGGAGATCTCCACCAAGGGCACCAACGGCCTGCAGGCTCCCGCCTATGGCTTCTATCCGCCCTTCCTTGACTGGGCCTACAACGCCGACGCCGACATCGGCGAGCAGGATGTGGAGGGCGCCATCCAGCTGCTGGAGGACGCCGGCTACACCAAGGACGCCGACGGCTACTACCTGCACCTGTCCTTCCTGGTGTTCACCGGCAGCACCTACGCCGACTGCGCCAAGGTCATCAAGAGCCAGCTGGCTGCCATCGGCATCGACGCCACCATCGAGGAGCTGGAAGAAGGCGCCTGGGCGGAGAAGGTCTTTGCCGGCAACTATGACATGTGCATGATGGCCGGCTTCCAGGGCCCCGACCCCGACAACATGACCAACCGCGTGGGCACCGGCGGCGGCCTGAACGTCTCCTTCTACTCCAACACCGAAGTGGACGACCTGCTGGCCAAGGCCCGCGTCATCACCGACGAGACCCAGCGCGGCGAGTACTACAAGGAAGTGCAGACCATCCTCAGCCAGGATCTGCCCATCCTGCCCCTGGTGGAGTACGCCGGCTACTACGCCTGCCCCTCCTACATCTCGGGCCTGCCCTACATCGACACCGATGTGGATGACATCAACGCCTACAACTTCAGCAAGGTGACCATCAACAAGTAAGTGTAAACCGAAAGGGAGCACAAAGGCCGGAGCGCCGTTTCACACGGCGCTCCGGCTCATATGCTCCCTTTTTCACAAGGGGAAAAGCCATGGGAAAATATTTCATCAAGCGCATCTTCACCGCGCTCATCGTGGTGCTGGTGGTGGTGGGCCTGAACTTCGTCATCATCCGGCTGGCGCCGGGCGACCCCGCCACCATCATGGCGGGCTTCGATAACCCCAGCGAGGAGTTCAAGGCGGCCATCACCGCCAAATACAATTTGGACAAGCCCATCCCGGTGCAGTTCATCACCTACCTGAGCCGCCTGGTGCGGGGCGACTTGGGCGAGTCTTACTACAACAACGCCTCGGTGGTGTCCCTCATCGGCGAGCGCTTCGGCGCGTCGCTGCTGCTGTCGGGCACCAGCGCGGTGCTGGCCTTCGTGCTGGGCACCTCCCTGGGCCTTGTGGCCGGCCAGCGCACCGGCGGCATTGCCGACCGCACCTTCTCCACCGGGGCCTACATCTGCAACTCCATGCCCTCCTTCTGGCTGGGCATGATGCTCATTCTGGTGTTCGCCTCCAAGCTGGGCTGGCTGCCCACCCAGGGCATGTATGACATGCGCCTTGGCGCCACCGGCTTCGCCCGGGTGGTGGACGTGGCCCGGCACATGGTGCTGCCGGTGGCCACCCTCACCCTCATCCAGATCCCGGCCTACTTCCGCATCACCAAATCCTCGGTGTGTCAGGTGCTCACCGACGACTACATCACCACCTTCCGCATCACCGGCATGAGCGAGGGCAAAATTTTCCGCAAATATGTGCTCAAGAACGCCATCCTGCCGGTGGTCACCGTGTTCGGCATCAACCTGGCCTATGTGGTGTCCGGCTCCACCCTGGTGGAGACGGTGTTCTCCTGGCCGGGCATCGGCATCATGATGTTCAACGCCATCAGCAACCGCGACTACAACGTGCTCATGGGCGTTTACATCATCCTGGCGGTGTCGGTGGCGGCGGTGATGATCCTGGTGGATCTGGTCTACGCCAAGCTGGACCCCCGGATCCACTACGAATGAGGTGCGCGCCATGAAAAAGAAAAACTTTCTCACCATTTTTGCCGGCTACGTGCGCATCAGCCCCAAGCTTTTGTGGGGCCTGGTGTTCTTCGCGGTCATCCTGCTGCTGGCGGTGCTGGCCCCGGTGCTTTCGCCCTACGACCCCTATTACCTCAGCGACGACCTTCTGGTGGCCCCCCTCACCGGCGGCCACCTGCTGGGCACCACCTACATGGGCGAGGACGTGCTGAGCATGATCCTCTACGGCGGGCGCACCTCGCTGAAGATCGGCATCATCGCGGCGGCCCTGTCCGGTGCCATCGGCGTGGTGCTGGGTGCGCTGGCGGGCTTCTTCGGCGGCATTGCCGACAAGCTGCTCACCGAGGTCACCAACATCTTTTTGATGATCCCGTCCTTCTTCCTCATCCTCATCGTGGTGGCCATGTTCGGCAGCAGCATGTTCAACGTCATGGTCATCATCGCCCTCACCAGCTGGCCCAGCAACGCCCGCATGATGCGCGCCCAGGTCATGTCGCTGAAAGAGCGCACCTACGTCAAGAGCGCCCAGACCATCGGCGAATCCAAGGGGCGCATCCTCTTCCACTACATCGTGCCCAACGGCATCTATCCCATCATCGCCAACACCACCATGAACGTGGCCCAGGCCATCCTCACCGAGGCCAGCCTGAGCTTTCTGGGCCTGGGCGACCCCAACGTGGTCAGCTGGGGCCAGATGATCATGTCCGGCAAGTCCTATCTGGTGAACGGGTGGTGGATCTCGCTGTTCGCCGGCCTTGCCATCATGCTGGTGGTCATCGTGTTCTACATGATCGGCGACGGGCTGAACTACGCCATGAATCCCAAGCTCCAGAGCAGAAAGTAGGAAAAGGCATGAACAAACTGAACATAGAAGACCTGAGCGTGGTCTACCACGGCAAGGAAAAACAGGTCCGGGCGGTGGATCACGTCTCCTTCTCGGTGGACGCGGGCGACAGCCTGGGCATCATCGGCGAGTCCGGCTCGGGCAAGTCCACCATGATCCACGCCCTTCTGCGCCTTCTGCCGGAAAAGACCGGCGAGACCCAGGGCCACATCTGGTTCGACGACACCGACCTGCTCACCTGCGACGAAAAGACCCTGCGCAAGCTGCGCTGGAAGGAGATCGCGGTGGTGTTCCAGCGCTCGATGAACAGCCTCAGCCAGATCCACACCATCGGCGAGCAGTTCGAGGACGTGTACCGGGTGCACGAGCCCCGGGCCGCCAAGGCGCAGATGAAAGAGATCATCTGCGGGCTGTTCGAAAAGGTGAACCTGAACCCCCGCATCTACAACATGTATCCCTTCGAGCTGTCCGGCGGCATGCAGCAGCGGCTGAACATCGCGCTGAGCATCATGTTCAGCCCGGCGCTGCTCATCATGGACGAGGCCACCACCGCCCTGGACGTGGTGACCCAGGGGCAGATTTTGGACGAGCTGATGGAGATGGAAAAGACCATGTCCATCACCCGGCTGATGATCACCCACGACCTCTCGGTGGTGGCCACCAGCTGCAAAAAGATTCTGGTGCTCTACGCCGGGCGGCTGATGGAGTTCGGCACGGTGGAGGACATCCTCAAGAACCCCCAGCACCCCTACACCCAGGGCCTCATCGCCTCCTTCCCGTCGCTCTACGGCGAAAAGACGGCCCTCAAGTCCATCCCCGGCATCCTGCCGGACATGTCCAAGGAGTGCCCCGGGTGCATCTTCGCGCCCCGCTGCCCCTACGCCGACGAGCGCTGCTATGCCCAGCGCCCGGCGGACGTGGAGCTGGGAGGCATCCACCGGGCAGCCTGCCACCGCTGCAAAGGAGGAGCAAATGGATAACCGGCAAAACGCCCTTATTGAAGTGGAAGGGCTGAAAAAATTCTACAAAAACCGCGGCACCGGCGGCCTGTTCAAAAAGAAGAAGATGGTGCAGGCGGTGGGCGGCGTCAGCTTTGAGATACGCAAGGGCGAGATCTTCGGCGTCATCGGCGAGTCCGGCTGCGGCAAGTCCACCATGGGCCGCACCCTGGTGAATCTGGAAGCGCCCACTGCGGGCGACGTGCGCATCAACGGCGAGAGCGCCCGGGCCATCCTGCAAAAGGACCCCAAGGCCTTTCACCAGATGGTGCAGATGGTGTTCCAGAACCCCTTCGACACCTTTCTGCCCACCGAGACCATCGAGCAGATCATGCTGCGCCCGCTGGAGATAAACGGCCTGGGCGGCAGCGAAGAGGAGCGCCGCCAGCGCATCGTGCAGCTGCTGGAGGACGGCGGCCTGTCCCCGGCGGAGGATTTTCTGGGGCGCTATCCCCATGAGCTCTCCGGCGGCCAGCTGCAGCGCATCTCCATTCTGCGGGCCATGAGCGTCAACCCCCTGTTCCTGGTGGTGGACGAGCCGGTCTCCATGCTGGATGTGTCGGTCCGGGCGGACATCATCAACATGCTGCTGGACCTGACCAAGAAGTACCAGACCTCCATCCTGTTCATCAGCCACGACATCGCGGTCATCCGCTATGTGGCCAGCCGCACCGCGGTGATGTATCTGGGGCGCATCGTGGAGATGGGCGACACCGACGCCCTCATCCAGCACCCCATGCACCCCTACACCCAGGCGCTGGTGTCCAACTGCGCCTCCATCGACATCGACAGCCACGTGGAGAAGATCCATGTGGAGGGCGAGCCGCCCTCCCCGGTGGACCCGGGCCCCGGCTGCTACTTTGCCGACCGCTGCCCCCGCGCCTGCGAAAAGTGCAGGCAGGAATACCCGCAGGAGACCCGCCTGCCCGACGGGCGTGTGGTCGCCTGCCATCTTGTGAATGAGGGAGTGATCCAATGAACTTTGACATGGAATCCATCCTGGCCCGCGTGCCGGATTATCAGGAGTTCTACACCGTGGACGAGCTGAACCAGCATTCCTTCCAGCTGGCGAAGGAATACCCCGATGTGGTGGAGCTGTTCGAGGCGGGCCGCTCCAAGGAGGGCCGCCCCATCTACTGCCTGAAGATCGGCCAGGGCAGCAAAAACGCCCTGCTCTACGGCACGCCCCACCCCAACGAGCCCATCGGCAGCATGATGCTGGACGCCCTCAGCCGCATTCTGGCCGAGGACGAGCAGCTGCGCAAGGCGCTGGACTACACCTTCTACATCGTCAAATCCAGCGACGTGGACGGCCTGGCCAAAAACGAGGGCTGGCTGAAAGGCCCCTTCACCATCACCCAGTATCAGCACAACTTTTTCCGCCCCGCCTTTGACCAGCAGGTGGAATGGTCCTTCCCCTTCGACTACAAGACCTACCACTTCGACGCTCCCACCCCCGAGACCCGGTGCATCATGGGCCTCATCGACAAGACCAAGCCCGCCTTCATCTACTCGCTGCACAACTGCGGCTTCGGCGGCTGCTACTGGTATCTCTCCAGCGGCGACGAGGAGCTGTATAAGAAGTTCCTCACCGTGCCCGCCAAATACGGCGTGGACCTGAAGCTGGGCGAGCCGGAAATGCCCTACTGCAAGGGCCTGTACGACGCGGTGTACGAGATGACCGGCGCCAAGGACAACTACGACTATCTGGAAAAGTTCATGCCGGACACCCCCACCGCCTCCCTGATGAGCGGCGGCGGATGCAGCTATGAGTACGCCAACCGGGACGGCGGCAGCACCCAGATCCTGGTCACGGAGATGCCCTACTACGTGGACGAGCGGGTCTCCGACACCAGCCTCACCAGCCGCAGCCGCCGGGAGGTCATTCTGGAGAGCTGCGCCGTGGCCCAGGAGTATTTCAGCGTCTGGAAGCCGGTGTTCGACCGGCTGGAAAAATTCTTCTCCGCCGACAACCAGTTCTATCTGGCCGTGCGGGAGCGGGTGGGTATGGAGAGCCACTCCGCCGCCAAGATGGAGTGGGCCCGCTCCGACCCGGAGATGGAAAAGCCCGCCACCGTCTGCCAGGAGTTCGACAACCTGCTCACCACCCGCTTTTACTCCAACCTCAGCATCGTGCTGCTGCGCCGCGCCTGCCAGGAGGAGCTGAAAAAGCCGGGCCTTGCCCCCGATGTGCGCGGCCAGCTGGAAAAAGCTGCCGATTCCCTGTATAATAAGGAGTGTGAGAATCTGGCGGCGATGGAAAAGCTCTTCCACTACAAGGCCATCCCCATCGCCCATCTGGTCAAGGTGCAGCTGGAGTGCGGTCTGCTCTACGCGGACTATGTGCACGGAATGAATTGAACGCGGGCCGCCCGGCGGGCCCCGCGCTGGGGGAAACTATGGAAAAAGAGGCTTTTCTGCGCCTGCCCGAGGCAAAGCGGGAGCTGTTGCTGAAAAAGGGGAAGGAGGCCTATGTCCGCTATCCCTTCGAGGACATCACCATCCGCTTTTTAACGGGGGAGCTGGGCATCGACCTGACCACCTTCTACCGCTACTTCGAGAGCCGGGACGACCTGCTCATCTATGCCTACCGTGACCTCATCGGGCGCACCCGCTACGAGGACTACGCCCTGGTCTACCGCTTCGTCAACGTCTACGACGACGCGCTGGACAACGACTTCTTCGCCGCCTGCATGCGCATCGGCAACGCCCACCGGGAGATACGGGACCGGCTTTTGCAGGTGGAGCAGGACATCCTCTATCCCATCATCAGCCGCAAGCTGCGGGCGGAAAAGTACGCCGGCCGGGTGCGGCGGGACGTGGACGAGGACCTGGCGGCCTATCTCTTCGCCTCCATCTCCTTCAACCTGTTCAACTACTTCGACCAGTGCGGCATCACCGACCCGGTGCTGCAGGCCAACATGAAGAAGTATGTCTATTACCGTTTCTTCCAGAACGGTATCGGCGTGCAGGACAGCGCCGAATGAAAACAACAAAAAAGAGCCCCCGGCCGGCCGCGTTTCGCGGCTGGCCGGGGGCTCTTTGTCTGCCGAAGGTCAGGTCTTTTTGATGAGGCGGGGCTTTTCGCCGGCGCGCCCGTTCTGCGCCAGGGAGGCGTTCAGCCGTTCCAGCGCGGCGGTGAAGGCCGTCAGCTGTTCGTCGCTCACGCCCTCCAGGTCCCGGAAAAAGTCGCCGAACATCGCCAGCCCCACGGTGGAGGTCTGCTGGCGGTAGAGGTCCACTCCGTCGGGGGAGGGCCGCAGGATGATGTTCTTGCGGTTGGTCTCGGTCTGGTATTTGTCCACCAGGCCCTGCTCGCAGAGATACTTGGTGATCTTGGAGAAGGTGCTCTGGGGGATGCCCAGCCGCTCGGAGATGTGGTTCATGCAGGAGTCGTCGTCCTGATGCTCCAGAATGTATTCAAAGACCTGCCATTCCTGCGTCGTCAGGCTCAGCTCATCGGAGAGCCGCACAGTGCGCCCGGCGGTGCGCTGCACCACATTGGTGTGCTTCACAAGGGCGGCCACCAGCGGCCGGTACCGGCCCATCCATTCAGTTCCCACGGGATAAACGCCTCCTTTGCCCGCGTGATGTTCCACGGTAAGATGATACTATCACAGCGGCAAAGGAGATGTCAATGCGGGAGATGCGGCGCGTCAGGTCACAGAACGGCCATGCCCACCGACAGGATGACGATGTGCAGCACCAGCATCATGGCAAGGGGCTTCCAGATGTATTTCACCCAGGTGGTGTACTCGATGCGGCAGATGGCGATGGCACCCATCAGGGTGCCGCTGGTGGGGGTGATGCCGTTCACCAGCGCGCAGGCGCCGCTGAGCACGCACACCATGATCTCGGGCACAAGGCCCAGGTTCTGGGCCAGGGGCCCCATGATGGGCATGGACACGGTGGCCAGACCCGAAGAGGAGGGGATGAGCACCGACAGCAGCAGATACACCACATAGGAGCAGCCGGTGAACAGCAGGGAAGAGGTGCCCTGCAGCGCCTCGAAGGCCTTTTCCAGGATGTACATGTCCAGGCCGGTGTTGCTCATGATGACCGACACGCCGCGGGAGACGGCGATGACCAGCGCCACGCCGATCAGGTCGCCCGCGCCCGTCAGGAAGGAGTTCACGATGTCCCGCTCTTTCAGGCCGTAGACAAGGCCGATCACGATGCCCAGCAGCAAAAACCAGGCGGTCAGCTCGCTGAAGTACCAGTCGCCCAGGTTCTTGCGGGTCAAAAAGCCGGTGTGGTCAAACAGGTGGATGCCGAAGGAGCTCCAGGGCACCATGCCCACGATCATCACAATGAAGGAAAGGCCGAACAGCACCATCACGATCTTCTGGCGCAGGGTGAAAACAGAGTCGGCCTCCGGCTTCTTTTCGCCGCCGTACTCCTTCTCCACCTCGGCCCACTCCTCGCTGGTCAGCAGCGAGGCGGCCTTGTTCCCCTTCACCTTGTGGGCATAGCGCAGCACAAAGGTCACGCCCACGATATAGCACAGGATCCACGAAAGGCCGCCCACCAGAATGATGACGGTCTGGTTGGTCTCGATGCCCGCGGCGTTCAGCGCCGCCACGCTGGCGGAGATGCTGAAGGGGTTCACCGTGGAGCCCAGCACGCCGGCGGTGGAGCCCAGCAGGATGGTGGAGGCCGCGGTGAGGGAGTCAAAGCCCGCCGCCACCATGGTGGAGGTCACCAGGGCGTAGAAGGCGATGGTCTCCTCCGCCATGCCGTAGGTGGTGCCGCCCAGGCTGATGAGGAACATCAGGACCGGGATCATCCAGGTTCCTTTTCCGTTCAGCTTTTTGCAACGGCGGTGATGCCCGCGTTCAGCGCGCCGGTCTTCATCACCACACCCAGAAAGCCGCCCAGAATGAGCACGAACAGGGCAACGCCCATCGCGCTGGCAAAACCGTCGATGGGGGCCATGATCACGTCGGCCGCCGTGGCAGGGGTGATGGCCGGGATGAACTGGGTGATGATGGCGACCACGATGGTGAGCAGGATCAGCACCGTGAACGCGGTGGGCATGCGAAATTGCTTCTTTTGCTTTTTCACAAGAATTGCTCCTTTCGATCATTCGGGGGGCCTTTTCCGCGCCGGGCGAAGAAGGCGGTTGACAGCGGGAGAAAAATTTTGTTGAATGAGTTCATCGAATTGATTCCATGAACAGGTTCTATCACGTGAGTTCGGAAAAAACAACCCTTTTCAACAAAAAGCTTCCGCGCCGTGAAAAAAGGCGCGGAGCACATCCGCTGGGAGGCGAAGCTGTGATGAACAAACTGTTGGAACGCGCAAAAGAACTGCAGCCGGAGCTGGTGGAAAACCGCCGCTGGCTGCACAGCCACGCGGAGGTGGGCTTTGAGCTGACCGAGACCTGCGCCTTTGTGGAAGAAAAGCTGCGGGAGCTGGGCTATGAGCCCCGGCGCATGAGCAAAGCGGGCGTTGTGGCCACCCTGGGCAAGCCGGGCGGCAAGACCATCCTGCTGCGGGCGGACATGGACGCCCTGCCCATGAAGGAGGAGTCCGGCCTTGCCTTTGCCGCCAAGGGCGACGCGGCCCACACCTGCGGCCACGACCTGCACACCGCCATGCTGCTGGGCGCGGCGAAGCTGCTGAAGGAGCACGAGAGCGAGCTGAACGGCTGCGTGAAGCTGATGTTCCAGCCGGACGAGGAGGGCACCAACCCCCTGGGCTTTTCCGGCAGCCAGGCCATGCTGGAGGACGGCATCCTGGAGGACCCCCATGTGGACGCGGCCTTCTCCATGCACATCTGGTCCAACGCGCCCTACACCGCGGGCACCTTCTTCTCCCGCAAGGGGGCGCTGATGTCCTCCTGCGACACTGTCACCGTCACCGTGACCGGCAAGGGCACCCACGGCAGCATGCCCCAGGACGGCGTGGACCCCATCAACGCCGGGGTGCACATCTATCAGGCCTTTGAGAACCTTCTGGCCCGGGAGATCCCGCCCTTCGAGCAGTGCACCCTGACCATCGGCCAGTTCCAGAGCGGCTCCGCCGCCAACGTTCTGCCCGAGACCGCCCAGCTGGTGGGCACCCTGCGCACCGTCTCCGAGGACACCCGCGCCCGGATGAAGCAGCGCATCGAGGCCATCTGCGCCGGCGTGGGCCAGGCCTTCGGCGTGCGGGTGAAGGTCACCTTCACCCAGGGCATCCCCTGCGTGTACAACGCGCCCGCCTTCACCGAAAGCGTGATGGAATGCGTCGAAGAACTCACCGGCCGGCCGGTGGGGGACATGGAGGTGCCGCTCACCGGCTCCGACGACTGGAGCGAAATTTCCCAGAAGGTGGACTCCTGTTACATGCTGCTCTCCGCCGGCACCGCCGAGGAGGGCTATCCCTGGGCCCATCACAACCCCAAGGTCACCTTCAACGAGGACGTGATGCACAAGGGCGCCGCGGCCTTCTGCGCCGTTGCGCTGGACTGGCTGCGCAAAAACGGCTGACCGTTTCGTCCCGGCATGAACAGGGCCCGCCGGCTCTCTCTGAAAAGGGAGCGCCGGCGGGCCTTTTCCGCGGGGCGGTTGAGAACGGGGCGGGAACTTGTTATAATGAACGAAAGCACGCTGTGAGCAAACGAGGTGGCGCTGATGGAAAAGAAAATGACCAAGCGAGCCATGCAGGCCCAGGAAACGAAACAGAAAATTTACCGCTGCGGCACGGAGCTCTTCCGCAAACACGGCTACCAGAACGTGAGCGTGGAGCAGATCGCCCAGGCGGCGGGGGTGGGCATCGGAACGCTGTATCACTACTACCCCTCCAAGGCCGACCTCTACGGCGAGATGTTCATCCGCGCCGACGATTTCTTCTGCGCCTTCGAGGAGCCCGGGGTGCTGGAACAGCCGCCGGAAGAAGTGCTGCTGGAATACTTCCGCCAGTATGCCCGGCTGAACGAGGGCATGGGCATGGAATATGTGCAGCTGCTGGCGATCCCCAAAAACCGGGAGATCTTTCAGGGCAACGAGAACTTTGAGCTGATTTTGGAAAATCTGCTGGCCGGCTATCAGAGCGACGGCCGGGCCAGCCGCCGCCGCACGGCGGCCCAGTGGCGCGGGTACCTGATGACCTGCGCCCGGGGCGTGGTCTTTGACTGGGTCATCCACAACGCCCCGGACTACGACCTCACCGCCCGGATGGACTTCGTGATGGGCGAAGTGATCAAGCCGCTGCTGCAAACAGAGGAATGAAAAAGGAACGCCCCGGCGGGGCGTTCCTTTTTTGTTCGGTATTGAGCGGCCGCTCACAGCGCGTCCATGTCCCGGCTGGCCACAAGGTCGGCCCCGGTGCCCAGCAGGTCGGGCAGGATGACCTGGCCCCGGCGCACCGGCGCGACGAGGCGCACCTTGGCCACCTCGGCCATGGCGTCCATCAAAAGGCCCTTGGGGATGGCCCGGCTGGTCTTGACCGGGATGCGGGGGTAGAGCCCGCCCTCCACGCAGACGGTGGTGGTGAGCACGCGGGTGGGGTTGCGCAGTTCGTTCTGGCCGTACTCCGCGCCCTTGGGGCAGGAGTTGCCGGAGACGGCCCAGCCGTTATCCTCGTCCACCTTCAGGTGGCAGCCCTTGGGGCAGACGATGCAGATCAGTTCTTTCATCGCGTCACACCTCCCGGATGCTCAGGGTCAGGGGACCCCGTGCCAGTTTCAAAAGCTGGGGCGGCAGCGCCACCTGCTCCATCTCGCCGGGAGCCATGTGCTCCCGCTTAAAGCGGGCGATAGTCTTGCCGTCGGCGTCGGTGGCCAGGATCTGCGCGTCCCTGGTCACCCGGTTCACCCGGAAGAACACCTGGGCGGGCTTTTCCAGCGCGTCCAGCCGCAGGTGCTGGGGCACGGTGTAGCTCACGCCGTCGCCGTTTTTCAGCTCCAGCGCCTCGCCCGCCGCGTGCCTGCCCTGCACCCAGGCGGCCGCCGCCGCGCCCGCCCGCTCGCTCTCGGCGGAGACATAGTCCACCAGATCGTGGACATGCACCACGTTGCCGCAGGCGAAGATGCCGGGCACGCCGGTCTCCATGTTCTCAAACACCACCGCGCCGCTGGTGCGGCGGTCCATGGCGATGTCCGCCTGCCGCGTCAGCTCGTTCTCGGGGATGAGGCCCACGCTCAAAAGCACGGTGTCGCAGTCGAACACCATCTCGGTGCCGGGGATGGGCCGCCGGTCGGGGCCCACCTGGCTCACCGTCACCTGCTCCACCCGCTCGTGGCCCTTGATGTCGGTGATGGTGTGGGAGAGATAGAGGGGGATGCCGTAGTCCTCCAGGCACTGGACGATGTTGCGGGTCAGACCCCCGGAGTAGGGCATCAGCTCCACGCAGGCCAGCACCTTGGCCCCTTCCAGGGTCATGCGGCGGGCCATGATGAGGCCGATGTCGCCGCTGCCCAGGATGACCACCCGGCGGCCCACCATGTAGCCCTCCATGTTGAGAAAACGCTGGGCCGCCCCGGCGGTGAACACGCCGGCGCACCGCTCGCCGGGGGTGCTGATGGCGCCCCGGGTGCGCTCCCGGCAGCCCATGGCCAGCACGATGGTCTTTGTCTCCAGCACCATGTAGCCGTCGGCGCCGTTGATGGCGTGCACCTGATGGGGCGCGCCGTCCCCGCCCGGCACGATCTGCAGCACCATGGTGTCCAGCTTGACCTGCACGCCGGTGGCCTTCAGCATGTCGATGTAGCGCCCGGCGTACTCCGGGCCGGTGAGCTCTTCCTTGAAGCGCTGCAAACCGAAGCCGTTGTGGATGCACTGGTTCAGAATGCCGCCCAGTTCCTTGTCTCGCTCCAGCACGAGGATGTTCTTCACGCCCTCGTCCCAGGCTTTGCAGGCGGCGGCAAGGCCCGCAGGGCCGCCGCCCACCACGATCAGATCATACATTTGCGTTCCCTCCCGTCTTGGTCCTGCCCGTCAGGATGGTGCTGCCCGCCTGTTCCAGCAGCACTTCGGCCTGGTCGATGCCAAGCTCCCGGGCGATGATCTCCTGCACCCGCGGGCCGCAGAAGCCGCCCTGGCAGCGGCCCATGCCCGCGTTGCACCGGCGCTTGACGCCGTTGATGGACCGGGGCGGGATGGGGCTGTGCAGCGCCGCCACGATCTCCCCTTCGGTGATGGTCTCGCACCGGCAGACCACCCGACCGTAGCGGGGGTCCTTGCGGATGAGCTCGTTCTTCTCCTCGGCGGAGAGGTTCTTGAACACGATGTGCTCGCGCCTGTCCACAAAATCCGGGTCCGGCTCCAGCGCAAGGCCGCCGGCGGCCAGCATCCGGGCCGCCATCTTTGCGATGGCCGGCGCGCTGGAAAGGCCCGGGCTCTTGATGCCCGCCAGGTCGATGAAGCCGGGGTGGGCCCCGCTCTCCTCGATGATGAAGTCGCTGCGGGTGGTGTTGGCCCGCAGGCCGGCGAAGTTGCGGATGTTCTGCCGCCACTGGATGCCGGGCACGCTGCGGCTGGCTTTGGCGCGCACCTCGGCCATGCCGGCGGCGGTGTTGCCCAGGTCCAGCCGGTCCTCCACGGCTTCGGCGTTGGGGCCGCAGATGAGGTTGCCGTGGATGGTGGGGGCCACCAGCACGCCCTTGCCCTCCGGGCCGGGGCACTGGAAGATGACCCGGCTCACCCGGTCGTGCTCGGATTTGTCCAGCAGGTAGTATTCGCCCCGGCTGGGCAGGGTCTGCCAGTCATTGGGCTCCAGCATCTCGTGCACCCGGTCAGCGTCCACGCCGGCGGCGTTCAGCACGAAGCGGGCGGCCACGTCGCCGGCGGGCGTGTGCAGCACAAAGCCCGCGCCGGTGTCTTCAATGCCGGTGACCGGGCAGTCCCGCCGCAGCTCCACGCCGCCGCGCACCGCGGTCTCGGCCATGGCGATGGCAAAGCCCCAGGGGTCGATGATGCCGGCGCTGGGCGCGAAAAGCGCGCCGCACACTTCCTCCGAAAGCCCCGGCTCCATGGCCCGGGCCTCCATGCCGGAGAGCAGCCGCAGCCCGGGCACGCCGTTTTTGCAGCCCCGGTCGTAGAGTGCTTGCAATGTGGGCAGCTGCTCGGGGCTGAAGGCCACCACCAGCGACCCCACCCGCTTGAAGGGCACCTGCAATTTTTCGCAGATCTCGCCGGTGAGGCGGTTGCCCTCCACGTTCAGCCGGGCCGTCAGGGTGCCCGGTTCCGGGTCATAGCCCGCGTGGATGATGGCGCTGTTGGCCTTGGTGGTGCCGGCGGCGATGTCCGCCGCGGCCTCCAGCACTGCCACCCGCAACTTGTAGCGGGCCAGCTCATAGGCCGCCGACGCGCCCACCACGCCGCAGCCGATGATGACAACATCGTACATAAAAAATACCTCCCAAACCGAATATGCCGTCCGCCGAAGGGGTGTTTTTGGCGGAAAAGAAACAAAAAAAGAGCAAAGCAAAACAAGGCCCATGCAGGCATTGTTCGCTTTGCTCCTAAACTCAAACAAGCGATTGGTATATTTTTTGCAAAGAAAGTATACCACATACAAGGCGGTGTGCGCAAGAGGAAATGAGAAACGCAATGACATTTCTTCCGGCAGCACGGGAAGTTGCTCCGCTCACCTGCGTTGGGAAAGGCCCTCTTCAATGAGGAGAGCCGCCAAAAGGCGGCTCTCCTTTTGAATTTGCGCGATCAGAAGTTGAAGATACGGGTGTTCGTGCAGGTCATCAATGTAATGACGATTCCCAGGGCGATGCCAGCAATATAGGGGTTCTTCGAGACCTTGTACACAACGCGGTTGATCAGCGTTGCGGTGATAAGGATCACGGTGATCGGGAAGAGCCACAGCGTCCACATGTGCAATCTGTCGGACGCACCCCAGAAGAGCATTTCGTCAGTTGCAAAGTAGTAAATGTACTGCATGGCCGGCAGCACAATGGCGGGGAAGGCCACGAAGAGGGCGTTGATGATGACGTTGCCGTAGCCTTTCTTGCCGCCGATCTCGTTGTAGTTGAAGGCGTTGACCGAAACGGAGGACGCAATGTAGAATACCAGGAACATCCACAGGTACGGCCAGAGGGCAACACCAATCTTATCGGCTTCAAAAGTCTTAACAGCCAGAGTCCAGAGGCGGAAGTCGGTTTTGAAGAAGTAGTCCGCAACAAAGACCCAGGTGTAGGTGACGCTCGCCACGATGACGGCAAGCAGAACGCTCTTAAGCAGTTTCTTCACAGGCATCTTCACGCCGCGGTCAGCAAGATCAAGACCATGCGCTTTGCCATAGGTCTTGTAGTAGATGAACATGCTGAGAATGGTGAACAGCCCACAGCAAAGCGACCAGAGCGCAATGCCAAAGCTCTGGGGCTGGAGGAAGACCGTGGTGCGATGGCCAATCGAGACGACAGGCAGATAAATGACGGTGGCGAAGATCGCACCCACCGCCAGGCTGCCCCAGAACCAGAGCTTGCCCTTTGCATCAGCGGGAGCAGGCATCGGCGCAACAACTTCGCCTGCACGCAGCTCCTCAAAGGTCGGGGTAAAGAGCAGCAGAACGGCGAAGGACATCAGGAACATTGCCATGCCGACCAGGCCGACAAAGTTGAAAGCTTCTTTCCACTGCCAAATCTGATTCGAGGAATCAATGGGATTGGGGGCGCCGAGAGATTCGGTGAAATAGTCGATGACATCCTCGGTGGCGCGTGCACTGAAGTGCGCCCAGGGATGGATGATGTTGGGACGATAGATGACGCGCATAACGTCTTCGCCGCCCTCGATGTCGGCGTAGTAAACGGTGTCGGCTTCCCGGGTCTCAAAACCGGGATTGGAGGGATCGGCGCCAAAGTTGAGGAAGGACTGCGCCTTGTCGGTGTTCATGAAGTAAGGAGCGAACTTCTCGGGGCGCTCGCCCTCGCCGTAGACGTAGTGGAAGAACTCGTCATACACCGCAGAGAGGATGCCCACGTCGCGGTCACCGTAGATGTTGAAAAAATTGCCGTCATCGTCGGTATAGAAAGCATCCGCACAGTTGAGAAGCACAGAAGCGATGTAATGTGTGCCGTTTTCCGTCTCCGCCTGTATTGCATAGTTGCAGGAATTGCCGCCCATGGAGTGGCCGGTAACGCCGATCTTGTCAGCGTCCACATAGGGCAGGCGAGAGAGGATGATGGCACCCTGGTAGATGCCGATGGCAACTTCGGTGTTGTCGTTGCTGGCGATCCATTCAGAGTTGCCGTGGTTGGGCTGGTCGATGGCCAGCACAACAAAACCGCGGCGGGCAAGCTCAACAAAGTTGGCGTCCTGCATCTCTTTGTTGTTGTAGTTGCCGTGGCTGGTAACAATGCCCGGCGCCGGAGTCTCAGTTGTCGCGTTGGAAGGGATGTAGAGGTCGGCATCCATCATAAAGCCCGCGTCCGTTTCAATCGAGAGCTGTTTGATGGTCACGTCTCCGAAATTTGTCTGCACGACCGAAGCACCGATCATGCTGATAAACATGAGAGCGATTGAGATGCATAGCCAGATTTTAGCTGTGCGTTTGGTTTGCGATTTCATGATTCTCCTCCTTTTTTGGCAAAAGCCTTTTTGCTGGCCGGCGCTGGCCCCCGAGCCAGACGTCGGTATAATTATGCAACCACAGTATGAAAAAAAGCGTAAGGGCAAGAAATCTTGCTCTTACGCTCACTTCCAAAACTCTGGAGCATATCTGTTGGCTTTATGCTACCACACAAAAGTGTTTTGCGTCAACAAAAAACAAAAAATTCACAAAGAATTGAAAATATTTATTCAAAACATAAAAAACGGCGGCGTGAGTTTGTCGAAAAAGACGGTTTTTTGTCTCGGTACTTTACTTTTGGTGCGCGTCCTGCCATAATAAATTATGTCCAATGAGTAACGAGCGGGGCGAACGGGGTTCGTCCCGCTCTCTTTGTAATATGTTTATTTTTTATCAATCTTGAGGGGCAACAGGGGGAAGCAAGGAATGGAACTCGATAACACCCAGACAAAAAAACACCGCATGCTGGACTGCCCGGTCATCGCGGCGGTGAAGGACGAAACGGGCCTTGCGGCCGCGCTGAAAAGCGAGTGCGAGGTGATATTCCTGCTTTTCGGTTCGGTGGTGAACATCCCGGACCTGGTGGAGCGGGTGCGCGAAGCGGGCAAGCTGGCCATCGTGCACATCGACCTGCTGGACGGGCTGAGCCAGCGGGAGGTGGCGGTGGACGGCCTCACCCGCATGTGCGCGCCGGACGGCATCATCTCCACCCGGCCCGCTCTGGTGCGCCGGGCGCGGCATCTGGGGCTGCTCACGGTGCAGCGGGCCTTCATTCTGGATTCACTGGCCCTGTCCAACCTGCCGGCCCAGCTCTCGGTGGGTAAGCCGGATTTCATCGAAATTCTGCCGGGCATCATGCCCCGGGTCATCACCGAGATCACCCAGTCCACCGCCACGCCGGTCATCGCCGGCGGGCTCATCAAGTATAAGGACGAAGTCATGGCTGCCATGCGGGCGGGTGCGGCGGCGGTGTCCACCACCTGCCCGGCGGTCTGGGAGATGTGAAACGAAACCGGCGGGCGCGGGCCCGGCGGAGAGCAGAGATAAAAAAGGAGGCGCCTCGCCGTGAAAAAGTACGTGATCGCCCTGGACCAGGGCACCACCAGCAGCCGCTGCATCCTGTTCGACGAACACCAGAACATCGTGCAGCTGGCCCAGAAAGAGTTCACCCAGCACTACCCCAAGCCCGGCTGGGTGGAGCACGACCCCATGGAAATTTACTCCAGCCAGTACGGCGTGCTGATGGAGGTGCTGGCCCAGAGCGGTGTGGACGTGCGGGAAATTGCCGGCATCGGCATCACCAACCAGCGGGAGACCGCCATCGTCTGGGACAAGGAGACCGGCCGCCCGGTCTACAACGCCATCGTGTGGCAGTGCCGGCGCACCGCCGCCTTGTGCGAGACCCTCAAGCAGGACGCGGAGTTCACCGCCTATGTGAAGGACCACACGGGCCTTCTGGTGGACGCCTACTTCTCCGCCACCAAAATACAGTGGATTTTGGAAAACGTGCCCGGCGCGCGGGAAAAGGCCGAGGCGGGCAGGCTGCTGTTCGGCACCGTGGACACCTGGCTCATCTGGAAGCTCACCGGCGGCAGGGTGCACGTGACCGACTACACCAACGCCAGCCGCACCATGCTCTATAACATCAAGGACCTGTGCTGGGACGAGGCCATCTGCAAGCGGCTGGGCATCCCCATGAACATGCTGCCCGAGGTGAAGAGCTGCAGCGAGGTCTACGGCCATGTGAACATCCAGGGAGTGGAGGTGCCCATCGCGGGCATCGCCGGCGACCAGCAGGCCGCCCTCTTCGGCCAGACCTGCTTTGAGCCGGGCGAGGCCAAGAACACCTACGGCACCGGCTGCTTCCTGTTGATGAACACCGGCGAGCGGATGTACCAGAGCAAGAACGGCCTGCTCACCACCATCGCGGTGGGCATCGACGGCAAGGTGCAGTACGCGCTGGAGGGCAGCGTCTTCGTGGGCGGTGCGGTGGTCCAGTGGCTGCGGGACGAGCTGCACCTCATCACCGAAGCGTCGGACACCGAGTACTTCGCCACCAAGGTGAAGGATTCCGCCGGCGTTTATGTGGTGCCCGCCTTCACCGGCCTGGGCGCGCCCCACTGGGACATGTACGCCCGGGGCGCCATCCTGGGCCTGACCCGGGGCGCGGGGCGCAACCACATCATCCGGGCCAGCCTGGAGGCCATCGCCTACCAGACCGCCGACGTGCTGTGGGCCATGGAGCAGGACACCGGCATCCAGCTGCGGGAGCTGCGGGTGGACGGCGGCGCCTCCGCCAACAATTACCTGATGCAGTTCCAGGCGGACATCGTCTCCCGCACCATCCGCCGGCCCATGATCCGGGAGACCACCGCCCTGGGCGCGGCTTACCTGGCGGGCCTGGCCACCGGCGTGTGGTCCAGCCTGGATGATATCCGCCGCCAGTGGACGCTGGATAAACTCTATGAGCCCGCCATGGAGGAAGAAAAGCGGCAAAAGCTGGTGGACGGCTGGCACAAGGCCGTGCGCCGCGCCAAGGACTGGGTGGAAGACTGAACCTGTATATACACTTCTTCTCTTTGCCCCCGGCGGACCCGTTTCGGGCCGCCGGGGACTTTTTTCGCATAGCGGGCGGTTTTTGGGGAACACTGACACCATACCGCGCAAGACGCGAAAAAAAGGAGAGAGAACACCATGCCCATGACCAAAAAGGAACAGAGCCTTTTGAAGGACCTGCAAAACGAGGAAAAACTGTGCGCCGAGAAGTATGCCAAGGCCGCCGAGGCCGCCTGCGACCCGGCCCTCAAGACCATGCTGGGCCAGATCGCCAAGGCCGAGCAGAACCACTATGACACCGTGACCGACATGCTGGCGGGCAAGGTGCCCGCCCCGGCGGCCGCCCAGCCCAAGGCCGCCAAAGCCCAGGCCGCGCCCCGCTCCACCGCCACCCGCGCGGGCAAGAAGCAGGACGCCTATCTGCTGGCGGACCTGCTGGCCACCGAGAAGTACGTGGCGGGGGTCTACAACACCTCGGTGTTCGAGTTCTGCGATGAGAAAAGCCGCCAGGTGCTCAGCGGCATCCAGCAGCAGGAGCAGCACCACGGCAAGCAGCTGGCGGATTACATGCAGGCCAACGGCATGTACCGCTGACAAAAACAAAGCAAAGGGCCCCGCGGCGCGCCGCGGGGCCCTTTTTCGCGCCGGTTTTCGCCGGGGCCTATGCAAACGGCGGCGCATCTGCTATACTTATTTATTATAAAACCGAGATCGCCCGGCTTTGCGGGCCGCGGCGCGGGGAGGAACGAACATGGAACCGATGTTTTTTGAGACGCTCTACAACGAGCTGCACGAGGGCCTTGTGACCCTGGTGAACCTGTCGGTGGTGCTGCTGGAGTTCATCGGCGTGGGCGTCATCGTGGTGGCGGCTTTGCAGGGCATTTATAACTATATGCGCCGCGATCCCCTGACCCGCCTCAAGCTGGCCAAGGGCATGGCCATGGGCCTGGAGTTCAAGCTGGGCAGCGAGATCTTGCGCACGGTGGTGGTGCGTGAATTCACCGAGATCGGGCTGGTGGCCGCCATCATCGTGCTGCGGGCGGCGCTGACCTTCCTCATCCACTGGGAGATCAAGACCGAGGAATCCCAGATGGAGCAGGAGCTGGAACGGCGGCAGGCGGAGATACAGGACATCACCGAAGAGGCCGAGGAAAAGCGGGCCGCGCAGGAAAAATAAAAAAATTTCGTCCCTCCGCATTGACGCGGGGGGACGAATCGGTTATAATAGCAAAAGCGCCCTGCCGGGCAGCCACCGAGAGGTACTCCCCGGCGGCTCAGCACGGGACACGGCGCAGTTCTCAAATCGACAGGACGCGGCCGGCCCCGATCAACGGGATGTAGCGCAGTTCGGTAGCGCGCCTGCTTTGGGAGCAGGATGCCGCAGGTTCAAATCCTGTCATCCCGACCATAAGCGGCTTTAGCTCATCTGGTAGAGCGCCACCTTGCCAAGGTGGAGGTAGCGAGTTCGAGCCTCGTAAGCCGCTCCATTTTTTTGCCTCTGTAGCTCAGTTGGTAGAGCAGGGGACTGAAAATCCCCGTGTCATTGGTTCGATTCCGATCGGAGGCACCACCGCGTCGGAGCAAAGTTCGCTTTGCTCCGACGCTTTTTTTGCAAAAAAGCGTCATCCGCCCGCTCCCTTGCTCCTCCTTCTCCCCACGAAATTTTGCTTCGCAAATTTTCGCGAGGGCCCCGGCCGCCCCAAGGGCGGCCATAAGCGGCATATCGCTTGCGGCGACTTTTTTTTCAAAAAGTCGCCGGGCGCCCGCTGAAATCGGCACAAAGGGCGCAAGGTGCCGTTCCTTTTTGGCGTTGCATCCTCTATGATAATCTCAGCAGCTGCGGAATATCAAACTTATGAGGAGAATTTCGCCATGAACACAGACAAAATTTTTGCAGAGGCCATCGCCAACGAATACGCGCCCAAAGACGCCTCCAAGGTCGTCGCCCTGCGCAAGCTGGACCGGAAGGCCAAGGCCCCGGCCAACATCTTCGCCTACGGTTTCGGCATCCTGATGACCCTGGTCCTGGGGCTGGGGATGTGCCTGTCCATGCAGGTGATCGGAAACGGCGGCCTTTTGATGACGGGGGCGGGCATCCTGCTGGGCGTGCTGGGCATCGTGGGCGTGGGCCTCAACTATCCCGTCTACAAAAAGCTGCTGCGCTCCGGCAAGGAAAAGTACGCCTTCGAGATCATGCAGCTGGCCCGGGAGATCAGCGAAGCGGGAGAGTGAACACAAGGAGGGCGGCAGGATGAACAAGTCAGAAAGCAAATACTTCAACACCGCCCTGCGGATGGACGAGGCGCTCATCGCGCTGCTGGAGGAGAAGGACCTGGAGTATATCACCGTGAAGGAGATATGCCGCCGGGCCGGAGTGAACCGGTCCACCTTCTACCTGCACTATGAGACCATCGCCGATTTGACGGACGAGGCCATGGACATGATCGACCGACGCTTTGAGTCCTACTTTCCCCGCCGGGAAGAAGAGATCACGGACGGGATAGCCAGCCGCGAGCGGAAAGAGCTGGTGCTGGTCACCCGGGAATACCTTCTGCCTTACCTGCGCTTCATCCGCGACAACAAGAAGGTCTACCGGGCGGCCTTCCGCGCCCCCGGCAGCGTGCAGGCCGCCCGGCGGTACGGAAACCTCAGGCAGCGCATCATCGGCCCCGTTCTGGAGCGGTTCGGAGTCCCGGCCGCCCACCGCCCCTACTACATGGTGTACTATGTGGAGGGCATCGCCGCCATCGTCAAGGAGTGGCTGCGGCGGGACTGCGAGGATGACGTGGAGATGGTCGCCGGCATCATCGAGGCCTGCGTGCGGCCCAGGGAGGGCTTTTGTGAGAAGTGACGGCCGGGCCGGGCGCCTGCTCCGGGCGTGGCGGGGCGACTACGCACGCCGGACCCTGCTCAGCGCCGGCGCGTCCTCCGTGTGCACGGCGCTCTTTGCGGCGTACAACGGATACCTGGGCATCCGCCACGGGTCGCTCTGGCACGGAAGCATCGCCGGGTTCTATCTTCTGCTCACGGCGGTGCGGGGCAGCATCCTCCTGACGGAAAGCCGCGGCAGAACGCGCCCGGCCGCCGTGCAGGAGCGCTGCCGCCGCCGCACGTTCCTGGTCAGCTCCGCGCTTTTGCTGGCGCTGGACCTGGCGCTGATCCTGCCCGTTTCCATGATGGCGGTGCTGGAAAGGCCCGTGTCCATGGGCCTGATCCCGGCCATCACCATGGCGACGTACACCACCTGGAAGATCACCATGGCCTCCGTCCACATCGGGCGGCAGCGGCGCAGGGGGAGCGGCATCCTGGTGGCGGAGCTGCGGACGGTCAATTTCATCGACGCGCTGGTGGCGGTGCTGACGCTGCAGAACACCCTCATCATGGTGGAGGGAACGGCCGCGGACGGCAGCGCCATGCTTCCGCTCACCGCCGTATCCAGCGGCGCGATCTACGCCGTCATCGTGGCGGTGACGATACGCATGCTGCAAAAGGGCCTTGCGCGGACAAGGCAGGCGGAAAAGGCGAACGCCCCGGAATGGGCAAGCGTTTGAAAGCGAAGCGGCGCCGCGGGCGCTGTTTCGCTTTCTTTTTGCCTCCCGGGGCAAACTCGGGGCCGAATTGTCTTGACGAACGGCCCCGGCGGGCTTACACTTGTAAAAGACCCAAATCATCACGCCGCAGCCAGCGGCGCGGAAAAGGAGTAAATGCGCAATGAACAATCGTGAAAAGAACTTCGACACCATCGTGGCTCTGTGCAAGAGCCGGGGCTTCGTGTTCCCCGGCAGCGAGATCTACGGCGGCCTTGCCAACAGCTGGGACTACGGCCCCCTGGGCGTGGAGTTCAAGAACAACGTGAAGAAGGCGTGGCTGAAGAAATTCGTGCAGGAGAGCCCCACCAACGTCGGGCTCGACGCCGCCATCATCATGAACCCCCAGACCTGGGTGACCACCGGCCATGTGGCGGGCTTCTCCGACCCCCTGCTGGACTGCAAGAGCTGCAAGGCCCGCCACCGTGCGGACAAGCTGGTGGAGGACGCTCACCCCGAGGTGAACGCCGACGCCATGAGCCAGGAAGAACTGGACGAGTTCATCGCCACCCATGAGGACGTGGTGTGCCCCGTGTGCGGCAAGCACGACTTCACCCCCATCCGCAAGTTCAACCTGATGTTCAAGACCGCCATCGGCGTCACCGAGGACTCCTCCTCCGTGTGCTACCTGCGGCCCGAGACTGCCCAGGGCATCTTCGTGAACTTTGCCAACATCCAGCGCACCACCCGCCGCAAGCTGCCCTTCGGCGTGTGCCAGGTGGGCAAGGCCTTCCGCAACGAGATCACCCCGGGCAACTTCACCTTCCGCACCCGCGAGTTCGAGCAGATGGAGTGCGAGTTCTTCTGCAAGCCCGGCACCGACCTGGAGTGGTTCGCCTACTGGAAGGACTACTGCAAGAACTGGCTGCTGAGCCTGGGCATCAAGGAGGAGAACCTCCGCCTGCGGGACCACGACCCCGCCGAGCTGGCCTTCTACTCCCGCGCCACCACCGACATCGAGTACGCCTTCCCCTTCACCGACTGGGGCGAGCTGTGGGGCATCGCCGACCGCACCGACTACGACCTGGGCCGCCATCAGGAGGCCAGCGGCAAGAGCCTGGAGTACTTCGACCCCGAGACCAACGAGCACTACATCCCCTACGTCATCGAGCCGAGCCTGGGCGCCGACCGGGTGGCCCTGGCCTTCCTGTGCGAGGCCTACGACGAGGAGGTCGTGGACGAAGCCAAGAACGACAAGCGCGTGGTGCTGCGCCTGCATCCGGCGCTGGCGCCCTACAAGGCGGCGGTGCTGCCCCTGAGCAAGAAGCTGGCCGGGCAGGCCCGGCCCATCTGGCAGGAGCTGGCCAAGCACTTCATGGTGGACTACGACGAGACCGGCTCCATCGGCAAGCGCTACCGCCGCCAGGACGAGATCGGCACCCCGCTGTGCGTCACCGTGGACTTCGACACCTTCGGCGACGGCGAAAAGGCCGGCGACGGCTGCGTCACCATCCGCGACCGCGACACCATGGAGCAGGTGCGCCTGCCCATCTCTGAGGTCAAGGCTTACATCGAGAAGAAGATCGAGTTTTAAGGCCGTCTGGCCCTGAAACGGGGCGGGGCCTGCCGGCAGCGGCGGGCCCCGTTTGCAGCCAAGCGAGGAAAAAGTATGAACATCATCCGCCAGATACTCATCGTGTTCGGCGTCTGCCTTCTGGCAACGGCGGCCAGCGGCCTTTTGCCCTTCACCCTGCCCGCCAGCGTGCTGGCCATCCTGCTGCTGGCCGGCCTTCTGGGCTTCGGCCTTGTGAAGGAGGGCTCGGTGGCCGGCCTGTGCGACTTTTTGCAGGGGCACCTGACCTTTCTGTTTTTGCCCGCCGGGGTGGGCCTTCTGGAACACCTGGACCTGCTGGCTTCCAGCGGCGCCGCGCTGGCGGCGGTCTGCCTTGTGAGCGGCTTTTTCACCTTTGCTGCCGCCGCCCTCACCGTGCGGCTGGTGCAGCGCATCCAAAAGGGAGGCCGCCGTGAAGGAACTGATCTGTAACAACGCCGTGTTCGGCATCGCCCTCTGCACCCTCACCTGGCAGGCGGGCCTGTGGGTGGCGGCCAAGGCAAAGCACCCCCTGGTCCACCCGCTGGTGGTGGCCATCGCCCTGGCAGTGGCGGCGCTGGCCGCCTTCGACATCCCGCTGGAGTGGTTCCGCCAGGGCGCGGATTACCTGGACATGCTGCTTTTGCCCGCCACCGCGGCTCTGGGCCTCTCGGTCTGGCGGCAGCGGCAGGTGCTGAAAGAAAACTTCTGGCCGGTGGTGCTGGGCTGCGCCGCCGGCGCGCTGACCAACGCTTTTGTGGCCACGGGCCTGTGCCGCCTGCTGGCGCTGGACGCCTCGCTGGCAAACAGCGTGCTGCCCCACAGCGTCACCACCCCCATCGCCATCGCCCTCAGCGGGGCGGGGGGCGGCGTGCCCGCCGTGACCACCCTCTGCGTGCTCTTCACCGGCATCGTGGGGGCGGCCTTCGCGCCGCTGCTGGTCAGGCTCTTCCGGCTGGAGGAACACCCGGTGGCGGCGGGAGTGGCCATCGGCAGCGCCAGCCACGCCATCGGCACCGGCCGCGCCATGGAGATGGGCCAGGTGCAGGGCGCCATGAGCAGTGTGGCCATCGGCGTGGCGGGCATCCTGACCACCCTGATGTCGCTGGTGTGGTGAGGCCCCTTTTCGCCCATACTGAACACATTGACCCCGGCCAAAGGCGGGGGAAAGGAGACAGAACATGGATAAGAAGCTGATGGAAAAATACGCCAAATTCATCGTGAAGGTGGGGGTGAACGTGGGCCCCGGCCAGACCCTCATCATCCAGAGCCCGGTGGAGGCCGCCTTCTTCGCCCGTGCCTGCGCCGCCGCCGCTTTTGAGGCCGGCGCGGCGGACGTGGTGGTGAAGTACTCCGACGAGCAGCTCACCCGTATCCGCATGGACAAGGCCGGTGAGGACGCCCTCTGCGACGTGAAGCCCCATGTGCTGCGCAGCTATCTGGACTATGTGGAGAGCGAGGGCGGCGCGTGCGTTCTGAACATCCACGCCGACGACCCCGAGGCCCTGAAAGGGCTGGACGCGGGCAAGCTGAACCGGGTCAGCATGGCCCGCCGCGCCGCGCTGGAGCCCTGGCGCAATTACACCATGAACGACCTCATCCAGTGGTGCGTGGTGGCCATCCCCAGCCCCGCCTGGGCCGCCGTTGTGTTCCCCGGCATGGAGACCGAGGCCGCGGTGGAAAAGCTGTGGCAGCTGATTTTTGAGGTCTGCCGCATCGACGCGGACTCGGACCCCGTGGCGGTCTGGAAGGAGCACACCGCCCGCATGACCGCCAACCGGGACAAGCTGAACGCCCTGGACCTTGAGAGCATCCACATGACCAGCGCCAACGGCACCGACCTGGTGGTGGGCCTGGCCGACACCCATTCCTGGGAGGGCGCGGCCAGCGTTGCGGGCAACGGCATCCCCTTCATCCCCAACATCCCCACCGAAGAGGTGTTCACCGCGCCCCACCGCCTGCATGTGGACGGCGTGGTCAAGGGCACCAAGCCCTATGTCTACAACGGCCAGCTCATCGAGGGCTTCTCGGTGACCTTCAAGGACGGCAAGGTGGTGGCTCACTCCGCCGAAAAGAACGACGAGCTGCTGGGCGAACTGCTGGCCAGCGACGAGGGCGCGTCCCACATCGGCGAGATCGCCCTGGTGCCCGCCTCCAGCCCCATCAACCGCAGCGGGGTGCTGTTCTACAACACCCTCTTCGACGAGAACGCCGCCTGCCACATCGCCTTCGGCGCGGGCTACCCCGGCACCGTCAAGGGCGGCAACACCATGAGCAAGGAGGAGCTGCTGGCCCTGGGTGTGAACGACTCCGCCATCCACGAGGACGTGATGGTGGGCGCGGAGGACATGACCATCACCGGCCTGTGCAAGGACGGGGCCACCGTGACCATTTTTGAGAACGGCGAGTGGGCGCTGTGAGCCCAAAGGGCCCAAAACCCGCAAAAAGAGGGCAAAACCGCGCCGCCAAAGGCTTGCAAAAGCCAAAACCGCGTGGTATAATGCCAAGGTAAGAATGTTTGACTGGAGAGTGAGCCGCAAGGCTCGCTCTCTTTGCATGTTTGGGAGGTTTTGCCATGGCGAAAGGAAACGGCGGCAAAAACACGGTGCGCACGGTGGAGCAGCTGGTGCGCCCGGTGGTGGAGGGCATGGGCCTGCGCTTGTGGGACGTGCGCTTTGAAAAGGAGGGGCCGGACTGGTTCCTGCGCATCTTCATCGACCGGGACGTCCCGCTGGACACCGACACCTGCGAAGCGGTGAGCCGGGCCATCGACCCGGTGATCGACGCCGCCGACCCCATCGACCAGAGCTACTATATGGAAGTGGGCAGCCCCGGCCTCGGCCGCCGGCTCACCCGGCCGGAGCACTTCGGGCCTTATGTGGGCCGGAAGATCGCCGCCCGGCTCATCCGCCCGAACGCAGACGGCGCGCGGGAACTGGAGGGCACGCTGCTGGCTTTTGCCGACGGCAACGTCACTCTGGAAGGCCCCGCCGGCCCGGTCACCTTCGCCCTCGCGGACGCAAGCTTCGTGAAGCTTTGCGACGACGAGGACCTGTTCTGATCCCGGCGCAGCATCGCGCCTTTCAAAATTCTACGGCCCGTGTGCGGCCGGTCAGAATTGGAGGAAACAGAAAAAATGAACGCAGAGTTTTTTGAGGCCCTGAACATGCTTGGCAAGGAGCGGGGCCTCTCCCCGGAATACCTGATCGAGAAGATCAAGGCTGCCATCGTCATCGCCGTCAAGAAGGACTACGAGGTGGAGGACGAGAACGTTCTGGTGGAGATCGACCCGCTGAACGGGCGCTTCTCGGTGAACCTGGTGCAGGACGTGGTGGAAGAAGTGGAGAACCCCCACACCCAGCTGAGCCTGGAGCAGGCCCACGCCATCCGCAAGACCTATCAGGTGGGCCAGCGTGTGGTGACCCCCCTCAAGACCAAGGAGTTCGGCCGCATCGCCGCCCAGACCGCAAAGCACGTCATCCGTCAGGGCATCCGCGAGGCCGAGCGCAGTCAGCTGTACAGCGAGATGCAGTCCAAGGCCCACGAGATCGTCACCGCCCAGGTGGTGCGCATCGACAGCGAAAAGGGCATCGTGGTGCTGGACATGGGCAAGGGCGAGGCGGTGCTGCCCCGCTCCGAGCAGGTGCCCGGCGAGGAGTTCTACGAGGGCCAGCACGTGCAGGTCTACGTCAAGGACGTGATCGTCACCGAGCGCGGGCCCCGCATCATCATCAGCCGCACCAGCGAGCAGCTGGTCAAGCGGATGTTCGAGATGGAAGTGCCCGAAATTTTTGACGGCACCGTGGAGATCCGCGCCATCAGCCGCGAGGCCGGCGTGCGCACCAAGATGGCCGTCTGGTCCAAGGACGAGAACGTGGACCCGGTGGGCGCATGCATCGGCGCCCACGGCGCCCGCGTCAACCAGATCGTGGAGCAGCTGCACGGCGAGAAGATCGACGTGGTGCGCTGGAGCGAGGACATCACCGAGTTCATCGGCGCGGCCCTCAGCCCCGCCAAGGTGCTGAAGGTCGAAATTCTCGAGGGCGAGCGCAAGGCCTGCCGCGTCACCGTGCCCGACCATCAGCTGAGCCTTGCCATCGGCAACAAGGGCCAGAACGCCCGCCTGTGCGCCCGGCTCACCGGCTACAACATCGACATCCGCCCCGAGAGCGGCTACTACGGCGAGGACACCGAGGACTGAACCCCTCTTTGCCGTTCATACTATTAAAAGAAAGGAAGCTGCCCCGTGCAACAACGAAAGATCCCGCTGCGGCGCTGCACCGGCTGCAATGAGCAGAAGCCCAAAAAAGAGCTGGTGCGGGTGGTCCGCAGCCCCCAGGGCGAGATCGCCCTGGACCGCGTGGGCAAAATGCCCGGCCGGGGCGCCTACCTGTGCCCCAGCGCCCAGTGTCTGGCCAAGGCCCGCAAGGCCAAGCGCCTGGAACGCGCGCTGGATGCGCAGATCCCGCCCGAGGTCTACGAGCGGATCGAACAGGAGATAGAAGGAGCCCAAAGTGGAAACGAATAATCAAAAACTGTTTTCTGCCCTGTCGCTGTGCAAAAAAGCGGGCAGGCTGGTGCTGGGCTTCGACGCCGTGATGGACAGCGTGTACCAGGGCAAGGCCCATCTGGTGCTGCTGGCCAGCGATGTGAGCGAGGGCACCGCGAAACGGGTGCGCCGGAACTGCGAAGATCTGGCCCCCTGCCTTCAAATGCCCCTCGCCCAGGCGGACCTGTGCCCCGTCACCTGGAAAAAGGTGGGCGTTTACGCCGTGACCGATGAACAGCTGGCCGTTTTGTGCCGCCGCAGCCTCGAGCAGAACAAGGAGGACAACGCATGATCATTAAATACAAAGTGAGCGAGGTCGCCAAGGACCTGAACAAACCCGCCAAGCAGATCGTGGACATGCTGGCCGCGCTGGGCGGCGAGCCCAAGAAGGTGGGCGCCAACCTGGACGAAGCCGAGCTGAACTACGTCTTCGAGCGCCTGACCCAGGAGAACGCCGAGGCGGACCTGGCCGATTATCTGGACAGCGCCCCCAAGCCCAAGCCCAAGGAGAGCGAGATCCTGAAAAAGGCCGACGGCACCGTGGTGGAGATGCCCCGTCCCAAGCACAAGGCGGAGAAGAAGCCCAAGACCGAGGCCCCTGCGCCCAAGCGCGAAGTGGTGACCAAGGTGGTGGACACCCGCACCGTGGACGTGAACCTGGACAAGTTCAACGAGAAATACACCGAGCTGGCGGGCACCAAGAACGTGGAGAACCGCCGCAAGCCCACCCCGGCGGGCAACAAGCAGAAGTTCTCCAACAACAAGAACCGCGGCCGTCAGCCCTTCCAGAAGAAGCGTGAGACCGAGGCCGAGCGCCTGCAGCGCATCCAGCTGGAAAAGGCCCGCAAGGCCCAGCTGAAGGTGCAGATCCCCGACGAGATCACCGTGGGCGAGCTGGCCAGCCGCCTGAAGCAGACCGCCAGCAACGTCATCAAGAAGCTGATGGGCCTGGGCGTGATGGCCTCCGTCAGCCAAGTGGTGGACTTCGACACCGCCGCCATCGTGGCCGAGGAGTTCGGCGCCAAGGTGGAAAAAGAGGTGCATGTCACCATCGAGGAGCGCCTGTTCGAGGTGGAAGAGGACAACGCCGCCGATCTGGTGGAGCGTCCCCCCGTCGTGGTGGTCATGGGCCACGTTGACCACGGCAAGACCTCCATCCTGGACGCCATCCGCAAGACCCACGTGACCGCGGGCGAGGCCGGCGGCATCACCCAGCACATCGGCGCTTATCAGGTGGTGGCCGGCGGCAAGACCATCACCTTCCTGGACACCCCGGGCCACGAGGCCTTCACCAGCATGCGCGCCCGCGGCGCCAACATGACCGACATCGCCGTTCTGGTGGTGGCTGCCGACGACGGCATCATGCCCCAGACCGTGGAGTCCATCAACCACGCCAAGGCCGCCCAGGTGTCGGTGATCGTGGCCATCAACAAGATGGATAAGCCCACCGCCAACCCCGAGCGGGTCATGGAGCAGCTCACCCAGTACGAGCTGGTGCCCGAGCAGTGGGGCGGCGACGTCATCTGCGTGCCCGTGTCCGCTCTCACCGGCCAGGGCATCCCCGACCTGCTTGAGAACATCAACCTGGTGGCCGAGGTGCGGGAGCTGAAGGCCAACCCCAACCGCCGCGCCAAGGGCGCCGTGGTGGAGGCCCGCCTGGACAAGGGCCAGGGCCCCGTGGCCACCATCCTGGTGCAGAACGGCACCCTGCACAAGGGCGACTGCATCATCGCCGGCACCGCCGTGGGCCGCGTGCGCACCATGAAGAACGACAAGGGCCAGTTCATCGAGACCGCCGGCCCCTCCACCCCCGTGGAGATCACCGGCCTCACCGAAGTGCCCGCCGCGGGCGACCTGTTCGACGCGGTGGCGGACGAGAAGCTGGCCCGCGAGCTGGCCGACAAGCGCGCCGCCGAGGCCAAGGAGCGCCAGTTCAGCACCTACCAGAAGGTCACTCTGGATAACCTGTTCAGCCAGATCGCCGAGGGCGAGCGCAAGGAGCTGGACATCATCGTCAAGGCGGACGTGCAGGGCAGCGCCGAGGCCGTGAAGCAGAGCCTGGAGAAGATCAGCAACGACGAGGTGCGGGTGAAGGTCATCCACACCGGCGTGGGCGCGGTGAACAAGTCCGACGTCATGCTGGCCAACGCCTCCGGCGCCATCATCATCGGCTTCAACGTGCGCCCTGACCCCGTGGCCAAGGAAGAGGCCGCCCAGGCCGAGGTGGAGATGCGGATGTACCGCGTTATCTACGACGCCATCAACGACGTGACCGACGCCATGAAGGGCATGCTGGCCCCCAAGATCCGCGAAGTGGAGCAGGGCCGTCTGGAAGTGCGCCAGGTCTACAAGATCAGCAGCGTGGGCCTCGTGGCCGGCAGCTACGTGCTGGAGGGCAAGATCACCCGCACCAGCAAGATCCGCGTGGTGCGCGACGGCATCGTGGTCACCGAGGACGAGATCGCCAGCCTGCGCCGCTTCAAGGACGACGTGAAGGAAGTTGCCCAGGGCTACGAGTGCGGCGTGACGCTGGAGAAGTTCTCCGACATCAAAGAGGGCGACATCTTCGAGGCCTACATCCTGGAAGAGTATCGCGACTGATGAGGTGACAGAATGCCCAATCCGAAGAATCAGGGCCGTCTGGCCCAGGATATGAAGCGGGAGCTGATCGGCATCGTGGGGCAGATGAAGGACCCCCGCCTTGCCGGCGGCCTGCTCACCATCACCCGGCTGGAAGTCACCCAGGACCTGGATCAGGCCCGGGTGTTCGTCAGCGTGCTGGGCGATGAGGAAGCTGCGAAACAGGCCGTGACGGCGCTCAACCGCGCCGCCGGCCATGTGCGCACCGAAATTTCCCGCCGCATGCACATCCGCAAGGCGCCCCGCTTTGTGTTTTTGCGGGACGACGGCGCGGCCTATGCCGCCCACATCAACGAGCTGCTGGCCGGCCTCCACAAAGAGGAGGAAGGCTGAACGGCCCCGCCGTGCAGCGGCAAAACAAGGAGAAATCATGAGTGAGATTCTGGAATTGCTGAGCCTGATCAGCCGCCTGCTCCACGCGGAGAACGTGCTGATCCTGTGCCACAAAAATCCCGACGGCGACACGGTGGGTTCTTCCGCCGCGCTGTATCACGCCCTCAAGGGCCTTGGCAAAACGGCCGCGCTGCTTTGCTCCGACCCCATCCCCGCCCGCTATTCCTACATGCAGGCGGAACTGTTCACCGGCCAGTTTGAGCCGGGCTACATCGTTGCGGTGGATGTGGCGAGCATCCAGCTGTTCGGCGACGGCGTGAAGCCCTATTCCGACAAGGTGGACCTTTGCATCGACCACCACGGCTCCAACAGCGGCTATGCCGACGCCATGTACCTGGATGCCGACGCCGCCGCCACCGCCGAGATCATCTATCAGCTTCTGGAGGCCATGCAGGTGCCCATCACCCCGGTCATCGCCGACTGCCTGTACACCGGCCTTTCCACCGACACCGGCTGCTTCCTCTTCGGCAACACCACCGCCCACACCCACAAGGTGGCGGCGGCGCTGATGGAGGCGGGCGCCCGGGTGGAGGAGCTGAACCCCCTGCTGTTCGAGAACAAGTCCAAGGGCCGCATCGCCATCGAGCGCACCGCCCTGGAGAACCTGGAATACTACTTTGACCAGCAGTGCGCCCTCATCTCCATGACCCGGGAGCAGATCGCGGCCTCCGGCGTTTCGGTGGAGGACCTGGAGGGCGTCACCGGCCTGCCCCGCAAGATCGAGGGCGTGCGGGTGGGCGTGACCCTGCGTCAGAACCCCTCCGGCAGCTACAAGGTGAGCATCCGCACCGTCAAGGGCGTGGACGCCTGCGCCATCGCCCGGCGGCTGGGCGGCGGCGGCCACGAGCAGGCCGCCGGCTGCGAGCTGGAGGGCAACCTGGAAAACGCCAAAGCCGCCGTGCTGGCCGAGGTGGAAAAAGAGCTGGCCCGCAGCGCAAAGGAGCAGCAATGAGCCCCCTGTGCGGCATCCTGCCGGTGGACAAGCCCGCCGGCTGGACCAGCTTTGACGTCATCGCAAAACTCAGGGGGGTGCTGGCCACCCGCAAGCTGGGCCACTCCGGCACCCTGGACCCCATGGCCACCGGCGTGCTGCCGGTGTTCGTGGGCATGGCCGCCAAGGCGGTGGACCTGCAGCCGGACCACGACAAGGCCTACCGGGCCGAGGTGCGCTTCGGCCTTGCCACCGACACCGGCGACGTCACCGGCACCCCGGTGGCGGCAGGGGAGAACATCCCCGGCGCGGCGGCGGTGGAACAGGCGCTGGCGGCCTTCCTGGGCCCCCAGATGCAGACCCCGCCCATGTACTCGGCGGTGAAGGTGGGCGGCGTGCCCCTCTACAAGCTGGCCCGCCAGGGCAAGACAGTGGAGCGGACGGCGCGGCCGGTCACCTTCTACCGGCTGGAGCTGGTGGAACAGACCGCCCCGGACCGGTTCGTCATCGACATCGAGTGCAGCAAGGGCACCTATGTGCGCACCCTGGTGGAAGACCTGGGCGCGGCTCTGGGCTGCCCCGCCTGCCTTGCGGCGCTGCGGCGCACCCGCGCGGGGGCGTTCACCCTGGAGGGCTGCGTCACGCTGGAGGCCATCCAGGCCGCCAAGGAAGCGGGCGAACTGGAAAAACTCCTGCTGGGGGTGGACACGGTGTTCACCCACCTGCCCGCCGCCGAGGTGAGCGAAAAGGAGACCGCCCGCCTTTTGAACGGCGCGCCGGCGCGCCGGGCGGAGATGGCCGAAGGGCGCTGGCGGCTCTATGCCGGCGGGGCCTTCCTGGGCCTGGGCAAGGCGGAGGACGGCGTTCTGCGCGCCGAAAAACTGTTTGTGGAAAGGGCGTGAAACGCCTTGCAGATCTACCATCGGCTCACGGCCCTGCCGCCTGCCGCCTTCGGGCGGGGCAGCGCGGTGGCCCTGGGCTTTTTTGACGGGGTGCACATCGGGCACCGGGCGGTCATCTCCGCCGCGGTGGACTGCGCCCGCGCCGAGGGGCTGGAGGCCGCGGTGTTCACCTTCAGCCTGCCCGCCGGCCATGCCATGAAGGGCGGCCGGCTCATCACCGACGAGGAAAAGCACCGCCGCATCGAAGAGCTGGGGGCGGACCACTTTTTCGAGCCCGCCTTCGAGGAATTCTGCGATCTTTCGCCCGAGGCCTTCGTCACCGGCGTGCTGGCGGGCCTGTACAACGCAAAGGCCGTTTTCTGCGGCGACAACTTCACCTTCGGCAAAAAGGCCGCCGGCAACGTGGCGGTGCTGCGCGAACTCTGCGCGCCCTTGGGCATCCGGGTGGAGGTGGTGCCCATGGCCCTTTACAAGGGGGAGACGGTCAGCGCCACCCGCATCCGCGCCGCCCTGGCAGCAGGGGAGATGGGCGAGGTGGCCGCCATGCTGGGCCGGCCCTACTCCATCGACTTCGAGGTGCGCCACGGCAAGGGCCTGGGCCGCACCCTGGGCATGCCCACCATCAACCAGGTCTACCCGGCGGGCTTTCAGATGCCCAGGCTGGGGGTCTATGTGAGCCGGGTGCGGCTGGACGAGCACTGGCTGCCCTCGGTCACGGGTCTGGGCAGCCGGCCCACCGTGAACAACGACCCGGGCAGCATCACCTGCGAGACCTTCATCCCGGATTTTGAGGGCGGCCTCTACGGCCAAAAGGTCACGGTGGAGCTGCTGGACTACATAGCCGCCAGCCGCCGCTTTGAGAGCACGAGCCAGCTGCGGGCCGCCGTGATGGCCTGGGCCGACGAGGCCCGGCGCTGGTTTGACCGCAAGGACCGGGAATTGGGGAAAAGCCCCTTGTAATCCGCCTTTGGCTGTGCTATACTATTATGGCTACCGTGACTCAGTGGGGGGTGTATGCTCTGCATCAGAGCGCCTCGCTGCCCTGCGCCGGGTCATCGGCAAATAAAATGAAACGAGGTAACAACAATGGAAGACAAGAAGACTGTCATCGAATCCGCCCGCGTGCATGAGACCGACACCGGTTCTCCCGAGGTGCAGGTGGCCCTGCTGACCGCCCGCATCAACCACCTGAACGAGCATCTGCAGGCCAACCCCCACGACCATCACAGCCGTCGTGGCCTGCTGAAGATGGTCGGCCGCCGCCGCAACCTGCTGGCCTACCTGCAGAAGAAGGACATCGAGCGTTACCGCGCTCTGATCGCCAAGCTGGGCCTGCGCAAGTAATCACAGTCACAAAAGGCAGGCGGTCGTTTGCACCGCCTGCCTTTTACCTGTTTTTCGGCTTTGGGCCAAAAAGCAGTCTTTTGCCCCCCGCACCTGCGGAGTGTCGCGTGTTTTTAGCGGTAAATCGAGGGCTTTTCCTCTCCGAAAAACCCCGGATTTATTGCTAAAGCCACCCTCCCTCCGCACCGAACAGATCCGCGGCCCCATGCCGCGAAAAACAACAGGAGGTATTTTCTATGGCTTTGGAATTTGCGTCCAAACACGAAACGTTCCCCAATTTCAAGACCTTTGAGATGGAACTGGCCGGCCGGCCCCTGGTGGTGGAGACCGGCAAGATGTGCGGCCTGTCCAACGGCAGCTGCCTCGTGCGCTACGGCGAGACCGCCGTTCTGTGCAACGTCACCATGAGCGAGAAGCCCCGCGACGGCATCGACTTCTTCCCCCTGAGCGTGGACTTTGAGGAAAAGCTCTACTCCGTGGGCCGCATCCCCGGCAGCTTCATGCGCCGTGAGGGCCGCCCCGGCGAGAAGGCCATCCTCACCAGCCGCGTGGTGGACCGGCCCATCCGGCCCCTCTTCCCCAAGACCATGCGCAACGACGTTTGCGTCACCATGACCGTCATGAGCGTGGACCAGGACTGCAGCCCTGAGATCACCGGCATGATCGGCACCTCCATCGCCCTGTCCATCTCCGACATCCCCTGGGCCGGCCCCATCGGCGGCGTGTTCATGGGCCTGGTGGACGGCCAGCTGGTGGTGAACCCCACCCTGGAGCAGCGCGAGAAGAGCGACCTGCAGCTCACCGTGGCCGCCACCGAGAAGAAGATCGTCATGATCGAGGCCGGCGCCAACGAGGTGGACGAGGTCACCATGCTGAACGCCATCAAGGTCGCTCACGTGGAGATCAAGAAGGTCATCGAGTTCATCAACGGCATCGTGGCCCAGATCGGCAAGCCCAAGAAGCCCTTCCAGGACATGGAGCTGGACCACGACCTGTTCGAGGCCGTGAAGGCGGAGTACCTGGACGAGTTCAAGACCGCCATGGACACCGACGACAAGAACGTGCGCGACGCCCGTCTGCTGCCCATCCGCGAGAAGCTGGAGGCCCAGTACGCCGAGCAGTGGGGCGCTTCCGTCATCGAGGAACTGATGTACAAGATGCAGAAGTTCGTGGTGCGGCGCTGGCTGCTGGACGAGGGCAAGCGCGTGGACGGCCGCGGCATCAACGAGATCCGGCCCCTGGCCGCCGAAGTGGGCCTGCTGCCCCGCGTGCACGGCAGCGGCATGTTCACCCGCGGTCAGACCCAGGTGCTCACCGTCACCACCCTGGGCTCCACCAAGGACAGCCAGCTGATGGACGACCTGGGCACCGAGCCTTACAAGCGCTATATCCATCACTACAACTTCCCGCCCTACTCCGTGGGCGAGGCCCGCGCTCCCCGCAGCCCCGGCCGCCGCGAGATCGGCCACGGCGCTCTGGCCGAGCGTGCCCTCATCCCCGTGCTGCCCAGCGTGGAGGAGTTCCCATACACCATCCGTCTGGTGAGCGAAGTGCTCTCCTCCAACGGCTCCACCAGCCAGGCCTCCATCTGCGGCTCCACCCTGAGCCTGATGGACGCCGGCGTGCCCATCAAGGCCCCCGTGGCCGGCATCAGCTGCGGCCTCATCACCGAGGGCGAGCGCTGGATGACCATGCTGGACATCCAGGGCGTGGAGGACTTCCACGGCGACATGGACTTCAAGGTGGGCGGCACCCACAAGGGCATCACCGCCATCCAGATGGACATCAAGATCGACGGCCTGACCTACGAGATCATCGAGGAAGCCTTTGAGAAGTGCCGGAAAGGGCGTCTCTACATCCTGGACGAGATCATGCTGCCGGTCATCCCCGCTCCCCGCGAGCAGCTGTCCAAGTACGCTCCCAAGATGCTGTCCATGGTCATCCCCGTGGACAAGATCAAGGACGTCATCGGCAAGGGCGGCAAGGTCATCCAGGAGATCTGCGCCAACTGCAACTGCAAGATCGACGTGGAGGAGGACGGCCACGTGTTCGTCTCCGCCATCGACGTGGACGACGCCAACCGTGCCATCCACACCATCAAGACCATCGTGGAGGACCCCGACGTGGGCGCCATCTACAAGGGCCGCGTGACCCGTCTGATGAACTTCGGCGCCTTCGTGGAGATCGCCCCGGGCAAGGAAGGACTGGTGCACATCTCCAAGCTGGATACCAAGCGCGTCGAGCGGGTGGAGGACGTGGTCGCTGTGGGCGACGAGCTGATCGTCATGGTCACCGAGATCGACCAGCAGGGCCGCATCAACCTGAGCCGCAAGGACGCTCTGGCCGCCATCGAGGCCAAGCGCAAGCAGCAGGGCTGAGCAAGATAAAACAAGAGCCGCCGCACCCGGATGGGTGCGGCGGCTTTTTCTGTGCCACGCAACGCGGCGGGCACCTTCCATGTTGCCCCGGCGGCTCCTTTGTGGTATACTATACTCGACTATTTCTGTGATTTCGGAAGGGGGCGGCGCGTTGAAGATCAGCGCCTGCATCGTGAGCTACGGCGGGGCCGACGAGGTCATCCGCGCCGCCGAATCGGTGCTGCGGCACACCGCCGCGCCCCTCACTCTTTATCTTGTGGATAACGCCAGCCCCGACGGCGCGGGCGAGACCCTGGCCGCCCACCCCTGGCCGGAGAATGTCACCGTGCTGCGTCTGCCCGAGAACCTGGGTTTCGGCGCGGGCCACAACAAGGTGCTGCCCCTTCTGGACAGTGACTATCACTTCGTGCTCAACCCCGACATTTTCGTGGAGAGCGACGTGCTGGGCGGCCTGTGCGGCTGGCTGGAAGAGCACCCGGAGGCGGTGATGGCCACCCCGCGGCTCACCTTCCCCGACGGGCACGAGCAGGTGCTGCCCAAGCGCAAGCCCGGCGTGCTGGGCCTCGCCGCGCGGCAGGGGGTGCCGGGCCTCAAACGCTTTGGCGACCACTACGCCATGCTGGACGAGGACCTCTCGAAACCCACCCCCATCGAGTTCTGCACCGGCAGCTTTTTCTGCATGCGCACCGCCGTGTTCAAGGCCATCGGCGGCTTCGACGAAAAATACTTCATGTATGTGGAGGACGCGGACATCACCCAGAAGGCGCGGCGCAAGGGCCTTGTTTACTACCTGCCCCAGTTCACCGCCTGCCACGCCTGGCACCGCGCGCCCCAGAAAAGCCTCAAACCCTTTTTGCAGCAGATCAAAAGCATGGGCCGCTATTTCTGCAAGTGGGGCTTCCGGCTGTAAAGGCCTGCGGCCCGCCGGCTTCGGCGCGGCCCTCAAAATCGTAAACAGCGGAAGTGGCTCCGCTTTGTGGTAAGCCGCAAAAACGAAGGGCGCGCACGCGCCCGAATAAGGAGCGAATGGTATGAAAGGCATCATTCTGGCCGGCGGCGCCGGCACCCGTCTGTATCCCCTGACCATGGTCACCTCCAAGCAGCTGCTGCCGGTGTACGACAAGCCCATGATCTACTACCCCCTGTCCACCCTGATGCTGGCGGGCATCCAGGACATCCTCATCATCTCCACCCCTGAGGACACCCCCCGCTTCGAGCATCTGCTGGGCGACGGCAGCCAGTACGGTCTGCGCCTGTCCTACAAGGTGCAGCCCAGCCCCGACGGTCTGGCCCAGGCTTTCCTGCTGGGCGAAGAGTTCATCGGCGACGACTGCTGCGCCATGATTTTGGGCGACAATATCTTCTACGGCAACGGCTTCTCCCGCATCCTCAAGGCTGCGGTGGCCAACGCCGAGCAGAACGGCCGCGCCACTGTGTTCGGCTACTACGTCAACGACCCCGAGCGCTTCGGCATCGTGGAGTTCGACGAGAACGGCAAGGTCATCAGTGTGGAGGAAAAACCCAAGGAGCCCAAGAGCAACTACGCCATCACCGGCCTGTATTTCTACGACAACCGGGTCAGCGCCCAGGCCAAACAGGTCAAGCCCAGCGCCCGGGGCGAGCTGGAGATCACCACCCTGAACGCCATGTATCTGGAAGAGGGCAAGCTGGACGTGCAGCTGCTGGGCCGGGGCTTCGCCTGGCTGGACACCGGCACCATGGACAGTCTGGTGGACGCCGCCGACTTTGTGCGCATGGTGGAAAAACGCCAGGGCATCAAGATCAGCGCCCCCGAGGAAATTGCCTACAAGAACGGCTGGATCAGCAAGGAAAAACTGCTGGAAAGCGCCGAGCGCTACGGCAAGAGCCCCTACGGCGAGCACCTGAAGCGTGTGGCCGACGCCAAGATCCGCTATTGAGCAAAAGAAGGAAGGAACGCAGATGAAGATCCTCATCACCGGCGCCAGCGGTCAGCTGGGCACCGAATTGCAGCGGCAGCTGAAAGAGGGCGGCAGCAGCCTGGGCCCTCTGCCCGAGCGGCTGAAAAACGCCACTGTCCTCTCCACCGACGTGCCCGAACTGGACATCACCGACCGCACGGCCACCATCGCCTTTGTGCGCCGCCACCAGCCGGACACCATCATCAGCTGCGCCGCCTTCACCAACGTGGACGGCTGCGAAACCAACCTGGACGCCGCCTTCAAGGTGAACGCCATGGGCGCTTCTCATCTGGCCCAGGCGGCCGAGCGGGTGGGCGCGCGGCTCATCCACGTTTCCACCGACTACGTCTTCAGCGGCGAGGGCGACACCCCCCTGGACGAGAGCTGCCCCATCGGCCCGGTGAGCGCCTACGGCCGCACCAAGGCCCTGGGTGAGGAATACGTGCGCTGCTTCTGCCACCGCTTCTTTATCGTGCGCACCGCCTGGCTCTATGGCTACAACGGCAAGAACTTCGTCAAGACCATGGTGAACGCCGGCAAGAAGTTCGGCAAGCTGGAAGTGGTGAACGACCAGCTGGGCAACCCCACCAACGCCGAGGATCTGGCCCATCACATCCTCAAGCTGGCGGTGAGCCACGACTACGGCGTCTACCACTGCACCGGCGAGGGCGTTTGCAGTTGGTATGATTTCGCCAAGGAGATCATCCGGCTGGCCGGAGTGGACGCGGAAGTGTCCCCCTGCACCAGCGCCGAATACGCCGCAAAGCACCCCGCGGCGGCAAAGCGCCCCGCCTGGAGCGCTCTGGAAAACCGCATGCTGGCCTGCACCGTGGGCAACGAGATGCGCCCCTGGCAGGATGCGCTGAAATGCTACTTCGACCACTGGGACGGCGAAAACGGCCTGAAATAAGAAAGGAAAGGGAAATCCCCCATGGAAAAATACCTCATCACCGGCTGCGCCGGCTTCATTGGCTCCAACTTCGTTTACTATATGCTGAATAAATACAAGGATATACTCCTTGTAAACTTGGACAAGCTGACCTACGCCGGCAACCTGGAGAACCTGAAGGACGTGGAGGGCGACGAGCGCCATGTGTTCGTGCAGGGCGACATCTGCGACCGGGCGCTGGTGACGAGCCTGTTCGAAAAATACGACTTCGACTACGTCATCAACTTCGCCGCCGAGAGCCACGTGGACCGCAGCATCACCAACCCCGAGATCTTCGTGGAGACCAACGTGCTGGGCACCGTGAACCTGCTGCAGTGCGCCAAGAACGCCTGGCTGAAAGACGGCAAGTGGGCCGAGGGCAAGAAGTACCTGCAGGTGTCCACCGACGAGGTCTACGGCAGCCTGGGCGAGGACGGCTACTTCATGGAGACCACCCCCCTGTGCCCCCACAGCCCCTATTCCAGCAGCAAGGCCAGCGCCGACATGTTTGTGATGGCCTTCCACGACACCTACGGCATGCCGGTGAACATCACCCGCTGCTCCAACAACTACGGCCCCTATCAGTTCCCCGAAAAGCTCATCCCTCTGATGATCAACAACGTCAAGCACCACAAGCAGCTGCCGGTCTACGGCGACGGCATGAACGTGCGCGACTGGCTGTATGTGGAGGACCACTGCAAGGCCATCGACATGGTGGCGAACGGCGGCCGCGACGGCGAGGTGTACAACGTGGGCGGCCACAACGAGCGGCCCAACATCTTCATCGTCAAGACCATCATCGCCCAGCTGCACGACCGCCTGCAGGACGACGGCATCGACGAGGGCCTCATCAAGTATGTGGCCGACCGCCTGGGCCATGACCGCCGCTACGGCATCGACCCCACCAAGATCAAGAACGAGCTGGGCTGGTACCCCGAGACCACCTTTGAGGTGGGCATCGTCAAGACCATCGACTGGTACCTGGCCCACGAAGAGTGGATGAACAACGTCACCAGCGGCAACTACCAGAAGTACTACGAAGAGATGTACAAAAACCGCTGAATATTACATTTGGTATAATCATTGCTCTCCCTTGGCATTCCGGCTGTTTCAAAAGGCGGGCTGTCCACCAAAGCAAACCAAAGGCCCGCATGCAAGGCATGCGGGCCTTTTTGTGCAAAAGGGAGAAAGCGGCAGACCCCGAGCAAAAAGGCGATTTTTCGGCCCTGCCCCGCCGTTCACAAGACAGAGACCTCAACATAAGAAAAGGAGGGTATCTCCCCATGAAAAAAGCACTGTGCCTCGCCCTCGCCGCGGCTCTGCTGGCCCTTTCGGCCTGCGCCGCGCCGCCCCCCGCAGAAAGCATGGAAAGCACCTCCGCGCCCGCCGCCCCGGCCGGGGAAGGGGAGGCGGACCACATCCGTGCCCTGCTGGGCCAATGCGGCGTGGACATCGAGACCACCCGCTTTGAAAGCAGCTATGAGGTGAACGATTTTCTGGAGTGCACCGTCTACTCCTCGCTGGAAGTGCCGGACGCGGCCGCGCTGCTGGTGGAAAAGCCGGACGGCAGCGCCTTTTACATCACCCTGCCGGACAACAGTTCCGTCACCGGGATGTATGTGGACGACGCGGGCCTGCTGAACGTCCTCACCGACGGCGTCATCCACGGGGGCGACGAGGTCATGCATAACGGCATGGGCGTGTTCAAGGTGGACCTTGGGACCGGCGAAACGGCGAGCTATGAAAACAACGAGTTCGTCTACCCCAAGGGCGTTTACGGCCGGGAGTGCTCCACCGTGGACGACCACTACACCTTCGGTGAGTGCACGGTGGGGGAGGACGCGGTGACCTTCCGGTTTGAACCCGCCGAGGAAAACGAGAATTGGACGGGAACGGAACTCTACTTCCCGCCTGTCTGGAACAACGATGTGGAAGGTGAGTACCGGATGGCGGTGCTCTTCAACAACACCGCGGCCCCCGACCCGGCCCTGGCCGAACAGCTTGAAACGCTGCCCGGCGTGCTGGAAGCCACCTTCACCGAAGTGGACAGCGTCTATTACGCCGGCACCCTGCTGGAACTGCGGGTGGACTGCCGGTGCGTGCTGAGCCACCGGCTCAACGAGGGAGTGCCCGGCCTTGCGCTGGAAAGCTACACCATCCGCTGCTACATGCCCGACCCGAACGACGGCGCGCCGGTGGGCGGGCCCTTCATCCCCAACGCCGAAGCTGCCGCTGAAATAGCGGAAAAGGAGCGCAAGGCCATGGAAGAGCTGGGCATGCTGGACCCCACCCCCGCGCCGGAGAGCGCCGGGGAAAACTGACCCTTCCGTTTTGCCAAGAGAGGAGCACGCTGTGATGAAAGCCAATGCCAGAGCTTTTTTCGTTGCCCTGTGCCTGACGGCCTCTCTGGCCGCCTGCGGCAGCGCACCCGCTCCCGGCGGGCCGGAATACCTGGATTCCTCTTCCGGCCCCGGCGGCTTTTACTCCCTGCTCACCTACCGGGACGGCACGGGCAGCCTGCTCTGCTACGACTGCGAGACCATGGAGTGCACTTATCTTGCCGGCGAGACGGACCCTCGGGACGAGAACAGCCCCGCCTTCCTCCCCTCGGTGGTGGGGGACGTGTGGCTGCTGGCGGGCAACCCCCATCTCTATGTGCTGAAGCCCCCCGTTCCGGCTGAATCGCTGGACGACGGGCTCAAAGCCCGGGGACCGGGCTGGCTGATGCGGATGGCGCCGGACGGCACGGCGCGCAAGACCTTGCCCCTGCCGGAGGGCGCCGGCCTTGTCTATCAGTCCTCCGCCGTTCTGGAGGGGGAGAAGCTGCTGCTGGTGCTGTGCCAACAAGAGGAGAACGGGGCGCAGGCGTGGTATCTGGCGGAGGCGGACTTCGACGCCGGCACCCTTCAGCACCGGCTGGATCTTGAAGAGGGGACCACGGCGCACCTTTACGGCGCCTGCGCCCGGGGGCCCATCCTGGGCCTGCGGAAAGCGGGGGAGGACCAGCAGCTCTGCCTCTATGACCTGGAGAAAAACGCTTTGGAGCCGCTCCCCTTCGGCGGGGAGGACGCGCCCTGGTGCCTGGATGGCCATGCCGGGACCGTCTATTGCCCTGAGGGCGAGGCTGTTTGCCGTTTTGACGTTGCCACAGGGCAGAGAGATGCCACCGCCGCCCGCCTGCCCGACGGCTGGGCGCAGGCCCGGTTCGAGGAAGTGGTGGACGGCCACCTGTTCCTCGTGCGGGGAAAACCGGGGGAAGAGGGATACGGCCGCATCGCCCTCTGCCTTGCCACCGGCGAGGTGTTCCGTCCCGACCTTGAGGACGGCGGGCAGCGGGTGACCATCGCTGCCGTCATGCCCCAAGGCTATCTGGTCCGGCTGGCGGGCATCCCGGCCGCCGGCAGCGAAATGCGGCTCAGCCACTACGCCATGATGGACAAGGCGGACTTTTGGAACGGCCGCCCAAACTACCGGGAATTCACCAACCCGGCCTATGGAGCATATTCCTTTGATGGATAAAACAAAGCGGCCCGCCTGCGTTCTGCAGGCGGGCCGTTCTTTATCATTTTTACACGTTTACATGCAGGCGGGGCAGTCTTTCAGCGCCTGCTCCACCGCCAGAAGGAAGGCGGTGACCGCCGCCTGCTGGGTGGCCCAGCTGCACACAAGGCGGATGCAGCTGCGGCCGCCCTCCAGCGTGGCGTTCACTTCCCAGTGGAAGGCCCCCTCCAGCTTTGCCAGCACTTCGTCGGGCAGGATGGGGAAGATCTGGTTGGAGGGGCTCTCGAACAGGAACTCCACGCCCAGGCCCTTCAGGCCCTCGGCCAGCTGCTGGGCCATCCGGGTGGAGTGCTCGCCCAGCTCCTCATAAAGGCCGCTGCGCATCAGCTGCTCGAACTGTACGCCCAGCAGCCAGCCCTTGGCCAGCATGCCGCCGTGCTGCTTGAGGATGTAGCGGAAGTCGGGCTTCAGGGCCGGGTTCATGATGCACACCGCCTCGCCGAAGATGGCGCCATTCTTGGTGCCGCCGATGTAAAAGGCGTCGCACAGGCGGCCCAGGTCCTCAAAGGAGGCCCCGCCACAGGCCAGGGCGCTGGCAAGGCGCGCGCCGTCCAGATAGAGCAGCAGGCCCAGCTCGTCGCACACCGCCCGCAGGGCTTCCAGCTCGGCGGTGGTGTACACGCCGCCCACCTCGGTGGTGTTGCTCACATACACAAGGCGGGGCTTCACCATGTGCTCGTCCGGGTGGGCCGCCACCGCCTGCCGCACCAGCTCCGGGGTCAGCTTGCCGCCGGGGGCGGCGGGCATGGCGATGCACTTGTGGCCGGTGGCTTCCACCGCGCCGGTCTCGTGGACGCAGATGTGGCCGGAATGAGCCGCGATGGCCGCCTCATGGGGCCGCAGGAAGGCGCAGATGCAGGTGGCGTTGGTCTGGGTGCCGCCCACGAAGAAGTGCACGTCCGCGTCCGGGCGGCCGATCTTCTGGCGGATGAGGGCGGCAGCGTGCTCGCAGTGGGGGTCGCAGCCGTAGCCGAAGTTGCCCTCCAGATTGGTGGCGGTCATCGCCTCAAGAATGAAAGGGTGAGCCCCTTCGCTGTAATCGTTGGTGAATCGGTACATCGTTATAACCTCGTTTTTCTGCGGGCTAAACGGGCCGGCCCGGAGTATCGTCTGGCAAAATTATACCATTATTTCACAAAAAGTCCATCGTTCGGCGTTTGTGTTGCGGGCCGGTTTATGCTATACTTTAATCTGTATCCGACTGTAAAGAGGGGGGACCGGGCTTGAAAGCTGTGGTCAAAGTGGGCACCTCCACGCTGGCTCATGCCACCGGGCTGCTGAACATCCGCCGCATCGAGGGGCTGTGCAAGGTGCTGAGCGATTTGAAGAACGCCGGGCATCAGATCATTCTGGTGTCCTCCGGCGCCATCGGCATGGGCGTGGGCAAGCTGGGCCTGCCCGGCCGCCCGGCGGACATGCCCACCAAGCAGGCGGCCGCCGCCGTGGGCCAGTGCGAGCTGATGTACACCTACGACAAGCTGTTTTCCGAATACAGCCACACCGTGGCCCAGATCCTCATCACCAGCGAGGACCTGGCGGACCCGGAGCGCAGCGAGAATCTGCACAACACCCTGGCCCGCCTGCTGGAGCTGGGGGCGCTGCCCATCGTGAACGAGAACGACACCGTCAGCACCGCCGAGATCGCCGTGGGCGACAACGACACCCTGGCCGCCCGGCTGTGCCGCAGCCTGGAGGCGGAGCTGCTGGTGATTTTGAGCGACATCGACGGCCTTTACACCGCCGACCCCCACACCCACCCCGAGGCGCAGCTGCTGCGCCGGGTGGAAACCATCACCCCGGAGGTGGAGGCGCTGGCGGGGGGCGCGGGCAGCAGCCTTGGCACCGGCGGCATGGCCACGAAACTGCGGGCGGGCAAGATCGTCACCGAAGCGGGAGCGGACATGGTCATCGCCAACGGCCGCGACCCCGCGGTGCTCTACACCGTCTTTGAGGGGGGCGAAGCGGGCACCCGCTTTCTGGCCCGAAAGGAGGCCGCCCGATGACCACCCGTGAACTTCTTCTGGCGGCCCGCGCCAGCATGGGCGCGCTGGCCCTGACCGGCGGCAAGGAGCGCCGCGCCGCCCTGCGGGCCATGGCCGCCCGCCTGCGCAGCGAGTGCGCCGCCATCCTTGCGGCCAACGCCGAGGATCTGGAGGCCGCCAAGGCCACCGTGGCCCCGGTGATGCTGGACCGCCTGCGGCTGGACGAGGCCAGAGTGGAGGCCATGGCCGCCGGCGTGGAAGCCGTGGCCGCTCTGCCCGACCCGCTGGGCCGCGTTCTGAGCGAGGTGACCCGCCCCAACGGGCTGGTCATCCGGCAGGTGAGCGTGCCCATGGGCCTCATCGCCATCATCTACGAGAGCCGCCCCAACGTCACCAGCGACGCGGCGGCCCTGGCCCTTGCCAGCGGCAGCGCCTGTGTGCTGCGGGGCGGCAAGGAGGCCTTCCGCTCCAACAACGCCATCGTGAACGCCCTGAAACTGGGCCTTGCGGACGCGCACCTGCCCGCCGACCTGGTGGCCCTGGTGCAGGACACCAGCCGCGCCTCCGCCACCGAGCTGATGCGGGCCACCGGCCTTGTGGACCTGCTCATCCCCCGGGGCGGCGCGGGGCTCATCCGCGCTTGTGTGGAGAACGCCGCAGTGCCCGTCATCCAGACCGGCACCGGCATCTGCCACATCTATGTGGACAAGGCCGCCGATTTGGACATGGCGCTGGACATCGTGGAAAACGCCAAGACCAGCCGCCCCTCGGTGTGCAACGCCGCCGAGGTGTGTCTGGTGCACAGGGACGCGGCCCCGGCCTTTCTGCCCCGCCTGTATGACCGGCTGGTGAAGCAGAGAGAGGAAAAGGGCCTTGCGCCGGTGCAGCTGCGGCTGGACGAAGCCGCCGCGGCCCTCATCCCCGGCACCCCGGCGGGCCCGGAGGACTTCGACACCGAATTCCTCGATTACATCCTGGCGGTGGCGGTGGTGGACAGCCTGGAGGCCGCCACGGCCCACATCGCCCGCCACTCCACCGGCCACAGCGAGGCCATCGTCACCGCCGACGAGGCGGCGGCCGCGGCCTTCACCCAAAGGGTGGACAGCGCGGCGGTCTATGTGAACGCCTCCACCCGCTTCACCGACGGCGGCGAGTTCGGCCTGGGGTGCGAGATGGGCATCTCCACCCAGAAGCTGCACGCCCGGGGCCCCATGGGCCTTGAGCAGCTCACCAGCTACAAATACATCATTCTGGGCAGCGGCCAGATCCGCTGACCGCATCCCATGCAAGGAGGGGACAGAAAACCCATGGCAAACACCATTTCCCAACAGGAACACGAGCGTCACAAGCGCCGGCGCGCCCGCCAGTGGCTGGGCCTCGCCATCTGCGTGCTGGTGCTCATCGGCGGCTTCACTGTCATCGCCACGGCGGTGAACGGCGTGGCGGTGCTGTTTGACAACACCGACGAAAAACTGGAATACGAGGATCGGCTGCAGGCGCTGGTCATGCTGGACCCGCTGCCCTTTGAGAGCCTGGACCAGGCCGACCCGGCCCTGTTCAAGGAGACCTCCATCTGGGCCGCCGTGTCCGCCGCGCAGAACAGCGCCACCGGGCTGGACGCCTACGAGCGCGACCCCAACACCGACAGCCTGCTGCTGCCCGCCGTGGAGGTGGACGCCGCGGCGGCCGCCCTCTTCGGGCCGGACTATGAGCTCACCCACGAGACCTTCAACAACGTGGGCGGCGACATGACCTTCGAGTACGACGAGGAGAAGCAGTGCTACCTCATCCCCGTCACCGGCCAGGTGGGCATGTACACCCCCAAGGTGGAAAAGCTGAAAAAGAAGAGCGGCAAGCTGTACGTCACGGTGGGCTATGTGCCCGCCCCCGGCCTGAACGGCGACTTCAGCCTCTCCGCCCCCACCGAGCCCACCAAGTATATGGACTATGTGTTTGAAAAGGTGGACCGCACCTATTATCTGACCGCCCTTGAGGTCAGCGAGATGGAGCCCAGCTCCAGCGCCGCCGCCACCGCCCCCGAGACCGACATGGACTATGAGGATTACTTCGATCCCACCAGCGCCATCGCCGAGGGCGCGGGCAGCCTGCCCACCGACAGCACCTCCTCTTCCGACAGCGCCGCTGCGGAGGGGGACACCGCCTCCGAGCCTGCGTCGGACAGCGCGGCCGAATAAGCACAAAGAAAAGAGCCCCGCGGCAACCGCCGCGGGGCTCTTTTTGCGTCTTGCGCTCAGTCGGTGCGCTTTGCGTTGGGGTAGATGCGCTTCATGGTCTCGTCGGGGTAGTGCTCGTCCATCCACACCTGCCAGGAGGCGGTGGCGGGCAGCCCTTGAGCCCGCTGGCTGTAGCGGCCCATGGCCAGGGCGCTCACGCCGATGTTGGCGACCATGAACACCACCAGCACCGCGGTGATGATGCGGCCGGGGGTGATGGGGATGGCCTCGATCCAGCGGGAGAAGTGGGGGTAGACCAGCCGGAACCAGGCCACGGCGGCAAAGCCCCAGAAGAAGCAGTAGAGCAGGTTGATGCGCCCGCCCAGGTTGAAGGGGATCTTGCTGTAATCCCAGAACACGGTGCCGAAGACAAGCTCGGTGAACACGCTGCACAGGTACTCGTAAGCGCCGCCCAGCACGGTGCCCGCCACGAAGAGGAAGCTGGCGGGCTTGTCCTTGTAGCGGTAGAGCAGCAGGGTGGCCAGGGCCAGCGCCAGGCCCCAGACCAGGCTGAAGGGCCCCCACACCACGCTGCTGCGGCTCATCCACACGCCGGCGGTGACGCGGCAGAAGATGGTCTCCACGATGTCGCCCAGAAACGCGCCGATGAAGAACAGCAAAAACAGCTTGGAAAAACTGCACCCGGCGGCGAACACGGTGGCCTTTTCCCGCTTTTTGTGCACGAAGCTTGCCTGGGGGTAGGCCTTCTGGATGCGCCGCTCGGTGCGGCTGAGGATCCAGCCGCCCATCCGGGCGCTCACGGCGTTCAGGGTGCGGCTGGTGTTTTCCAGCGCGGGCAGCTTGTGCACCACGCCCGCCAGCGTCAGCACGCTGGCAAGGCCGTCCACCGCCACAACGCCCACCAGGACCCACAGCACGATCTGCCGCGCGGGGGCGGGGATGAGGTCATAGAGCCAGGTGAGCAGCGGGTTGCCCCACTTCACCATCACCGCGCCCAAGAGGCCCCAAAGAGCCGAGGCGCTCAGGCAGATGTAGCCGTCCAGGTTCCAGCGGCGGTTCGAGTAGTCCCACCAGCGGGTGTGGCTCACGTTTTCCAGCAGGTGGCCCGCCAGCCATTCCACCACGGTGGCCAGCACGGCGCTGCCCAGGAACAAAAACAGCAGGTCGGAGCGCAGTTCCCGCAGGCCCACGGCGATGAGCACGCCGGCCACGCCGTAGATGATGCACCAGGGGCCGAACAGCACGCTGCGGTCCACATAGCGGCGGGTGCGGATGGCGGCCAGGGTGGTCTCCAGCACCCAGCCCAGCACCGAGAAGCAGAGGAAGAGCCAAAGGATATGTTCAAGATTCATAAAAAGACCTCCATCGGTCAACGATAAAAAAACCGCCCGCGGGGGACCGCACGTCAGAGGATGGTGACAGACGGCCCACGCGGGCGGAAAGGAACAGTCAAAACAGAGCGGCTCAGCGCCGGGGCACGCCCTGGTAAACGATGGCCATGGCGTCCGGGCCGGTGTTGCTGGCCACAGCGGCGCCCAGCTTGAACACCGCGTCCGGCCCGCGGCCAAACTCCTTGCGGCAGAGCTTCTCCAGCTCCTTCACGTTGGGGATGTCGGTGCAGCCCAGCATGTAGTGAACGTCCCCGTCGGGATAGTCCATCCGCTTGCGCACCTGCTTGATCATGGCGGCGGGCACGGCTGCGTCGCCGCGCACCTTGTCCTCCACCTTGGTCACCCCGTCGATGAGGCTGATGATGGGCCGCAGGCCCAGCAGCTCGCCGGCAAAGGCAGCCGCCGCGCTGATGCGGCCGCTCTTCTTCATCTGCTTGAGGCTGAAGGCGGAGAGCACGATCTCCTGCCGGGCAAAGGCGGCCTCCAGCTCGGCGCACACATAGCCCACCTCGGCCCCGTTGCGCAGGCGGCGGGCCGCCTGCACCACCGGCGCGCCGTACACGTAGGAATAGGTGTGGCTGTCGATCAGGTGGATGTTCAGTTTGTGGTCGGGGCGCTCCTCCCGCAGCATATTCTGCGCCAGCACCGCCGCGTCATAGGTGCCGCTGCCGGTGGAGTTGATGGTCACATGCACCACGTCGGTGTAGCCCTTGTCCACGTATTTGCAGTACTGCTCGCAGAACTGGATGGCGGTGACCTGCGCGGTGCTGGGCACGCCCTGGGCGGCGCGCAGCATCTGATAAAATTCGTCAAAGCCGAAGTCCCGGCGCTCCACATAGCTCACGCCGTCCAGTGTGATGACAAAGGGCAGGATGTCGATGTCGTACTGCTTTTCCAGTTCGGGGGGGATGTCGCAGGCGGAATCGGTCAGAATGGCGATCTTTCGCATAGGTACTCTCTCACTCCCATTGATAGTCACGCAGCTGGCCCCGGGATTCGAGGTCGTCGAAATCCCACTGGCGGAGCACCTCGTAGACGCCCACCGCCACCGAATTGGACAGATTCAGGCAGCGCACGCCCCGCCGCATGGGCAGGCGCACACAGAAAGGCTGGTTTTGGTGCAGCAGCTCTTCCGGAAGCCCGGCGTCCTCCCGGCCGAAGACCAGATAGGCGCCGTCGGGGTAGGCCACGTCGGTGTGCCGCTGGGGACCCTTGCTGGTGAAATAGTAAAAGGGGCCGTCGTTGCGGGCAAAAAAGTCCTGAAGCCCCTCATAATATGTTATATCAAGCAGGTGCCAGTAGTCAAGCCCGGCGCGCTTCAAATGCCGGTCGTCCACCGAAAAACCCAACGGTTTCACCAGATGCAGCCGCGCGCCCGTCACCGCGCATGTGCGGGCGATGTTTCCGGTGTTCTCGGGGATCTGGGGCTCCACCAGCACGATGTTCACGGTGGGCATGGCTCAGACCTCCCGGGGGGCCAGCCGGCCCAGCAGCGGCTCGAACCACACGCCCAGGGCGGTGGGGGCCTCCGGGTCGGTGGCGGCGATGGAATCGGCCACAAAGCCGGCGGCAGCGTCGGTGGCGGCGGAGAGGGCGTTGCCCCGCAGCAGCGCCCCGGTGAGCACCGCCGCGAACAGATCGCCGGTGCCGGGATAGCTGCGGTCCAGCTTCAGCCGGCGCACCACAAAGCTGGAGCGCCCGGCCCCCGCGCAGGAGAGGTGCCGCCCCATGGGGATGCCGGTCACCACCGCCTGGGGGCACAGGGCCGAAAGGCTGCCCGCCAGTTCCAGGGCGGCCTCGTCGCTCAGTTCGCCCTCGGGCATGGGCCGGCCCAGCAGCAGGCTGGCCTCGGTGAGGTTGGGCAGGATCAGGTCCGCCGAGCGGCACAGCGCCTGCATGCCGGCGAGCTTGTCCTCCATGCCGGCGTAAAAGCGGCCGTGGTCGGCCATCACCGGGTCCACCACCTTCAGGGCCTGGGGCCACAGATAGAAGGCTTTGGCGGCCAGATGCTGGTCCTCCTCGCTGGCTAAGTACCCGGTGTAGATGCAGTCGAAAGACACGCCCAGCGAGCGGTAGTGCTCCAGGGCGGCCTCGCCGTACCCCTGGCACAGCTGCACCGCCGGCTGGCCCAGCCCGCCGGTGTGGGTGGAAAAGATCGCCGTGGGCAGCGCCACCGGCTGGCAGCCCATGGCGGCCAGCACGGGAACGATCACCGACAGGCTGCAGCGGCCCAGGCCGGACAGATCGTGGATGCACAAAACAGTTTTCGGCGCTTGAAGATGCAAAAAGGTCACTCCTCCCGGCGCGGTTCTGACGCGCCGTTCTATTAGAATCATTGAACCTTATTTTAGCACAAACGGGGGGTCAAAAAAAGACGTATGGGGGAACATTTTGCTGGGAATACTATCACCGGGACCCGGGAAAAACGCCGGGCCGCGCAGACAAAAAAAGGAGGGGCACAAGGGATGAACAAGCACACCACCCGCACCACCATGATGGTGGCCGGCGGGCTGGCCGCCACCGCCGCCAAGAACAGCCGCAAGGTGAAGAAGATGGCGAAGAAGGTGGGCCGGGGGGCCCAGCAGGCCGTGCTGGACCTGGACAAGGCCATCGGCCGTTATTACCGCTGAACGGGCAGCCGCTTTCGCCGGGCCGCGCAGAACGCGCGGCCTTTTTCTTTTTCACCTTGCATTTTTCGACGTCCGGTGATATAACGATGATGGTAGAACCTACCGGGACGCCTCGCCCCGGCGCAAAGTGAGGAGGATTTTTAAAGATGAAACAAGCTATGGCACTGGCCCTCGCTGCGGCGATGGCCCTTTCCCTCGCGGGCTGCGGCGAGCCCGCGTCCGCGTCCCAGTCCGTGTCTCAGCCGGCCAGCGTGTCCCAGCCGGAAAGCGCGTCTCAGCCGGCGTCCGCTTCCCGGCCGGAAAGCGCGCCCGTAAGCGTGCCCGCCCCGACGGGGGAGAGCTATTTTGACGCCAACGACATCCCTGTGCTGGACGAGCCCTCGAACTTCGAGGTGCACGCGATCGCCTTCGACATGGAGGACAACACCATCCAGCGCCAGGTGTCCGCCAAGGGCACGGCCCATGCGGTGGTGGCCGACAGCGAAAAGGAGGGCTACAAAAAGGTCATTCTGTATGTATCGGTCACCTGCTCCGGCTTTGAATACAACGAGGAAGGCGGGCTGGACGAAAGCCTGAGCTACAACAACGGGGTCTATGACCTGTACACCGGCCGCGAGCTGCCCAACCGCAGCACCACCGACGACACGACCTACGATTACACCACCACCGTGGAGGTGGACGGCGTCTCCTACGATCTGTATTACAGCAAGGACGTGCGCTGGCACTGGGAGTCTCCGGACGGTGTGGAGGTGTTCCGCTTCTGTGACCAGACCATCACCTTCGAGGTGCCCAAGGCTTACGACGGCCTGGTCTACTGCGCCACCGACAAGGTGAGCTATGACCCCTCCACCTACAGCGAGGAGATCGACGAGAGCGAGTATTACGCCATGGACCTGTTGAACGACGAAAGCGTCGCGGCGGACACCACCGTGTTCTTCCGCTTCGGTACCGACATCCCGGCCTGAGCCGCCCCTTCCGGGCCGCGCTTTTCAGCGCGGCCCTTTTTCCGTCCAAAAAACTTTACAAATTGTTTTGTGACGGGGCGGCGATGGGGGAGTATAATAGGAGCAGTGACAGAAAACGGCAAAAGGAGCGTGCGGAAGATGGAAGAAAACACCACCCTCATTCTGGAAGGGGGCGCCATGCGGGGCCTGTTCACCTCGGGCGTGCTGGACGTGTTCATGGAGAACGACCTGTATTTTCCCCAGGTGGCGGGCGTTTCCGCCGGGGCGCTCAACGGCGTGAACTACGTGTCTCACCAGCCGGGGCGCAGCCGGGCGGTGAACCTGGACTATGTGAACGACCCGCGGTACATGGGCGCGAGCCACCTCATCAAGGATTTCAGCTATTTCAACTTCGATTTCCTGCTGGGCGAGGTGAGCGAGACCCTCAATCCCCTGGACTTCGACACCCTCTATTCCTCGCCCCAGAAGCTGTGGGCGGTGGCCACCGACTGCCGTACCGGCGGCCCGGTGTTCTTTGAGAAGAACCAGCCCGGCATCAATTTCATGGACGCGGTGCGCGCCTCCGCCAGCCTGCCCCTGATGGGCCGGATGGTCAAGGTGGGACGGGATGTCTGCCTGGACGGCGGCGTGGCCGACCCGGTGCCCCTGCCCGCCGAGCTGCCCTGCGTCTGCGGCAAAACGGTGCTGGTGCTCACACGGCAGGCGGGCTTTCGCAAGGGCGGCCAGCACCGGGTGGTGCGGCGGCTCTACCGCCGGCGCTACGGCGCGCACCCGGAACTTCTGGAGGCCTGCCTCACCGGCCCCGAGCGCTACAACCAGCGGATGGACGAGATCGACCGGCTGGAAGAGGCGGGGGAGATCTTTGTCATCCGGCCGGACGGCCCGGTAACGGTGAGCCGCGCCGAGCGCAGCGTGGAAAAACTGGACGCCCTCTACCACCGGGGCCGCGCCGCCGCCGAGGCGGCCCTGCCCGCCATGAAGGCGTTCCTGGGCCTGGAATAAAAGAAAAGCAGCGCGCCCCCGGACCGAACGGTCCGGGGGCGCTTTTGCTTGCGCTATGGGGAGAAAAGAAGAAGCTATCTCACAGCACCCGCACCCGGATGACCGAGGGGATGGCGGCCAGCTGGTCGGCCAGGGCGGCGTCCATGCCGCCGGTCACGTCCAGCATGGTGTAGGCCATTTCTTTTTTGCTCTTGTTCACCATGTTCTCGATGTTCAGCTTGCTCTGGGTGATGACGGCGGTGATGGCGCTGATGAGGCCGGGCTCGTTCTTGTGGATGACGCACACCCGCTTGCCCGCGGCCCTTGCCTGCACCACTTCCGGCATGTTCACGCTGTTCACGATATTGCCGTTCAGCAGGTAGTCCGCCAGCTGGCTTGCAGCCATCACGGCGCAGTTCTCCTCGCTCTCGGGGGTGGAAGCGCCCAGATGGGGGATGCAGGTCACGCCCGGCACCCCCAGCAGCTCGGCGGCGGGGAAGTCGGTGACATAGGCGGCCAGCTGGCCCTCGGCCAGGGCTGCCAGCAGGTCGGCGTTGTTCACCAGCTCGCCCCGGGCAAAGTTCAGCAGGCGCAGCCCCGGCTTGCAGGCGCGGAACACCCCGGCGTTCATGAAGCTCTTGGTCTGGGCGTTGGCGGGCAGATGCAGGGTGATGTAGTCGCACTGGGCCACCAGCTCGGTCAGGCTCACGCTGTGGCGCACGCCGCGGCTCAGGTTCCAGGCCGCCTGCACCGAGATGTAGGGGTCGTAGCCAAAGACCTCCATGCCCAGATGCACCGCCGCGTTGGCCACCTTCACGCCGATGGCGCCAAGGCCCACCACGCCCAGCTTTTTGCCCGCAAGCTCCGGGCCCACGAACTGGCTCTTGCCCTTCTCCACCAGGGCGGGCACCGCGTCGCCCTCGCCGGCAAGGCCCTGGGCCCACTCCATGGCGGGCAGCAGGTTGCGGCTGGCCAGCACCAGGCCGCCGATGGTCAGCTCGGCAACGCCGCCGGCGTTTGCGCCGGGGGTGTTGAATACCACCACGCCCGCCTCGCTGCATTTTTCCACCGGGATGTTGTTCACCCCCGCGCCCGCGCGGCCGATGGCCAGCAGGCTCTCGGGCAGCTCCATCTCGTGCATCTTGGCGCTGCGCACCAGAATGCCCTGGGGCGCGTCGGCCTCGTTATCCACTTTGAACTGGGCGGGGCCCAGCTTTGCCAGCCCCGCGGGGGCGATGTTGTTCAGTGTTTTGATGGTATACATAAAAGCCATTCTCCTTTTTCAGCCGTACTGTTTCACAAAGTCCTCCATGAACTGCACCAGTTTGGCCACGCCCTCGGCGGGCATGGCGTTGTAGATGGAGGCGCGCATGCCGCCCACCAGCCGGTGGCCCTTCAGGTTCACAAAGCCCGCCTCGGCGGCCTTGGCGCAGAAGAGCTTGTCGGTGTCCGCGTCGGGGCTGGTGAAGGTGACGTTCATGATGCTGCGGTCCGGCTTGTTCACCGGGTTCTTGAAGAATTCCTGGCTGTCGAGATAGTCGTAGAGCACCTTCGCCTTGGCGTTGTTGCGCTTTTCCATCTCCTCAAGCCCGCCGATCTCCTCCTCGATGTACTTGAGGGTGAGGCCGGTCATGTAGATGCACCAGCAGGGAGGCGTGTTGTACATGCTGTCCGCCTCGATGAGGGTCTGGTAGTTCAGCATGCTGGGCACGTTCTCCGCCGCCTTGCCCAAAAGGTCCTCCCGCACGATGGCGATGGCCATGCCCGCGGGGGCCACGTTCTTCTGCACGCCGAAGTAGATGAGGCCGTATTTCGACACGTCGGTGGGGCGGCTCAGGATGCAGCTGCTCATGTCCGCCACCAGGGGCACGCCCTCCACCTGGGGCAGCTTTGTGAACCGGGTGCCGAAGATGGTGTTGTTCTCGCAGATGTGCACGTAGCTGGCCCCGGGGGTATATTCGATGGCGTCCACATCGGGGATGGCGGTGTAGTTGATGTCTTTGGTGTTGGCAACGATGTTCACCTTGCCGAACTTGGCTGCCTCCTTGGCCGCGCGGTTGGAGAAGTTTCCGGTGACCAGATAGTCCGCCTGGCCGGTGGTCATCAGGTTCAGGGGCACCATGTCGAACTGGGTGGAGGCGCCGCCCTGGATGAAGCCCACTTTGTAATTGTCCGGGATGGACAGCACCCGGCGCAGCCGGGCCTCGGTGTCCTTGATAATGGCGTCGAAGGTACTGCTGCGATGACTCATCTCCATCACGGACTGCCCGCTGGAGCCGTATTCCATCAGCTCTGACTGGGCGGTCTTGAGCACCTGCTCAAACATCATGGACGGGCCTGCGCTGAAATTGTACACTCTTGCCATTTCGTTTCCCTCCAATAAAAACTTGCCGCGCCTCCCGGAAGGGGGAGGCTGCGGTAACTTTAGTATAGTACAAAACCAAAGGATGCGCCAGCGCAAAGATTCACAAAAAAGCGGACGGTTTTCCATGGTGGACGCACAAAAAACACAAATGTCCTTGCATCGTGGACAAAAAACGCGGCGAAAAAAAGCCGGGGACAGGCATTTCCGTCCCCGGCGGGCAAACGCCGGTTTATTTTTTCTCGTCGTCGGCGTGGCTGCACCGGGAGGCGCAGTGGGCGCAGTCGCCGCCGCAGCCTCCCGCGAAGCCGCCGTTTTTGAGGATGAAGGCCAGCGCCCCGATGAGAGCGGCCGCCACCGCGGCAAGGATGAGGATGTCTCCAAGACCCATAAAGCAAGTCTCCTTTGAAAGAATTCAGCCCAGGCCCAAAGCCAGGCCGATGCACCGCACCACGAAGGCCACGCCCCAGGCGATGGCGCACTGGGTCAGCGCCACGCCCGCCGCGGCCTTTGCGCTGCCCATCTCCCGCTTCACGGCGGCGATGGCCGCCACGCAGGGGGTGTAGAGCAGGGTGAAGGTGAGGAACACGAAGGCGGTGAGGGGGGTGAACATGCCCCCCAGCGCCTGGGGCAGGGTGGTCAGGCTGGAGCCGGTGAGCACCGCCAGGGTGCTGACCACCGCCTCCTTGGCGGAAAAGCCGGTGATGAGCGCGGTGGACACCCGCCAGTCCCCGAAGCCCAGGGGGGCGAAGAGGGGAGCCAGCAGGCCGCCCAGGGCCGCCAGCAGGCTGCCCGCGGAGTCAGTGACCACGTTGAGCCGGCTGTCGAAGGTCTGCAAGAACCAGATGAGCAGGCTGGCCACAAAGATGACGGTGAAGGCCCGCACCAGGAAGTCCTTGGCCTTTTCCCACATCAGGCGCAGAACGCTGCCCGCGCTGGGCAGGCGGTAGTTGGGCAGCTCCATCACAAAGGGCACCGGCTCGCCTTTGAAGGCCACCGCCTTCAGGATGAGGCCGTAAAGCACGCCGATGACCATGCCCATCACATACAGGCCGATCATCACCAGCGCCTTGTGGTCGGTGAAGAAGGCGGCGGTGAACATGGCGTAGATGGGCAGCTTGGCGGAGCAGCTCATGAAGGGGGTCAGCAGAATGGTCATCCGCCGGTCCCGCTCGCTGGAGAGGGTGCGGGTGGCCATGATGGCGGGCACGCTGCACCCGAAGCCGATGAGCATGGGCACAAAGCTGCGGCCGGAAAGGCCGATCTTGCGCAAAAGCTTATCCATCACAAAGGCCACCCGGGCCATGTAGCCCGAGTCCTCCAGGATGGACAGGAAGAAGAACAGGGTCACGATGATGGGCAGGAAGGTGAGCACGCTGCCCACGCCGGCAAAGATGCCGTCGATGACGAGGCTGTGCACCACCGGGTTGATGCCGTAGGCGGTGAGGCCCTTGTCCGCCAGGGCGGTGAGCTGGTCCAGCCCCAGGCTGAGCAGGTCGCTCAGGCCCTGCCCGATAAGGCCGAAGGTGAGCCAGAACACCACCCCCATGATGGCCAGGAAGATGGGGATGGCCAGCACCCGGTGGGTGAGGATGCTGTCGATCTTCACGCTGCGGGCGTGCTCGCGGCTCTCGCCCCGGCGCACCACCGACTCTGCGCACACCTGCCCGATGAAGCCGTAGCGCATGTCCGCCAGCGCCGCTTCCCGGTCGGTGCCCACTTCGCCCTCCATCTCGGTGATGGCGTGCTCCATCATGTCCTTCTCGTTGTCCGAGAGGTCCATCTTCTCCAGCATGGGCGCGTCGCCTTCCACCAGCTTGGTGGCGGCAAACCGCACCGGCACCCCGGCCCGCTGGGCGTGGTCCTCGATGAGGTGGCAGATGGCGTGGATGCACCGGTGCACCGCGCCGGAACAGAAGTCCAGCCGCTGGGGCTTTTCCCGGTTCAGCGCCACCTGCATGGCGTGCTCGATGAGCTCGTCGATGCCCTCGTTCTTGGCCGCCGAGATGGGGATGACCGGGATGCCCAGGGCCTGCTCCAGGTGGTTCACATGCACCGTGTTGCCGTTGGAGCGCATCTCGTCCATCATGTTCAGCGCCAGCACCATGGGGATGCCCAGCTCGATGAGCTGCAAGGTCAGGTAGAGGTTGCGCTCGATGTTGGTGGCGTCCACGATGTTGATGATGCCGTCCGGCTTGTTGTTCACCAGAAAATCCCGGGTCACGATCTCCTCGCTGGTGTAGGGCGAGAGGGAATAGATGCCCGGCAGGTCCACCACCGTGGCCTGGGGATGCTTGCGGATCTGGCCGTCCTTGCGGTCCACCGTCACGCCGGGGAAGTTGCCCACGTGCTGGTTTGCGCCGGTGAGCTGGTTGAACAGGGTGGTCTTGCCGCAGTTCTGGTTGCCCGCCAGCGCGAACACCAGGGGCGTGTCCTCCGCCAGGGCCGTGCGTTTTTTCTCGCCGTGGCCGGGGTGGGGGATGGGCGGGATGGCCGCCTTGGGGGCGGCGGGCGCCTGGCCCGGCTCGCCCGGCTCTCCGATCTCGATGTTCTTTGCGTCCTCCAGCCGCAGGGTCAGTTCATAGCCCCGCAGTTCCAGTTCGATGGGGTCCCCCATGGGGGCGGTCTTGCGCAGGGTCACCCGGGTGCCCGGCGTCAGGCCCATGTTCAGAAAATGACGGCGCAGCGCGCCTTCGCCGCTCACCGCCTCGATGGTGGCGGCTTTGCCCAGCGGCAGCCTGTCCAGCGTCATTGCTGCGGCACCTCCTTTATATATAAGAATCAGCATCTTCCAACGTGCACAACTATAGCATCCGAAAACGCAAAAGTCAAGGCGCGGCCCCGCCGCCCGGACTGGGAATGTTTGAATATGCATTTTTATGCATAGATATTCACCGATGTGCGCGGCCCGCAGCGCCGCCGGCAAGCTTTTTCACCCCGGCGCAGCCCTGATAAACAGGATATAGGGCAATGCGAACGAGAGAACTTGCCTCAAAAAGTATGATTTTGTTCAAAGCGACAAAAAGCCGAGGAATTCATAAAAATTCATTGACAAAGCATAAATATGCGGTATACTAAACCCAAGGTTTCCCCCAGCACAGGACGGGGACTACCCAAAAAAACAATGCCCCCGCTGCGGGGGAACAAAGAGGAGTGTATCCATATGAAAAAACTGATCTCCGTGGCTCTGGCCGGCGTGATGGCCCTGAGCCTCGCCGCCTGCGGCTCCACCCCCGCCAGCGAGCCCGCTTCCGGCAGCACCGCCGCTTCCGCCGCCTCCGGCTCTTCCACCGCTTCCGCCTCGGCTTCCACCGAGAGCAAGCAGTACATCTTCAGCGTGGATGAGCTGACCGGCAAGACCGTTGGCGTGCAGCTGGGCACCACCGGCGACATCTACGCCCAGGACATCGAGGGCGCCACCGTTGAGCAGTTCAACAAGTTCAACGACGCGGTCCTGGCTCTGAAGCAGGGCAAGGTGGACGCGGTCATCATCGACAACGAGCCCGGCAAGGTGTTCGTGGAGCAGAACCCCGACATCACCATGCTGGACGAGGACTTCGCCGTGGAGGACTACGCCATCGCGCTGAACAAGGGCAGCGAGATGACCGAGAAGTTCAACGAGGCCATTGCCGCCATCAAGGAGAACGGCACTCTGGACGCCATCCTGGACAAGTACATCAACGGTGTTGAGGGCGCCGAGGGCTATGTGACCCCCGAAGGCACCGAGTATCCCAACGGCACCCTGACCATGGCCACCAACGCCTACTTCCCCCCCTACGAGTACTACGAGGGCGATGAGATCGTGGGCATCGACGCCGAGTTCGCCAAGGCCATCTGCGACTACCTGGGCTACGAACTGGTGATCGAGGACATGGCGTTCGACTCCATTATCCCCGCCATCACCAGCGGCAAGGCTGACTTCGGCGCCGCCGGCATGACCGTCACCGAGGACCGCCTGGTGAACGTGGACTTCACCGACAGCTACTGCACCGGCATCCAGTCCGTTCTGGTGCTGAAATAAGGGCTGGCAATCAGAGAGGTTTTAGTGTATAATTAATCGCACAAGTGTGCGGCAGAACAGGGGCCGGCTTTCCTGGCCCCTGTTCTTATACGGAGAGGAAGGACGCCCATGGGCCTGTTGCAGTCCATCACGGCCAGCGAGTTCTGGCAGAAACACATTTATCTGAATTTCATTGCAGAGGACCGCTGGAAGTATCTCACCGACGGCCTCCAAAACACCATCCTCATCACCATCGGCGCGCTGATCATCGGCATCGTGCTGGGCGCAATGGTGTCGGTGGTGCGCGTCACCCACGACAAGGCCGGCAAGCCCGGCATCGGTCTGAGGCTGGTGAACCTTGTCTGCAAGGTCTACCTCACGGTCATCCGCGGCACCCCTGTGGTGGTGCAGCTGCTCATCATGTGGTTCGTGGTGTTCGCCTCGGCGAAATCGGACCAGAAGCTGATGGTGGCCATCATCGCCTTCGGCATCAACTCCGGCGCTTACGTGGCGGAAATTTTCCGCAGCGGCATCATGAGCGTTGACCCGGGGCAGATGGAGGCCGGCCGCAGCCTGGGCCTTTCCTACGGCCAGGTGATGCTGCGCATCATCATGCCTCAGGCGGTGAAGATCATCCTGCCCACCCTGATCAACGAGTTTATCGCCCTGGTCAAGGAGACCGCCGTGGCGGGCTACATCGCCCTGGGCGACCTGACCCGCGGCGGCGACCAGATCCGCAGCCAGACCTACGACGCCTTCCCGCCGCTGCTGGCGGTGGCGGCCATCTATCTGGTCGTTGTCATGCTGCTGGAGAAGCTGGGCAGAACTGTGGAAAGGAGGCTGGCGCAGAGTGATAGAAGTTAAAGGTCTTTGCAAAAAATTCGGCAAGGTCACCGTGCTGGACGAGCTGAACATCACCATCAACAAAGGCGACAAAATGGTGCTGGTGGGGCCCTCCGGCTGCGGCAAGTCCACCTTCCTGCGCTGCCTCAACCAGCTGGAAGTGCCCGACGGGGGCGAAGTCTGGTTCGACGGCCAGCTGGTGAACGGTCCCAAGACCGACATCAACGCCCTGCGCCGGCGCATGGGCATGGTGTTCCAGCATTTCAACCTGTTCCCCCACCTGACGGTGAAGCAGAACATCACCCTGGCCCCGGTGCTGCAAAAGCTCAAGACCCAGGCCGAGGCCGACGAGCAGGCCATGCAGCTGCTGGAGCGCATCGGTCTGGCGGACAAGGCGAACGCCTATCCCAACACCCTTTCCGGCGGCCAGAAGCAGCGCATCGCCATCGTGCGGGCGCTGGCCATGGACCCGGAGGTGCTGCTGTTCGACGAGCCCACCAGCGCCCTTGACCCCGAGATGGTGGGCGAGGTGCTGCAGCTGATGAAGGAGCTGGCGGCCAGCGGCATGACCATGGTGGTGGTCACCCACGAGATGGGCTTTGCCCGCGAGGTGGCCAACCGGGTGGTGTTCATCAACGAGGGCAAGGTGCAGGAGGACGAACCCCCTGCCGAGTTCTTCTCGAACCCCAAGAACCCCCGCCTGCAGGAATTCCTTTCCAAGGTGCTGTGAAAATCTCATCCCAAAGACCCCGGCGCGGGGCGGCGTTCTGCCGCCCCGCGCCTTTGTGCGTTTTGTACAAATGGTTTGGTCAAAACGACAACAGTGTGCGAAAATGGGGCTGATAGTGCAAACTCAAAGACCGACCCACACAAGACAAAGGCGCGAAGCGCGTGCTACAATGAAGCCAAAGAGCACCGCCCCGCCCCAAAGGGGCCCAAACGCTGAAAGGAAGGACGCGCAAATGAAGTTTCTGAACGTTGAGATCCCGGTGAAGAACCTGCCCGAGCTGGATCAGGGCTTTGTTCCTCTGGGCCTCTTTTTCAAGTATCACCAGCTGGCCGCCACCAAGCCCCTGTGCATCGCGGTGGAGCGCAGCGGCGGACAGATCGGCACCTGGGAGTGCAAGGTCTGCGGCACCCCCGAGATGGCCGAGGCCGACGCCTACTATGTGGACCGCATGGTCAAGTTCCTCTTGTGGAGCTGGGGCGGCTTCAAGGTGTACATCTGCGGCGACGACGCCCTGGCCCGCCAGATCCAGAAGGCCTACACCGCCACCGGCTCCCGCGTCTTCGACAAGGACTTCATGGAGAACGTCTACGAGCGGGAGTTCCAGGTCATCAGCCTGCCCTACGAGAGCCGCCCCACCGCCTTCCAGAAGTCGGAGAGCGTGGGCCGGCACACCAACGGCGCCCGCATCGGCTTTGACGCCGGCGGCTCCGACCGCAAGGTGAGCGCCGTCATCGACGGCGAGACCATCTACAGCGAAGAGGTGGTCTGGTACCCCAAGGTCAACCCCAACCCCGACTACCACTACCTGGGCATCCTGGCCGCCTGCGCCACCGCCGCCGCCAAGATCATGGAAAAGGGCCGCAAGGTGGACGGCATCGGCGTTTCCTCCGCCGGCGTCTACATCGACAACAAGTGCATGGTGGCCAGCCTGTTCCTCAAGGTGAACAAGTCCGACTTTGAAAAGAAGGTCAAGAACATCTACACCCGCGTGGCCGAGGACCTCTCCCGCATGCTGGGCTACGAGATCCCCGTGGTGGTGGCCAACGACGGCGACGTGTCCGCGCTGGCGGGCGCCATGGGCCTGGGCGAGAACGGCATCATGGGCATCGCCATGGGCACCAGCGAGGCCGTGGGCTATGTGGACGGCGAGGGCAACATCTGCGGCTGGCTGAACGAGCTGGCCTTCGCCCCTGTGGACGGCCAGCCCGACGCCATGGAGGACGAGTGGAGCGGCGACATCGGCTGCGGCGTGAAGTACTTCAGCCAGGACGGCGTGAACAAGCTGGCCCCCCGCGCCGGCATCGAGCTGGACGAGACCGAGCCTCCCGCAAAGCGCCTGAAGGTGGTGCAGGAGCTGATGGCCGCCGACGACGAGCGGGCCGCCGCGGTCTACCGCAGCATCGGTGTGTATCTGGGCCACACCATGGGCCTCTATGCCCAGTTCTACGACATCCATCATGTGCAGATGATGGGCCGCGTGATGAGCGGCAAGGGCGGCGACATCATCCTGGCCGAGGCGGCCCGTGTGATGGACGAGGAGTACCCCGACGTGGCCTTCCGCCCCGAGGCTCCCGACGAGATGACCCGCCGCGTGGGCCAGAGCTCCGCGGCCGCCAGCCTGCCGGAAGTGAAATAAGTCCCGGCTGCAACAAAAGCGAACTTTTCCCCCGCCTGCGGGCGGGGGATTTTTTTGTGCCCCAAATTGGCGAAATATGGTATACTGTTTGGCGAGGAGGCGGGGATCATGAACACAGACACCCTTCAAAAAAACAGGACCCGGCTGCTGCCGGCGCTCTTCATCCTGCTCACCGCGGTGCTGCTGATGTGTGTGGTCACCCAAAGCTCGCCGCTCTATCCGCTGAACGGCTGGGTGGACTCCCAGTGTTTTTTCACTGTGGGCAAAAGCATGGCCTCGGGCCAGGTGCTCTACCGGGATGTGTATGAGCAGAAAGGCCCGCTGCTTCTGGGGCTGCACGCCGCGGCCAGCCTTGTGCAGCGGGACGGCTTTCTGGGCGTGTGGCTGATGCAGGTGGGCGCGGCCGCCGTGTTCCTGGCGGCGAGTTACAAACTGCTGCGCCTGTTCGGCCCCCGCTGGGCCTGCCTGGGGGCGCTGCCCTTTCTGGGCGCGGCGGCCTACACCTCGGTGAGTTACGTGGCGGGCGACAGCGCCGAGGAATGGTGCATGCCGCTGCTGGCGGTCTGCCTTTACGGGCTGGTGAAGGCGTGCATGGAGCGCCGTCCGCTGGGCCTTCGCTGGGCCTTTGCCGCCGGCGTGCTGGGCGGATGCGTGCTCTAGATCAAATATTCCATGCTGGGCTTTTTCCTCGCCTGGGGCGCGGCCATGCTGGTCATGGCCCTGCGCTGGAAGGGCTGGCGGGAGGCGCTGGCCGAGTGCGGCGCCGTGCTGTTGGGCGCGGCGGCGGCCACCCTGCCGTGGGTGGTCTATTTCGGCGTGAACGGCGCGCTGGACGACTGGTTCACCGCCTATTTTTACAACAATCTGTTCCTCTATGCCTCGGGGGCGGGCGGCCCCGCCGCCGTCCTGAAAAAGGTGGCCCAGTCGCTCTGGTACGCCATGGAGCACAACCGGCTTCAGGGGGCGCTGCTGCTGGCGGGCCTGGGCTGCCTTCTGCCCCTGGTCCGGGAGCGGGCCCTGCGGGCGGCCGCGGCGCTGGCCGGACTGTTCTTCGGTCTGGCCCTCACCACCTACGGCGCGGGGGGCTGGCTGTATTACTTCCAGATCTTCATGGTCTTTCTGCCGCTGGCCTTTGTGCTGCCGGTGTGGCTGTGCGGAAAAGTGACCTTCCGCCTGCCGAAAGGGGTTTTGGCAGCGGGCCTGTGCCTCGCCCTGGCCGCGGGGGTGGCCGCCGGCTGGTGGCGCACTCCCAGCCGCCCGATGCTGGGCACCCGCCGGGAGGACACGGTGCAGTATCAGTTCAGCCGCATCGTGCAGGCCAGCGACGACCGCTCCATGACCGTGCGCCACATGCTGGACGGCGGGTTCTACACCGTCTGCGATGTGACCCCGACCCAAAAGTACATCGGGAAATTCAACATTCCGCTGGAGGAGATGCGCTCGGAGCTGGACCGCTACGTGACCGACCGGGAGGTGGAGTTCGTGGTGACCCGCTGCGAGGCGGAAAACTGGAAGGAATACAAGGCCCAGGACGAGCCCTTCCTTCTGGAGAACGGCTATGTGCAGGTGGCCGACGGGGAGGGCCCCTATCTGGACAACGGCAAGCTGCTCAACATGCGCTATTATCTCTACCGCCGCGCGGAACACGCGGGCGCTTGAGCGCGGACAAAACAAAAGGACCGGCGGGGAAGACCCCGCCGGTCCTTTTTATCATGCAAAGAATACAAAGAGTAATTGATTTGCTTATTTGTTCTTTCTGTAAAAATCGATGAGCGCCTGGGTGCCCTCGTCCGCACCGCCGGCGGCGGCGAACTCCTCATACACCTTGAGCACGCTCTCCACCATGGGCAGGCTCTCGCCCCGGGCGGCGGCCTCTTCGCAGATGATCTTCATGTCCTTGATGAAGTGCTTCACAAAGAAGCCGGGGGCGAAGTCGCCCGCCAAAGCGCGGGGAGCCATGTTGGCGATCTGCCAGCTGCCCGCCGCGCCGCCGCCGATGGCCGCCAGCATCTTCTGGGGGTCAAGGCCGGCCTTCTCGGCGTAGTGGATGGCCTCGGTGTAGGCGGCGGTGGCGCCCGCCACGGCGATCTGGTTGGCGGCCTTGGTGTGCTGGCCAAAGCCCGCGGGGCCCATCAGCAGCACGCTCTTGCCCATGGCGTTGAAGAAGGGCAGGGCCTTCTCAAAGGCGTCTTCGTCGCCGCCCGCCATGATGGACAGGGTTGCCTCCCGCGCGCCCTTGTCGCCGCCGGAGACCGGCGCGTCCAGCACGGCGACGCCCTTCTCCTTGCCCAGGGCGTAGAGCTTCTGGGCCAGGGTGGGGCTGGAGGTGGTCATGTCCACCGCCACGGTGCCGGGGCGGGCGGAGCTGAGGATGCCGCCCTCGCAGCAGAACACCTCTTCCACGTCGGCGGGATAGCCCACCATCACGAACACGAAGTCCGCGTCCGCCACCGCCTCGGCGATGGTGCGGCAGGGGATGAAGCCGAACTCGGGCGCCTTGGCGGCCACTTTCTCATAGTGGTGGCCGTAGGCCTTCACTTCCCAGCCGGCCTTTACCAGATGCCCGGCCTGGGACGCGCCCATCACGCCGGTGCCGATCCATGCGACTTTCTGCTTTTCCATCTTCAACACTCCTTATCTCATCCGGGGATGCCGGAATTTTACCGATGAAACCTCACGCCTCCTGTACCGCGTCGGGGCGGGTGACCACACGCACCCAGCGCCCGCTGCAAAGGCGGATGAAGCCCAGGATGCTCTTGACGATGTTGTCGCACCGCAAACAGAAGAACACCACCGGCGCGGACCAGTGGAACACAAAGCCGCCCAAAAGGCCCAGCGGGATGGCCAGCACCCAGAGCAGGCCGCTGTCCAGAATGAGGTTGGTGCGCACGTCGCCGCCGCCTCGCAGCACGCCCACCACCATCACGGTGCCCACCGCCTGGAAGGGCTGGATGGCCGCCAGAATGGTCATCAGGATGAGGGCGGTGTCGTGAGCCTGCTGGCTCACGTTGTAAAGGCTCATGATGGGCCGCTGGCCCGCCAGCAGCAAGGCCGTGCCCGCAAGGCTGAGCACAACGCTCACCGCCACCGTGCTGTTGGCGGCCCGGCGCGCGTCCGCAAGGCGGCCCTCGCCGATGGTCTTGCCCACCACCACGGCGGTGGCGTTGGCCATGCCGAAGATGAACACGCTCACCAGATTGTTCACCACGTTCACGATGCTCACCGCGCTGGTGAAGCTGGGGCCCATGTGGCCGATGGTCAGGTTGGTCACCGCCACGCCCAGCGCCCACAGCAGCTCGTTGCTCACCACCGGCACGCTGTTGCGCACATAGTCGCTGAACAGCCCGCTGCGAAAGCGCAGCAGCCATTTGGGGGTGAAGCACACCGTGCGCTCGATGCGGTACATATACACCAGCACCGCCGCGCACTCGAACAGGCGGGCCATGATGGTGCCCAGCGCCGCGCCCCGCACCCCCAGCTCCGGCGCGCCCAGCTTGCCGAAGATGAAGCAGTAGTTGAAGAACACGTTCACGAAGAAGCTGCTGGAATAGACCGCGATGCTCACCTTCACCTGCTCCACCGCCCGCAGGCACATGATGTAGCAGTTGGAGAAGCTGTAAAAAACAAAGCTCACCGACAGCCACTCCAGGTAGGCCGCGCCCTCCCGGATGACGTCCGCGTCGGTGGCGAAGATGTGCATGATCTGCACTGGGAACAGCCGCCCCAGCATGGTGAACAGCGCCGACGCGCCCAGGGCGAAGCGCAGGCTGAGGGCGAAGATCTGCCGGATGCGCAGCATGTCCCGCTTGCCCCAGTACTGGGCGATGAGCACCGCCGCGCCGCTGGCCAGCCCGAAGCCGGTGACGTTGAGGATGATGAACAGCTGGCCCCCCAGGTTGGCGGCGGCGATGGCCGTGTCGCCCAGCTGGCCCAGCATGATGATGTCCATCATGTTCACGCCCAGGTTGATGACGTTCTGGATGGCGATGGGCAGGGTGATGGCCAGCACCCGCCGGTAGAAATCCCAGTCGGTGTAGAACCGGGTTTGCAGTGTTTGCAGCATAAAATCTCCTCACAAATATGTTGCTGATTCCCAGTATAACACGGCTTGAGCCGGTTGAACAGTCCCCGCAGAAAGGTATATTTTTTCAGAAAAAGTTTGCACAATCGGCCGGAATGCGGTATACTAATGGCAGAATCTGCAATTTTCGCCCCCGCAGGGAAAAAGGAGGCAGGGCATGGGATACACGCCGCTTGAACTGGAGCGTCCGCTGGCCATCGACCGCATCTATTCGGTGCACTATTTTGAGTACGGGCCGGACTACGCCTTTGTGGGTGAGAGCCACGATTTTTGGGAGCTGGTCTACGCCGACAAGGGCGAGGTGTACGTCACCGCCGGCGAGGAGGAGAAGCTGCTGAAAAAGGGGCAGATGATCTTCCATGAGCCGGGCGAGTTCCACAACGTGCGGGCCACCGGCGACGGCGCGCCCAACATTGTCATCATCTCCTTCGAGTGCAACGGCCCCGCCATGGACTTTTTCCGCCACCGGGTGGTGAACGTGAGCGACAACGAGCGGGTGCTGCTGGCCCGCATCGTGGAGATGGCCGGCGCGGCCTTCTCCACCCCGCTGGACGACCCCCTCACCCCCCACCTCATCCGGCGGGAGGCCGCGCCCTTCGGCTGCGAGCAGATCATCGGCGTTTCGCTGGAGTACATGCTGCTGTGCCTTGTGCGCCGAGGGGACGAGACCCCTGCCAGCCGCCCCACCAGCCTCATCCGCGAACGCAGCCAGAACGAGTTTTTGGCCCGGGTGCAGCAGTATCTGGAGGCCAACATCCAGCGCCGGCTGACTTTGAGCGACATCTGCCGCGACAATCTGGTGGGCCGCAGCTATCTGCAGAAGGTCTTCCGGGAAAAGACCGGCGGCGGCGCCATGGAGTACTTTGGCAACCTGAAGATCCAGAAGGCCAAGGAGATGATCCGCCAGGGCAGCCACAACTTCACCGAGATCGCCGCCCTTTTGGGCTACAATTCCATCCACTATTTCTCCCGCCACTTCAAAAAGGTCACCGGCATGACCCCCTCGGAGTACGCCAGCAGCGTGAAGGTGCTGGCACGCCGGGGCAGAGGTGAGGAATGAATCCCGCCGGCAAGGCGGAAGGGAAGACCGGCGCGCTGCGCCGGTTTTCTGCACTCTGGCTGCTGCTGCCCGCCGCGGGCGTGCTGGCCGTGGTCAGCCGCAGTTCTCCCTTCTATGCCGTGAACAACTGGTCGGACGCTCAGTGCTTCTTTTTGATGGGCAAGGCCATGGCCCAGGGGCGGGTGCTCTATGTGGACGCGGTGGACCAGAAGGGCCCGCTGCTGTTTTTCCTGCACTGCATCGCCAACTGGGTCCAGGCGGACGGCTTTTTGGGCGTCTGGCTCATCGAGATCGCCGCGGCGGCGCTGTTTTTGTACTTCGCCCGGCGGCTGTTCCTTCTGTGCGGCGCGGGCCGGGCGGCCGCGCTGGTCCCCGCGCTGGTGCTGGCGGTGAGCTATTCCACCGTCGCCTTCCAGAAGGGCGACAGCGCCGAGGAGCTCTGCCTGCCCCTGCTGCTGGGCGGGGTGGTGCTGGGGCTGGAAACGCTGCGCCTGCGCCGCCCGCTCACTTTGCGGCTGGGCCTCGCCCTGGGCCTTTTGTGCGGCGCGGTGTTCTGGATCAAGTATAACCTCTGCGCCCCCTTCGGGGCGGTGGCCCTAGTGCTGCTGGCCTGGGGCCTTGCCCGCCGGGACTGGAAAGGCCTCGGCCGGGTGGTGCTGGGCGGCGTGCTGGGCCTTGCGGCCATGAGCCTGCCCTGGCTTTTCTACTTTTGGGCGAACGGCGCGCTGGACGAGATGTGGTACAACTATTTTTACGGCAATCTCTTCCTCTATTCCGACTCGGCCGACGCCGCCCTGCCCCAGATGCTGGCCAGCATGTGGCGCAACATCCGCTCTGACCTGCGCCTCAACTGGGTGTTCGGTGTGTTCGTGGTGCTGGGGCTGCTCTGGTTCACCTTCGGCCCCCCCGCCGGGGGCGAAAAGCGGGACGCGGCCTTCTGGCTGCAGCGCCTGCTCCTGCCGCTGAGTTTTCTGGCGGTGACGGCGGCCATCTACGGCACGCCCCACAACGTCCCCATCTACTACGCCCTGGCGCTGGTGCTGTTCGTGCCCTTCGGCTTTGTGCCGGTGCTGGCGGCGGTGCGGGCCGTGGTGGACAAGCTGGCGGGCACCGGGCGGTTCAGCAGCTGGCTGTGGGCGGCTCTGGCCGCGGCGGCGCTGGCCGCCGGCGTGGGCTTCGCATGGTGGCACACCCCCAACCATCAGGCCTTCGGCCAAAAGCGGGCGGATACGGTGCAGTATCAGTTCGCCCGGGTGATGCGCAGCGAGCCGGACCCCAGCTATGAGATGTGGGGCGTGCTGGACCGGGGCTTCGGCATGGCGGCGGACCTGCTGCAGGCCAGCCCCTACATCGGCAGCTTCAACCTGCCGGTGGAGGAGATCCAGCAGGAGTTTTACGGCGACCCCGCCTTCGACACCGAGTTCATCATCTGCGGCAGCTATGAGGATGACTATCAGACGAACCTGGCTCAATGGCAGCCGCTGCTGGAACAGCACGGCTATGTGCTGGTGAGCGAAGGGCAGGAGCTCCAGCTCAACCGAAAGACCTACTACACCGTGCGCTACCTGCTGTATCAGCGGCAGGAATAAAAAACAAACAAGGCGGCCCGCCGGAGAGACATCCGGCGGGCCGCCCTTTGCGTTTGCAAAGCGCGGCTCACAGGGCGGTTTCGGCTGCGGCCAGTTTTGCCGTGTCCTCCACCACCACGGTGAAGCTGAAGGGGTTCACCTCGGTCACCTTGCCCAGGGCCCGGGTGGCCAGCAGCCGGGGGGTGCGGTTGATCGCGATCTCGGCGGTCTCGGTGGGGCCGGTGCGGCGGTACTGCAAAAGGCCGCCGTCCGCCCGCGTCACCCGGAAATCGCCCTCCCAGAAGGCGTCGCACTCCTTGCGCAGCTTCGCCAGCTGGCGCAACAGGGGCTTGATGCGGTTCTCGGTGGAGTCCCAGTCGTAGTAGGCCCGGTTGAAGGGGTCCCGGTAGCCCTGCATGCCCACCTCGTCGCCGTAGTAGATGCAGGGCACCCCCGGCAGGGTGAACAGCATGGCGTAGGCCAGCCGCACCAGCCGGATGCCGTGGTCGTACTTGGGCTTGGGCAGCCGCCGCCCGCTCTGCCAGTAGCGGTCCCGTCCCTCGGCGGGCTCGTCTTCCAGGGCGGTGAGGATGCGCTCGGTGTCGTGGGTGCCCAGGTGGTTCATCAGCGCGTGCAGCGCCGGGGCGGGGTAGTGCTCGCAGATGGCGGCCAGCTGTTCGGCGCAGGAGAGGGCGCTGCCTCCCCGCAGAAAACTCAGGATGGCGTTGCGGAAGGGGTAGTTCATCACCCCGTCCAGCCCCTTGCCCAAAAGGTAGGTGCGGCGCACGCCGTAGGCCTCCTTGGTGGTGGCGTCCTCCCACACCTCGCCCAGCAGATAGCAGCCCGGCCCGTGGGCCTTCACCGCCTTGCGGATGCTCTCGATGAAATCGTCGGGCAGTTCGTCCGCCACGTCCAGCCGAAAGCCGCTGGCCCCCCGGGAGAGCCAGGTGTCGATGACGCCGCCCTTGCCGCAGATGAACTGCTGGTAGGCGGGGTCGTCCTCCCGCACTTCGGGCAGGGTGTCGAAGCCCCACCAGCTGCGGTAGCCGCAGGGGTATTTTTTGTCGAAGTCGTACCAGCTGCGGTAGGGGCTGTTGGGGTCGTGGTAGGCCCCGCCCTGGCCGTAGCGGCCCTCCCGGTTGAAATAGAGGCTGTCCGACCCGGTGTGGCTGAACACGCCGTCCAGAATGATGCGGATGCCCTTCTCCTTCGCCTCCCGGCACAGGCGGGAAAACTCCTCATTGGTGCCCAGCAGGGGGTCGGCGTTCAGATAGTCGGCGGTGTTGTAGCGGTGGTTGGCGTGGGCCTCGAAGATGGGGTTCAGGTAGATCCAGGTGACCCCCAGCTCCTGCAGGTAGCCGAGCTTTTTGCGGATGCCCTCAAAGTCGCCGCCGAAGTAGTCCAGGTTCAGCTGGCCGCCCTGCTCGTTAGGCCAGAAGTATGGCTCGCCCTGCTTGTTGGCCCGGTAGACCCGGTCGGCAAAGGGCATCACCGGGTGGGGCCTGCCCTCGAAAAAGCGGTCGGGGAAGATCTGGTACATCACCCCGCCCCGCAGGGCCTTCGGGGTGGAAAAGCCCGCCTCATAAACGGTGAGCTGCCAGCAGGCGCCCGCCGTCCAGCTGAGCACCGCCTCGCCCAGTTCGCCCCGGTAGAGCTTGCGGAAGTCGGAATAGAGGTCGAAGTAATAGAAATAAAGCCCCGTTTCGTCCAGCATCAGGTCCAGGCGGAAGTGGTTCACCCCTTCCACGCAGCCCTTGAAATCCATGCGGTATTCCACGGGGTCGCCGCCGTCCTTGGTGAGCACCAGCCGCGGCTCCACAAAGCCGTAGTGCTCGGGGATGGTCAGCGCCAGGCGCAGGGGCTCGCCCGCCCTCACCGCCCCGCGGGGGGTCTTGTAGGCGCTGTCAAGGCTGTTGAACAAATGGTCCAAGCAAGATCGCTCCTCTGGCAAGAGAATGTGCCGAAAGTTTTAAAAATGCCCCCGGGCGCTCATCGCCGGGGGCACGGGGTTCATTTCACCGGGCTGGCGCCCCAGATGTTGTTGGCGTAGTCGGTGACCGACCGGTCGGCGCTGAACACGCCGCTGCCCGCGATGTTGGCCAGACTCATCTGGTTCCAGCGGGTGCGGTCGGCGTAGAGCTTCGCAAGGTCCGTGTGAGCGCGGCGGTAGTCGGCAAAGTCCGCCAGCACCATGTAGGGGTCCACATTGCGCAGGTTGTTCACGATCTCGTGGAAGTCCTCGCCGTTCCAGCCCTTCTCCAGGAAGTTCAGCACCTCCAGGGTGACCTCGTCCCGGTTGGCGAACATGCTGGGATGGTAGCCCATGGCTTTGAGGGCGTTCACTTCCTCGGTGCGCATGCCGAAGATGACCTCGTTGTCCATGCCGGCGGCGTCGGCGATCTCCACGTTCGCGCCGTCCAGGGTGCCCAGGGTGATGGCGCCGTTCAGCATGAACTTCATGTTGCCGGTGCCGGAGGCCTCGGTGCCCGCAAGGCTGATCTGCTCGCTCACCTCGCTGGCGGGCATCAGACGCTCGCTGGTGGTGACGTTGTAGTCCTCCAGGTAGACCACCTTCAGGATGTCCCGCACGGCGGGATCGGCGTCGATGTATTCGCCCAGCTTGCAGATCAGGCGGATCATCTGCTTGGCCATGTAGTAGCCGGGGGCCGCCTTGGCGCCGAAGATGTAGGTCTTGGGGGTCACGTCGGCGCCCGGGTTGGCCTTCAGATACAGGTACTGGGCGGCGATGTTCAGCGCGTTCAGGTGCTGGCGCTTGTACTCGTGCATCCGCTTGACCTGGCAGTCGAAGATGGAGTTCGGGTCGATGACCTGGCCGGTGGTCTTTTTCAGGTGGGCGGCAAATTCCGCCTTGTTGGCCTTCTTCACCTCGTCCAGGGCGGCCAGCACCTTCCTGTCGTTCTTGAAGGCGGCCAGGCGGCTCAGCTGGGAGGCGTCATGCTTGAAGCCGGGACCGATCACGTCGCTCAGCAGCTTGGTCAGCGCCGGGTTGCCCGCCAGCAGCCAGCGGCGGTAGGCGATGCCGTTGGTGACGTTCTTGAAGGCCTGGGGCTTGTAGAGGTAGTAGTCGTGGAAGACGCTGTCCTTGATGATCTCGCTGTGCAGCTTGGACACGCCGTTGATGGAGTGGCACACATAGCAGCAGATGTTGGCCATGCGCACCTGGCCGTCGCCCAGGATGGCCATGTAGTCGATCTTGCCCTGGTCGCCGGGGAAGGCCTTTTCAAAGTCGGCCCGGCAGCGGCGGTCCAGCTCCTGCACGATGGTGTAGATGCGGGGCAGGGTGGTGCGGAAGATGTCGATGTTCCACTTCTCCAGCGCTTCGCTCATCACGGTGTGGTTGGTGTAGGCGAAGGTGCGCCGGCAGATGTCGAAGGCTTTGTCCCAGCCGTAGCCGCACTCGTCCAGCAGAATGCGCATCAGCTCGGGGATGGCCAGGGTGGGATGGGTGTCGTTCAGCTGGATGGCCGCCTTCTCGGGCAGGGTGTCCAGGCTGCCGAACTGGGCCAGATGGTTCTGGCAGATGTCGCCGATGGAGGCGGCGGACAAAAAGTACTGCTGGCGCAGGCGCAGGATCTTGCCCTCCATGTGGTTGTCGTTGGGGTATAGGATCTTGCTGATGAGCTCCGCCGAGGCGTTCTGGCGGATGGCGTTGCCGTACTCGCCGGCGTTGAAGCTCTTCATGTCGAAGTCCGGCGCTTTGGCCTGCCACAGGCGCAGCTTGGCAACGCCCGGCCCGTCGTAGCCCTGAACGTACATATCGCTGGGCACGGCGATGACGCTGTTGTAGTTCTTGTGGATGACGTGGTGGAAGCTGCCCTGCCAGCTCTCCTCGACCTCGCCGTCAAACTTGACCTCGATGCTCTGGTCGGGGTGGCTCTTCAGCCACACCTGGCCGCCGGGCAGCCAGTTGTCGGCCTTCTCCTGCTGCCAGCCGTCCACGATCTTCTGCTTGAAGATGCCGTACTCGTAGAGGATGGAATAGCCGGTGCCGGCGATGCCGGTGGTGGCCATGCCGTCCAGATAGCAGGCGGCCAGACGGCCCAGGCCGCCGTTGCCGAGGCCCGCGTCCGGCTCTTCGTCGTAGATGTTTTCCAGCTTGATGTCGGCGTCCGCCAGAACGGCCTCGGCCACGTCCGCCAGCCCCAGGCTGAACAGGCTGTTCTTCAGGCTGCGGCCCATCAAAAACTCCATGCACAGGTAGTACACCTGCTTCGCGCCGGTGCCGTAGGCCCGGCTGATGAACTTCTTGTGGCCGTCGCTCATCATGCGCCGGGCGATGAGCGCCAGCACACGATAGATCTGCTGGTTGCTGGCCACGTCCAGCGTGGTGCCGTATTCGCTGGCCAGCCGGTCTTTCAGCAGCTTGTCAAATTCCCGTTTCGTATACTTTGCCAAATGTATCTCCCCTTGTTTTGTATTGGACAAAAAGGCGTAGCCGCCGGGAAAGGGCGGCGCAGGCCTTGAGAAAAGCGGTCCATATGCTTTTCTATTGTACCAAGTTTTGCCGCCTGTTTCAAGAAAAAATCCGTTCCCGGGAACCGAAATCCGCCACCGCGGGGCCGAAAGGGGGCGGAAATTCAAAAAATGGGCTTTCCTGCGCCGGTGAAATATATTATAATAGCGTATAAAAGAGAACCGGGCGCGCCCCGGCTTTGAATACAAGAAGATTCGATTGCGAGGGAAGACCATGCCTGCGAACAAAGTGAAACTGACGGTGTGCGGGTCCAATTATGTGATCTCCACCACCGACTCCGAGGAATATGTGCAGTCTCTGGCCGAGCGGCTGGACAAGGATATGAACGAACTGATGAACCAGAGCCCCTCGGCCAGCGTTGCCGCCAGCGCCGTGGTGGTGGCCCTGGGCTATCTGGACGAACTGCAGAAGAACGCCTCCAGCGCCGACAACATGCGCAGCCAGATCAAGGACTATCTGGAGGACGCCGCCAAGGCCAAACTGGCCGCCGAGCAGGCCCGCCGCGAGGTGGAGCGCCTGCAGAAGGAAGTGCAGCGCCTGCGGGAGAGCCGCGCATGACCGGGCAGCCGGACCCCGTCCAGGCCGCGCGCCTGGCAAAGAAATACGGCCTTCGCCGTTCGGTGGAGGTGCTGGCCCCGGCGGGGGACGGCGAAGCCCTGCGGGCCGCTGTCTTTGCCGGGGCAAACGCGGTGTACCTGGGCCTCAAGCAGTTCAGCGCCCGGCGCACCGCCGGCAATTTTGACGCACAGCAGCTGAAAGAGGCGGTGGCCTTTTGCCACGCGCGGGACGTGCGCGTCCACGCGGCGGTGAATACCACCGCCTTTTCCGGCGAACTGGGCCTTCTGGCCGACACCATCCGCATGGCCGCCGAGGCCGGGGTGGACGCCCTCATCGTGCAGGACCTGGCCACCGCCGCCCTGGCGCGGCAGATGGCCCCCGGCCTTGCCCTCCACGGCTCCACCCAGCTCACCGTCCACACCCTGTCCGGGGTGCGGCAGCTGGCGGAAATGGGCTTCGAGCGGGCCATCCTGGCCCGGGAGCTGAGCCTTGCCGAAATTGCCGCCATCACCAAAGAAAGCCCCATCGAGATCGAGGTGTTCGTCCACGGGGCGCTGTGCATGTCGGTGTCCGGTCAGTGCTACATGAGCGCCTTTCTGGGCGGGCGCAGCGGCAACCGGGGCGAGTGCGCCGGGCCCTGCCGTCTGCCCTTCGCGGCGGACGGCTCCGGGGCGGCCCATCTGTCCCTGAAGGACCTGTGCGCCGTGGGCAGCCTGCCCGCACTGGCCGAGGCCGGGGTGACCAGCGTCAAGATCGAAGGCCGGCTGCGTGGGCCGGAGTATGTGGCCGCCGCCGTCAACGCCTGCCGCAAGAGCCTTGCGGGGGAGCCGTTCGACAAGCAGCAGCTGCAGGATGTGTTCTCCCGCTCCGGCTTCACCAACGGCTACATCGAGGGAAAAATCAGCGGCGCCATGTTCGGCGTGCGCACCCCCGAGGACACCGCCGCCAGCAAGGCGGCCATGCCCGCCATCCGGGAGCTTTACCGCCGGGAGGCCCAGCGGGTGCCGGTGGCCTTCACGGTCACCGTGGCCGAAAATGGCTGCACTCTGGCCGCCGCCGACGGCGCGGGCCGCCGGGCCGAAGCGGCCCTGGCCGGGGCCATGGAGCCCGCCCGGGCGGACCAGCGCCCCGCCATCGAAAAGGCGCTGGCCAAGACCGGCGGCACCCCTTTTTATTCCGAGAGCGTGGACTTTGAGGGCGAGCCGGGCTATCTGCCCGCCTCGGCCTGGAACGACGCGCGCCGCGCCGTGCTGGAGCAGCTTCTGGCCCTGCGCAGCGCGCCCAAAGCCTGGAACTGCGCCCCCGCCCGCCTGCCCGCGGCGCGGCGGCACGCCCTGGGCGCAAGGCAGCTCTGGGCCCGCTTTGAAGGCCCGGAGCAGCTGCCCGCGCCCCTGTCCGGGGACCTTGCAGGCGTCGTCCTGCCCCTTTTGCGCTGGCGGGAGGTGCCGGAAGCTTTGCGGGCCAAAACCGTGCTGGAAGCTCCCCGTGTGATGTTCGGCGGCATGGAGGCCGCCACCGCCAAGGCCCTGGCCGAGGCGAAGGACGCGGGCTTTGCCGGGGTGATGGTCCACAACATCGGCCATCTGCCCCTGGCGAAGGGCTGGAAACTCTACGGCGGCTTCGGCCTCAATGTGGCCAACCCCCTGTCCGCCCTGTGCTGGAAGGACCTGGGCCTCTCGGCCCTCACCGTCTCCCCCGAGACGCCCTTTGCCGAGATGGAGGCCATCGAACCCGGCGTGCCCACCTGGGCCATCGTGTACGGCCACCTGCCGCTGATGATCACCCGGGCCTGCCCGCTGCAAAACGTCACCGACTGCGCCCACTGCGACAAGCAGGGCCTGCTCACCGACCGCAAGCGCCGGCAGTTCCCGGTGCGCTGCGGCGGGGGAGTGCGGCAAATTTACAATCCCGTGCCCCTTTACATGGGGGACAAGCTGAAAAAACTCCCGGCGGACGGAGCGCTTGCCTGGTTCACCCTGGAAACGCCCGCCGAGGCCGCCCGGGTGCTGGCGGCGCTGGAAAAAGGGGAGAGCTGGCCGGAGGAATTCACCCGCGGGCTCTACTTCAAGACCCCCAGCGCCCCCGGGGCCGGAAAGGATGAAACGAGATGAACGTGAAATACACCCTCACCCTGCCGGGGGCCAAGGCCCCGGAATACGCCACGGCGGGCGCGGCGGCGGCGGACCTCTTCGCCGTGCTGGACGCGCCCCTCACCGTGCCCCCCATGGGCCGGGCGCTGGTGCCCACCGGGGTGGCCATCCAGCTGCCGGGGCCGGAGTATGTGGCGCTGGTGTGCGCCCGCAGCGGCCTTGCCGTCAAGCGGGGGCTGACCCTCTCCAACGGGGTGGGGGTCATCGACTCGGACTATCGCGGCGCCATCCAGGTGGGGCTGGTGAACCTCTCGAATGAACCCTGCACCCTGGAGCCCGGCGAGCGGGTGGCCCAGCTGATGGTGATGCCCGTGGCCCGCTGCGCCTTCACCTTCGCCGAAAAACTGGACGAGACCCAGCGGGGCGAGGGGGGCTTCGGCTCCACCGGCCGCCTGTGACAAAAGAAAGGAAGATACGCCCGTGAAACGCACATTGCTGCTCTGCTTTTTCATCCTCTCCGGCATTTTGCTGGGGGCCATGATCGCCAGCCTCGCCGCCGGAACGCCCGGCCTCTCCTGGCTGGCCTTCTCCCAGAGCATCGGCTTCCACCCGGTGCTGGACCTGTCCGTCATCAAGCTGGACCTCAACTTCACCATGGGCATCAGCGTGGCCCAGATCATCACCATCAGCCTGGCCATTTTCGCCTACACTCGCACCCGCATCTGAAATAAACCGAAGGAGCGTTTCGTTATGTCATTGATCCTTGCTTCCACCAGCCCCCGCCGCAAAGAGCTTTTGAGCCTCATCACCACCGACTTCAAGGTGGTGGGCAGCGATTTTGATGAGAGCACCCTCACCGCCGCCGACCCCCGCCAGACCGCCGAGAACCTCGCCTTCGGCAAGTGCATGGTGGTGGCCCGGGAATACCCCGAAGACACCGTCATCGGCTGCGACACGGTGGTGGACTGCGGCGGCAAGGTGTTCGGCAAGCCCAAGGATAAAGAGGACGCCCGCCGCATGCTCAAAGCCCTCTCCGGGTCGGACCACTACGTCCACACCGGCGTGTGCGTGTGGCACGAAGGCGAGAGCCACACCTTCACCGCCACCACCCGGGTGCGCTTTTTCCCGCTTTCCGACGAGCAGATCGAGGCCTACATCTCCACCGACGAGCCCTACGACAAGGCCGGCGGCTACGGCATCCAGGGGGCCGCGGCCCTCTTCTGCGAGGAGATCGAGGGCTGTTACTACAACATTATGGGGCTTCCTGTCTCCCGTCTGGCCCGCCTTTTGCAAAAATTTTGAACAAAATGCGAAACTTCGCCCGGCCGCTTGAGAAACACAGGGCTTGCGGTTATAATATAGAAGTAAAAATCTGCGTGATCGCATCATATACGTTCATAGAGTGTGTGTAAAGGAGAGTAATTCAACATGTTCAGCAAAGACATCGGCATCGACCTCGGCACCGCCAATACCCTTGTCTACCTGCGGGGCAAGGGCATCATCATGCGCGAGCCCAGCGTGGTGGCCGTGGATACCAAAAACGACGAGGTGCGCAGCGTTGGCCACGAGGCCAAGGCGGTCATCGGCCGCACCCCCGGCAGCATCGTGGCGGTCCGTCCTTTGAAGGACGGCGTCATCGCCGACTTCGACATCACCGCCAACATGCTCAGCCGCTTCATCAAGAAGGTGTGCGGCAACAGCATGTTCTTCCGTCCCCGGGTGGTCATCTGCATCCCCTCCGGCGTCACCGAGGTGGAGCGCCGCGCCGTGAAGGAGGCCAGCCTGAAGGCCGGCGCCCGTCAGGTGCGGGTCATCGAGGAGCCCATGGCCGCGGCCATCGGCGCGGGCCTGCCCATCAGCGAGCCCTCCGGCAGCATGGTGGTGGACATCGGCGGCGGCACCAGCGAGGTGGCCGTCATCAGCCTGGGCGGCATCGTGGCGGCCCGCAGCGTGCGCGTGGGCGGCGACGAGTTCGACCAGAGCATCATCGCCTACATCAAGCGCAAGTACAACCTGCTCATCGGTGAGCGCACCGCCGAGCAGATCAAGATCGAGATCGGCTCCGCCTTCGAGCTGGACCAGGAGACCAGCATGGACATCAAGGGCCGCAACCTGGTGGACGGCCTGCCCAAGAACATCACCGTGCACTCCGAAGAGGTGCGCGAGGCCCTGGAAGAGAGCCTGCAGAAGATCACCGACGCCATCAAGGAGACCCTGGAGCGCACCCCGCCGGAGCTGTCGGCGGACATCATCGACCACGGCATCATGCTCACCGGCGGCGGCGCGCTGCTGCGCGGGCTGGACCAGCTGATCAACCGGGAGACCGGCATCGACGTGCATGTGGCCGAGAACCCCCAGGACTGCGTGGCCGTGGGCGCCGGCGCGGTGCTGGACCATCTGGACATCCTCAGCGACGTGCTGGACGACGACTCCAGCCATTTCTAAGCGCCGCAAAACAAGGCGGCGCAGCGCAGAAAGCCTGTGCGCGGGCGGCGTTTTTTCGCCGCCCGCCTTTTGAATTGAGGGCCCCGGCCCTCACACCGCAACGCGAGGAGTTTTGCCCATGCGCGACTTTTTCTACACCAAAAAATTCAAGATCCTGCTGGCCGTGGCGGTGGTGCTGGCGGGCATGATGGCCTGGGCCGGCGCCAACGGCCGGCTGACCAACGCCCCCCAGGAGATCATGGGCGCGATGCTCACCCCCTTCCAAAAGGCGGCTCAGCTGCTGGGCGGCGGGGTGGACGGCCTGCTGGACAAATACGTGCGCATCGACCAGATCATCGCCGAGAACGAGGCCCTGCAGCAGGAGAACCAGGAGCTGCGGGACCAGCTGGTGGACTATGACCAGCTGGCGGCGGAGAACAAGGCTTTCCGCGACCTGCTCAACATCCGGGAGGAGAACCCCGAGTTCCAGTACGCCTCGGCCTTTGTCATCAGCCGCGACCCGCTGGACCGCTTCGGCGGCTTCACCATCGACCAGGGCACCCTGAACGGGGTGGAAAAGGGCGACGTGGTGGTCAGCGACAAGGGCTATCTTGTGGGCCGCGTGCTGGAGGCGGACCTTTCCAGCAGCAAGGTGATGACCATCCTGCAGCCCGGGTCCTATGTGGCCTGCCTTGTGAGCCGCACCCGCGACAGCGGCAACCTGAACGGCTCGGCGGACTACGCCGCCGACGGCATGTGCGTGCTGGAAAACCTCCCCCGCGACACCCTGGCCATGGTGGGCGACGAGATCATCACCACCGGCCTCGGGGGCGAGTTCCCCGCCAACATCCGGGTGGGCACCATCCTGGAGCTGGTGCCCGAGGAGAGCGGCACCTCCACCATCGCGGTGGTGGAGCCGGGGGCGGACATCAACAAGCTGACCCATGTGTTCATCGTCACCGATGATTCTTCTGATTCTTCCGAGGAGTAAGGAGGACGCGCCATGACCTCACGCAGCAAGCGCAATCTGATGCTGGCCGGCAAATGGGCCAGCTACTTTGTGCTGCTTCTGGTGGCCGCCACCCTCCAGACCACCCCCGGCTTTCTGGTGCTGGGCGAGATACGCCCGGTGTTCATCCTGCCGCTGTGCCTTGCGGTGGCGGTGTGCGAGGGCGAGTATCCCGGCGCCTTCTTCGGCGCGGTGGGCGGCCTTCTGTGGGACTTCACCGCCGGCCGCCCCGGCGGCCTGCTGGGCCTGGGCATGCTCTGCGTCTGCTTCGGCGCCGCCATTCTGGTGAGCCTCTATCTGCGGCTCAACTCCATGAACTTCGTGCTGGTGAGCGGGGTGTGCGCCGTGCTGGTCACCGGCGTGGACTTTCTGTTCTTCTACGCCATGCCCGGCTACGCCGGGGCCGCGGCCCGCTATTTCGAGGTGGTGCTGCCCATCGCGGTGTTCACCGCCGCCCTTTCCCCCGTCAGCCTCTGGGCCGCCCGCCGGGTGAACCGGCGCTTCGCTCTGCCCGACTGACCCGCCGCTCATCCCATTCCCCGCCGCAAAGGAGGCAACTGCCCATGGACCGAAAAAGCCTTGCCCGCCGCCTCGGCGCGCTGATCATCGCCACCGCCGTGGTGATGGGCATCTTCATCCTGCGTCTGGTGCAGTTCCAGCTGGTGCAGGGGGAGGAGCTGCTGGAAAAAGCCCAGCAGGTGAGCAACTACCTGTTCAGCATCCCCGCCGCCCGCGGCGAGATCGTGGACGAGTACGGCCGGGCCATGGCCTCCAACGTCTCGGGCTACAATCTGGTCATCAACAAGCTGATGCTCACCGGCGATTTGAACGAGACGCTGGTGGAGCTGGTGGAGATATTGCAGGCCGGCGGCGACGAGTGGAACGACACCATGCCCATCAGCGCGCCGGAAAACGGCCACTATGAGTTCACCGCCGCCGAGGACGACTCCCGCGCCCAGAGCCGGCTGGATGCACTGAAGGAGAATCTGGTCAAGCAGCCCTACGCCACCGCCGATCAGGTGATGGCCGCCGTGGTGGAGCGCTATGAGCTGGAGGACTATTCCCCCGAGTGGCAGCGCATCCTGGGGGGCATCCGCTACCAGATGGAGCTGGAGGAATTCAGCGACAACAACAACTTCACCCTCGCCGAGGACGTGAGCAGCCGCACCGTGGCCACCGTGAAGGAGCGGGGTCTCACCAGCGAGGGAGCGGACATCACCGAGACCAGCTACCGCGTCTATGCCGACGGCACCCTGGCCCCCCATCTGCTGGGCTATGTGGGCCCCATCTACGCCGAGGACTGGAAGGTCACCGACGAGGACGGCAACGTCAGCTACCCCCTGAAGGAGAAGGGCTACGCCATGAACGACACCATCGGCCAGGCGGGCCTGGAGCAGGTGGGCGAGGACAAGCTGCGGGGCGAGGACGGCCTCAAGCAGGTCACCCGCGACAAGGACGGCGTCATCATCTCCACCGAGGTCATCCAGGACCCCCAGCCGGGCCTGACCATGGTGACCACCATCAACGCCGACCTGCAGAAAAAAGTCTATGAGGCGCTGGAAAACCAGATCCTCAACCTGCAGGCCAACGCCGAGCAGTACAAGGGCAAGGAGGCCAGCGCCGGGGCGGTGGTGGTCATCGACGTCAAGACCGGGGGCATCCTGGCCTGCGTCAACTACCCCAGCTACGATCTGAACCTGCGCAGCACCAACGCCGCGCAGTATGCCAGCGACCCCAACACCCCCCTGGTGGACCGGGCGCTGCGGGGCCTGTATTCGCCGGGCTCCACCTTCAAGCCGGTGGTGGCGCTGGAGGGCCTGCTCTCCGGCCTCATCACCCCCACCGAAACGCCCATCCGCTGCGGCGGCGCCCAGTCCAGCTATAACTACTACGTCACCAGCGGCGGCCCCCGGTGCGAGGGCATCGGCCATGTGGGCGGCGCCAGCCTGAACCTCTACGACGCCCTGGGTTACAGCTGCAACACCTACTTCTACGACCTGGGCCGCCGGGAGGGGGCCGAGAACTTCAACGAGATGGCCCGCACGCTGGGCCTTGCCACCGAGACCGGAGTGGAGCTGTCGGAATACACCGGCCGCACCACCGACCCGGACGACGACAACTTCACCCTGGGCCTTGAGCTGATGGCGGCCATCGGCCAGGGCAACACCGCCGTGACCCCGGTGCAGCTGGCCACCTACGCCGCCACCATCGCCAACGGCGGCACCCGCTACCGCACCCACTTCATCTCCAGCTACCGCGATTCCAACACCGGCGAGGTGGTGGAGAGCTTTGAGCCGGAGGTGGTGGCCCAGGTGGAGGACAACATCGGCGCCTTTGACGCGGTGGAAGAGGGCATGATCCGGGCCGCCAAGAACAGCAGCGCCCTGCGGGACTACCCCATGACCATCGCCGTCAAGACCGGCAGCCCCCAGCGCGCCGAGTATTACGACAAGGAAAAGGGCCTGACCTATCTGAACAGCGCGGTCATCGCCTACGGCCCGGTGGAGGACCCCCAGATCGCCATCGGCGCCATCATGGAGTACGGCGGCGGCGGCTCCAACCTGCTGCCGGTGGTGCGGGACATTTTCAACGCCTACTTCATCGAAAAGACCGGCGACCTGCAAAGCGCCGAGGCGGGGCAGCTGCTGCCCTGAAAACGGCAAAAACACGCCGTTTTCCAGATATTTTTGTCCCTTCTTCACAAAACATGCCTTGCGCTCGGGTATAGTTTGTGCTACTATGATAATACGAGCGTGCTGTTCCCGTCAGCCGGGGCGATTTGCCGCTGGCAGAAAACATCCGGCAGGGAGGCGTGGGCTTGAGCGCAAAGATTGTTATGGTGGCTTCCGGCAAGGGAGGCACCGGCAAAAGCACCCTTTCGGTGATGCTGGGCGCGCGCCTGGCCGCCGCGGGGGGCAAGGTGCTGCTCATCGAGCTGGATTCCGGCCTGCGCAGCGTGGACATCATCGCCGGTGTCTACGGCAAGACCGTCTACGACATTGCCGATGTGCTCAGCGGCCGGTGCGAAGGCGCCAAAGCCGTGGTGGCCAGCCCCGTTTATCCGGGCCTTTCGGTCATCTCGGCGCCCTATGAGTGGAGCGGCACCGTGCAGCCGGCAGCGCTCAAAAAACTGCTGGACAAGCTTTCGCCCGTTTTCGATTGGGTGCTGGTGGACACCGCCGCCGGCCTGGGCGCGCCCTTCAAGGCGGCGCTGGCCGTGAGCGAAACAGTGCTGCTGGTGCTCACGCCGGACCCCGTCACCTTGCGGGACGGCCACATCGCCGCGGAGGAAGCCTTTGCCGCGGGGGCCAAACAGGTGCGCCTGGTGCTGAACCGGGTGGGGCCCGCCAGCTTCGGCGGCGCGGTGCGGGACCTGGACGAGTGCATCGACACGGTGGCCGCCCAGCTGATCGCCGTGGTACCCGAGAGCAGCCAATTGCAGCTGTGCGCTGCCAAAGGGCAGGCGCTGCCTGCCGATTGCCTCGCGTTCCGGGCGGTGGACAACCTTGCCCGCCGCCTTCTGGGCCAGCGGGTGCCGCTTGCCGTGTGGGGCTGAGGCCGCCGCAGGCGTTTTTTCAGTTATATCCGTACTACGAACATCGTATATAAAACGTTGGGAAACAGAGCAGGGGGTAGGAAATACTATGAACATCGCGTTGATCGCGCACGACACCAAAAAAGAACTGATGGTCCAGTTCTGCATCGCATACTGCGGCATCCTCAGCCAGCACACGCTGGTGGCCACCGGCACCACCGGCAAGGTGGTCAGCGAGGCCACCGGCCTGCCCATCCAGTGTTTCCTGGCGGGCGTTCAGGGCGGCGACCAGCAGATCGCGGCGCGCATCGCCTGCAACGAGATCGACCTGCTGCTCTTCTTCCGGGACCCCATCAGCGCCAAGCCCCACGAGCCCAACGAGATGAACCTGCTGCGCCTGTGCGACGTGCGCAACATCCCGCTGGCCACCAACATCGCCACCGCCGAGGTGCTCATCCACGGCCTGGAGCGGGGCGACCTGGAATGGCGCAGCATCGTGAATCCCAAGCGCTGAGCCTTCACAAAAGCCATAAAAGCGGCCCCTGGCCATTTTGCCGGGGGCCGCTTTCTGTCTGCCGGTGCGCTCGTTCACGGGCGCATTCGGAGCATCGCGCAAAAAAGCGCGCCGTCCTTCAAAGGGGCGGCGCGCTTTGCTGTGGGGGGGGAACTTCCGGGTCAGCGGGCTTCAGTCGTGGAGGGGTTCGGCCTCCCAGTTGCGGATGGCGCCGCTGTAGCCGTCGATCTCGAACTCGTACTCCATGCCGCCGTAAACGATCTTGCCCTCGTACTCCACGCGGCCGTCGTCCCGGTCGGTCTCGAATTCACGGATGTCGGAGGCGGAGGCGCCGGGCACCTGAGCCAGGGCCAGGGCCTTCGCGTCCTCGGCGCTGATGGTGCCGGAGGAGGCGGGGGGAGCGTAGTCCTCGGCGTCGTAGTCATAGCTCACCACCTCGCCGGTGGCCGCGTCGATCTCGTAGTCGTATTCCTTGTAGTCGGCGGTGTAGAACTCTACGTCGTAGACGAGACGGCCGTCGTCCCGGTCCAGCTCGGCCTTCACGAAGGTCACGCTGCCGGAGGAAAGGCCCGCGTGGGCCAGGGCTTTGGCCTTGGCGTCCTCGGCGCTGATGGATGCGCCGGCGGAGGCGGACTGGCTGCCGGAGGCAGTCTTGCCGGAGGTGGCGGCGGGGGCGTAGTTCTCCACGTCGTAGTCGTAGCTGACCACTTCGCCGGTGGCCGCGTCGATCTCGTAGTCGTATTCCTTGTAGTCGGCGGTGTAGAACTCCACGTCGTAGACGAGGCGGCCGTCATCCCGGTCCAGCTCCGCCTTGATGAAGGTCACGTCGGTCTCGGCAAGGCCCGCGTGGGCCAGGGCTTTGGCCTTGGCGTCCTCGGCGGTGATGGAGGCCTCGGCGGGGGCGGAGGCGCTCTGGGTCAGGGGCATGCTCTCGGACTGGATGACCACGCCGGAAAGCGCGTCCACCTGGCTCTCATATCGGCTGTCGCCGGAGGTGAAGGACACCAGATAGTATTCCACGCCGTCCCGGCTGGCCAGTTCGGTGCCCAGAAAGGTCACCGCTTCGGTGGAGAGCCCCGCCCCGGTGAGGGCGGCGGCGCGGGCGGCCTCGTCGCCGATGTAGGCCAGCTGGCCCGCATTGGCGCAGGCAGTGAAGAGGGCGACGGTCAGGGCGGCAAGAGCCGCGGCGATCAATTTTTTCATCAGGGGATTCTCCTTCCTGTTTTGTTCTGATGCCAGTATAGGCCCCCAACATGAAACGAACATGAAATTTGCGAAGCGTTCTCAAAAAATTTTCAAAGAAAAAGGACAGCCCCGAAGCCGCCCTTTTTTGATGTGTTCAGACCGCCGCACGCTCCTTTTCCAGCAGGGCGAAGATGGCCTGGTCCGCGCTCCAGAAAAAGGCGCTTTCTCCCGCCAGGGCGGTGATGCCCGCCCGGTCGAAGTAGAGGTGCACCTCCGGGGCCACGCCGCAGAAGGCCACGCCCCGGCCCTGTTCTTTCAACCGGGCGCACAGCTCCAGCAGCGCCTGCGCGCCGGACACGTCCAGGCTGGGCATGCCCCGCAGCGAAAAGATGACCTCGCGGTAGTCCGGCATTTCCGCCATCAGGCGGCTGAACTCATCCACCGCGCCGAAGAACAGCGAGCCGGTCACATAGACCACCCCCCGCCTTGGGCAGCGCGCCGCCGGGCGCGCCGGGCAGGCGGGAGGCGTCGATGTCGGAAAAGCTCACGTTGATGTGGCTGGCCTTGACGATGTAGAGAAGAGCCGAGTAGACGATGCCCACCAGAATGGCCACCGTCAGGTCCGCCGCCACGGTGGCGACCATGGTGATGAAGAACTGGCTGATGCCGGACTTGAAGCGGTGGCCCAGCAGGTAGCGGATGCCCTCCCAGTCGTTCATCCGCCAGGCGGTGACCATCAGCACACCGGCCAGCGCCGCCAGGGGCAGCCGGGCCATCACCCCGCCCAGCAGGAACATGGAGGCCAGCAGGAACACCGCGTGGAACACGCTGGTCAGCCGGGTCTGCTGGCCGCTCTTCACCGCCACGCTGGTGCGGGCGATGGCGGCGGTGGCCACCACCGTGGCCAGCACGATGCCCACCAGCGAACCGTGCACCCGCGCGCCCCACTTTTTGGGCCACAGCACCATCACCGCCACCACCAGCGCGCCGATGAGCACCGGCTGCCACTGGGGATGAAAGCCCAGCCGGGCGCAGGAGGCCAGCTTTTCCAGATTGGTGGACCCTTCGGACACGGTGCCGAAGAAGTTGTCCACCTGGCCCAGGGCGATGACCAGGGCGATGCCGGAGGTGAAGCCCATGATGACCGGCATGGGGATGAAGCTGATGAGCTTGCCCAGGCGCAGCAGGCCGGCGGCCAGCAGCAGCGCACCGGCGGCAAAGCAGGCCAGGAACACGCCCTGCAGGCCGTAGCGGGCCACGATGCCCACCAGCACGGCGCTCATGTCCCCGGTGGGGCCGGACACCTGATAGGACGCGCCTCCCAGCAGGGCGATGACCACGCCCGCCACGATGGCGGTCACAAGGCCCGCGGCGGCAGAGGCCCCGCTGGACACGCCGAAGGCCAGCGCCAGCGGCAGCGCCACGGCGCACACCGTGAGCCCCGCCATCACGTCGCCGCCCAGGCGGGCGGCGTTGTAGCCCGCGAATTCAGACCGCAGGCTGGCAAAAAACTGTTTCATTGTTACTCCTCACTGTCAAATCATACCGTTTTGCGACGGGGCAAAAACCGCAGGCGCCCCGCGCGCAGCCCTTCCAGCGTACCACCCCGGCACGGCGGTTACAAGAGGCAGTTTCCGCAGCTTCAAAATAAAAACGCCTCCCCGGCGCCGGGGAGGCGAAAATTTATTGTGCCAGGGGCAGATGCAGGGTGAAAGCGCTGGGCGCGCCCTCGGCGCTCTCCAGCGTCATGCGCCCGCCGTGGAGCTGGGCGATGCGCTGCACCAGCGAGAGGCCCAGGCCCACACCCTCCTGCTCGTCGCTGCGGGCGGCGTCCACCTGATAAAACCGCTGCCAGATCTTCTCCTGCTGGGCGGCGGGGATGCCGGGGCCCTCGTCGGCCACGGTGAGCAGGGCTTCGCCGCCCTCGGCGCGCACCTCCACCGTCACCGTGCCGCCGGGCAGGCCGTACTTGAAGGCGTTGTCCGCAAGGTTCGCCACCAGTCGCCCCAGCAGCGCCTCGTCTCCTTGCACGGTGACCCCCTCCGCCAGCGCAAGGCGCAGCCGCGAAGGGTCGTAGTTCTGCTCTTCCACCGCGCGCCGGGCCAGCTGCCCCAGGTCCAGGGGCACGGGCCGCAGGGGCTCGGTGCCCTGGTCCAGCCGGGTGAGGGCCAGCAGCTGGCCGATGAGCCCGGCCATCCTGTCCGCCTGGCGCTGGATGGTGTCCAGCGTTTCCAGCCGTTCTTCCTCGGTCTCGTCGTAGGCCCTGCCGTACTCGCAGGCGCTCTTGATGACCGCCACCGGCGTGCGCAGTTCGTGGGAGGCGTCGGCGGTGAAGCGGCGCTCCGCCTCAAAGCTGTGCTGCAGCCGCTCCAGCAGGCCGTCGAAGTTTTCCGCCAGTTTTGTCAGCTCCTCGCCGCCGGGCACATGCCCGATGCGCAGCGAGAGGTCCCTGCCCTCGCCGATGGAGGCCGCCGCGGCGTTCACCGTGTCCAGCCCCCGCAGCGAGCAGCGCAGGATGAAGTAGCTGCCCAGCGCCCCCGCCAGCACGAAGAGGGGCAGGGCCACCGCCGCGGCCAGCAGCAGGTTGCGGGCGGCGGAGGAGGAATCCGGCACCTCCATCAGCCCCCGCAGCCACACGCCGTTGTCCCAGCCGTCGGCTACCCACAGGTCCAAAAGATACCAGTCCCCGCCGGCGGTCTCCACCGTGCGCAGGGTGCCGTTCTCAAAGGCCGCCGTCTCGGAAAAGCCCACCGGCAGCTGCCCCGCCAGCAGCGCCTCGGCCTTGCTGTATACAAGGCAGGAAACGCCGCTTCGGGAGAAGGAAAAGCCCTCGCCGGCGGCAAACTGCCCGTCGGTGAAGGTCACCAGCGCGGCGTTGGCCCGCACCGTGTCCGCCAGCTGCTGGCGGGCGGTGCGCTGCACCACCGAGCTGCTCACGCTGAAGGCAAAGAGCAGCATCAGCACAAAGAGCGCCACCACCAGCAGGGTGATGAGCAGGGTGATGCGGGTCTTGATGGAGCGAAGCTTCACGGCGTGCCTCCTTCCTTCGGCGCGCGCAGCACCCAGCCGGAGCCCCGCACCGTGTGCAGAAGGCGCTGGCTTTCGGGCACGTCCGCGTCGATCTTCTTGCGCAGGCGGCTCATGTAGCCGTCGATGTTGTTGGAGCTGCCCGCCTTTTCGTAGTTCCAGATGCGGTCCTCCAGCTGCTCCCGGCTGAGCACCGTGCCTGCGTGGCGCACAAGATGCTCCAGAATGGCGTACTCCTTGGGCAGCAAGGGGATGTCCCGCCCCGCCCGGGCGGCGGTGCGGCCCCGGGTGTCCAGCACCAGGTCGCCCACCGTCAAAGTGTCGGTGCGGCTGCCCGCGTGCTTGCGGGTCATGGCCCGGATGCGGGCCAGCAGCTCCTCAAAGGCGAAGGGCTTGACGAGGTAATCGTCCGCCCCCAGGTCCAGCCCCTCCACCCGGTCGGCCACCGAGTCACGGGCTGTGAGGAACAGCACCGGGATGTCGCTGCCCTGGGCCCGCAGCTTTGCCAGCAGCTGGTGGCCGTCCATTTTGGGCATCATCACGTCCAGCACGATGCCGTCGTATTCCGCCCCGGCCAGATAGTCCAGGGCTTCCTCGCCGTCAAAGCAGCCGTCCACGCTGTAACCCGCCTTGGTCAGAGCCTTGACGATGAGGCGGTTCATGTCCTTGGTGTCCTCCACCACGAGGATGCGCATGAGACCACTCCTTCCTTTGAAAAAAGCGCGCCGGGCAGGCCGGTGAGGGCCCCCGGCGCGCGCGGCAGGTCAAAAGGTGTCCAGTTCGCCCAGGTCGTAGGGGGTGTTCTGGTACACATAATAGTTCAGCCAGTTGGTGTAGAGCAAAAAGGCGTGGGCCCGCCAGCGGTAGACCGGCTCTTTGGAGGGGTCGTCGCCGGGGTAGTAGTGCCTGGGCGGGGCGATGGGCAGGCCCTTGGCCACGTCCCGGCGGTACTCCGCGTCCAGCGTCAGCCGCTCGTACTCCGGGTGGCCGGTGACGAAGATCTGCCGGCCGCTGTCGGTGCTCATCAAATAGATGCCCGCCTCGTCGCTTTCCGCCAGCACCCGCAGGTCCTTGCAGGCCTTCACCTGCTCCTCGTCGATGCCGGTGTGGCGGGAGTGGGGCGCCCAGAATTCCTCGTCGAAGCCCCGCACCAGGGGGTTCGAGGGCCGGGTGACCCGGTGGGGGAAGATGCCGAACATCTTTTCGGGCAGGGGGCGCTTGCCGATGCCGAAGTGGTGGTAGAGCGCCGCCTGGGCCCCCCAGCAGACGTGGAGGGTGGAGTAGACATTGGTGCGGGTGAAGTCCATGATCTGGCACAGCTCCGGCCAGTAGTCCACTTCCTCAAAGGGCATCTGCTCCACCGGCGCGCCGGTGATGATCATGCCGTCGAACCGCTCGCCGCGGATCTCATCGAAGGTCTTGTAAAAGGCCTCCATGTGTTCGCCGGGCACGTGGCTGGCGGCGTGGCTGGCGGTGTGCAGCAGGGTCAGCTGCACCTGCAGCGGGCTGTTGGCCAAAAGGCGCGCCAGCTGGGTCTCGGTGGCTATTTTAGTGGGCATCAGGTTCAGCGCCACGATGCGCAGCGGCCGGATGTGCTGGGTGCGGGCCCGGCGCTTGTGCATCACGAACACGTTCTCGCTGCCCAGCACCCCGTAGGCGGGCAGCGTTTTGGGGATGATGAGGGGCACTCTGCCGCTCTCCTTTCAAATGGAAATGGTCAAACCTGCTCCAGCGCCTGGGCGATGTCGGCGATGAGGTCGCGGCTGTCCTCCAGGCCGCAGCTGAAGCGGACGAGGTCCGGGCTCACGCCGGCGGCGGCCAGCTCCTCGTCGTTCATCTGGCGGTGGGTGGCGCTGGCGGGATGCAGGCAGCAGGTGCGGGCGTCGGCCACATGGGTCTCGATGGCTGCCAGCTTCAGGTGTTTCATAAAGGTCTCGGCGGCCTTGCGCCCGCCCTTTACGCCAAAGCTCACCACGCCGCAGCCGCCGTTCGGCAGATACTTCTGGGCCAGGGCGTAGTGCTTGTCGTCGGGCAGGCCGGAGTAGCTCACCCAGGATACCTTCGGGTGGTCGTGGAGGAACTCCGCCACCGCCTGGGCGTTCTCGCAGTGGCGCTTCATGCGCACGTGCAGGCTCTCCAGGCCCAAGTTCAGCAGATAGGCGTTCTGGGGGCTTTGCACGCTGCCGAAGTCCCGCATCAGCTGGGCGGTGGCCTTGGTGATGTAGGCGCCTTCCAGGCCGAAGCGCTCGGTGTACACCACGCCGTGATAGCTCTCGTCGGGGGTGCACAGGCCCGGGAACTTGTCGGGATACCTGGTCCAGTCGAAGCGGCCGCTGTCCACGATGGCGCCGCCCACGGCGGAGCCGTGGCCGTCCATGTACTTGGTGGTGGAATGGGTCACGATGTCCGCGCCCCACTCGAAGGGCCGGCAGTTCACCGGGGTGGCGAAGGTGTTGTCGATGATGAGGGGCACGCCGTGGGCATGGGCCGCCTTGGCGAACTTTTCAATGTCCAGCACCGTCAGGGCGGGGTTGGCGATGGTCTCGCCGAACACCGCTTTGGTGTTGGGCCGGAAGGCGGCGTTCAGCTCCTCTTCGGAGCAGTCCGGGTCCACGAAGGTGAACTCGATGCCCATCCGCTTCATGGTCACGGCGAAGAGGTTGTAGGTGCCGCCGTAGATGGTACTGCTGCTCACCACATGGTCGCCGCAGCCGGCAATGTTGAACACCGAGTAGAAGCTGGCCGCCTGGCCGGAGCTGGTGAGCATGGCGGCGGTGCCGCCCTCCAGCTGGCAGATCTTGGCGGCCACCGTGTCGCAGGTGGGATTCTGCAGCCGGCTGTAAAAATAGCCGCTGGCCTCCAGGTCGAACAGTTTGCCCATGTCCTCGCTGGTGGCGTATTTGAAGGTGGTGCTCTGAATGATGGGCACCTGGCGGGGCTCGCCGTTGCCCGGCGTGTAGCCGCCCTGTACGCAGATGCTGTTGAGATGCAGATCCATTTTGAAAACCCTCCCCGTATCTGTTCCGCCCGGCGGGCGGAAAAACGCTTTACTTTATTATTTTAACGTATCCGTGCCGGTGTTGCAAGGCGGTTCAGTCCAGCGTCTTGCCCATCAGGCTCACCAGCGGGCGCAGCTTGTCCATCAGGGCGGAGAACTGGGCCGGGGTCAGGCTCTGGGCCCCGTCGCACAGCGCCCGGGCCGGGTCGTTGTGCACCTCCACCATCAGGCCGTCCGCCCCGGCGGCCACCGCCGCCGCGGCCAGCGGCTCCACCATCCAGGCGATGCCTGCCGCGTGGCTGGGGTCGATGACCACCGGCAGATGGGTCATCTTTTTCAGCATGGGCACGGCGCTGATGTCCAGCGTGTTGCGCATGCTGGGCTCAAAGGTGCGGATGCCCCGCTCGCACAAAATGACCTGGTCGTTGCCCTCGGCCATGATGTACTCGGCGCTCATCACCAGCTCCTCCAGCGTGGCGGAAAGGCCCCGCTTCAAAAGCACCGGCCGCCCGCTCTGGCCCACCGCCTTGAGCAACTCGAAGTTCTGCATGTTCCGCGCCCCCACCTGGATGAGGTCCACGTCGGCGAAGAGGGGCAGGTGCTCGGTGTTCATGATCTCGGTCACGATGGGCATGCCGGTTTTGCTGCGGGCGTGGCGCAGAAGCTCCAGCCCCTCCGCCCGCATGCCCTGGAAGGAGTAAGGCGAGGTGCGGGGCTTGAAGGCGCCGCCCCGCAGAAGCTTCGCCCCGGCGGTTTGCACCGCGGCGGCCACCGTCTCGATCTGGCTTTCGCTCTCCACGCTGCAGGGCCCGGCGATGACGGCGAAGCTGCCGCCGCCCACCTTCACGCCGCTCACGTCCACCACCGTGTCCTCCGGGTGGAACTTGCGGTTGGCCTTCTTGTAGGGCTCGCTCACCCGGCGCACGTCCTCCACCACCGGGCTGGCCCGCAGCCAGCTCTCGGCGATGGATTTCGTGTCGCCCACAAGGCCCAGGATGTGGGTCTCCGCGCCCTGGCTCTCGTGGATGGAAAGGCCGCGGCCCTCCAGCTCTTTGCAGAGGTCCTTCACGGCCTGCTGGTCGGCGTGCTGTTTCAGAATGATGATCATGTCGGTTTTCCCCCTCGTTTCAGAATAAAAAACCGGGAAGCCTGCCGCCGCAGGCTTCCCGGTGGTTTCGTGCACTGGAACGCGCTTTCCCGCGCCCCTTACACTCCCGCCTGACCGCAGCAAACAGAGCCTTTACCCATCATGAAGTAAAAGCCGTAATAATACATGCTGGCGGTGAACAGAGTGGTCATGGCGCACCTCGCGCGTTCAAAAAGATTTGTGCAAAGCATAGCACGCGGCAAACGCTTTGTCAAGGGAAAGCGTTCCCCCTTGCGCGGCGTGCTACAATAAAAGAAAAAACGCCCGGCCCGATGGCCGCGGCGGCAAAAAGGGGAAAGAGACAATGGCGCAGCCCAAGACCAACGCCATGCGCATGCTGGACAAGGCGAAGGTGAACTATACATTCCACGAGTACGACCATTCCGACGGGGCCATCGACGGGGTGGCCGTGGCGGCAAAGCTGGGGCAGGACCCGGCGCGGGTGTTCAAAACGCTGGTGACCCAGGGGGCCAGCCGGGCCTTTTATGTGTTCGTCATCCCGGTGGCGGAGGAGCTGGACCTGAAGGCCGCCGCCCGGGCGGTGGGGGAGAAGAGCGTGGCCATGCTCCACGTGGCGGACCTGCTCAAGACCACCGGCTATGTGCGGGGCGGATGCAGCCCCGTGGGCATGAAAAAGGCCTTCGTCACCACGGTGGACGAGAGCGCCGAGGACAAGGAGACCATCATGGTCAGCGCCGGGCGCATCGGGGCCCAGGTGGAGCTTGCACCCGCCGATCTGCTGGCCGTCACCGGCGCGAAATACGCCGCCATCACCGCCGGGAAAGTATGACTACCAAGCGATTTGATTGGTAATCGTGCCAAAAAAGCGCGGGGAAAACAATGCGCCCGGAGCAAATGTTCTGAAAATGTTTTGCACGGTGCGAAACAGGTTGCATTTTGCCGCCGCACCCTTTAAACTGAAAGGGTAGAAAGCACGCCCGCGCGCCGCACCCGATGCGGCGGTGGGCAAGATTTTTTTGCAGGAGGTGCGCGGCATGGGGCGTTGTGTGTTTGGGCGGCCCGGTTCCCATGGCGGGGCGAAGTGCCGCGCGCGCAAACAGCGGGGGAAGAGCACCCCTTTATCGAAGTGAAACAAAGGCCGTGGTGTAAGTGTGCACCACGCCTTTTCTTTTTTGATTACAGGGAGGTCGAACAAAGGTGACACAGACAAAAAAAGTGGCCGTTTTGATGGGCAGCGACAGTGACTGGCCGGTGGTGAAAGGCGCCTGCGCCGAGCTCAAACGGCTGGGCATCCCCTTCGAGGCCCACATCCTCAGCGCCCACCGCACCCCCGCCGAGGCCGCGGAGTTCTCCAAATCCGCGCGGGACAAGGGCTTCGGCGTCATCCTCTGCGCGGCGGGCATGGCCGCTCATCTGGCGGGGGCCGTTGCCGCCAACACCACCCTGCCGGTGGTGGGTATCCCCATGAAGGGCGGCGCTGTGGACGGGCTGGACGCCCTGCTGGCCACCGTGCAGATGCCCAGCGGCATCCCCGTGGCCACCGTGGCGCTGAACGGCGCGAAGAACGCCGCCGTGCTGGCCGCCCAGATCCTGGCCGTCACCGACGAGCGCCTGGCCGCCCTTCTGGCCGCCGACCGCGAGGCCATGGCCGCCCAGATCGCCAAAAAGGAAGAAGCCCTGCAGGCCCAGCTTGCCGAGCTGTGATAAAAACGCACCACAGACTTTTACAATAAAAAGGAGAGTATAACGATGAAAAAGATGGAGCAGCTGTACGAGGGCAAAGCCAAGAAAGTGTTCGCCACCGACGACGCGAACCTGGTCATTGTGGACTACAAGGACGACGCCACCGCCGGCGACGGCGCCAAGAAGGGCACCATCCGGGGCAAGGGCGTTGTGAACAACCGCCTGTCCAACAACCTGATGAAGATGCTGGAGGGCAAGGGCGTGCCCACCCACTTCGTGGAGGAGCTGAGCGACCGCGAGACCCTGGTGAAGAAGGTACAGATCGTGCCTCTGGAGGTCATCGTGCGCAACGTGGCCGCCGGCAGCTTCACCAAGCGCCTGGGCGTGCCCGAGGGCACCGTTCTGAAGTGCCCCACCCTGGAGTTCAGCTACAAGAACGACGACCTGCACGACCCCCTCATCAACCACTACCATGCCCTGGCCCTGGGCCTTGCCACCCAGGCCGAGATCGACCAGATCAGCGAGTATGCCTTCAAGGTGAACAGCATCCTCAGCGAGTACCTGCTGGGCTTTGGCATCCGCCTCATCGACTTCAAGCTGGAGTTCGGCCGCCTTGCGGACGGCCAGATCGTGCTGGCCGACGAGATCAGCCCTGACACCTGCCGCTTCTGGGACGCCACCACCGGCGCCCACCTGGACAAGGACCTGTTCCGCCGCGACCTGGGCGGTGAGGAAGAGGCCTACCAGGAGGTCATGGCCCGCCTGCTGGGCTGAGCCGTCCGCGGCCGGCGGGGCCGGCCATCGCAACCACAAGCACAGAAAGGGAAACTATGGAACAATTTGACGCAAAGCTGCACGAGGAGTGCGGCGTGTTCGGCATCTACCGCCGGGACGAGAGCCAGGATGTGGTGGCCGCCACTTACTACGGCCTGTACGCCTTGCAGCACCGCGGCCAGGAGAGCTGCGGCATGGCGGTGAACGACGGCGGCGTTATTTACAAGCGCCGTGACCTGGGCCTTGTGAACGAGGTGTTCACCAAGGACGTGCTGGAGAATATGCCCCGGGGCCAGATGTGCATTGGCCACTGCCGCTATGCCACCACCGGCACCCCCCTGCGGGCCAACGCCCAGCCCTTCGTCATCCGCCACGTGAAGGGCCCCATGGCCCTGGCCCACAACGGCAACCTGACCAACTCCTATGAGCTGCGGCAGGCCATCGAGCTGGAGGGCGGCATCTTCCACTCCACCAGCGACACCGAGGTCATCGCCTACACCATCACCCGCCAGCGCCTTTCCAGCGGCAGCATCGAGGAAGCGGTGGAAAAGACCATGCCCATGCTGAAAGGCGCTTACAGCCTTGTCATCATGAGCCCCCGCAAGCTCATCGCCGCCCGTGACCCCCACGGCTTCAGGCCCCTGTGCATCGGCAAGCTGCACGGCAGCGACGTTATCGCCAGCGAGAGCTGCGCCATCGCCGCCGCCGGCGGCGAGTTCGTGCGGGACGTGGAGCCCGGCGAGATCATCGTCTTTGACGAGAACGGCATGCGCTCCATCCGCACCCACTGCGGAAAGCCTTCCAGCCTGTGCGTCTTTGAGTTCGTCTACATCGCCCGGCCCGACTCGGTGGTGGACGGCGCCTCCGTCCACCGTGCCCGCCGCCGCGCCGGCGCCATGCTGGCGCTGGAGCACCCCATCCAGGCGGATGTGGTCATCGGCGTGCCCGACTCCGGCCTGGACGCGGCCCTCGGCTATTCCCAGCAGAGCGGCATCCCCTACGGCATCGGCTTTTTGAAGAACAAATACATCGGCCGCACCTTCATCCAGCCCGACCAGAAGCTGCGGGAGAACACCGTGCGCATCAAGCTGAACCCCATCGCCGACACGGTGCGGGGCAAGCGGGTGGTGCTGGTGGACGACTCCATCGTCCGGGGCACCACCAGCCGCCAGATCGTGCAGCTGCTGCGGGAGGCCGGCGCCACCCAGGTGCACTTCCTCTCCAGCGCGCCGGAGTTCCTCTATCCCTGCTACTTCGGCGTGGATGTGGACAGCCGCGAGAACCTCATCGCCGCCAACCACACCCTGGAGGAGATGCGGGACATCCTGGGTGTGGACAGCCTGGGCTTCCTCAGCGTGGAGGGCGTGAAGAACATCGCCGAGGGCTGCGGCCTGGGGCTGTGCACCGGCTGCTTCACCGGCAACTACCCCGCCGAGACCCCCGCCGTGACCGAAAAGAGCAAATTCGAGAGCAAGATCCCCGAAGCCACTGAATGAACGCAAAGGAGCGCGCCATGGAAAAGAGTTATTCTGCCAGCTACGCCGCCGCCGGGGTGGACATCACCGCCGGCTACAAGGCGGTTGAACTGATGAAACAGCACGTCGCCCGCACCATGACCTCCGGCTGCATCGGCGGCCTGGGCGGCTTCGGCGGCCTGTTTGAACTGGACTGCACCGACATGCCCCACCCCGTGCTGGTCTCCGGCACCGACGGCGTGGGCACCAAGCTGAAAATCGCCTTTCTGATGGACAAGCACGACACCGTGGGCATCGACTGCGTGGCCATGTGCGTCAACGACGTCATCTGCGCCGGCGCGAAGCCCCTCATCTTCCTGGACTACATCGCCTGCGGCAAGAACGTGCCGGAAAAAATCGCCCAGCTGGTGGCCGGCGTGGCCGAGGGCTGCGTGCAGGCCGGCTGCGCTCTGGTGGGCGGCGAGACCGCCGAGATGCCCGGCTTCTACCCCGAGGACGAATACGACCTGGCGGGCTTCACCGTGGGCGCTGTGGACAAGGCAAAACTTTTGGACAACAGCACCATGCAGGAGGGCGACGTCATCATCGCCCTGCCCTCCTCCGGCGTCCACTCCAACGGCTTCTCGCTGGTGCGCCGGGTCTTTGACCTGGAACACCACCCCGAGGTGTTGAAAGAGCACCACGCCGACCTGGGCTGCACCCTGGGCGAGGCCCTGCTGGCTCCAACCAAGATTTACGTCAAGCCCGTGCTGGCGGTGATGGACGAGGTCACCGTCAAGGGCGTGAGCCACATCACCGGCGGCGGCTTCTATGAGAACATCCCCCGCTGCCTCAAAAAAGGGTGCGCCGCCCGCATCGCCAAGAGCGACGTGCGCACTCCCGCCCTCTTTAAACACATCCAGGCCGCCGGGAACATCCCCGAGCGGGACATGTTCAACACCTTCAACATGGGCGTTGGCATGATTTTGGTGGTGGCCAAAGAGGACGCACAGCGCGCCGTTGAAATCCTCGAAAAGAACGGCGAGGCCGCCTGGGTCCTGGGCGAGATCGTCGCCGGCGACGGGGTGGAGTTATGCTGAAGGTAGCGGTGCTGGTCAGTGGCGGAGGCACCAACCTCCAGGCTTTGCTGGACAGCGAGGCCCGGGGCGAAAATCCCCACGGCAAGATCAGCCTTGTGGTGGCATCCAAGCCCGGCGTTTACGCTCTCGAGCGGGCCAAGAACGCTGGCGTGCCCGGCGTGGTGGTCCGCCGCAAGGACTACGCCACCGCCGAGGAATTCGACAAGGCCCTGCTGGGCGTTTTGAAGGAAAACGGCATCGACGTGGTGGTGCTGGCGGGCTTCCTCTCCATTCTGGGCGAGAGCGTCATCGCCGCCTACCCCGAGCGCATTTTGAACGTGCACCCCAGCCTCATCCCCAGCTTCTGCGGCGAGGGGATGTACGGCCTCAAGGTGCACGAGGCGGCCCTGGCCAAAGGGGTCAAGGTCACCGGCGCCACCGTCCACTTCGTCAACGAAGTGTGCGACGGCGGGCGCATCATCGCCCAGAAGGCGGTGGAGGTGGCCGAGGGCGACACCCCCGAGACGTTGCAGCGGCGGGTGATGGAGCAGGCCGAATGGCAGCTGCTGCCCGCGGCGCTGGCCAAGGTGTGCGCCGAGTACGACAAAGGCTGAACCCGCGCCCGCTGCGGCGCGCGACGAAAAGGGAGAACAAGGAAATGGAACTGCTTGACCTTTATGAACAGCTGAAGACCAACGCCTACCCCGGCCGGGGCATCGTGCTGGGCCTTGCACCCAGCGGCAAAAAGGCGCTCATCGCCTACTTCATCATGGGCCGCAGCGCCAACAGCCGCAACCGGGTGTTCGACCCGGTGGAGGCCATCGGCGGCATCCGCACCCTGGCGGCGGACCCGGCAAAGCTGGAGGACCCCAGCCTCATCATCTATAACCCGGTGCGCACGGTGGGGGAAAACACCCACATCGTGACCAACGGCGACCAGACCGACACGGTGTACGACTTCATGGCCAAAGGCGACAGCTTCGAGGCCGCCCTGCACACCCGCACCTTCGAGCCGGACGGCCCCAACTGGACCCCCCGCATCAGCGGCGTGGTGGAGCTGGCCGAAGGCGCTTGCAGCTACAAGCTGTCCATTCTCAAGAGCGCCGACGGCAACGGCGAGAGCTGCCGGCGGTACTTCTTCGAGTATCCCCAGCCGGTGGCCGGCGAAGGCCACTTCCTGCACACCTACAAGTGCGACGGCAGCCCCATCCCCAGCTTTGAGGGCGAGCCGGAGCGGGTGGCCCTGCCGGAAGAGGCAGAGGAACTGGCGGCAAAGATGTGGGAGTCTCTCAACGAGGACAACAAGGTCAGCCTGTTCGTGCGGGCCATCGACCTTGCTTCCGGCGAGACCGAGGATGTTATCATCAACAAGTACGACGCAGTTTGTGAAGAATAAGGGGGAAAACGAAAGATGAAGGAACTGGAACTGAAATACGGCTGCAACCCCAACCAGAAACCCGCCCGCATCTATATGGAAGAGGGCGAGCTGCCGGTCACCGTTCTGAACGGCAAGCCCGGCTACATCAACTTTCTGGACGCGCTGAACTCCTGGCAGCTGGTGAAGGAGCTGAAAGAGGCCACCGGCCTGCCCGCCGCCGCCTCCTTCAAGCACGTCTCCCCGGCGGGCGCGGCCCTGGGCCTGCCCCTGGACGACACCCTCAAAAAGATGTACTTCTGCGAAGGGCTGGAGCTCAGCCCCCTGGCCTGCGCCTACGCCCGGGCCCGCGGCGCTGACCGCATGAGCAGCTTCGGCGACTGGATCGCCCTCTCCGACGAGTGCGACGAGTCCACCGCCAAGGTCATCCAGCACGAGGTGTCCGACGGCATCATCGCCCCCGGCTATACCCCCGCCGCCCTGGAGATTTTGAAGTCCAAGCGCAAGGGCAACTACAACATCGTGCAGATCGACGCTTCCTATGTGCCTGCCGCCATCGAGCACAAGCAGGTGTTCGGCATCACCTTCGAGCAGGGCCGCAACGACCTGCGCATCGGCGAGGACATGCTGGAAAACCTCGTCACCGAGAACAAGACCCTCACCGCCGAACAGAAGCGGGACCTGGTGCTCTGCCTCATCACCCTCAAGTACACCCAGTCCAACTCCGTCTGCTACGCCCAGGGCGGGCAGGTCATCGGCGTGGGCGCGGGCCAGCAGAGCCGCATCCACTGCACCCGTCTGGCCGGCAACAAGGCGGACATCTGGCAGCTGCGCCACCACCCCAAGGTGCTGGCTCTGCCCTTCCGGGAGGACGTCTCCCGCCCCAACCGGGACAACGCCATCGACGTTTACATCTCCGACGAGTATGAGGACGTCATCGGCGAGGACGTGTGGGCCGAGACCTTCACCACCCGCCCCGAGCCCCTCACCGCCGCCGAGAAGAAGGAATGGCTGGCCAAGGTGAGCGGCGTGTGCCTTGGCAGCGACGCCTTCTTCCCCTTCGGCGACAACATCGAGCGGGCCCGCCGCAGCGGCGTTGAGGCCATCGTGGAGCCCGGCGGCTCCATCCGCGACCAGCAGGTCATCGACACCTGCAACAAATACGGCATCGCCATGGCCTTCTGCGGCCTGCGGCTGTTCCACCATTAAACAAAGCGCACCACCCGGCGCGGTTTTTCCGTGCCGGGCGTCGGTGTGTCAGGGCTTCGCAAGAAAAGGAAGGGGGAGACCTACCCATGAAACTTCTGGTAGTGGGCGGCGGCGGCCGGGAACACGCCATTGTGAAAAAACTGAAAGAGAGCGACCTGTGCTCTGAGATCCTCTGCGCGCCGGGCAACGGCGGCATCGCCGCCGACGCGCGCTGCGTGCCGGTGGCCGCCACCGACATCGACGGTCAGGTGGAGCTGGCGAAAAGGGAAAAGGTGGACTACGTTGTGGTCGCCCCCGACGACCCGCTGGCCCTGGGGCTGGTGGACAAGCTGGCCGAAGCGGGCATCCCCGCCTTCGGCCCCAGCGCCGCCGCGGCCCGCATCGAGGCCAGCAAGGTGTTCAGCAAGAACCTGATGAAGAAATACGGCATCCCCACCGCCGAGTATGAGGTGTTCGACGAGCCGGCAAAGGCCCTGGACTACATCCGCGCCAAGGGCAAGTACCCGGTGGTCATCAAGGCGGACGGCCTGGCCCTGGGCAAGGGCGTGCTCATCTGCGAGAGCGAAGAGGCCGCCAAGGAAGCCCTCCACGAGATGATGGAGGAAAAGGTGTTCGGCGCTTCCGGCAGCCGGGTGGTGGTGGAGGAATTCCTCACCGGCCCCGAGGTCAGCGTGCTGGCCTTTGCCGACGGCAAGACCCTCAAGCCCATGGTGTCCAGCATGGACCACAAACGGGCGCTGGACGGCGACAAGGGCCTGAACACCGGCGGCATGGGCACCGTGGCCCCGAACCCCTGCTATACCGCCGAGGCGGCGGCCCAGTGCGAAAAGACCATCTTTGCCCCCACCATGGCGGCCATGGCCGCCGAGGGCTGCCCCTTCAAGGGCTGCCTCTACTTCGGGCTGATGCTCACCCCGGACGGCCCCAAGGTCATCGAGTACAACTGCCGCTTCGGCGACCCCGAGACCCAGGTGGTGCTGCCCCTTTTGAAGAGCGACCTGCTGCGCGTCATGCTGGCCTGCACCGAGGGCAAGCTGGCGGAGACCCCGGTGGAATTCTCTTCCGAAAGCGCCGCCTGCGTCATTCTGGCCAGCGGCGGCTACCCCGAGCACTATGAAAAAGGCAAGGAAATTTCCGGCCTTGAAAACGGTCAGCTGCCCGGCGGCGAAGCGGTGGTCTACCACGCCGGCACCGCCCTCAAAGACGGCAAACTGGTCACCTCCGGCGGGCGGGTGCTGGGCGTCACCGCCACCGCCCCGGACCTCAAAGCGGCGCTGGCAAAGGCCTACGCCGCCGCCGACAACATTTCCTTCGAAGGGCTGCACCGCCGCAGCGACATCGGTCACCGGGCGCTGGAGGCCCTGCGGTGAACCCCACAGTTTCAAGGGAGGTACCCCATGGTATATCGAGTTTATGTGGAAAAGAAAGCGGGCTTTGACCACGAGGCCCAAAGCCTGCTGAACGAGGTGCGCAGCCTGCTGGGCATCGAGAGCGTCACCGGCCTGCGGCTTTTGAACCGCTACGACGTGGAGGGCATCAGCCGGGAGCTGTTCGACTCCTGCGTGCCCACCGTGTTCAGCGAACCCCCGGTGGACGCGGTCTATGATTCGCTGCCCGCGGCGGACGCCACCTTCGCGGTGGAGTATCTGCCCGGCCAGTTCGACCAGCGCGCCTCCTCCGCCAGCGAGTGCATCCAGCTCATCAGCCAGGGCGAGCGGCCCCAGGTGCGCACCGCCCGGGTCTATCTGCTCACCGGCCATATCCCCGCCGAAGACATGGAGCGCATCAAAAAGTATGTCATCAACCCGGTGGAGGCCCGGGAAGCGTCCCTGGAAACGGTGGACACCCTGCAGGTGGACTACCCCGTGCCCGCCGACGTGGAGGTGCTGAAGGGCTTTCTGGAGCTGGACGAGCAGGGCCTCAAGGACTTCATCGCAAAGCGGGGCCTTGCCATGGACGAGGCGGACATCGCCTTCTGCCAGCAGTACTTCCGCTATGAGCACCGGGAGCCCACCATCACCGAGATCAAGATGATCGACACCTACTGGAGCGACCACTGCCGCCACACCACCTTCGGCACCATCCTGGAGGAGGTGCGCATCGAGGACGTGCAGGTGAAGAAGGCCTTCGACTCCTACCTTGCCATGCGCAAGGCGGTGTATGCCGGCCGCAAGAAGGACATGTGCCTGATGGACCTTGCCACCATCGGCGGCAAGTACCTCAAGGCCATCGGCAAGCTGAAGGACCTGGACGAAAGCGATGAGATCAACGCCTGCACCGTCAAGATCAAGTGCGACGTGGACGGCGAAGAGCAGGACTGGCTGTATCTCTTCAAGAACGAGACCCACAACCACCCCACCGAGATCGAGCCCTTCGGCGGCGCGGCCACCTGCATCGGCGGCGCCATCCGCGACCCCCTGTCCGGCCGCAGCTACGTCTATCAGGCCATGCGCGTCACCGGCGCGGGCGACCCGCTGTTGCCCGTGGCGGACACCCTGCCCGGTAAACTGCCCCAGCGCAAGCTGGTCACCACCGCCGCGGCGGGCTATTCCAGCTACGGCAACCAGATCGGCCTTGCCACCGGCCAGGTGACCGAGCTGTATCACCCCGGCTATGTTGCCAAGCGTATGGAGATCGGCGCGGTGGTGGGCGCGGCCCCTGCCGCCAACGTCCGGCGTGAAGAGCCCGCCCCCGGCGACATCGTGGTGCTGCTGGGCGGCGCCACCGGCCGCGACGGCTGCGGCGGCGCCACCGGCTCCTCCAAGGCCCACGGCGTCAAGAGCCTGGAGACCTGCGGCGCCGAGGTGCAGAAGGGCAACGCCCCCATCGAGCGCAAGCTGCAGCGCCTGCTGCGCCGGCCCGAGGCCACCCGCCTCATCAAGCGCTGCAACGACTTCGGCGCGGGCGGCGTGAGCGTTGCCATCGGCGAGCTGGCCGACGGCCTTGCCATCGACCTGGACGCCGTGCCCAAGAAATACGACGGCCTGGACGGCACCGAGCTGGCCATCAGCGAGAGCCAGGAGCGCATGGCCATGGTGCTGGCCCCCGAGGACGTGGAGGCCTTTGTGGCCCTGGCCCACGAGGAGAACCTGGACGCCACCGTGGTGGCCACCGTCACCGAGGAGCCCCGCCTCACCATGACCTGGCGCGGCAAGACCATCGTGGACGTCAGCCGCAAGTTCCTGAACTCCAACGGCGCCGAAAAGCACGCCAACGTCCTGGTCTACGACTGCCTGCCCTACGAGCGGGACTGGCAGGGCGCCACCTGGGCCGAAAAGATGGAAAACCTCGTCACCGACCTGAACGTCTGCAGCCAGAAGGGCCTTTCCGAGCGGTTTGACTCCACCATCGGCGCGGCCACCGTGCTGATGCCCTTCGGCGGCCGCCGCCAGCTCACCCCGGCCCAGGCCATGGCGGCGAAACTGCCGGTAAACGGCGAGACCACCACCTGCAGCGGCATGGCCTGGGGCTACAACCCCTTCCTGATGGAGAAAAAGCAGTACAGCGGCGCGTATCTGGCGGTCATCGAGAGCGTTGCCAAGCTGGTGGCCAGCGGCTTTGACCACAAGAAAGCCTATCTGACCTTCCAGGAGTACTTCGAGCGCCTGGGCACCGACCCCGAGCGCTGGGGCAAGCCCTTCACCGCCCTGCTGGGCGCCTTGAAGGCTCAGGTGGACCTGGGCATCGCCGCCATCGGCGGCAAGGACAGCATGTCCGGCAGCTTCGAAAAGCTGGACGTGCCCCCCACGCTGGTGAGCTTCGCCACCGCCATCGGCACCACCGGCAATGTCATCAGCCCCGAGTTCAAATCCGCGGGCAGCCGCGTGGTGTGGCTGCGCCCGAAATACGACGACCTGCGCCCCGAGCACCACAGCCTGAAGGCGGTATTCGAGCAGGTGGAGAGCCTCATCGCCGCCGGCAAGGTGCGCTCCGCCTGGACCCCTGGCTACGGCTGCGCCGCCGAGGGCCTGTTCAAGATGTGCCTGGGCAACCGGCTGGGCTTCAAGCTGGCCGACGGCGTGGACCCCGCCGAACTGTTCAAGCCCGCCTACGGCAGCTTCATCCTGGAGCTGACCGGGGACGAGCCGGTGGGCGGCTCTGTTGAGCTGGGCGCCGTCACCGAAGCCTACACCTTCACCCTGGGCGGCGAGGTCATCGGCCTTGACGCGCTGGAGGAGGCCTGGCAGGGCAAGCTGGAGCCGGTGTTCCCCTACCGGGGCAAGGGCGAAGAGGTGGAGGCTGTCACCTTCACCGCCCCCGCCCGCAAGGCCCCGGCCATCGGCGTTGCCAAGCCCAAGGTCATCATCCCCGTGTTCCCCGGCACCAACTGCGAGTACGACACCGCCCGCGCCTTCCGCCGGGCCGGGGCCGAACCCCAGGTGCTGGTCATCAACAACCTCACCCCCGCCGCCGTGGCCGAGAGCTGCGAGGCGCTGGTGAAGGCCATTGATGCCAGCCAGATCGTCATGCTGCCCGGCGGCTTCTCCGGCGGCGACGAGCCGGACGGCAGCGCCAAGTTCATCACCGCCTTCTTCCGGGCCCCCGCCGTCACCGAGGCGGTGCACTGCCTGCTCAAACAGCGGGACGGCCTGATGCTGGGCATCTGCAACGGCTTCCAGGCCCTCATCAAGCTGGGCCTTGTGCCCTTTGGCGAAATTCGCCCCATGGACGAAGGCTGCCCCACCCTCACCTTCAACACCATCGGCCGCCACCAGAGCATGCTGGTGAACACCCGCGTGGCCTCCGACCTCAGCCCCTGGCTCAGCCGCTGCCAGCCCGGCCAGGTGCACACTGTGGCCATCAGCCACGGCGAGGGCCGCTTTGTGGCAAACGACGCGGTGCTGGCTCAGCTGTTGAAGAACGGCCAGATCGCCACCCAGTATGTGGACCTTGCCGGCAAGCCCAGCATGGACCTTTCCGCCAACCCCAACGGCAGCGTCTGGGCCATCGAGGGCATCACCAGCCCCGACGGCCGGGTGCTGGGCAAGATGGGCCACACCGAGCGCAGCGGCAACGACCTTTACAAGAACGTGCCGGGCGACAAGTACCAGCCTCTCTTCGAGGGCGGCGTGGACTACTTCCGGCTGTAACCAAGCAAAGGGGCCGCCCCGGCCTTTGATGGGGCGGCCTTTTCAAAAGAAAGGGAACGAAGAGCACTATGGCAGAACACGACAGATACATTTCCCCCTTCCAGACCCGCTACGCCAGCAAGGAGATGCAGTACATCTTCTCCGACGACAACAAGTTCCGCACCTGGCGCAAACTCTGGATCGCCCTGGCCGAAGCCGAACAGCGGCAGGGCCTTGCCATCACCGACGAGCAGATCGCCCAGCTGAAGGCCCACGCCGACGACATCAACTATGAGGATGCCATCCGCCGGGAGAAGGAGTGCCGCCACGACGTGATGAGCCACGTCTACGCCTACGGCCTGCAGTGCCCGGACGCCAAGGGCATCATCCACCTGGGCGCCACCAGCTGCTATGTGGGCGACAACACCGACGTCATCGTCATGCGCGAGGCGCTGCAGCTGGTGCGCAAAAAGCTGCTGGGCGTGCTTGCCCTGCTGGCCAAATTCGCCGACGAATACAAGGCCATGCCCTGCCTTGCCTACACCCACGGCCAGCCCGCCCAGCTCACCACGGTGGGCAAGCGGGCCACCCTCTGGGCCAACGAGCTCTACATGGACCTGGAGGAAATTGACCACCGCATCGCCACCCTGGCCCTGCGTGGCGCGAAGGGCACCACCGGCACCCAGGCCAGCTTCATGGAGCTGTTCGAGGGCGACGAGGAAAAGATCAAGGCCATGGAAGCGGACATCACCGCCGCCATGGGCTTTGACAAGGTGGTGCCGGTGAGCGGCCAGACCTACAGCCGCAAGGTGGACGCCATGGTGCTGAACGCTCTGGCGGGCATCGGCCAGAGCGCCATGAAGTTGGCCACCGACATCCGCCTGCTGGCCAACTTCAAGGAGATGGAAGAGCCCTTCGAGAAGAATCAAATCGGCTCCTCCGCCATGCCCTACAAGCGCAACCCCATGCGCTGCGAGCGGGTGTGCGCCCTGGCCCGCTACCTGATGGTGGACGTGCTCAACCCCGCCTTCACCGCCGGCACCCAGTGGTTCGAGCGCACCCTGGACGACTCCGCCAACAAGCGCATCGCCGTGGCCGAGGCCTTCCTTGCCACCGACTCCATCCTGAACATCCTGCTCAACGTCTGCGACGGGCTGGTGGTCTACCCCAAGGTCATCCGCGCCCGGGTGATGGCCGAGCTGCCTTTTATGGCCAGCGAGAACATCATGATGAAGGCGGTGAAAAAGGGCGGCGACCGCCAGGAGCTCCACGAGCGCCTGCGCCAGCACGCCATCGCCGCGGCGGCCCAGGTCAAGCAGGAGGGCCTTGCCAACGACATGATCCAGCGCATCGAGGCGGACCCCGCCTTCGGCCTCTCCCGTGAGGAAATTGAAGCCGAGCTGCGCCCCGAGGCCTTCACCGGCCGCAGCGCCCATCAGGTGGACGAGTTTTTGAAAAACGTGCTGGGCCCGGTGCTGGCGGCGAACCCCGAGGCCGCCGGCCAGACCGCCGAGCTGAGCGTGTGAGCAAAGCAGACTGAACAACAAAAAACGGCGTGCCCCGCAAAAAAGGGGCGCGCCGTTTTTTCGTGGCCGCCCGGTGGTGGCCGCTCCGGTGAGCCGGCCCGCTGCGCCGGTCTTCCGTGCCCGCCTCGCCCCGCTGCCCCGCTCTTTCACCGGCGTTTTATGCTATAATGAAGAAAACGGGGGAACGCCCCAAAAGGAGGCCGCGGAAATGAACGGCGACGCACTGCTTTTCTTCGACGGCAAGCCGGAGGAACTGGCTCTCTATGAAGCGCTGGAAGCGCGGATATTTTCTGAAATCGAGAACGTGCGGCTGAAGGTGAGCAAAAGCCAGATTTCTTTTTACAACCGCCATCTGTTCGCCTGCGTCTCCTTTTTGCGGGCAAAGCGCAAGGCCGAACTTCCCGCGCACTATATCGTCCTCACCCTGGGGCTGGACCGGCCGCTGTATACTCCGCGGGCGGCGGTGGTCACCGAGCCCTACCCGAACCGCTGGACCCACCACTTCGTCCTCTCCCGCGAGGAGGAGATAGACGACGAATTGATGGACTGGGTCAAACAGGCGGCGGTCTTTGCCGCCATCAAGTGAATTTTTGCCCGGCGCGCCCCGAGGGGCATGCCGGGCGTTTTTGCGGCCGCCCCGCGCCGCATCTTCGCCGTCCTCCTGCGCCCTTGACGCCGTTCGACTCCCTCACACAGTCTCGCCGCCGGAATGCTCCGGCGGCAATTTTTTTGCGAAAAATAGAAAGCGTGCTTGACATTTGCGGCGGATGTGCTATACTCAAATCACGGAAAGCGAACTTTCCATCGGAAGGGAGACGGCCATGAAAAACCGACTGGAAGAACTGCGCAAGGCGCGGGGCCTGCGCCAGGAGGAACTGGCGGACGCGCTGGAGGTGTCCCGCCAGACCATCGGCTCGCTGGAAAACGGGCGCTACAACCCCTCCATCCAGCTGGCCTTCAAGATCGCGCGGTATTTTTCCCTCACCATCGAGGACATTTTTATCTATGAGGAGGAGACAAAATGAAAAAGAACACCTGGAACGTCCTGTTCGTTCTTCTGGGCCTGCTGGCCGCGGCGGCGGGGCTGTGGCTGCTGCGCGGCGGGGCGGACCTGGGCGCGGTGCGCGCGCTGCCCTACCTCTGCATCGGGGTGGGGTGCGGCCTCTTCGGCCAGGGCGCGGGGGAGCTGCTGGCGGCCCGGGCCGTCAAGGGGGACCCGGCGCTGCAAAGAAGGCTGGAAGTGGAGCGCGCCGACGAGCGCAACCGGGCCATTGCCGACCGGGCCAAGGGCAAGGCCTTTGACCGGATGACCTTCGTCTATGGCGCGCTGATGCTCACCTTCGCGCTGATGGAGGTGGAGCTGGCAGCGGTGCTGCTGCTGGTGGCGGCCTATCTCTTTGTGGAGTTCAGCGCCGTCTACTACCGTTGCAAGCTGGAAAAACAGATGTGAGGCCGAAGAAAAACGGGCCGCCGGGGCAGGTTCCCCGGCGGCTTTTTTGCGTTCCGGCGCAAAAATCGGCGGGGAAAGACAAAACGGGGGAGAAATGTGCTATAATCAGTCACACACAATATCTTGCCGGAAAGGGGACTTTTTCCATGCGCGACCTGCGCCGAATGGACCGAAAACTCAGCGAGGAGGACGCCCTCACCGTTCTGCGGGACTGCGAATACGGTTTCCTCTGCACGGTGAACGAGGACGGCAGCCCCTACGCGGTGCCCATGTGCGCCGCGCTGGTGGGCCGCACCATTTATTTCCACTGCGCCCGGGCGGGCCAGAAGCTGGAAAACCTCACCGCCCGGCCCCGGGCCTGTTTCTCCTGCGTGCTCTACGCCGAGAACCAGCCCAGCAAGTTCACCTATGTCTACGCCAGCTGCGTGGCCGAGGGCAATGTGCGCCTTGTCACCGACGAGGGCGAGCGCCAGGCGGGCATGCGGGCCATCTGCGAAAAGTACTCCGGCGACTGGATGGACGGCCCCGAGCACGAGCGGGCCATGCGGGGTATGCCGGCGGTGGTGATGCTGGCCATGGAGGTGGACGCCTTCCAGGGCAAGGGCAACAAGGGCCGCCTCGTGGAGGGCATGTGACGTGCGGCTGGACAAATTCGTGGCGGACGCGGCCCAGCTCACCCGCTCCGCCGCCCGGGGCCTCATCGCCAAGGGGCGGGTCACGGTGAACGGGCAGGTGTGCAGAAAGGCCGACTGCGCCCTCAAAGAGGGCGATTCCGTCTGCGCCGACGGCAAACCTCTGGCGTGTGAGGAATATGTATATATCATGCTGAACAAGCCCGCGGGGGTGGTCAGCGCCAGCACCGACGGCCGCGACAAAACGGTGGTGGACCTTGTGGGCGGGGCTTTTCCCCGGCGGCAGCTCTTTCCCGCCGGCCGGCTGGACAAGACCAGCACCGGCTTCGTGCTGCTCACCGACGACGGGGCCTTCGCCCACGACATCCTGGCCCCGAAGCGCCATGTGCCCAAGACCTACCGGGTGGTGCTGGATACGCCCGTCACCGACGAGATGGTGAAGGCCTTCGCCGCCGGCGTCACCCTGGCGGACGGCCAGACCATGCAGCCGGCGCAGCTCATCCCGGACGAAGCCGACCCCTTCGCCGCCACCGTGGTGCTGCGCCAGGGGGTCTACCACCAGATCAAGCGGATGTTCGGCGTGCTGGACGCCGGGGTGAACCAGCTGCACCGCACCGCCATCGGCGGCCTTGCGCTGGACGAGGGCCTCGCGCCGGGGGCCTGGCGGCTTATCACGCCGGAGGAAAAGGCCCTGATCCAGGCGGGCGGCGAGGGCTGAAAAGCCGCATGGAAGGCCGCTTTTCAAACATTTTTCAAACAACCGTCACAATTATGGAATAGGATAAAAAAGGCGATATTTTTCCCCTTTTTTACCCAAAACTCAAAATTACACAATAAATGGCATTTTTTTTGCCCGAAATATGTTGCAAAAGTAAATTTCATTGTGTAATATATACACAGACGTTGTTTGTAATTGTTCAAAATCACAAACGCAGCCGCAAGGCTTATCATCGAATACAAAAAAGGGGAGCATTTCTATGGCGAACAGAGTATTTCAGGGCGTCGTGTACCAGATGAAGGACGCCATTGGCCGTACGGTGGGCGTCGTGGACGAGACCGGCACCGTCATCTCCTGCTCGGATCTGAACATGATCGGCGAGGTGAGAGACGGCTTTGCCGCCGAGCGCCTCACCGGCGACAGCTTCCAGTGCGGCGGCTGCACCTACCATCAGTTCAGCTCCAACAAGCACAACGATTACGCTGTGTATGTGGAGGGCACCGACGAGACCGCCGGCCAGTTCGCCAGCCTGATGGCCATCAGCCTGCAGAGCATCAAGCAGTACCACGACGAGAAGTTCGACAAGGCCAACTTCATCAAGAACGTGGTGCTGGACAACATCCTGCCCGGCGACATCTACGCCAAGGCCCGCGAGCTGCACTTCGCCACCGACGTGTCCCGCGTGGTGCTGCTCATCCGCGTCACCTCCGGCACCGACATCTCCGCCTACGACGTGGTCAGCGGCCTGTTCCCGGACAAGCAGAAGGACTTCGTCTTCAACATCAGCGAGACCGACACCGTTCTGGTGAAGGAGATCCGCCGCGGCATCGACCAGCGGGACATCGAAAAGCTGGCCGCCTCCATCGTGGACACCCTCTCCGGCGAGCATTACATCAAGGCGGTGGTGGGCATCGGCACCCCCATCGGCAACGTGAAGGACCTGGCCACCAGCTTCAAGGAGGCTCAGGTGGCCATGGAAGTGGGCAAGGTGTTCGACACCGAGCAGTCCATCATCAGCTACGATCACCTGGGCATCGCCCGCCTGATCTACCAGCTGCCCACCACCCTGTGCGAGATGTTCCTGCGGGAAGTGTTCAAGCAGGGCAGCATCGAAAGCCTGGACGCCGAGACCCTGTTCACCATCCAGCGCTTCTTCGAGAACAACCTCAACGTCTCCGAGACCAGCCGCGGCCTGTTCGTGCACCGCAACACCCTGGTCTACCGTCTGGAGAAGATCAAGAAGCTCACCGGCCTTGACCTGCGCGAGTTCGACGACGCCATCGTCTTCAAGGTGGCGCTGATGGTCAAGAAGTACCTGAGCGCCAACCCGGCCAAGTACTGAGCGGGCCGTTCGGCACGCCGCGCGCTTTTTTGCACGCGGCGTGCAATGATGCCTGCCTGTTCTTCGTTTACATAGCAGCCCAAGCGCCAGCAGGCGGCCGGTCGCACACCGTGACCGGCTGTTTCGCGCTTAGCGCCGGCCCGCACAGCAGAGGTATCCTGATGATCGTTTTTGACAATGTGACCAAGGTGTATCCCGGCGGGAACACCGCCCTGAAGAATGTCAGCCTGCACATCCACAAGGGCGAATTCGTGTTCGTGCTGGGGCACTCCGGCGCGGGCAAGTCCACCTTCCTGAAGCTCATCCTCCGGGAGGAAAAGGCCACCAGCGGCCACGTCCTGGTGGACGGCAAGGACCTCTCCCGCCTGAAAGAGCGGGAAGTGCCCTACCTGCGCCGCAACATGGGCGTGGTGTTCCAGGATTTCCGCCTCATCCCTTCCATGACCGCCTACGAGAACGTGGCCTTTGCCATGCGGGTGACCAACATCCCCGAAAAGAAGATCGTGACCCGGGTGCCCTACGTGTTCAATCTGGTGGGCCTTTCCGGCAAGATGGACAAATACCCGGACGAACTCTCCGGCGGCGAGCAGCAGCGCGTGGCCCTGGCCCGCGCCCTGGTGCACAGCCCTCAGCTCATCATTGCCGACGAGCCCACCGGCAACATCGACCCCGAGCTGAGCGTGGAGATGATGGGCCTGCTCAGCGCCATCAACTCGGTGGGCATCACCGTGGTGGTGGTCACCCATGAACACGAGCTGGCCCGCCGCTTCAGCAAGCGGGTCATCCGCATCGACCACGGCAGCGTGGTGGGCGACACCGCCGAAGCGCCGGTGGGGGAGGTGCTGCTGTGAACTGGTCAAGTTTCAAGTATCTGGCCCGCCAGGGCCTGCACAGCATGGTGAAAAACCGGCTGATGAGCGTCGCCAGCATCGGCGTGCTCACCGTCTGCCTGCTCATCACCGGCGTGGCCGGTCTGTTCACCCTCAACGTGGGCAGCCTGATGGACTATCTGGGCAGCCAGAACGAGACGGTGGTCTATCTGGACGAGGACCTCACCGAAGAGGGCCTCGCCGCGGTGGATTCCGCCCTGCGCAGCATCAGCGGCCTGCGGGAAGTGACCTACGTCTCCAAGGACGAGGCCCTGGAGCGCATGAAGGAGAGCATGGGCGACAACGCCTACCTCTTCGACGTGTTCGAGGGCAGCGAGAACCCCTTCCTCGCCAACTACCGCGTGGTGCTGGACGACGTGAGCGACCTGCCCGAGATCCAGCCCCAGCTGGAAGCCATCGAGGGCGTTTCCTCGGTGGGCGCGCCCATGCAGCAGAGCCAGATGTTCACCAGCGTGCACAAGGGCGTCAGCCTGGTGTGCGTCATCCTGGTGGCGGTGCTGGGCTTCGTGAGCGTGGTGGTCATCAGCAACACCATCCGCCTCACCGTGTTCGCCCGCCGCAAAGAGATCAACATCATGAAGTACGTGGGCGCCACCAACGGCTTCATCCGCCTGCCCTTCTTTGTGGAGGGCGTCACCGTGGGCCTCATCGCCGGCGCCATCGCCACCGTGGTGGTGCTGGGCGGCTATCAGCTGCTGCTGATCTACGCCGTCAAGCTGCCCGGCTTCTGGGGCACCCTGCTGGCCGGCACGCTGCTGCCGCTGGCCGATGTGTGGTATCTGGTGCTGGGAGGCTTCGTCCTCTTCGGCGTGCTCATCGGCAGCATCGGCACCGCCAGCTCCATCCGCAAATATCTGAAAGTCTGACCATCTGACAACACAGGGAGGGACCGCCGTGAAGCGAATCAAACCCGTGCTGTGCCGCACCGCCTGCGGGATGCTGGCGGCGGCGCTGCTGGCTCCCGCTCTGCTTGCGCCCGCCTTTGCGGATTACAAGAGCGACTGGGAACAGGCCGAGCAGGAACTGGCCGAAGAGAAAGAAAAGTACGAGCAGATCGAAAGCAGCAAGGACAAGGCCCAGGCCCAGAAGCAGAGCCTGAAAAACCAGCAGAGCATCATTCTGGACCAGATCAGCCAGTCCATCGAGCAGATCAACCAGAAAGAGCTGGAGATCTCCAACCAGGAGCAGGTCATCGCCGAAAAGCAGGCCCAGATCGACGAGCGCTGGGGCGATTTCAAGGACCGCATGCAGGCCATGCAGGTCATGCACGACTCCGGCGCGGTGGCCATGATCACCAGCGCCCAGAGCCTCTACGACCTGCTCACCTTCTCCACCACCCTGCAGCAGGTGAGCGAAAAGGACACCGAGGTGCTGGAGGAGATGAACCAGCAGAAGGCCGAGCTGGAAGCCGAAAAGCAGGAACTGGAGCAGGCCATGGCGGAACTGGAGAGCGCCAAGGCCGCCCTGGAGGATAAATCCGACCAGCTCAGCGCCAACATCCAGGCGCAGGACGCCACCATCAGCAAGCTGGACGCCGACGCCAAGGCACAGGAGCAGGTGGTGGCCGAAAAGCAGAAGCTGGCCGACGAGGCCGAGGCCGCCTACGAGCAGTGGGTGCAGCAGAACGCCTCTTCCGGCAGCGGCGTGTGCGCCGAAGGCTTCATTTGGCCCCTGCCCGGCGCAGGCCGGGTGACCACCGAGTTCGGCGCCGACCAGTGGGTGAACGGCGTGTTCAGCAGCGGCCACAAGGGCATCGACATCGCCATCGCCGGCGGCACCCCCATCTATGCCGCCCACAACGGCACCGTGGCGGCAACCACCGGCCACTCCAGCTACGGCAACGTGGTGATGATCGACAACGGCGACGGCATCTCCACCCTCTATGCCCATATGCAGTCCGCCGCCATCGTCAGCGTGGGGCAGACGGTGACCCAGGGCCAGGTGATCGGCTATGTGGGTTCCACCGGCAACTCCAGCGGCAACCATCTGCACTTTGAGGTGCGCGTCAACGGCGTGCGCCAGAACCCCCGCAACTACATCAGTCCCCCGTGACGGGACCGGGATGGAGGTAACAGACCCAATGAACCACAAGCCCTTCGTGCGCATCGTCTGTCTGGTGATCGCGACCCTGATGATCGCCTCGGTGCTCAGCACCGTGATCTTCCAGCTGGCATACAGCTTCTGACCCGGAAGGAGAGCCCATGAACAAAAAAATCAGCGTCAGTCTGGCGCTTACCATCGCCATCATCGCCATGACCGTCACCTTCTCGGTGACCATGATCCTGGCGCGGCAGATCTTCGATCAGACCATCCCCTCGGTGCAGGAGAAGGAGAGCATGTACTCCAAGCTGGCCGAGCTGGACAAATACGTGCGCGCCAATTACTATGGCGACATCCAGGATTCCACCCTCTTCGACATGATCAGCTACGGCTATGTCCTGGGCACCGGTGACCGCAACGCTACCTACTACACCGCCAAACAGTACACCGAACTGCTGGAAGTGCAGAGCGGCAACATCGTGGGCGTGGGCGTGGACGTGGTGAAGGACACCTCCGGCTATGCCCGCATCACCCAGGTCTACGCCGGCAGCCCCGCCGAGGAGCTGGGCCTGCAGGTGGGCGGCTTCATCACTGCCATCGACGGCGCGGACGTGAAGAACCTCACCCGCGAGAATGTGCTCACCCGCCTGCAGGGCGAGAGCGGCACCCAGGTGGCCCTGAGCTACATGTCGCCCGACTCCGAGACCTCGGAGTACACCGTCATCCGCAGCAAGTATGTCATTCCCAGCGTGGAGTACCAGATGATGGAGGACTCCATCGGCTACATCAAGATCACCCAGTTCGATTCCACCACCATCACCCAGTTCAGCAAGGCGGTGAACGACCTCACCGGCCAGGGCGCCGTCGCGCTGGTGTTCGACGTGCGCGGCAACGCCGGCGGCCTGCTCAGCTCCGCTGTGGACTGCATCGACCTGCTGGTGCCCGGCGGCGACATCGTCTGGGCTGAATACAAGACCGGCGAGCGCACCCTGCTGGGTGAGAGCGACGACTCCAGCGTGGACCTGCCCATGGTCGTGCTGGTGGACGGCGAAACGGCCAGCAGCGCCGAGCTGTTTGCCGAGAGCCTGCGCCAGTTCTCCGGCGCCCAGCTGGTGGGCCAGAAGACCTACGGCAAGGGCACCATCCAGGCGGAGCCCCACCGCATGAGCGACGGCAGCGCCGTGGTCATCACGGTGGCCAAGATGATCACCGCCAACGGCGAGAGCTTTGACGGCACCGGCCTTGCCGTGGACATCGAGGTGGCCCCCTCCAGCAACACCGAGAGCGGCGCGCCGCTGGAGAGCGACCCCCAGGTGAGCCGCGCGCTGGCTGCGGCCAAGCTGCTCACCGGCTCCTCCACCGACAGCGGCGAGAGCTCTTCCTCCGCCGCGTCGGACAGCGCCTCCGCCTCCTCGGCGGACAGCGCCGCTGAGGACACCTCTTCCTCCGCCTCCACCGGCGAAGAGTAAGCATTTTACAGGGCAGCGACCCGCCCGCGGGGCGCTGCCCTGATTTTTTTCAGAAAGGCAGGCTTTTTATGCCCAACCTCACCGACCTTTCCACCATCCGCGACCTGTGCGCGCGGCATGACTTTGCCCTCTCCAAGGGCTTTGGCCAGAACTTCATCGTCAATCCCGGCGTCTGCCCCAAGATCGTGGAGGCCGCCGGCATCGACGAAAACTGGGGCGTGCTGGAGATCGGCCCCGGCATCGGCGTGCTCACCAAGGAGCTGGCCCTGCGGGCCAAAAAGGTGGTGGCGGTGGAGGTGGACAAGCGCCTGCCCCCTCTGCTGGAGGAAACGCTGGCGGAATTTGACAATGTGGAAATTGTGCTTCAGGATATACTGAAAGTAGACATTGCGGGCCTCATCAAGGAAAAATTCCCCGGCATGCCGGTGGCGGTTTGCGCCAACCTGCCCTACTACATCACCAGCCCCATCCTGATGCGCCTGCTGGAGGAAAAGCTGCCCATCCGCCACATCACGGTGATGGTGCAGAAGGAGGCGGCCCAGCGCATCACCGCCGCCCCGGGCAGCCGGGAGGCGGGGGCCATCAGCTACGCGGTGGCCTACTACGCAAAGCCGCGCCTTCTGTTCAGCGTGCAGCCGGGCAGCTTCTATCCGCCGCCCAAGGTCACCAGCGCGGTGATCCAGCTGGAAGTGCGCCAGAGCCCCGCGGTGGAAACGGCGGACGAGGCGGGCTTTTTCCGGCTCATCCGGGCGGCCTTCAGCCAGCGGCGCAAAACGGCGGCCAACTCGGTCAGCGGCGCGCTGGGCATCCCCAAGGCCGCGGTGATGTCGGCGCTGGAGGCGGCGGGCCTGCCGGCCACGGCTCGGCCGGAGCAGCTGACCCTGGAGGATTTCAGCCGCCTGCAGCGGCAGCTGGCCGCCGCCGAAGCCTGAGCGGGGCGGGCCAAAAAGCCCTTGCCCCACAGGGCAAGTTTTGTTATAATGTGCTTACGGCGCTTTCAAAGCGCCGTTTTGGGCCGGCATAGCACAGCTGGTAGTGCAGCTGATTTGTAATCAGCAGGTCGGGGGTTCGAATCCGTCTGCCGGCTCCACGTCGGAATGGACTGCGCTCCATTCAAAAAGCCCAGCCGAAAGGCTGGGCTTTTCTCATACCGCTCCGTCATTCCTCCTTCTCCCCACGAAACTTTGCTTGCGCAAATTTCCGCGGGGGCCCGGCCGCCCTGTGGGCGGCCATGCGGGGCGGCGTATCGCTTGCGGCGACTTTTTTGTTTCACAAAAAGCTCATCGCGCGCTCATTCCGTTGCGGCTCCTTCGCCCCACGAAACTTTGCTTCGCAAATTTCCGCGGGGGCCCCGCCGCCCGGTGGGCGGCCATGCGGGGCGGCGCATCCCTTGCGGCGTTTTTTTTGCAAAAGTCACCGCGTGCTCATTCCGCTGCTCCTCCTTCTCCCCATGAAACCTTGCTGCGCAAAGTTTCATGGGGGCCCCCGCCGCCCGGGGGGGGCGGCAAAGCGCAAGCGGCGCACCGCCTGCGGCGGCTTTCTGCTTTGTGTTCCGCCCGCTTCTTGACAGAGGCGGGCGGATATGCTATGCTGATTCACAAATCATACGAAAGGAAAGCGTGACGCACAAAACCATGGACGACGGCGACAGTACCGAAGGAGAAAATCCTCCTTTGCCGCACATACAAAGCTTTATCGGACATAGCCTGTGCCTGCGAGAGTAGGCGCCGGGCTGTGTCCGTTTGCGTTTAAAAACAGTGCTTTCAGTTCTCAAGGAGGAACGTTGCTTTGAAAAATTCCCTTGCTCTCATGCTCTTGCTTCAGGCGGCCCTCATCGGCCTCAACGCCGTGTTCGCCTGCGCCGAGATCGCCGTCATCTCCATGAACGACACCCGCCTGGCGCGCCTGGCCGCCTCCGGCGACAAGCGGGCCGCCCGCCTTGCCCGCCTCACCAGCCAGCCCGCCCGTTTTTTGGCCACCATCCAGGTGGCCATCACCCTGTCCGGCTTTCTGGGCAGCGCCTTCGCGGCCGAAAACTTCTCCGACGGGCTGGTCGTCTGGCTCTTGAGCCTGGGCGTGCCGGTGCCCGCCGCCACGCTGGACGCAGTGGCCGTGGTGCTCATCACGCTGGTGCTCTCCTACTTCACGCTGGTCTTTGGCGAGCTGGTGCCCAAGCGGCTGGCCATGCGCAAGGCCGAGCCCCTGGCTCTGGGCATGTCCGCCCTGCTGTGCACCATCGCCCGGGCCTTCGCGCCCATCGTCTGGCTGCTCACCGCCTCCACCAACGGCGTGCTGCGCCTGCTGGGGGTGGACCCCAATGCCCACGAGGAGACCGTCAGCGAGGAGGAGATCCGCATGATGGTGGACGAGGGCAGCGAAAAGGGGGTCATCGACCGCGCCGAAAAGGAGTTCATCCAGAACGTGTTCGAGTTCGACGACCGCACCGCCGGCGAGATCGCCACCCACCGCACCGAGGTGCAGCTGCTCTGGACGGAGGACGGGCAGGCGGAATGGGACCGCACCATCCGCGCCGGCCGCCACTCCCGCTATCCCGTGTGCGAGGGCAGCGCCGACAATGTGATGGGCGTGCTGGACGTGCGGGACTACCTCTGCCTGGAGGACAAAAGCCGCGCCGCCGTGATGGAAAAGGCGGTGCGCCCGGCGTATTTCGTGCCGGAGTGCGTACGGGCGGACGTGCTGTTCCGCAACATGAAGCGCACCGGCGAGCCCATGGCCGTGGTGCTGGACGAATACGGCGGCTTTGAGGGCATCGTGACCATGAACGACCTGCTGGAACTGCTGGTGGGCGAGCTGGACGGCGACGGCGGCGAGGAGGCCGCCCCGGTGCAGCAGGTGAGCCCCGGCATCTGGCGAGTGCGGGGCGACGCGCCCCTCGCCGAGGTGGCCGCCGCGCTGGACATGCCGCTGCCCTGCGATGAGTTCGACACCTTCAACGGGCTGGTGCTCAGCGCCCTGGGCTCCATCCCGCCGGACGGCGCCGCCGCTGAGGTGAACACGGCAGGGCTGGAGATACGGGAGGCGGAGTTCCGCTCCCATCAGGTCAAGACCGCGCTGGTGCGGCCCGTGCCCGCCGCGCCCCAACAGGAAGAATGAGCATGCGCCGCCGTCCCTTAAAGGACGGCGGTTTTTTTTGCCGGTGAGGGCTTTCCAAAGGGAAAAGCCTGTATTATAATGGGATAAAATGCAGGCGAAAGCCGAATTTTTTTGCGGAAAAAAGGGAAAAGGGGAAGGAACATGGAAGAGACCTTGAACGCGGCAGCCCTGCCGCAGCCGAAGAAAAAACCGGGATTCTGGAGAACGATGCTGGAGACCCTCAAGTCCAGCCTTGCGCCCACGGCCGTTATGGCGGTGCTGTGGCTGGCGCTCAGCTGGCTGCGGGCGGCGGGCATCCAGTGGGCCATTCTGTGGCCGCTGAACTTTCTCACCGGCGCGCTGGCCGGCATGGAGGGCAGCGCGCTGGGCGGCGCCATCGGCAAGGCCATCCTGCTGATCTGCTTCAACAGTCTGTTCCGCGGGCTGCTGATGCGCCGCAAGTGGGACGGCCGCCGCCGCGACAACGTGAAGGACGAGCTGAAGGCCCAGACCAAGGCCCAGCTGTTTGGCCGCATCCCCCAGTACTCCAACCTCAAACTGCTCTGGAAGGACCGCTCCCCCCGCATGCTGGCGGCGGGGCTTTTGGGCGGCGCGGCGGCGCTGGCGGCCTATCCCTTCCTCACCGGCGACGGCAGCGCCGTGAACAGCATGGTCTGCGTGGCGCTGTTTTTGAGCATCGGCGGCCAGATCGCCCGCCAGCGGGGCCTGCTCATCACCCTGCTCAACCTGCTGCTGGCCAAAAATGCCCTGCGCACGGTGAACCGCGGCTTCATCGACCGCATCTTCGCCGGCTTTGCGGTGGGCATGGCGGCGGCGGTGCCCGTCTCCTGCACCAAAAACCTTGAGGCGGCGTTCGTCTGGCCGCTGCTGGCCTGGGGCCTGCCCATTCTGCTGGCGGCGCTGGGGGTGTTCTGCCTCGTGCTGCCCTGGCTGAAGGCGGCGAAAGCGAAGAAGGCTGCCACCAACGGCGGGGAGGCGCAGGGCTGATGAAGAAAAAACTCATCCGGCGGGCGCTGGCTCTGGCCGGGGCGGCTTCGCTGTGCCTTCTGTGCGCTTCGCCGGCGTTCGCGGCGGACTTTCACGGGCCGCTGCGGGAGATCCGCTTGTCCGCGGAAGAAGGAAACGGGTATTACAGCTCCCGGATCGGAAAAACAGAGGGGGACTGGCAGGACTCCATCCTTTTGAAGGAGGGCGAGAGCCTGGATTTTGTTTGTGAAAGCACCTACACCGTTTCCGAAGTCGGCCAGCCGACCTATGGGATGCAATCGGTGCTTCAATACGCGACCGAGTCCGAGGACGGAAGCACCTACAGTCTGACGTTCAAGGGACCGGTGATCCTTGCGGCGAGCGAGGACACGGTGGTGTTCGGAAAATTCGTTCCCGGCTCCGAGGTCAGGCAGACGGCGCGGTTTTCCAATGTGCGGCTGGGAGCCGACAGCACAGTGAAAAACACCCAGGGGCAGGAATATGTGGAGCCGGAGATCCTGGCGGATGTGGAGATCGAGATCACCGGCACCCTGCAGGCGGTGGCCGAGCTCCCCGCGCCGGAAGCGGTGATGGTGAACGGACAGCTCCTTTTCCCCGACGAAGCCTCCGCCACCCGCTACCGGGAGCAGGCGCAGGATGCGCTGGATGCGCCCTCTGCCCAGCTGGCGTCGCCGATACAGGCGACCTACCATCATTCCAGCAGCGGGAGCCGCCGGTTCGGGGGCGGGTATGTGCTCCATGAACAGGAGCAGCTGACGTGGTTTTTCCCCGTGGCGGACGTTCACAACACCCGGGAGGAGACCGTTGTGACCGAAGCCGGGTGGGAGTATGGGACAAACAGCAGTTCCCTGTTGGGGATGCCGGGATATGTGCCCTTTGAACAATACGGCGCTGTGGAGCTGATCGGCACGGACTGGCTGCCCACCGGCCTGAGCCGCTCTTCCTCCACCGCCGGCCGCGCAGCGGCCACCACCGCCGGTGCGGCGGCGCTGGGCCTTGGCGGCGGCGCGGTGCTGAACGGGCTGTCCGCCGCATTGGAGAACACCCCCTTCGCAAAGCGCCGGGAGGATTATGAGGACCCGGACCTTGCCGGCGATACGCCTGATCTGCCCGAAGAGGACACCCCCTCGGTGTCCGTCAGCTTCTACCGGCCCTTCGACGATCTGGTCAACACCAAGGGCGCGGCGGTGGACATCCACCTCACCGTGAACGGCGGCGAGGGCCTGCGCTGGCGCTACATCCCCACCGCCATCTGCCCCGAGGGACTGAAAGCGGTGGTGGGCGCGTCCCACGAGGCCACGCTGGTGCTGAACCTCACCGGCGCGAAGATGAAAAAGCCCCACATCCCCGTGTTCATCACGGTGGTGGCCTGGGCCTTCGATGAGGGCGGGCGGCTGCTCAAGACCACCGGCGCCCTGGAACTGCAGCTCCACCGCCCCGGCCTTGAGGCCGAGCGCACGGCGGACGGGGCGCTGAAAGTCACCCTCTACACCGACGGCAACCTGGATGGCATCGCGGAAAAAGTGGCCCTGAAGCCGGAGCAGTACACCTGCACCGAAGCGGCCGGCGGCGCCCTGCTCATCGAGGCAAAGCCGCCCTACAAGGGAAGCTGCCGGATCGCGGCTGACGAACAGGAGGGGTGAACATGAAGAGAAATGTGCTGCGCCGCCTCGCGGCGCTGGCCGGGGCAGTGGGCTTGTGCCTTGCCTGCGCCGCGCCGGTGTTCGCGGAGGAGGACCAGTGGGAATATCTGGAGCAGACCCGGGTGGACACCACCCTGAACCACTCCATCATAACGCGTCCTTCGGCGACCCTCAGCGGCCAGGACGCCCAGGACGGCACCCTGCTTCTGGAAAAGGGAAAACGGTATGCGTTCACCGCCGACGCTTCATTTAATGTGGTGGGAAGAGCGTACGGTTCCTGGGGCCTTCTGGCCTGCACGAAACTGCGCTACGACACCAGTCTTGACGGCGCGCAGGAGTATATGGTGCTCACCAGCGACGGCCGGACGGTCACCTTCGCCCGGCCGGTGCCGGAGTCCGAGGTGACCATCCACATGGAGTTCAGTGATCTTCGGCTGAGCGGCAGCGCCCGCATAAGACCGTCCGACGAAGTGCTTGCTGTCCGGCCGGACCTCACGGGGGACGCGCAGGTGCAGGTGCGCTGCATGGTGGAGGCGGTGGCACAGGTGCCGCTGCCCGAGGGCGCGGTGCAGGTGGACGGGGACTGGATGTTCCCGGACGAGAGCACGGCGCTGGAATACGACGCGCTGGTGCAGCAGGCGCTGGACGAACCGGCGGCACAGCTGGCGCAGCCGGAGGAGGCTGTGCTGGAGATGACCTTCCGGGGCGACATCCCGTCCTACAACGAAAACTGGAAATCGGGCAGCAGAATGCCTGTTGAATGGCGCATCGAGTATCCCCGGGCGGGCAGCGGCAACAAGGCGAGCCTTGTCTGGCAGCTCCAGGGCGAGACATACGAAGTGAAACATCTGGAGGATACGCCCCTGGAATTCGGCTGCTCGCTGCTGGTGATGGCGGATGACATGGTCTCCACCGGCATCCCGGTGCGGGAGGGCGCCGACACCGCCAAGCGGGTGGCGGCCACCACCGCCGGCGCGGCGGCGCTGGGCCTTGGCGGCGGCGCGGTGCTGAACGGGCTGTCCACCGCGCTGGAGAACACCCCCTTCGCAAAGCGACGGGAGGACTTTGAGGACCCGGACCTCCCGGAGGAGACTCCCGGCCTGGAAGGGGAGGACACCCCCTCGGTGTCCGTCAGCTTCTACCGGCCCTTCGACGATATGGTGAACACCAAGGGCGCGGCGGTGGACATCCACCTCGCCATGAACGGCGGCGAGGGCCTGCGCTGGCACTATGTTCCCACCGCCATCTGCCCCGAGGGGCTCAAAGCGGTGGTGCCCGCGGTGGTGGGCACTTCCCACGAGGCCACGCTGGTGCTGAACCTCACCGGCGCGAAGATGAAAAAGCCCCACATCCCCGTGTTCATCACGGTGGTGGCCTGGGCCTTTGACGAGGGCGGGCGGCTGCTCAAGACCACCGGCACCCTGGAACTGCAGCTCCACCGCCCCGGCCTTGAGGCCGAGCGCACGGCGGAGGGCGGGCTGAAAGTCACCCTCTACACCGACGGCAACCTGGACGGCGTGGCCGAAAAGGTGGTGCTGCGGCCGGAGCAGTACACCTGCGCCGAAGAGGCGGACGGCGCGCTGACCGTCACGGCGAAGAAGCCCTACAAGGGCAGCTGCCGCCTGGAGGCGGAGGAAAAAGCGTGAGCTGACCGGCCGCCGAAACAGAACAAAAAGGGACCTGCCGCGAAAGCGGCAGGTCCCTTTGCGCTGAATGCCGGGATCAGAACAGTTCGTCCTCGTCGGTGTCGTACACCGGGATGTAATCGGGCCGGGTCTCCCGCAGCAGGGCCAGGCCGAAGATCACGGCCCCGGCGGCCAGCAAAAGCATCACCAGTTTGCCAAGCAGTTTCATGAAACGCGACCTCCTTTTTATCGAAAGCGGGCGATGGCCGCCCGCCGCTTGAGCGCAATTCTCTTGTTACATAGTATACCACATTCACGGCGGTTTGTGCAAACAGTTTTTGCGGCCTGCCCAAAGGCAGAAAATGGGGCGGGACGCGCTGTGAAATCATACAAGGAACTGTTGACTTGATAGAGAAAAATGCTAAAATAAAAATAATGGGCATTTTGCGTCCGCCAGCCGGGCGGCGCGGTGCCCGAGACCAACAGAAATGGGGGATCGTTCAACTTATGTTGAAAAAGCTAAAGCGCGCGGCGCTGGGCGCCCGCGTCCCGCATGAGAAGGGAACTGCCGGGATGGAAACGGTCAAAATGCCCGTTCCCACCAAGGTGGTCCTTCCCATGCAGCAGCACATCGGCGCGCCCTGCACGCCGGTGGTGAAGAAGGGGGACACCGTTCAGGTGGGCACCCTGGTCGGCCAGGCCGGCGGCTTCGTCAGCGCAAACATCTACTCCGGCGTTTCCGGCACTGTGACCGGGGTGGACAACGTTCGTCTGTCCAACGGCAGCTTCTGCCCGGCGGTGACCATCCAGCCGGACGGCGAGCAGACCGTTGACCCGGCGGTGAAACCGCCCGTCGTGACCGACAAGGAAAGCCTGCTCGCTGCGGTGCAGGCCTGCGGCCTTGTGGGCCTGGGCGGCGCCGGCTTCCCCACCGCGGTGAAGCTGAGCCCCAAGACCCCGGTGGACACCCTGGTCATCAACGGCGCCGAGTGCGAGCCGTACCTGACCGCTGACGCCCGGGAGTTTTTGGAGAACAGCGAGACCGTGATGAGCGGCATCGAGGCCGTGATGAAGTATCTGGACATCAAGAAGTGCTTCATTGGCATCGAGCGCAACAAGCCCGAGTGCATCGACCTGATGTGCAGCCTGGCCAAGGGCGTGGCCGGCGTGGAGGTCAAGCCTCTGCCCAGCCGTTATCCCCAGGGCGCTGAGAAGGTGCTCATCGAGTCCGTCACCGGCCGTGAGGTGCCTCAGGGCGGTCTGCCCGCCGACGCGGGCGTGATCGTGCTGAACGTCACCACCGTGTCCACCATCGGCAAGTATCTGGCCACCGGCATGCCGCTGGTCACCCGCCGCATGACTGTGGACGGCGACGCGGTCAAGGAGCCCAAGAACGTGGAAGTCATCGTGGGCACCCCCCTGCAGGAGGTGCTGGATTTCTGCGGCGTGAAAGAGGACGTGACCGTTGGCAAGGTGATCATGGGCGGCCCCATGATGGGCGTTGCCGTGGCCGATCTCGCCACCCCCGTGCTCAAGCAGAACAACGGCCTGCTGGTGTTCAGCGAGGCGAAGGCCACCCTGCCCGCGCCCCAGCCCTGCATCCGCTGCGGCCGCTGCATCGACGCCTGCCCCATGGGCCTGGAGCCTGTGGTCATCGCCGGCGCCTTCAACAAGAAGGACGCCGCCGCCCTGGACAAGCTGTGCATCGACCTGTGCATGCTGTGCGGCAGCTGCAGCTATGTCTGCCCCGCCAAGCGGCCTGTCACCCAGACCATGAGCCTGGCCAAGGATTTTGCCAAGAAGGAGGCGAGCAAGTAATATGGAAAACCGTCTGAACGTTACTGCCTCCCCGCATATCCAGGATAACTCCAGCACCCGCAAGCTGATGCTGAACGTCATCATTGCCCTGCTTCCCTGCGTGGTGGCCAGCACCATCATCTTCGGCGCCCGCACCCTTCTGGTGGTGGGCGTCACCGTGGCGGCCAGCGTGCTGTTCGAGTATCTGTATTGCCATCTGATGAAGAAGCCCAACCCGGTGGGAGATCTCTCCGCCGTGGTCACCGGCATGATCCTGGCGCTGAATATGCCGGTCACCATGCCCCTGTGGATCGCCATCGTGGGCGCCTTCATCGCCATCGTGCTGATGAAGCAGCTGTTTGGCGGCATCGGCATGAACTTTGCCAACCCCGCCCTGGTGGCCCGCATCGTGCTGTTCACCGGCTTTGCCAGCCGCATGACCGCCTTTGTGAACCCGCCCAAGGCTGCCCGCACCCTGCAGATCATGGGCGTGGACGGCGCTTCCAGCGCCACCCCCCTGCAGGTGGAAGGCGGCGTGGGCAAGTACCCGCTGATGGACCTGTTCATGGGCGTGCACGGCGGCGTCATGGGCGAGACCTGCGCCCTGGCCATCCTGATCGGCCTGGCCTGGCTGCTCGTCACCCGCACCATCACCGCCACCATCCCTGTTGCCTATGTGGGCAGCTACGCCGTGTTCAGCTTCCTGCTCAACGTGGGTGAGCTGGGCGCTGCCGACGCCGGCATGCTGGTGCTGCACGAAGTGCTGGCCGGCGGCCTGCTGTTCGGCGCGGTCTTCATGGCCACCGACTATGTCACCAGCCCCTTCACCCTGAAGGGCAAGATCGTGTTTGGCATCGGCCTGGGCCTGATCACCTTCGGCATCCGGGCTTTCGGCAACATGGCCGAGGGCGTGTCCTACGCCATCCTGCTCATGAACCTGTTCGTGCCCTACATCAACGATCTGACCCGGCAGGTGCCCCTGGGCTATAAAAAACACAAGAAAGGGGCGGAAAAGGCATGAAAGGCAACACCTGGAACAACATCGTAAAACCCATCGTGGTGCTGGGCGCCATCTGCCTGGTGGCGAGCGCGGCTCTGGCCGCTGTCAACGAAGTGACGGCCCCCATCATCAAGGCGCAGGAAGAAGCCGCCGCCAACGAGGCGTACTTCGCCGTGCTGCCCGAGGCCGACGGCTTTGAGGCGGTCACCGATTACCAGACCAGCAACATCCAGGCCGTGATGAAGGCCACCAACGGCGCCGGCTGGGCCATCCAGGCCTACGGCAAGGGCTTCGGCGGCGACGTGCCCGTGATCGTGGGCTTCGACGCGAACGGCACCATCGTAGGCATCCAGTTCCTGGCCAACTCCGAGACTTCCGGCTACGGCCAGAAGCTGGTGGACGGCAGTGAAGACGGTATCAACTTCACCCAGCAGTTCATCGGCATGAGCGAGGCGCCCGAGGTGGGCGCCAACATCGACGCCATCTCCGGCGCCACCGTTTCCTCCAAGGCCGCTGCCTCCGCCGTGACCAGCGCCATGAACTGCTTCAACGAAGTGGCTCTGGGCCAGGCCGCCGTGGTGGACGAGGGCCCCGTGACCCTCAGCCCCGAGGAAGTGCGCGCCATGCTGGCGCCGAACGCCACCTCCATGACCCAGATCGACACCCCCGAAGGCCTGACCGAGGCCTGGCAGGGCGACGACGGCAGCTACGTGCTGTACGCCGAGGACAAGGGCTGGGAGTACGCCACCAGCCCCATGACCATCGCTGTGGGCTTTGACGCAAACGGCGTCATCACCGGCGTGTGGGTGGACGCTTCCACCCAGACCGCCGGCATCGGCGACGTGGCCGCCGGCGAGGACTACCTGAGCCAGTACACCGGCATCGCCAATGAGGCCGGCCTGGACGGTGTGGACACCGTGGCCGGTTCCACCCAGTCCACCGTGGGCGTGAAGAAGGCCGTGCGCAAGTGCGTGCAGGCCATCGCCCTGCTGAACCCGAACGCCGGCACCGGCGAAACCGTTGCCAGCGACGCCGCCAGCGTGCCCGCCGACAGCAGCGCCAGCAGCGCTTCCACCACCAGCGAAGCCGCCAGCGTGCCCGCCGACAGCGCCGCAAGCAGCGCTTCCACCACCAGCGAAGCCGCCAGCGCGCCCGCTGCCAGCGCGTCCAGCGCATCTTGAGAGAGGAGGCTGTTTGAATCATGGGTAAACTGAAAATTCTTACCGACGGCCTCGTGAAGGAAAACCCGGTGCTCCGCCTTGTGCTGGGCACCTGCCCCACGCTGGCCCTGACCACGGCGGTGTCCAATGCTTTCGGCATGGGCTTTGCGGCCACCTTTGTGTTGGTTTGCTCCAACATCGCCATCTCTGCTTTGCGCAAGGTGATCCCCGGCCAGGTGCGCCTGCCGGCTTACATCACCGTCATCGCCACCTTCGTGACCATCGTGCAGAACCTTGTCAAGGCTTACTTCCCTGACCTGGACGCCGCCCTGGGCGTGTATCTGCCCCTGATCGTGGTGAACTGCATCATCCTGGGCCGTGCCGAGATGTTCGCCTCCAAGCACGGCGTGGTGGATTCCGCGCTGGACGGCGTGGGCATGGGCCTGGGCTTCACCCTGGCTCTGCTGCTCATGAGCACCATCCGCGAGGTGCTGGGCGCCGGCACCTGGTACGGCATCCAGATCATCCCCGAGAGCATCGACCGCTTCACCTTCATGACCAGCCCTGCCGGCGGCTTCTTCACCTTCGGCCTGCTGATGGCGCTGGTGGTCTTCATCGAGACCAAGCTGGGCGACCGGAGAAAGCGCAGCGTGGGCTGCGAGGGCTGCCCCTCCAAGGGCGCCTGTGGCGCGAAAGGGGGCTGTGAATAATGGCTTTGGCTGCTATTTTCTTCACCATGATTTTGGTGAACAACTACGTTCTGGTGCAGTTTTTGGGCATCTGCCCCTTCCTGGGCGTGTCTAAAAAGCTGGACTCCGCCTTCGGCATGAGCTGCGCCGTTATCTTCGTCATGGCGCTGGCCACCGCGGTGACCTGGCCCATCCAGACCTACCTGCTGACCCCGGTGAACGCCGACGGCACCCTCAAATGGGACCTGGGCTACCTGCAGACCATCGTCTTTATCCTGGTCATTGCGGTGCTGGTGCAGCTGGTGGAGGTCATCATGAAGAAATTCATGCCTCCCCTGCACAAGGCCCTGGGCGTTTACCTGCCCCTGATCACCACCAACTGCGCCGTGCTGGGCGTTACCGTGCTGAACATCGACAACGGCTACAACTTTGCCGAGAGCATGGTGTGCGCCGTGGGCGCGGGCGTCGGCTTCATGCTGGCCATGGTGATGTTCAGCGGCGTGCGCAAGCGCCTGGAGGACGCTCAGCCCCCCAAGTGCTTTGAAGGCCTGCCCATCACCCTGGTGGCCGCCTCGGTGGCTGCTTTGAGCTTTGGTGGTTTCGGCGGCATCGTCGAGAACATCTTTGGTACTGTGTGAGGAGGCGGCTGAGATGAACATTGCACTTGCTATTGCCATCGTTACTGTGGCCGGCCTTCTGGGCTCTGTGATCCTGGTGCTGGCCGCCAAGTTCATGGCTGTGGAGGAGGACCCCCGCATCGGCGAAGTGACCTCCTGCCTGCCCGGCGCCAACTGCGGCGCCTGCGGCTACGCCGGTTGCGCCGACTACGCCAAGGCCATTGTGGAAGGCGGCGCGCCTGTGAATAAGTGCGTGCCCGGCGGCGCCAAGGCTGCCGCCGACGTGGCCGCCGTCATGGGCGTGGAGGCCGGCGCCACCGCCGCTGTGCGCGCCACCGTGCGCTGCCAGGGCAAGCCCGGCGTCTGCACCCAGATCTTCGATTACCACGGCGTTTCCAGCTGCGCCGCCGCCGCCGCTCTGTACGGCGGCCCCAAGGCCTGTGCCTACGGGTGCCTTGGCCTGGGCGACTGCGTCAAGGCCTGCAAGTTCGACGCCATCCATGTGGTGGACGGCATCGCCCATGTGGACCCCGAGAAGTGCACCGGCTGCGGCGCCTGCGCCGCCGCCTGCCCCAAGAGCGTCATCGAGATGGCCTCTGACATGGAGGAGAAGCCCCTGGTGCTGTGCCACAACACCGAGAAGGGCCCCGTGGTCATGAAGGAGTGCCAGACCGGCTGCATCGGCTGCATGAAGTGCCAGAAGACCTGCCCCAGCGAGGCCATCAAGGTCACCAACTTCCTGGCCAGCATCGACTACTCCAAGTGCACCGGCTGCGGCCAGTGCGTGGAAGTCTGCCCCAAGCATGTCATCGTGCGCGCCTGAGGCCTGGGCTGAAAGCAGAATAAAAGGACCCGCCCCGGAACTTCCGGGGCGGGTCCTTTTTTGCTTTCATATAAGAACCACAAGCTATGCTTGTGGACGAGAAGAGCACGAGCGTTGA
>ERZ1673695.96-NODE-96-length-154448-cov-30.073514_pt1 | contig 154448 bp, 146 predicted proteins | sample MGYA00580225_ERZ1673695 | MGnify/ENA primary metagenome ERZ1673695 (study PRJEB41218, sample SAMN15661739) | gut metagenome | host: Homo sapiens | place: Canada: London | collected 2015-08-20/2019-03-30 | study: EMG produced TPA metagenomics assembly of... | reverse complement strand
CTTACGCCTTTTTACTTTTACTGATACATTATACATACTGGTTTCATTTTGTTACCTAATATAACAAAATGAAACTGGTTCTGGGTTGTTCATAGGGCGAACTTATAAAATGAATAAGAATGGATTGAGCTTTATACCCCCCAATAAAAATCAACCAAGTAATCCGGATGACCGGATACTTGGCTGATTCCATATAATATAAATATAATTGAATTACAATTCTTCTATCTCTTCCACCGACACCCCTGTACATTGGGCTATCGTTTCGATATTAATTCCCTGCTTTTTTAAATTGGCTGCAATAAGGCGCTGTTCTTCTGCTTTACCTTTAGCCTCACCTATTCTGATTCCTTTTTCCAGTCCTTTCTCTTCCGCATAGTCTATCGTATTCTTATAATCCCGATAGCGTTTCAGGGCTTCATCATACAGGATACGTTCATCCTTGCTCAGATTAGCCACATCCGCCACTTCAAGCAATTTGTCGAAAACGGCTTTGCGTGCCTTAAAAGGCATTCTTTCTAATGTATCCATATGCTTTAATAAATATAACCAACATTCAAAATCTGTTTCACAATCATCCGCTTCTTTCGTAAACCAGGGTAACTCCAGATAGACCTGGCGAATCTTGTCGCTAAACATACGCCCCGTATCACGGTCTGCCAGTATAACATCTGTGCGGAACTTGGAGTTTATCCCTATCTTATAGTTTAACAGAAATATGCCGTATACCGGACATAAACCGAACTTCCAGTCTTTCCCCTTTTCTCCTTGATTACTGATTGCCCGTGACAAGTAATAAATACCACGGTCGTAAAAATAGGGTTGGGCCCCGTTTTGCATCTCGACCACGAACAAGCCTCCTTTGTCATCCCTGCAATGAATGTCGAATATCACTCCCCGGTCCTCTATGGTTTCCGGTTGCAGGATAGGATTCTGAAAAGTGATGTCAATGATATGACGTTCACCTTTCAACAACTCATTCAGAAAATCAATTAATAACTCTTTGTGCACTTCCTGACCGAATATACGGTGAAAACCGAAGTCGGTAAAGGGATTGATAAATTTTCCCATAACTAACAAATTTTGGTTGCCTCCCAAATAGCAAGAGGTACCGCAAATATAGGGATTATTTCAATCGGCAAGCATTCGGATAAGACTTTTTTGGACAATCCGGTGTATTACTTCTAAAGTACGTAAATGGCACGCAAATTAAACAGATCTACACAAATAAGAATTGCTTTCAGAAATATAAATCTGTGTTCATCTGTTTAATCTGTGTCATCTGTGTGCCATAGTGAGACATTAGGGAATACCCGCATCAAAAAATCTATATATACCGTACTTCCATCCCCCGGACTTCGTCGTTTATGACGCCATTGTCATACACCAACTGTCCGTTGACAAAAGTCTGGCTGACACTATGATGAAAGGTAGTCCCTTCAAAAGGTACCCATCCGCATTTATATACTATATTTTCGGGAGCCACCGTCCAGTTCTTCTCCGGATCGACAAGGACTAGGTCGGCATAATAACCCGGACGGATATAACCGCGCCGGTCGATATGGAACAGGTCTGCCGGCATATGCGCCATCTTTTCCACCACTTTTTCATACGTGAAGCAACCCTCTGCCACCATCTCCAGCATGGCAACCAGCGAATGCTGAACTAACGGACCGCCCGAAGCCGCTTTCAAACAACTGCCCTCTTTCTCCGATAACAAATGCGGAGCATGGTCGGTCGCTACGATATCTATCGTATTATCATTAACGGCATTGCGCAAAGCGATACGGTCTTCCAACGTCTTGATAGACGGATTCCATTTGATTCGGTTACCAAACTTAGCATAATCGCCGTCATGGAACCAAAGGTGATGCACACACACCTCGCCGGTGATCTTTTTCTCGCTCAAAGGAATCTCATTACTCAGCAATGTCAGTTCTTTGGCAGTAGACAAATGCAGGATATGCAAACGTGAATTCAGGCGGGTAGCCAGTTCGACAGCTTCGGATGAAGAGGCATAACATGCTTCCTCGCTTCTGATCTTGCTATGGAAAGAGATGTCGAGATCTTCGCCGTACTTGCCTGTATAATAAGCGATATTACGTTTGATCACTTCTTCCTTTTCCGCATGGATGGCGATCAGCATATCCGCTTCACCGAAGATACGTTCCAGGCTCTCCTTCTTATCCACCAGCATGTTGCCTGTGGAAGAACCGAGGAACAGCTTCAACCCCGGCACACGGCTACGGTCCAGCTTACGGATCTCGTCCATATTATCATTCGTTCCGCCGAAGAAGAAAGAGTAGTTGGCGGCAGATGTTTCCGCTCCGCGCTGCAACTTCCATTCCAGATCGGCTATCGTGGTAGTCTGAGGCTTAGTATTCGGCATATCCATAAAAGAGGTGACACCGCCAGCTACGGCCGCACGGCTTTCACTAGCGATGTCTCCTTTATGTGTCAGGCCCGGTTCACGGAAATGTACCTGATCGTCGATTGCTCCCGGTAACAGGAGCTTTCCTTCAGCATCGATAACTTGTACATTGGAGGCCGTTTCGGGAACAACTTCCTCGAACACCTCTGCTATTTTATCTCCATCAATAAGGACCGAGCCTTTAAACATACGGCCTTCATTCACAATGCGAGCGTTTTTTATCAGAATCTTATTCATATACCTTGTATTTTATTTGTTACAAATGTACATGATTCTATTCAAAAACAACGCAGGCAGGAGCGGTTATTCGTAAGAATAGGCCTGTATTTCCACCGGTCCGATCAAACCGGACGATTGTAGAGGCGAATCTGCATTCCAGGGATTCACGTTTGTCCAGGTGCCGCGTTCCTTTTCAGGCAACGAAGCGTCACCGATCAGGCGGTTCCTCCAGTTATTCACGACTTCCACTTCGATCAGGTTCTCCCCTTTACGTAGGAAGTCTCCAACCGGCAGGCGGTAAGGGGTTGTCCATACGCCGCCAACATACTGTCCGTTGATCTTTACTTTCGCCATGACCATCACCTTGCCCAGATCCAGATAAAGCGCCTTCTGAGGCAGTTCATCCAAGGTGATCCGGTTGGTATAGATTGCTTTTCCTGAGAAATAGCGGATGGACGGGTCTGTACTTTCTGTCCAGTCCTGCAATGCCGGGAAGGTTACAGCTTCTTCCGGTCCTCTTTTCCCTTTTTCAAAATCGACCTGCCAGGGAGAGCTAACGGTTGCCAGAACCTCTTTAACCGGATAATTCCGGGCAGTTGTTTTCGCCGGCGTGCCTTTTTTACGGAAGATAATAAAGGAGCTTTCAAAGCCTTCGAGACGAACCGGTACGGTAGTTACTCCGTCGGCACAGGTAAACTCCGGCAAAAGACGTATCTCTGCTGTCAGCGGATTCCACAGTTCCGGTAATTTTCCGGCTACACGGAAGGACGGGTTTATATCAACCGGAGTTTCACTTTGATTCGAGATAAAATAAATATCACCCTCATCCGTAGCACGGTGGATAAACAAAACAGGCGTACCGGAATTAACACGCATATCCGGTTTTACGTTCAAGGCTTCCAATACCGGTTGCAGGGAAGTCGCCGGCATAAACAGACGGCCTTTACCTATTGTCCGTACGGATTCTGTCTGGTCGCCCCAAAGCTCGGAAGCCAGTGCCTGCACTTTCCGGTCGGCAGCCGGATAATCACTCAGGCTCGGAGAATATTTCGGAGCAGGCCCTATCACACAGGCACCAGCCTGTAACAGTTCCTTTATCTTCTGCAAAATTTCCGGACGCATGGTTTCCAGTTGGGGTAATACCAGCAAACGATATTTCATTCCGCTAGGCAAAACAATCCGGCCGTCTTCCACCGATGCCCGCTGCAACAAAACTTCCCCATTAATATAATCGAAGGAATAACCGGCAGGAAGTTCAGGCGTACAGATACCGGTCATCTTCGGAGCATCCTCTCCGATAAAGTAAGCTACATCTGCCACATAATCGCCGCGTTGCAACATGAAGTTACATCTTTTCAGATAGCCGGTAAAGACATCCATCTGGCTGAACCAGGTATTCTTCCGGTTAAATTCATTACCGAACCAAGCATCCAACCCCGGTTCGCGGTCTTCAAACGGCTGGTGGATATATACATGCAGTAAAGAGCTGTTTATCCCTTCCGTAAAGAAACGGTCCCCACGCTGCTTCATCTGATACGGATAGCGGCCGAAAGCAGGTCCCCCGCTTGTAAACGACTCGGCCCAGACGCGTCTCTTGCCATAAATATGCCCGCAGGAAGAAGCCGCCCTGTTCTCGATATCCCCCAGGGAACCTTCGCTCCAGAACTCACCGGCTATCTCGTCGGACTGGCCGCCATATTGCAGGAACTCGCCCGGGAATCCCCAATGACCGTAATTTTCCAGCCAGGTCGTCAATCCGTGCTGATGACAAACATCACGCAAGCCACCTACATAATCGTAAGAAACACGATCGGCTATCAAACGGCGCAAATCCCACAGGAAGCGGTCTGAAATATCAGGATTACCGACCACTGTACCTTCCAGAACCGGAAGATACGGAACGGGGTCATATCCGTAACGTTCCTTAAATACGCTGATCATATCGTCAGTCCAGTTCTGTCCTCCGGTTTCATAGCTATCCTGGACAACTACCTTAAATGTTTTACGGTCAACCTCCGGAATGCGTTTCAGTATATCACCGATAAAGGCATCAAAATGGAAAGCGACATGTTTCTTGCTCATCTTATCGATCTCAGGTCCTGTAGCTTCGGGAGCAGCCGGCGAGTTGGTTACACCTGTCGGCAACATCGCCATCCGGCGGATCACCCACTTACCTTCGGGCACTTCCCAATCCAACACACCGTTCTTTGAAAATTCAGTCACGTTCTTTATCGCATCCGGCGAAACCATCAAAGAGGCATCACTAACGGCAGGCTGTTTTTCCCAGAGATAGTCATCCCACATAGGGAGCGGGGTCTGGAACATCTTAGCCAGCGATTTCTCCGGGTAGCGTTCCATCATGGGAGAAGATGTAAGGGTTACATTTCCGGCAGCCTCTCCTTCTTCAGACATTTCCAGGCGGAACTGTGAAGCGGAAGTCTCCGGAAGGGAAATAACGACCGGCGCATAAGGGACAAAGCCTACATTCAGTGCCGGGTTACTACGGTCGATCACGAATTGTCTCAGCAATTCTTCCTTTCCTCCTTTTTTCACCCACAGCTTGGCGGTCGTTTTAAAAGGTGTATTTACCCGGTAGATCAGTGTGCGGACGGTTGCTTCCTTATCAAAGACCAGAACGGAGGAGGACGATTGCCTTGACTTCTTATTTATCGCCCAGCTTTTTTCCGCCACTGGCTTATCCAATGCCGGATAAGCGATAACGCAGACGTCCTGTTCATCTTTTCCAACGGAAGGTAGCGTCAGTTGCATACGTCCCGGTCCGGCTACAATCGTATCTGAAGAGGCCAGATAACGCATAGCCTGTGAACTTTTTACCCACGGACCACCGGACTGGCTCCATCCCGGACTGTTGAATATTCCGATTTCTATATTCAGTTCCGTGGCTTTCTTCAAAGCGGCATGCAGCACTTCCCACCATTCGGAACTCAGCAGTTTATGATCGCCGTAAGGGATGCCATCGATACCGATATTCCCGATAAACGCACGATTAATACCAGCCACTTTCATGGCTTCCAGGTCACGTTCCACCCCTTCTTTCGATATATTATCAGAAATCCAGTACCAATAAACACCGGTCTGTACACTATCGGGTATTGAACGGAAGCCTTGCTCGATACTGGCAAAGGATGGATGATTTGCAGACGTCTCTGTCTTATTACATGACAAAAGACCTAAACAAACAAGAATACATAAAGAGAATAAGTGTGTTATTTTCGCCATAATACATGAATTAAGCAATTACATTGATCTTATATGCAAGCAAAAATACTGTTTATATTCTCCTCTATTACTTATAATAATGACAATATACTTCTCAATTCTGATAAATTACGAACCACCTCTTACCGCAATTTCAGTACTCCTAAAGAAGACGGTATATGGAAGTCCGGATTGACGGCATCAGGGATGATCCAGGACGACCAGATCACCTGTTCCTCTTGCGACCCGTAATAATCGGCACGGTATACACCGAAACGTATCTCGCCGTCCGGTGAGATCACGCCCATTTCTTCCAGGCTCTTCAAGGGGATGGAGCCTTCCACGATATAAGTGTCTTTGCCGGTATGTGTTCCCAGTTTCAGTCCTTTAAAGTTCCAGTCGAAATCAAACTGGCGGTAGAACTTTGCATGATAGTCCATGACCTTTCCGCGCGGATCGATCTCCGCACAATAATAATCGCCCATAGCCGGGTCTTTGCTGAAGAAAAACTCGATACGGTCACTGCTCCCAACCGAAGCCTCGGTCTTTTCATTATTATATATAATGGTAGTATCGGCTACTTCATACAGGAAATATAAGTTCTTCTTGTCGTGGCAGACAGAGAACCGGGTCCGGTCTTTAGCAGCCCCGTTCCAGGGAGCGGTCAGGCCCGACACGGAAACAGGTATCTGTTGCCAGTCGTCTTTTTTGCCATCTACGAAAATCGACTTTACCAACGGCGCGCTGATAACCGGGGTAACGGAAACAGGCTGGCCGGGAGCCTGGTTGGCAGGAACCATTATCTTCAAATCGTAGTCATTGATCGTTAAAGACAAAGACGATTGTGTATGTGTCGGATCGCTTGCCTCTATACGGAGTCTCCCGTTTTCCGGAGAAAGCATATAGATACCCGGTGTATGTACCACCAGTGTTATATCATCCGACAGGCGGATGGTTCCTTCCTGATATGCGGTGACATAGAAACGGTTGCCGGCTGCTACGGCCTGCATGGCCTCGTCATTGCGAAGCACCCGGATATCATCCGTCCGGAAAGTGGCTGTACGGTCTGCCGAAGAGGCCGGCAGTATCAGGTATTGGTAAGTGGCGGGTAGCTCTTTCGGATGGCGGATATATAAAGAGACCACCTCCCCTTCCACCGTTTGCGGTATATATGAACCCATAAAGTCGGACCAACGGCCGGAACGTTTTTCTGAGATCGCCACACTGTTTTCAGGTTGCATCAGGATATAACCGGTACTGTCATGATAGAAACGCGGAGCCTTCCCGGTGATCGTAACGGTTCCGTCGACAGGATTCCAACGGTTATTTTCCCAATAAGCCAGCTCCCCCTGTTTCAAGCGTTGGTCGATCGATGTCGCCAGGTTCAGCGTACTGTCGGTCTGAATCCCCGCCCCAAGGCATAACACAAAATCGTCCGTGATAACCCACGACTTGCGGGCATGTGCTCCGTCACGGTTCAGGATCATGGCGGTCATGCCTGTACTGCCATCCGTTACACCACCGACAAAAGTCGTTTCATTACGGACATGAGCCCCGTAAGTACGGGGAGAAGGGATAGGCGCATCGCTTTCATACGAAGTAATACCCGGGACCTTACGCCAGTCCCAGAACGGGAACACATTCAGATATTCATCGCCGTTACGGTATATATAAGTAGCGCCGTCACCCATATAAAAGCCTTTCAGGTTATCTTCATTTACTAACTCAGTACCGATCACCCGCTGCGAAGCCATCTTGACAGAGGCCATCCACCCCGGTGCGCGATGGATAGTCTGGTCTGAATCCCAGAAATGTTTCTGTCCGGTAAAGGCTGTCCCCTGCGCAGGTTGGGGAGGGAAATTGTCATTCAGGAAATCATCCATCTTCTGCACATCGCCCGGTGTGCTACCCTTCTTCAGTGAACTGGCGGCATATCCTATCGCCAACGCTTTATGAATAGGGGCATTATGGAACAATTGCCGGTCGAGGGCATTCACATCCATATAGCCGCGCCAGATAATCCAGCGATAGCCTTCCGTTAATAAATTATTCAGGATAGATTGCTGTTCGGCATTCAAAGCAAAGGAAGTCCCGGCAAACAATCCTGAATAGAAACTCATCTCACCGAGATAAGCCAGCCCGTAGTTGCCGAACTGCTGTTGCGGTCCATGCTGGTGGAAGCTCCAGTCGCTTTTAATACCTTCCTCACGTCCGGTGGTTATTTCAGAGATGATTGTATCGCGGGCAGCCTTTACCAAGGCATAATCGTCTGTCAGCAAGCCTTTGACAAGTACGTTTCCTGCCAGCCAGACTTTATTTTGCCCCGTCATACCGAAACGGGCGTTATCCATTACTTTCACTGCTTCTTTGAGTTCGTCGGGTGTCATCTGCATACGGAGCAGCAGGAAAGCCGGCCCGAACGTTTTCGGGATGCCGATCTCGTTATACCACCAGTTCTTGCAAACAGGTTTCATGCGGAACCAATAACCGAGCGCCTGATGAATAACCGTAGAGAAGCGGGGCGACCAGGTGCACGAAGGTCCTTCGGCATGATAGAGTTTTGCCAGTTCCAGTATACGGTCGGCATGCTTCTTGGCATCCCATCCGGAGCGTTTGGTATCTGTATAGTTGATATCCGGCCAGGAACCGTCTTCATTTATACTCTCCATATATCCTTTGATCTTCTCCATATTGAAGGGATACCGCTGATGCAGTTCCACAACGACCTGATCAGACATTTCCGTCTCAGGCGGGATACCGGACAATATGCGGTTGAGTAAATCCGATTCATCATTGGAACTGATCAAGGTCCCGATATAGTTCTGACGGATCTGCTCCAGTTCGTCCTGCTGTGTTTGCGAGAACACACGCACGGGTAAAAACAAGAATGCGGCTAACAAGAATGTGTTTGTAAGAAGCTTCATGATATTGAATTTAGTACTGAAAGCAACAAATTTACCATAATTAATCCTGACAAATATAATAATGGCGAAAAAAATTGTAACGAATCCGTCCTCTATTACCAGCTATCCCCTTTACTTCTTCTGCGGATACTTGCGGAATAAACTCCACCACTTCAGTTTAAGCACGCCAAACAACGCTTCCCCAAATATGGAAGAGTTCATCTTCGATGTTCCCAATACGCGGTTGATAAAGATAATAGGCACTTCCACCAGTTTGAAACCACATTTATACGCCGTAAACTTCATCTCTATCTGGAAAGCATATCCCTTGAAATGAATATGATCGAGATCGATCGCCTCAAGCACCTCGCGACGGTAGCATTTGAAACCGGCAGTCGTATCCTGTACTTTCATCCCGGTAACGAAGCGGACATAGACAGATGCGTAATATGACATCAATACACGTCCCAGCGGCCAGTTCACCACATTCACGCCATTGCTGTAACGCGAACCGATAGCCACATCTCCCCCCTGCTCCGTGCAGGCGGCATATAACTTCTGAAGATCATTCGGATTATGACTGAAATCGGCATCCATTTCGAAGACAAAGTCGTACTTATGTTCGATCGCCCATTTGAAACCGCAAATGTAGGCAGTTCCCAACCCTAACTTGCCTTTCCTTTCTACCATGAAAAGACGTTCAGGAAATTCACTCTGTAATCGCTTTACAATATCCGCTGTTCCATCAGGCGAGCCATCATCTATAATCAAAATATGAAACTCCTTTTCCAACCCAAATACCGCACGGATAATATTCTCAATATTCTCTTTCTCGTTGTAGGTCGGAATAATAACAATACTGTCTGACATATACTTCTTTTATTAATTGACAGTTGACAAGTGACAGTTGACAGATTTACTGCAACTATCCCGCAGAACTGTCGGCAATCGGTTATCAACCCGAATGCGAAGGTACATATTTTAGTTGATTTAAACTTATTACTCTATATTATTTTGAACAAAAAAGCTACCTTTGCCAAACATTTCAGTAACATTTGTTGCTGTCATTTGTTACTTGTCAACAGACAACAATTTTAATGGAGGTACAAGAATTACTTAAAATATTCGCCGCCCACCCACAAGTTTCCGCATTGGATACCCTTTTGAACGGTAATACGTCAAATAACATTTTCCTGAAAGGGTTGAACGGCTCGGGCGCAGCAATGACAATCGCTTCTCTTTTTTTAAAAAGAGGGGGTAACTATGTGTGCATACTCAACGACCAGGAAGAAGCCGGCTACTTCTATCACGACCTGATGCAGCTGACCGGAAGCAATGAGATTTACTTTTTCCCGTCCGCTTACCGCCGGGCCATCAAATACGGACATATCGACCCGGCAAATGAAATACTGCGGACCGAAGTGCTCAGTGTCCTCCAGGCCCCCGAAGCACCCTTCGTGATCGTTTCCTATCCCGATGCACTGGCTGAAAAGGTCATATCGCGCGACGACCTGAAAAAGAACACTCTAAAGATCAGTGTCGGCGAGAAGCTGGATAATATGTTCGTGTCCGACGTGCTCGACGAATATGGATTCGAACAGGTGGACTATGTCTACGAACCGGGGCAATATGCCCTGCGCGGCAGTATCCTGGACGTATTCTCTTTCTCCTACGAATTTCCTTACCGTATCGACTTCTTCGGAAAGGAAGTGGAGACAATCCGTACGTTCGATGTGGAAACCCAGCTTTCCAAAGAGAAACTGGAGAGTATCTATATCGTGCCGGAAATGAATAAAAGCGACCGTACCAACACCCTGCTGCTGGATTCACTGCCTGCACAAACAATCCTGGCAGCCAGAGACCTGGCATGGACGAAGGAACGTATCGGCAGCCTGTGGAACGAAGAGCCGGTTGTCGGTGACGAAGAATCGTTTGCCGACATCAGCCGAATGCGTGCCAGACTGGTGACTGGAGAAGATTTCCTCCGGGCAGCCCTCAACTTCCGCCGGATACATTTCGGTACACGCCCGGCAGGAGTAGCGGATGCCACCCTTACATTCAGTACACAGGCACAGCCTATTTACCATAAGAATTTCGACATGGTGAGCGACTCTTTCCGTAACTATCTGGAGAGCGGCTATACATTATATATATTGAGTGACGTAGAAAAACAGGCAACCCGTATCCGGGCGATCTTCGAGGACCGGGGAGAAAATATCCCTTTCACTTCGGTCAACAAGACCATCCATGAAGGATTTACCGATGACGCGCTGCGTATCTGTCTCTTTACGGATCATCAGCTGTTCGATCGTTTCCACAAGTTCAATCTGAAAAGCGAAAAGGCCCGTAGCGGAAAACTCTCGTTGTCACTGAAAGAACTGAACCAGTTCACGACCGGCGACTATATCGTGCATATCGACCATGGCGTCGGGCAGTTCGGCGGCCTGGTACGCACCGAAGTAAACGGCAAGATACAGGAAGCTATCAAGCTGATTTACCAGAACAACGATATCATCTTCGTCAGCATACATTCCCTGCATAAGCTATCCAAATATAAAGGAAAAGACAGCGGCGAACCGCCCAAGCTGAACAAGCTGGGAACCGGTGCCTGGGAGAAGATGAAGGAAAAGACAAAGAAGAAGGTCAAGGACATTGCCCGCGACCTGATCCTTCTCTACTCCCAACGCAAACAGGAGACAGGTTTCTCCTACTCGCCGGACAGCTTCATGCAGCACGAACTGGAAGCGAGCTTCATTTATGAAGATACGCCCGACCAGATGAAAGCGACAAGCGAAGTGAAAGAAGACATGGAAAGTTTACGTCCGATGGATCGCCTGATCTGTGGTGACGTAGGTTTCGGCAAGACAGAGGTAGCGATCCGTGCTGCCTTCAAGGCCGTTTCCGATAACAAGCAGGTAGCCGTACTGGTTCCTACAACAGTTCTTGCTTTCCAGCATTTCCAGACTTTTTCGGAGCGTCTGAAAGATTTCCCCTGCCGGATCGATTATATCAGCCGGGCAAGGACTACGGCACAGATCAAAAGGACGTTGATGGATGTCGCCGACGGTCAAGTGAACATCCTGATCGGTACGCATCGTATTGTCAGCAAAGATGTCAAGTTCAAAGACCTGGGATTGCTTATCATTGATGAAGAGCAAAAGTTCGGCGTATCCGTTAAGGAAAAACTTCGTCAGATGAAAGTGAATGTGGATACGCTGACAATGACAGCGACACCGATCCCGCGAACTTTGCAATTCTCGTTGATGGGTGCCCGCGACCTGAGCAGCATCACCACTCCCCCGCCCAACCGGTATCCGGTACAGACGGAAGTGGAGCGTTTCAACCCCGATATTATCCGTGAAGCGATCAATTTCGAGATGAGCCGTAACGGACAGGTTTTCTTTATCAATAACCGTATCCAGAATATTTACGAGATAGAGAATCTGGTTCGCCGTGAAGTACCCGATGCCCGCGTAGCAGTCGGTCACGGACAAATGGAACCGGAAAAACTGGAGAAGATCATCCTCGATTTCGTCAATTACGAATACGATGTCTTGATCGCCACCAGCATTGTGGAAAGCGGTATCGACGTACCGAATGCCAACACAATCATCATCAACAACGCACAGCAATTCGGCCTGTCCGACCTGCACCAGTTACGCGGACGTGTAGGACGAAGCAACCGCAAAGCCTTCTGTTACCTGCTCTCCCCGCCTCTTTCTTCATTGACACAGGAGGCACGCCGGCGTTTGCAGGCCATCGAGAACTTCTCTGAGCTGGGTAGCGGTATCCATATCGCCATGCAGGACCTGGATATCCGTGGTGCCGGTAACATGCTGGGAGCCGAGCAAAGTGGTTTCATCGCCGACCTCGGCTATGAAACATACCAGAAGATTCTGGAAGAGGCTGTCGATGAATTGAAAAGCGATGAGTTTGCCGACCTGTATGCCGATTCCGACAACGGCAAACGGGATTCCGGCAGCGAATATATCCGCGAAACTCATATCGAAAGCGACCTCGAACTGATGTTCCCACCCACCTATATCCCCAACGATTCGGAACGTGTCTCTCTCTACCGCGAACTGGATAATATGGAAGAAGAACGGGATATACTGGCCTTCACGGAACGTCTGAAAGACCGCTTCGGCAAAATTCCGAAGGAAGGAAAAGAACTGATCCGTATCGTCCGCCTCCGCCGTATGGCCAAGAAGCTGGGAATGGAAAAAGTAGTATTAAAGAAGGGGCAGATGAACATCATCCTCATATCCAACTCCGAAAGCCCGTACTATCAGAGCGAGGCTTTCGACAAATTGCTGGCCTTTATACAAAAACATCCCCGCGAATGTAATCTCCGGGACCAGAACGGTAAGCGCAGTATCGTAATAAAAAATGTGAGTACAGTAGAGGCTGCCTGCATGCTGCTTGAAGAAATAGAGAAGACAAAGACTTCTCACGAATAAACCATTGTAAGCAACTCGGTTCAAATATATTTCTTTACATTTGCGAGAATTAATATAAGAATATAATATGCCACATTTAAGAATTAAAAATATAGGTCCGATAAGATATGCAGACATTGAACTAAACAAAGTCAATGTAATCATGGGCCCCCAGAGTTCGGGGAAAAGTACTATCAATAAAATTGCATGTTACTGTTCTTGGGTGGAAAAGAAAATATCATTAGATCAATCTTTTGATTACTTCCTCAAAGAAGGTGTATTTATTGAAGAATTAGCTCGTTTCCACAAACTCACCGGCTATTTTAAGGAAACTTCAGAAATAGAATATCATTCAGAAACAATTAATCTGAAATATATATATAAAGATAAAGAACCTGTCATAAATTGGAAGAACCAGTTTGGATATAAAAGGATAAAACTGTCATATATTCCTGCCGAAAGAAATATTGTTTCGATGATTTCCGACTGGAAAGAAGTCAGCCTGCCCAACAACAACATAAGGAATTTTATGGCAGACTGGAACAATGCCCGCAAAATATTCACTCCTGAGAAACATATTCATCTGCCCTTTTTAGAGATAGACTATTACTATGACGAAAAGAGCGATATGGATTATATTCAAAATCAGGACGGTACCGTTATTCAACTAATGGATGCATCCAGTGGTTTACAATCTATGATCCCTTTAGTCGTATTGCGATCTTATTTTGCAGAGTGGATATATACAAATGAAGAACCAAGAAGTATAGCTTCTAAGGAGAGGGATTCCAGATTTCTAAATATTTTGATAAGTACTTTAAGTAAGCAGGATGGCGGCATACAATTTACAGAACTAGAGCCATATATTATTCCATATATCGCAACAGCAGGTACCGGATTCTTTATTGAGGAACCGGAACTTAATCTATTTCCGTCTACCCAACGAGATATACTATACAATCTCATCAGCAGTGTTCAGCAACGTGAAGACGACTCATTAATTCTCACCACCCATAGCCCCTACATCCTTTATGCCCTGAATAACTGCATGTTAGGCTTTCAAGTAAAAGAGACAATGCCGAAAACGGAACAGGAAAGTCTGGCTAGCCGACAATCATGGATAGATCCGTCGCTGGTATCCGCATGGGAAATAAAAGATGGTAAGTTAGTAGATATTAAGAATAGCAGACTGAATACAATCGGAGATCATTATTTCAACACAATAATGAATGAAGTAATGGATGAATATTATGCAATGCTTAAGTATATCAAAAGAACAAAATGAAAACACGGATAAATGATTCTATACAACAACATCAGGTTTATCCATGTTCATATACAAGCATCCATATCGTTGATTGGAAAAAGTTCACGAGCGAAAATCTGAAAGTACATGATCGTGTTCCGGTTAACCCGAATACAGGAAAACTAATCCACTCTGTTTGCTTAAGGAATGATTCGGCCATGTCCATTCTTGTGGATGCATTCGGCGAAAACGCATTACAATACAGCAAAAAGAAAAAGGCCCGTCAATGCGAATGTGTTATTTACCCCGATAATTATAAAGATACAGATTGGGTTCTTTTTGTAGAAATGAAATATGCAGAAAACGAGATCGCTGCTTTCAGGAAAGGAAACGATTATCCGAATAATATGATTGGGCAAATAAAGCAGACCGTTCAATTCTTTAAAGATAAATGCATTTTACCTCAGGAAAAAGAAGTATACGCTATCGTTTCATTTCCCAATTTACTATCTGCATTCAATAGTACGATATTCAGTATCGATGCCATAAACGATTTTTATCTGGACTATGGCATTATTATAAGAGGCACAAACAACGCGGAGATTATCAGTTCCGACAATATAAAGCTAATTGGATAAAATGAAGATGTCATGAAAAGAACATTGGTAGACCTTTTTGAAAACTCGGTGAAACAATATCCCGACAACCCGTTCTTATGGGAAAAGACAACAAACAAATTTGAGCCTACCACCTACACACAGGTAAGGGAACAGGTTTACACGCTGGGCGCCGGACTGGTTGCCCTGGGAGTAATGAAAGGCGACAACATGGCCCTGCTCAGCGAAGGCCGCAACGCCTGGATCATCGGTGAACTGGCGATGTTCTACGCCGGAGCCACCAATGTCCCCCTCTCTATCAAACTGGAAGAGGCAAACGACCTGTTGTTCCGTCTGACACATGCCGATGTAAAATATATTATGGTATCCGGCAACCAGTTGAAGAAAATACGTTCTATCGTCGATAAACTGCCGTTGCTCCGGCAAATCATCATCTTCGACGACCAAAAAGAATATCAGGAAAAAGAAATTCCCCTCTCTAAAGTAATAGAAATGGGGCAAGAATACCTCAGTGCGCATCCGTTGGAAGAGTTTCTGGCAATCGGACAATCGCTTACCAACGATGATTATGCCACAATCACCTACACCTCCGGAACAACTGCCGACCCGAAAGGCGTTATCCTCACTCATCGCAATTACACGGCTAACGTGGAGCAATCACTTACCTGCGTAGATATCGACGATACCTGGCGCACGCTGGTTATCCTTCCGCTCGACCATTGCTTTGCCCATGTGGTAGGCTTCTATATATTTATGTATAAAGGAGCTTCGGTAGCTACCGTACAGGTGGGAAGAACCGGTATGGAGACGTTAAAGAATATCTCTGTAAACATCAAGGAATTTAAGCCGTATTTAATATTGAGTGTCCCGGCCCTTGCCAAGAACTTCAAGAAGAATATCGAACAAGGCATCCGGGCGCAGGGTAACATGGTCAACCGTCTGTTCCACATGGGACTGAACGTGGCATATACCTATAACGGGGATGGCGGCGATGACAAAGGTCGTGGCTGGCGGTTCCTGCTAAAGCCGGTTGTAAGCCTGTTCGATAGTATCATCTTTTCTAAGGTCCGTGAAAACTTTGGCGGCGAACTGAAGTTCTTTATCGGCGGCGGTGCCCTGCTGGATAAGGATTTACAAAAGTTCTATTATGCCATCGGCCTGCCGATGTATCAAGGATACGGGCTTAGCGAAGCAACCCCTGTCATCTCGACCAACGGCCCGCGCCACCACAGGTTTGGAAGCAGCGGCGTACTGGTTCAACCACTTGACCTGAAAATATGCGACCAGGAAGGTAAAGAACTTCCCCTCGGAGAAAAAGGCGAAATTGTTATCCACGGAGAAAATGTCATGGCAGGATACTGGAAAAATCCGGCTTCTACGACCGAAACCATTAAAGACGGTTGGCTTTACACCGGGGATATGGGATATATGGGTAAAGATGGCTTATTATATGTATTAGGCCGTTTCAAAAGCCTGCTGATCGGTAGCGATGGCGAAAAATACAGTCCGGAAGGTATCGAAGAAGCATTGGTTGAACATTCTTCCTGCATCGACCAACTGTTGCTTTACAACAACCAGAATCCTTATACGGTTGCTTTGGTTGTACCGAACAAAGACCATCTGAAAAGACATCTCTCCCACCTGCAACTCGATCTGAATACGGAAAAAGGAAAAGAAGAAGCCATCCGTATCATCCAAAAACAGATCGACCGTTTCCGTAAAGGGGGTGACTTGTCATCTATGTTCCCTGATCGCTGGCTACCCACCACATTTGCCGTCTTGCCCGAACCGTTCACCGAACAAAACGGCATGGTTAACAGTACAATGAAGATTGTCCGTGGAAAAGTAGAAAAAGCATACGCTTCCCGCATCGATCATTTATACACACCGGAAGGCAAGAATCCGGTAAATAGGGAGAATATAAAGTCGTTGTAAACGGCTCCTGCATCCTCCTTGATTAAATATTATTAATAAGGCTGACTCCGCTCCTACGGGGAAAAAGCTTACCTTTGCCAACTGCATTATCCGAGAAGGAATAACGTTAGTTTCATGGTAAAAAGAATTCACTTAATAGTATTATTGGTTCTGTTGCAGGCAGTGACCGGTGTTGCCGTTTTATATGCGCAAAGCATGACCTCTGCATCCGGTATCGTAAAGGATTCAATAACCGGAGAACCTTTGGCTTTTGTTTCCGTCTATTTTGACGGTTCAACCATTGGGGCAATGACCGACGACAACGGGGCTTTCGCCTTACAGAACGATAAAGGTTATAACAAGCTGGCTGTCGCATCATTAGGATACGACACTAAAATACTCGACCTGAAAACCGGACAGAAGAATGACGGGCTTACCATTGACCTTCGTCCTACCGCCTTCGAAATATCCGAAGTTATCGTCAAACCCAAAAGAGAAAAATATTCCCGTAAAGACAATCCGGCCGTCGAACTGATTAAGAAAGTAATCGAACACAAAAACGACAACCGCATCGAAGCCAAGGACGAATATCAAACCGAGGTATACGAAAAACTCTCTCTCTCCCTGGATGACTTCAACCCGGATTTCGAGAAAAACAAGTTCATGAAGAAATTCAAATTCATCAAGAACTACCTGGACAGTTCCGAATTTAACGGTAAACCCATCCTGACCCTTTCCGTTCGTGAAACAATTGCAGATAGATATTACCGGAAACATCCGAAAACAGAAAAAACGATTGTCAAAGGCAAACGTATGCAAGGCGTCGACCAGACTCTGGATGACGGCGGGGGCATCACCTCCAACCTGGAAGAGATATTTCAGGGCATCAACATCTTCGATAATAATATCAATATCCTGTTGAACCGTTTCGTCAGCCCCTTGTCCTCCACCCTGGCTACCAGCTATTATAAATACTATATCATGGATACCCTCGATATAGGAGGCGATAAATGTGTCGACCTGGCTTTCGTTCCGGTCAACAGCCAGAGTTACGGTTTTACCGGAAGGTTATACATCACTCTTGACGGTAATTATGCCTTAAAAAAATTCCTGCTGAACACCCCCGCCAATATCAACCTGAACTGGGTGGACAAACTCCGCATCGAACAGGAATTCGAACGGATGCCGGACAGCACCTGGGTGGTAAAGAACGAAAACACCTATGTCAATTTCTACCTGGTAAAAGGTGCCCAGCAGCTCTATGCGCACCAACTCAGGAATTACGACAAATACAATTTCAACATAGAACAGGCGAAAGCAGACTCCGTTTTCAACCTGCTGGGTTCACTCCATACATTACCTGTGGCAATCGAACAGCCCGATACCTTCTGGATAAACAACCGCCATGTGCCTCTGAAAGAAAAAGAAAACGCCTTGGACGACCTACTGGCCCAACTCCGGAAAGTCCCGGCATTCAATGTAATCATCAAAACAGCAGAAATACTTATATCCGGATATATCCCGACAGCCGGCGATAAAAAATCCACCAAATTCGACTTCGGTCCGATGAACACGACAATCAGCGGTAACAGTCTGGAAGGTGTCCGTTTACGTATCGGCGGTATGACGACAGCCAACCTGAATCCTTACTGGTTCGCCAGCGGATATCTCGCCTACGGAACGAACGACCGTAAACTGAAATACAATGTAAAACTGACACATAGCTTCAACAAAAAACTATACCACGAAGGAGAAAGTCCGGTCAATAATTTATCCTTTATCCAGGAATATGACGTATATACCCCCGGACAGGATTTCCTTTTCACCAGCAAGGATAACATCTTTGTTGCCTGGAAAGTAGGCGAACCTGTAACTAAAATGCAGTATATCCGCAAATCCATGTTCCAGTACGAAAAGGAATGGCTGAACGGCCTTACGTGGAGGTCATGGGTCTATAACCAGAATAACCAGGCTGCCGGAACGCTCAAATATATCGAGAAAGAAGCAGACGGCACATTGATTCAAAAAAAGGATATTACAACCTCTGAAATCGGAACACAACTCCGTTTCGCTCCCGGTGAACGCTCTTACGACGGACGCTCCGGAAAAGAATCGGTCTTCAACCTGTCGAAGGATGCTCCTATCTTCAAACTGTCACATCAGTTGGGTATCAAAGGGGTACTGGGTGGAGAATATAACTACAATCATACGGAAGTCAGTGCGGAAAAACGTATCTGGTTATCCTCGTTCGGGCATATCGATACGCAGTTGAAAGCCGGAAAAGTATGGAACAAAGTACCTTTCCCGCTGCTGATCCTGCCGAATACCAACCAGTCAATTACTATCCAGCCGGAAGCATTCCACATGATGAATGCCCTGGAGTTTGTGACAGACCAATATGTTTCATTCAATGCAACTTATTATTTAAAAGGTTGGATATTAAACCGTATCCCGGGTATCAAATGGCTAAGGTTACGCGAAGTAATCTCTTTCAATGGTATCTACGGAGGACTGACGGATAAAAACAATCCGGCCTTGACACCGAATCTGTTCCTCCTGCCCGACGGCACACGTCCTTTGGGCAAAACACCCTATATGGAAGCAAGCGTCGGCCTGGAAAACATCTTCAAGATTCTTCGTATAGATTATTACCGACGGCTTACCTATCTGGATGAACCGAATATAAAGAAAGGAGGGGTGCGTATTGCGTTGCGATTCTCCTTCTAACTCTCCTTTAAATCATGCGCCTAATGCCTGGGCACTCATACCTTTACTGGTATTCCTGCTCACCTATCTGGTCGTATCGATATTGGCAGGCGATTTTTATAAGATGCCTATCACCGTAGCTTTTGTCATATCATCTGTCGTTGCTATCGCCATATCCAAGGGAGGAAAACTGTCCAACCGTATCGAACAATTTTGCCGCGGAGCTGCCAACAGCAATATCATGCTGATGGTACTGATCTTTATTCTCGCCGGGGCGTTTGCCCAGACAGCCAAAGCGATGGGGGCTGTAGATGCAACCGTCAATCTGGCGATGTCGATCCTGCCCGGAAACCTGTTGGCTGCCGGTATATTCCTGGCTGCCTGCTTTATATCTATTTCAGTCGGGACCTCCGTAGGTACAATTGTTGCCCTTGCCCCAGTGGCAGTAGGTATTGCCGATAAGACGGGAATGCCCGATGCCCTGATGCTCGGAGTGGTTGTAAGCGGAGCCATGTTCGGCGACAATCTGTCTTTCATATCCGACACTACGATCGTTGCCACCCGAACACAGGGATGTAACATGAATGATAAGTTTAAAGTGAACATCCGTATCGCTCTCCCCATCGCTATTATTACAGGTATTATATATGTATTGGTTGGAAGCGGTATCGACAGCAATTACACAGCCGGAGCGATCGAATGGACAAAGGTGGTTCCTTACCTGGTAGTCCTTGTCGCCGCCATTTGCGGAGTCAATGTAATGCTGGTCTTATTTATCGGTATCCTGCTCTCCGGCATTGTCGGATTGTTGACGGGAGGTTTCGACATATGGGGCTGGACAGCTTCGATGGGACTCGGTATAACCAATATGGGTGAACTGATTATCGTCACTTTACTGGCAGGAGGCATGTTGGAAATGATTCGTTACAATGGAGGTATCGACTGGATCATCCTCAAACTGACTTCCCGCATCCATTCCTCCAAAGGAGCGGAAATGAGTATCGCCGCATTGGTCAGCTTTGCCAATCTCTGTACGGCAAACAATACGATTGCCCTGATCATGGCGGGACCGATCGCAAAAGATATTGCAGACCGTTTTAAAGTCGACCCACGCCGCAGCGCAAGTATTCTGGATATTTTCTCTTGTTTCATTCAGGGAATCATCCCCTACGGGGCACAGTTGCTAATGGCTTCAGGATTAGGTCAGGTCTCCCCTCTCGAGATTATGCAGTACCTATACTATCCTTATTTATTGGGATTCGGCGCTTTACTGGCAATCCTCTCAGGATACCCGAAAAAATACAGTAACATGGTTTCTACGAAATAGCAAATCCAGACACATATAAACAAAAAAAGGCTATCCATCACGGACAGCCAATCTTCATTGTTAACCTTAAATCTAATACCATGAAAAACACAGTGCAAATATAGGAGTTTTATGTTATTCAGCATAATATTTGCAAGAAAAATGCCTTGCATTAACATTATTTAGCCAAAACATGCTCTAAAACATATAAAATGAAGTATCCTTTACAGGAAACTTTATTACCCACCCCACTTAAAAATAAAGGGGACACCCTAAACCGGATATCCCCTCCCATCAACAAACCTCTTATATTTGTTATTTACCGAAACGTTCTTTCAGTTTTGCGATCATGTCTTTAGTCATTGTATCCAGATCGTAAGTCGGCTTCCAATCCCATTCTTCACGGGCACAAGTATCATCCAATGAATTGGGCCATGAATCAGCGATCGCCTGACGCAACGGATCAACCTTGTATTCCATCTGGAAGTCAGGAATATATTTACGGATATTGTTTGCTATAATTTCCGGATCGAAACTCATAGAAGCAATATTGAATGAGTTGCGGTGTTGCAGACGTGTAGGATCGGCCTCCATAATCTGGATAGCAGCATGTAATGCATCCGGCATATACATCATATCCATAAATGTACCGGCAGCGATCGGACATTCAAATTTCTCACCCTTTACGGCTGAATAATAAATATCCACTGCATAGTCAGTTGTACCACCACCCGGAGGAGTTACGTAAGAAATCAATCCCGGGAAGCGAACCGAACGTGTATCCACACCGAAACGGATGTTATAATAGTCGCTCAACAACTCGCCGGAAACTTTAGTCACACCATACATCGTACGCGGGTTACGGATCGTATCCTGCGGAGTCTTGTCTTTCGGAGTGTTGTTACCGAATACACCGATAGAACTCGGAGTAAATACGGCACATTTCATTTCACGTGCTACTTCCAATACGTTGAATAATCCACCCATACCGATCTTCCAGGCTAACTGAGGCTTTGCTTCAGCAACGGCAGACAACAATGCAGCCAGATTATAGATTGTGTCAATCTTATATTTAGACACTGTCTCGGCGATCTGCTGTTCATTTGTTATGTCAACAAGTGCAGAAGGTCCTGATTCCAATAGTTCACCTTTGGGTTCTGCTCCGGATATATAACCTGCTACGATGTCGCCATCATAACGTTTTCTCAACTCCATGGTTAACTCTGAGCCGATCTGACCGGTAGAACCGATAATTAATACATTCTTCATTGCGTTTTTATTGTTCTTTTAAGTTTTTTCTGCGGCAAAGGTATAGAGAATAAAATTGTTCCCGCACGATTTTCTTGTGTTTTTTCATGCTAATATTCAAAAAAAAATATGACCTTTGCTTCACCAGTTGAGAGTTGACTATTAACTGTTGACAGTCCTTTGTAACAAAAACGAACTAACTGTTACTTTTCAACTATCAATTGTTAACTAAATAGTCTACTTGATTCAAAAATACTAACAAAAAACAAAGTTATGTACGGTAAACTGAAAGATTTCCTTACACAGGAACTGGCTAACATTAAAGCAGCCGGATTGTACAAAAACGAGCGTATTATCACTACGCCACAAAGAGCCGACATTAAAGTAAATGCCGGAAGTAATGTTTTAAACTTCTGTGCCAACAATTACCTTGGTCTGTCAGACAACCAGCGTCTGATTAAAGCAGCTAAAGATGCCATGGATTCTCACGGATACGGTATGTCATCCGTTCGTTTCATCTGCGGAACACAGGATTTGCACAAAGAATTGGAAGCCGCTATTTCCGATTATTTCAAAACAGAAGATACGATTCTGTATGCCGCCTGTTTCGATGCAAACGGTGGTTTGTTCGAGCCGTTGTTCGGCGAAGAAGATGCCATCATCTCCGATGCGTTGAACCACGCCTCCATCATTGACGGTGTACGTTTGTGTAAAGCAAAACGTTATCGCTACGCCAACGCCGATATGGCTGACCTGGAACGTTGCTTGCAGGAAGCTCAGGCACAGCGTCATCGCATCATCGCCACAGACGGTGTCTTCTCTATGGACGGTAACGTTGCTCCGATGGACAAGATCTGCGAACTGGCAGAAAAATACGATGCCCTGGTCATGGTCGACGAATCTCACTCAGCCGGTGTAGCCGGTCCGACAGGTCGCGGTGTGGCAGAACAATATAATGTATATGGAAAAATAGATATTTTCACAGGTACATTAGGTAAAGCATTCGGTGGCGCTATGGGTGGTTTTACTACAGGTAAAAAAGAAATTATCGACATGCTCCGCCAGCGTTCACGTCCTTATCTGTTCTCGAACTCAGTAGCACCGGCTATCGTTGGAGCCAGTCTGGAAATGTTCAAGATTCTGAAAGAAAGCGACGCACTGCATACTAAGCTGATGAACAACGTTTCTTACTTCCGCGATAAGATGCTGGCTGCCGGTTTCGATATCAAACCGACACAGTCTGCTATCTGCGCCGTAATGTTGTATGATGCCAAATTGTCTCAGGACTTTGCTGCAAAAATGCAGGAAGAAGGCATTTATGTAACAGGATTCTACTATCCGGTAGTTCCGAAAGACCAGGCCCGTATCCGCGTTCAGTTGTCTGCCGGCCACGAAAAAGAACATCTGGATAAAGCCATTGCAGCATTTATCAAAGTTGGTAAAGAGCTGAATGTCATCAAATAAAAGATTGAAAAAAAGAAGCGGCAACATGGGGATGTTCCGCTTCTTTTCTTCCTAAAACAATCTATTAACCTATAAATATACCTATCAGTAATTATTATCTTCCTCGCTATCGACAAGGTTGTTCAACTCAAACTCCAGACTGACTATATCTTTCCTCCACGAATCTAAAATATGGGAAGGAATATCTTTCGGAGCATTATCTATCTTCGACTGGATATTCGAAACCTCCAGTTCCAATCTTTCTCGTCTGTTCATATCTCTTATAAATTATCACCTGTTTAACAATCTCTCAACTATTAAACAACAGTCCCGGTCAATATGTTCAGAAAGATTTTCTATCTTTGTATTCCTAAAACAATCGACAATAGAATATTTATGCAACTTAGTAATTATCACAGTCATTGTACATTCTGTGATGGGCGCAGTACGCCTGAAGACTTTGTAAAGTTCGCTATATCCCATGGCTTCCGGGCGTATGGATTTTCATCACACTCCCCCCTGCCCTTCGAGACCTTCTGGAACATGTCGAAAAACGACATGCCCGAATACCTGGCTGAAATAGACCGGCTGAAAAAGAAATACAGCGACCGGTTAGAAATATATACAGCCCTGGAAATTGATTATCTGGATGAAACCTACAACCCATCCGTCCCTTATTTCCAGGAACTTCCGTTGGACTACCGCATCGGCTCCATCCATTTCCTTCCTATCTCGGAACATCTGAGTGAAGAGAATATGGTCTGTATCGACGGTTCCTTCGCTGATTATAAAGCATCGGTAGAACGTTATTTTGAAGGAGATATCCGCAAGTTGGTAACCCGTTATTATGATTCGACACTAAAAATGATAGAAGCCGGCGGTATCGATATTGTCGGCCATATGGATAAAATATATATGAACGGGCACAAATGCGAAGGTTTCTCTTTTGACGCAGCCTGGTATCAGGAACCGTTCAGAGCAACCCTCGACCTGATAGTCGAAAAAGGATTGATGGTTGAAATAAACACCAAAAATCTGGAAAAGAAGCAACAGCTATTTCCCCGGAAAGAGTACCTCGGATTACTGAAAGAGATGAACATCCCCGTGATGGTTAATTCCGACTGCCATTATCCTGACCTGGTAAACGACGGACGGGAAAAGGCATTCAAATTGCTGAAAGAGATCGGGTTTAAATCTACCCGTGAATTGGTGAAAGGGGAATGGCAGGATGTCGCCATTGACTAATAGGAAAGTATTATTGGAAATTTACCTCAAACTCCAGGGGAAAGAAATCTTATCCAGCAGACTCCTACGATCAGAGGAGAGTTCGCCTTTTTTCAAGGCTCTGCGCTGTACGAAACACCAACTGCCCAGCTTGTTCTCACGGGCGGTTGGCCAGCGGTTGTTTTCAGAGAAGAATTGCTGTAGTTTTTCATAGTTTTCCATCCAGACATCATCGATAGTCCAGATAAAACCTTCGGCATCCATCCGGGCGATGCGTTCAGCCGAAAGTAAACCTTGTTTCCGGTTCTTGCGCTGGGTGTTACACCAGCTGCCGGCTTTACCTTCATTGCTTTTGGGCCAGCGTTTATGTTTCTTGTAATAAATAAGTACCTGCTGCCAGTTCTCCGCCCAGAGCGAATCCAGATCCTGTTCCCACCAGAAGCCGATCGAATCGAGCAACCGGATTCTTTCATTGGAAAGGAGACCTTTCTTTCGTGCCTGCCGTTGGGTGTTGCACCAGATATTCAGTTTGTTTTCGCCGCGTTTGGGACAACGGTGTTCTACAGCCATAAAAACCTTTAACTCTTCATAATACTGCATCCAACGACTGTCCTGTACTTCCCATTCGAAACCGATCCGGTCCAGCTGCAAGATATAATCTTCCGACAACGTCCCTTTCTTCCGGGCAATCCGTTGGGTGTTACACCAGTTTCCCAACTTCCCTTCGGCTGCCTGCGGCCAGCGTTCTTCACGCTCCTTATATTCGATCAGACGTTCATACATTACCGGCCACGCATCCAACTCCGCCAGCATATCATCCACACGGGCACGGATATCAGACAAAAATCCAGTTACCTCAAACTCCATAAAGCCTTTAAAGCTCTTCGGAGCACGGATTGCCGGATGATAAACCAATTCCCTCGACATAGCCTCATAAACAGAACGCCCCGAAAGGTTATTGACGAAGTCAAGCACTACCGGATGACGGTCCGAACCGGCTTTCAGGCAGCGGCCCAACTGTTGCAAGGCTACCACATACGACTCCGTCCGACGCAGGAACATGGCGGCATCTACTCCTTCCACATGCAATCCTTCAATCAGCATGTTTATGGAGAAAAGGACATGCAGTTTTCCTGTTTCCCTACGGAAACGACGCAATGTCTTTTCATTCTCCCGGTTACTCAGCCCGTTATGGATCTCAAATGTTTCCGTTTCAAAGCCTGCCTGTCCGAGCCAGTTCGAGACTTCGGGAATCATATGCTGAAGGTCCTCCTTGTCTTTACAGAAAACAAGCATTTTCTTTACTTCTTTCGGCAAATAACGCCGGATCAGTTCCGATGCACTCAACGAACCGCGAAAGTCGAGACGGGCAAAGTCTATCTTGTCCTGAATACGCTTGCGCCTTTCAGATGTACAGTCGCTCCTGTTCAACATACGCTGTACCTTATCCAGTTGGTTATTCAGATCGAATACGCTCTGCACCAGGACAGGGACAGGCAGTATCTTATAATACCAGGCCATAGACAAAGACAGTTCATGGAACAGGTTTCCCTTGAAATAGACCTCTACCGTATCGAGCATCTCTTCGGGACGTATCGGAGTGGCCGACATTCCCAGTACACGGGCCTCCGGATTGTTATCTATTACTTCCTGTACAGCCTGTCCCCATACCTCCGCTCCGAAATGATGGAACTCATCAATAATGATATGATCCGCTTTGAGTTCACCGACTGTACCGCGATTCAGGACTAATGCCTGGAAAGTCCGGTAGGCAACATGTGGCATTGTCCTGCCGATTGCTTTTTTGATCTCGGCAATGATCGTAACGTTGGGAGCAATAACTACTATATCGTCTTCCGAATGATTGACAATATAGCGGGCAATCAGATAGGATTTCCCAGTTCCAGTCGCCTGTACAACGGCTCCGATCCTGTTTGTTTTGAATCCTTCCTCGATGGCCCGGTAAGCCGCTTCATTATGTGAAAACAGTTCAATATGCTTTCCCGTTTCCAAGCTTTTCAGATAGCTATCATCCGAAACAGTCAGTCCATGCAGTTCAAAGGAAAGTGCCTCCGGCAGATAACCGCCATGAGCCAGGACACGGAACTGGCTACAGCCGCACATTTCCCCGATACGCTGCATTTCAGTATACAGCCCATCCACTTCCGGCAAGCCGACAGGTTCCTTATTCCATACCTCTTTTACAATGAAAGTAACGGAATCCTCCCTGAAGCCTACCAGCAGACAGCCGGATTCTTCAGTGACAAAATAATGATAAGAATGATAAAGATCGCAGAGTGACATTCAGAAAATATGTCAATACTAGGAATAATTGAGCTATCCCGTTCCCGTGCTTGACACGGGATCGCAAAGGCACAGACCGTATCCTATATGTATCTTTTGATACTGCTGGTTCTTCTGCGGCCCCGTGTCAAGCACGGGGACAAGATAGTTCATATCTGATAAAAACTGAACTCTATACAAATACCCCAACTAATTATTCAATATCTAAAACCTCAGTTTCCTCTTTGGGGTTGAAAAGGTCTTTGATAAACAGATAACCGATTCCACCGAATATGGCAAGGAATACAAATCCGATCAGGATCAGCGGTTTCTTGGGAGAGGATGCTTTTAAAGGGACAGTGGCAGGTTGTATTATTGTATACACCGGTGTCTGTTCCTGTACACGGAGTTTATCCTGTTCCAACTTCTGGGCCAGCGTATTGTAAACATTGAAGGTTAATGTCATTTCATTTTTCAAACGCTCCTGTTCCGTACGATAGCTGGCTGAAATGATATTCTTGTTGGCATCTTCAAAGGCCGCATAGGCACGTTGTGCCTTATAGTAGGACTCACGGGCTTCGCGGAATACTTTCTCTGTGAATTCAAGGTCTTGCTTTACCTTCTGGGTACGGTAATTTGTGATGTATCCCTGAAGTTTTTCCAATACAATTTGAGTGATATTCGCCGAGATCAACGGGTCCTGTATCTGAACAGAGACAGTGATCACCAATGTCTTTTTATCTACAGAGGCAGAAATGCGCTCCTGCAAATCCTCTATCACATCAGACTGCTCTTTTGTTAGATGAAAAGAGGATAACTCCATACTGTTCTTTTCCTCTTCCTTTGAGAATAAATCTTTCACAACACCCAACAGTTTGAATGGAGCCTGTACTACATAACTCCACCACGCTCTTTTCTGATCCTCATTCATATATTCGTACAATGTCGATGAGTAATCTCCTTTTTCACTCTCAACCTGTACCGGAAACAACTCCAACAAAAAAGGAATACTCTGCACCACATCCGGATACAAATCTGGAGAAATAGCATCCGCTCCCGAAGTACTGTTCAGATTAATCCCTGCCATGGCTGCCAATCCACCCAGGTTCCCCATCTTTTTGGATGGATCAGACGTTTCGGGTGCCAGCTTTACCGTTGTACTATATTCTTTTGGGATGCTGAAGGCGACCACCAATCCTACAACTATCGCGATTCCGCAGCATTTGAACAGGAACTTACGTTCTCCCCATAGCCGTTTAGCCAACTCTACCAGGTCTATCTCCTGCACATTGTCTGTCTCAGGGGTATTCATTTGATTCATATCCACTTTGTTAATTGAAAATAAAAGATTGAAAATTATTTCAGCGTGTTGATGATAGAGGTGACCATCGCTGCCATTGAAGTGGTTGAACTGGCTATGCTCAGTACCTCTGCCAGGCTGGTCTTACGATCACGTTGTGTCTTGGTCGGAACCACGATTTCGCATCCGGGTTCTACCTTCGGATAACGTTTGAAGAAGATAAAGCATTTCTTCGTTGTTGCAACTTTTCCGTTCATATAGATTACGATCGGATATTTGCGGGCAATATCGTTATAGCCGCCGGCTTGCGACAGGCAATCTCCCACGGACATCCCTTTCGTATAGGTCACGCTGTTTGGATAAGTTACGGCGCCGTTTATCTTTACCGTACTTTGTAATTGTGGGATATAAAGCGCATCCCCGTCACGCAATACCACATCATGGGCACTTCCCGGATTAGCCAGAGCCTTTTCCAAATCGATACCCACCGAGTAGTCTTTGATGTTTTCCAGTGACAGGGCAACCGAATCGCGGCTTTGTTTATTGGAACTCAATTGCAGCAGAGTTTCCAGGCGGCGCATTTCATCTTCTGTCAACTGGCGTTTCAGGCTTGCTCCTTTTACATAGGCATCAGGAGTTATTCCTCCGGCTTTGGCTATGATATCACTCAAACGGGAATTCTTTTCTGCCAGAACATAATCGCCGGAGAAAGTGATTTCACCATTTACCTTTACCACCTGTTGTTCCTGATAACCCGGTGAGAAACGCACATACACTTCATCAAACGGTTCCAATGTAAAGACCGTATCGCTTTTCTTTCCATCCGTAGAGATCAAACCTAAATTATCGTTCAATGCAAAATTGAATACTTCTGCTGTACGGTTGGTGTTCTCGTAAGTCTTTGTATCCTTAATCCTTCGGGCTACTTCCACATTGACTGTTGCTGCCGATTCCTTTAATCCGCCGGCCATCATAATGGCATCTTCAACGGTTAAGTTATTCCGGTAAGGAAGGACAGTGTCTATATAATTCACCGCTCCGCTTACTTTGATCGTATAAGGTTCGCGAAGATCAAACAGGGATGGAATATTCAATTGGTCTTCCGGCTTTAGTTCTATATCCGGAGATGTGCCACTGAGGATTCCGCGGATATCAATGGCAACAACTGTCGTTGTAAAATCCGGATTCAAACGGGTGATCTGGGCACGACCGGTAAACTCATCTCCTTTCAAACCGGCTGCCTGATCAACCAGTTGACGGACCGTATGAACAGTACCGTTCAACTCATATTCTCCCGGACGCCAGACTGCCCCTGTCACTATTAGACGGTTTTCGTAGAAAGGAATCACAGAATCCACCAACAAAGAATCGCCATCCATCATCGCAAAAGTCGGATATTTATCTTCTGTAACAGTAGCTATCTGATAACGGCTATCGGCTTTTCGTTTGATACGGACATCTTTCTTGTACGCATCCCCGGTAAAACCTCCGGCCATATTTAAAAGTTGTTTCAGCGTTTCCCCCTTTTTCAACTCAAAAATACGGTTACGTTTTACTTTCCCACGAACCACAGCCAGTTGGTCGTAAGGGGAAACGATCACCATATCATTTTCTTCCAGACGGATATTCGTATTGTATTTGCCATTCAGGAGATAATCATATACATCCAGTTTAGCGACTTCCTTACTGTTACGATAGACTTTTATTCCACGAAGCGAACCGATCTCATTCACTCCGCCTGCCGCATACAATGCATTAAACAAGGAGGCAAACGAAGGAAGCGTATATGTTCCCGGAGCAACGACTTCACCTACAATATTGACTTTGATGCTGCGTATCTGGCTCAGACTAACGGATACGAACGTATTAGCCCCGTCCGTACTTCCAGACTCTGTATTTCCGGACAAAGTAGACATGATCCGCCCCAGTTCCTGACGGATACGATTTTCAGCTGTTTCAATAGTCAGTCCGCTCACAGATACCGGACCCAGGTTAGGGATAAGAATCGTTCCTTCAGGAGAAACTTTCAGTTTCAGGTTCAATTCCGAATCTCCCCAGACATTGATCAGCAATTCGTCTCCGGCGGATAAAACATATCCTTTGGGAGTCGGTACATTCAGATCCGGTTCAAAGGACAGGTTCTTGTTCGAGAATATTTCGCGGCCGAACACGGTTCCGCTTAAATCTCCTGCCGGACGATTGGCTTCCCGCTGAACATCCAAAGGAGGTATCCCCTTTCCATCCGGAACCATGACTGTACGGTCTGTTACCACAGCATCCGATGCCGTACGTACGGTCTGTTCCGCTCCGGACTGTCCCATTCGTTTATTCATCTCCTGACGGATCTGTTCATCCGTCATACCCGCGGCTTTCGCCTTGTCGATCAAATCCTGGGGCACCTGCGCCGACAATGGAACCGACAGACACAGTAATCCTCCCAATAATACATTTCTGATTACGTTATTCATATTGTTATTTGTTTTGTTGTTATTTCGATTTTAGAAAGATGAACTATCGGTTTAGTTACAACCGGTCGATAATTAGATAGCTCATATCTGATAAATTATGAATCAAAACTTCCTGAACTCCAATCGGGCATAATCCGATTGTAATACCAGATGCTTTGATGTTAATTCTTTGACGCCGAAACGTTGCTCCGTTCCGTTCATCCCGAATGGCAATAAATCTTCAACTTTGCTGATTGGCATGACTACAAACAATGAATCTCCGGTATATTCCATATTGCCGGTCTGACTGGTTACATCAACCTTCATCAAGTTGATCGTATGCAAAACAACACTGTAATAAGCACGTTCCGGAGCCTCTTCCTCTCCCGACGCATATGCTATTTTCATGATCTGCCAGCGACCATCCAGATCTCCGTTGATCGGCATTTTTCCGCAGGAACTGACTATCAAAACCAGCAACACCACTATTATGTATCTTTTCATTGTATTCATTGAACTCATCGTATCCATCCTGTTTTTCTGATTGTTAACATGCCACCGGCACTTTTACCCAACATCCCGCCTCTGTCAACACCTAGCGATCCTGTAAAATCCCAGCCTTTTAACTGATGGGGCGTATAAGTTAATTCTACCAACGCATTTCCATTCTTTTTGATCTCATAAAAAGGTAAGCTATAAGTTCCCCAGTTACGGGTAAACGATAAAAGGATTCGGTATTGCAGGTCGGTACAAGGAGTCCCCATGATCCCGAAATGATGTCCCTGCAAGCGATTACTTTTAAAGACTATTTCTCCATCATCATTATAAATTGGAGACATGACTAGCGGATTCCCGATTCCCATTCCCCAATGCTGCCAACCGGTATAAATGCCATGATTATAATAATTATCTGTACCACTCACTTGTTCAGGTATCTCCGATGTATGATCCCAATAAACAGGACCGGACTGGTCTTTTGTTGAGATATATTCGTAAACGAAACTGCTAACGACAGGATTTTTGGGAAACGTTATTTCCACTCCTGCCAGACAGTCTTTCCAGCCATATTCTCCGAACATCTGCGAATGATCTTCAAAATAATGTTCGTAATAAGGACGAATTGTCCAATCTTTAGGAGCATACCAGGTCAAAGAAAAATTCCAACTTCCTAAATGGTTTCCATAAATATTCGTCTGTTCCCCTAGCGGAGTGTCACTACTCCCTCCACTTGGAATAAACACTTTAAAGAAATCCTTTATTCTATTTGGCATATCGGTCTTTTCATTGCCGACAAGAGCATTTCCCCCGAATTGAGCAGCCATCTCAAGACCTCCTTCAAAGATCAAAGGAAACTTCTCCCGGTTACCGACCTTCACATACAAATCTTTGGAATGATAAAGCACATGCTCCGTATGCTTTCCTCCCGGAGCCACAAAGTTTTTTTGCCAGCCGTCATCCGTAAACATACCATAAGCGATATGTCCTTTGAAAGCCAACCAACCTTTTGTCCCCGGAACAAGCGTATATTCAGGAATACCGATACGAACCTGCGGAACCGGACGCGCATTTCCCGAAAATGTCAAGCCGCCACTACTAAGGAACGGATTATTGAACTCACCATAGCGTTCCTTACTTCCGATGCTCAACCCCAGGCAACGGTATTTCAAATCCACATACAATTGCTGCACCACAAAAGTCGAAGTAAAATTATAAGCCACAGCCAGATCCGCCCCGAAAGCATACGAGAAAGGCGTATCGTTTTCCAACTCCCGAAAAACACCGGCACGCAGATAACCGTTATTCTTTTCGATAGAGGACAGTCCCTGTTTATTTGCTATCAACCAGAAAGGAGTATGTTCCCCTCCGCTGAAGCTGACACCGGTTTCTGCCTGATAACTCAGTCCTTTGGTAAACTGAGCATAAGAGTTTAGGGGAAGCACTAAAATACCTCCCCAAAGAAGTAAGTTTGATATTAATTTCATTTGTTCCGATTTTAGAAAAGAATGAGCCAATGTGGCAATATGCCAATTTAGGAATAATTGAGCTATCAGTTTATAGTGATGGGAGTAACCAATTCCCCTCTTGAGAGGGGAGACAGGTACAACCGGTCAATAATCGGATAGTTCAAATCTGATAAATATTGAATCAGTCCCCCTCATCACGTTATCGATATTAAGGTCTTCCCAATATTTCTACTATACATTCCACCTGTTTCGGTGTCATGACACGTTGCTTGCGATTCCAACCGGCGGCTTTCAGAAGAGTGACCAGAATTTTGTTTGCCAATACCCAGGCTTTCAAACGGCGGGAAGCTGCCGCCGGTGTTATCATCGGACTGTACAGGATACCCAGTTCAAGCCAACCGAAACTACGGTTCTTCCACTTCTCTTCCTCTTCGTCCCTATCCGGCTTCTTATTTTTCTGATCCTCTTTCATAGCCACCTCCAATCTAATGTAGCCGGATGGCCGTCACGAAGCGACAAACCTGTCCGATAAGCAAACATCTTCGTCAAATCACTGAGCAAAACTTTTCGTTCCCCGGCATTATGCTTTTGCAGCAGTAGTTGCACCTGTCTGCTTATCCGGTTGAATAAGGCGACCTCTTCCGATGACAGCAATTGTTTCCGTAACCCGCGGATAAAAGAGACAAAAGCCTCCTTTCCCCAAAGGCGAAAGAGCGAATCCGGATCTTCACCCGCAGGCAATTGTCCCTTGACAGCCCAGAGACCTTCCCGGCAAAGAATCGCTACAACTTCAGTCGAACCCTTCTCACCCGCCCGATCCCCGTCCAGCAAGAGAGTCACCTGCGAAGTATATTTTTTCAGCAACGCGACATGTCCGTCACACATAGCCGTCCCACACAAAGCTACTGTATTCCTGAAACCCGCCGCATGCATGGCTATGGCATCCTTATACCCCTCCACCACAAATGCAAAACCATCCTGCCGGATCGCCTCTTTCGCCAGATTCAAGGCATACAGGTTCTCACTTTTCCGATACCCCTCTTCCACCGACGTGTTTCTATATTTCGGTTCATCCGGATCCCCGTCCGGTTGTTTCCGCGCGGCAAAACCTATCAACCCTCCCATCTCATCACGGAGCGGGAAAATGACACGGTTCCGCATCTTATACCATTCTTTCGGCGCCATACCCGGCGAAACACCCACCTCAAAATCCAGATAAGCAGGCGTCAAGTCCGAATCACCGCAAGCATAAGGCAAGAGGGCCTGGAGAAATTGATTGTTCTTTTGGACGGTAAGATAACACACACCCTGCCCCCTCTCAAGAGGGGAAGGAGATACCATCGGACATTCCGTTTTTTCGTTTATAGCGCCGGGAGTAACTTTTCCCCTCTCGAGAGGGGGCAGGGAATGTGTCATTGGCAACGATGTCACCGGCGACAACTTCTCCACCGCTTCCGCAAAACTACATTTCTCCGCTTTCTGTACAAAAGCAATCAAATCCCCATGTTCGCCACAGGCATAACAGGTGAAAGTCTGCTTTTGCGGATCGACGGTCAACGACGGATGATGGTCAGCATGGAACGGACAAAGTCCGATAAACAACTTCCCCCGACGTGACAGTTTGACGTAATGTCCGGCCACCTCTTCCAGGCGGACCGACCGTTTTATCTGATCGATATTATATTGTGCCATTTCGTTCCGGGTATTAATAATCCGTTATTTTAGTGTACGAAGCATTATAACGAAAACGGGCAATGCCGGTCGCGCCGTTCCTGTTTTTAACGATATAGAGTTTGCCTACTCCCTCAAGACTTTCGCCGGTACGCTCGTCCTTAACGATCCCGTAACGCTCCGGGCGATAGACAAAAAATACACAATCAGCTACCTGTTCGATGGTTCCCGAATCACGCAGGTCGCTCATCACCGGGATATGCGCCTTGTCGACACGCTGGTCGCTGGCACGGTTCACCTGCGAAACGACAAGCACCGGGCAGTCGGTATCCAAAGCCAACTGCTTTAGGGCCGTTATGTTACGCCCCACTACCTGTTCCTGCGTTTCATTTTTCTGACGGATACTACTCAGCAGATGCAGGTAGTCGAGGATCACGAAATCACACTCACCCTTCTTGCTTTTCAGCATGACCTTCGAACGGATATCCGACAGGGTGTTGCACGCCTTGTAATCAATATACAACGGCAGATGCTCCAACAACTTTCCGGCCTTTTCGAGCACCTCCAGTTCGCGGACCGTCAATCCCGAGATACGCAGATGGTCCGGATCGACATCCGTCACACCCGCCAGGATGCGGTTCAGCATTTGCAGGTTCGACATCTCCAGACTGAAAAGGCAGACATGTTTTCCGGCACGGGCCGCCTGGACAGCGATATGTAGGGCGACAGCAGTCTTGCCATCGCTCGAATGACCCGCCAAGACAGAAAGTTCCCCTTTATGAAAACCACCGGTGACATAATCGAACTCAGCCAACCCGCTCCGTATGCGATTCCGGTCGTACGAACCATCCAAACGCTCCCGGTGCCAGGCAACCGCTTCGGCAGCCAGGACACCCACCGGACGTATCGGTTCACTACCGGCCACTTCCCCCCGCAGTTTCAGCAGCGAATCTTCCGCTTCCGAAATAACGGCCTCCGGATCAGCATCAAAACAACTGCTCTTAATATTCAGCAGGACAAACAACTGTGCCAGGCAACGTAACATATACTGGCGCTTTATCTCCTGAGCATAATGCTGCACATTTCCGCCATGGCGCACATTCAGCATCGCCGTCAGCAGGAACGACAATCCGTTCAGCTCCTTCCAGCGAGCTTCATCCATCCGCCGCATCTCCGTTTCGACCGACACCATATCCGGTTGCACACCCTGTTCATACAAATTCATTACCGCCTGGAAAACAAAACCCAGCGCTGCATCCGAAAACATTTCCTTATGCAGCAATGTCGACACCAGGCCCGGAGCATCCACACTGGTCAGCAGGCAGCACACCAACGTATTCTCCACCTCCGACAATGTCAGATCTTTCTGTTCGTCAACACCTTCTTTCATGCTTCGCCTCCCTTTCCTTTTGGCTGAAATTGTTTGCTACGACCTCCCATCGCCTGTTCGGCAGCAGCCATTGCCTGAGCGGCAGAAATATCGTTCCCGTTGTTATCCGTATTCTCCGTTATCTGTCCCGAAAAATAATTATAATTACAAATCTTGATTTTTGTGCCTCCCGCCACAGGACCATATTCGATCAATCGTTCACGAGCCAACTTTCTCAGATAATACCCCACCGAACCGACACTGATATCAGTACGATCAGCCAGGAACTGATAAGTACAAAAATACTCCCCTACATGGCAAACGTACTGGATACGTCCCAGTTTCATAAATCCGGGTTTGAAATAACTCATCGTTGCCAATGCCATGTAGATACGGGCAAGGTGACGTTCTTTTTTACTGGCACTGACCGACAGCGCCAACACTTTTCGAGGCATCTTCATAAAAGACTTTCCCATCCACAATACCTCCGGGTTTTCTTTCGTTTGTTTTACGCTCATAATAATCACATTTAAAGAAAATTAATATTTGCCCCGTTATGAGATTACTATTTGCGCTAAAACTTGATAGTCATTATCCCGAAGCACTACCGTATGTAGACTCTATACGTATCCGGATGCCTCTCTTTTAATATAGTTAGAACTATCTTTCTTATCTAGAATTTATAAATCGTAATTTCCATCATTTTTTTCGCAAATGAAATAATACCCTAACGTTCTGATGCAAAGTAAACCATTCTTTTCCGACTTTTGAGAACTGTTTTGATGCCAGTTTCACAACTTAAATAACACGATTACAGTGAGTTATAAATTCTATTTACTACGTTGTTGTTTTCTCTCCTTCTTTTTACTCCTTTCGACTGCCTGGTCGATCTCCCAAAAGGTATTCTGAGCCGCCTTTAAATGATTGTAAATCGTAACGACTTCGTATCCCGTATCAAAAATCAAATCGATGTAATCGGCCAGTTCTTCCAACGAACAATCCAACATTCCACAACGGGCCATGGCCGCGATGTAAGCGAGGAATAAATCCGGAGATTTCACCCGAATGCGTTCCATCGGCAAACGTCCCGTATCGAAGCCGCAATCATGCAGGATCCCGATCCGGTTCTCTTTCAGGAAACGCTCTCCCAAAGTATTCCATGTTTTCAGCGCCTTTATGACCGGTTCTCCTAAGAACCAGGTGAACAACATCACGTACCGGTTTTTATCCGGTTGTTTATCCAGCCATTCCGTCAAAGGATCGAGCGACAGGTGTTCACCGGTTATTGCCCGAATGTTTTTTTAAAACTTCCATCAATTTTGTTTTTATCTGATTTATTTTCAACTTATTTACTTGCTGTCCCATTTGTTTATAAATTTAAGTTGTAATCAGGGTTATTAAGTTGTGAAATTGTCTTTTTATCCTGTATTCAAAACATATATGTTTCGATCGCAAATCATATATGTTTTGCCGTTAAAACACCTATCTTTTAATAGTAATTATCAGCTTCTTTGATGATAAATAATAACCATCTTTATTCGTTCCCAACTACTGCTATCTGCTTCTATCCGGCAGGTACTTTTCCGCAGCAATTACCTTTGTAATGTTATCGATAACCAACAATTTTCAATTATCAATTTTTAATTACCAGATTATGCCATTAAAATTCAGACTTGTCAAAAGAAGAGACATGAGTAAGGATGCGGCCGAAGGTGCCGAACTTTACTATGCACAGACCAGCATCACCAAAAAGGTCGACCTGAACCGTATTTGCAGCCGTATCAGCAAATACAGCACTGCCAGCCGCGGTGATATCCTGCTGGTACTCGACGGACTCTTATCCGTCATGAATGAATCGCTGGGCGACGGAGAATCGATCCATCTGGGCGATTTCGGCAGCTTCCGGATGGTTGCCGGCAGCAAAGGATCTTCTACGGAAAAGGATTTCAATACCTCTCTGTTCCACCGGGCACATATAGTTTTCTATCCGGGTACAATGCTGACGGACACGATCCGTAATGCCAGTTTCGAAAAATACAATATCCCCGGCGCGGAAAGCAAGCCGGAAGAAGGCGGCGGTGGCAGTGACCGTCCGGAAATCGAGTAAAATAATTATTCTTTATTATGGTAAAACAGGAATACATCAAACAGTATCTTTTCCCCGCTCAAAAGGCGGGGGAATGTTTCGGAATCAATCCGATCGTCATCCTTGCCCAATCGGCCATCGAAACCGGCTGGGGAGAAAGTACGCTGGCTAAGGAGCATCATAACTTCTTCGGCATCACCGCCTACGGACGTCCAAACGCTTTCTGGAAAGGCACAAAGACCGATCTTTCTGAAAACAGCGGCCATACCTCCTTATGGTTCCGCACCTACGAATCAGCGGAAGACAGTTTTATGGACTTCGCCCGTCTGATCCACACCGCTTATCCGGTAGCTGCCTCACTCAGTCCCCATCCTTCGGCTTATGCCAAAGAGATTGCTTACAGCAAATACATCAGTGAAGTGAACGGTGACAACCGCGCGGCTTACCAAAGGATGCTGGTGTCGATCTGCCGGACTATCGAAAGGATGATAGTCAATTAATTATTCTTTATACAAATAGCTATGACAAGCATCATGGACATAAACATAAGGCTCCCCAGTTTCTCCATTTTTATAAATTTGAAATGCAAAATGAATGTCTTCGATTACGCATTCCCGATAGCCATTTTGTATCCATGAAGAACGGAGACGAGCCTTATTATAGATTGTTGCATAATGCCCCAATCTATCCAATTCGGAAAAAATCCGGTTCATTTTCTTTGCTATCGTTTTCCCATCCAATGTAGGATGTAGTTGCAAGGCTATTTCATAGAATTCATTCATCTTTATATGAACGGTTTGGTCAACAACGACTTTCATGACAGATGACAATTATCTATGAAAGTCTTTATGAATTCGTTCAAGGATTAATCGTCTGGATTCTTCCAAGCACATTCCAGTCTTTAACGCTTCTTCCAAAGGCATAACAGGATATGTTTCTGAAGAATCGCTTCGTTGATATGTTATCTCCAGTTCCTTAACCGAAGGTACTTCATTCTTAATTGAGTATTCTTTCAATTTTTTCATAAGACAATACTTTTTATTTGGTTATTTGACAAAGGTACGATAATTCCATTAATCTGTGATCATTAATTTTCAATTTATAATTTTCAATTAACATGAAAACTCTTGAAACCATTTTCAACTTCCTCACCAGCCTTGCCCGGATCATCTTTCCCCGCAGGCAAAAGTCGGCAGCCGGTGACTGCCCTTGTCCCCATCCCTACCCTCGTCCTCTTTCTGATGGCGATCACCCTACTGTCTCTGCTGATGGAGCAGACAGAAGTGACGCTGACAACTATCGGAGCGATACTCTCGCTCTCCACCAGGGCGACTGGGGAACCAAACAACGTGTCGAACCCATAGACATTGCCGGTTACAGCCTGATGGCTGCGGGACTGATCGGCGGTCTGTACAAATTATTCACGGCATGAGTTACAAAGAAAATTACCAACGTATGATCCGCCGCAACAAAGCGACCGGATATGCCATCTATGACTGTCTGTTGAAGGCTTACCGAAAACATGCCGAAAGCATGGATGTCTCCGGGATTACCGACCGGGACATCTCCCGGATCAGTGAGATGCTATTAGTGAGCGAACGCTGGATACGTCATATCTTATGTAAATATCATCTGTTTTTCGTTATCATCGACCAGTATTATCCGGAAGAGGAATGGAAAGATGAAGAGACGGAAGTTTGATCGTTTAAAGTCTGTTATCTTCTCTGATATGGAGGGGTAACAGACTTTTTGTGTATTAGTTAATCTGAAGCAAAACGTTTTTATTTTGAATTTTTTTTCTGAAAATCGATAAATGTTTCTTGCATGATTTTTAACGAAGGATGATCTTTCCTACAAATAAATGATGCATAATAGGAACAAGTTCCACCTACATTTATTACTAAATCTTCTTTATGATATGCTTTACTCCCATATATATGATACCATTTAGAAAACAACAGATTCCTTCCACACTGCCGGTCATCTTGTGCATCACAAATAAAAAGCAACACATTATTCTTATCTGTAAAAAAAGATCTTAGAATAGATAATATCGTTAAACTGATTTTTTCATCATATGAGGATTTTCTTTTATCATCTTCATATAAGAAAAACTGATATGCACCAGGAAAATTGTAATCTTCAATAAACGATACAGTATAATGCAACGTATTATCCGTTGTGAATTTTATACTTTTATTATCAGATGAAGCATATACAAAATAAGGTGCGGACAAATTAATGTCATCAAGATTAATTATAGGATACATTACAATTAAGGTTTATGGTTTGATTTTTAACGGCTTATTTAACTTTCATCAATTTCATACCTCTATTCTCCAGAGTTGAAAAAGATTCTTTCTTTTGGACGCATTCTTTCCATGCTTCCTTATCCTCCAACATCTTTTTTGTTGCACTCAGCAGTTCCTCTGGAGACATCTTAATTAATTTTTCGAATGGATTATTCATATTCTTATTTGTTTTGATTACTGCAAAGGAACAAAGAAATAATTGAATATCAAAAAAGAAAGAGAAGAAAAAAATCAAGATATCATAAATCCTCTACCGACTCTACCGACCGTATCATCTGATCTAATAATACATCAGGATGAAAATGCTGTTCGGCAAAAGTTTTATTACACAATCCTATTGCATTCTTTTGACTTTCTGAAAGTCCCGCAAAAGCTAAAAGTCTTTCCGCCAACAGTTCCGATTCTCCATGACAGACAGCAATGTTTCCTTTACAGACATTCAGGATATCACTGATATGCGACTTCTCCGGACCGATATAGAGAATCGGTTTGCCGATAAACATAGCCCCATAGACCTTATTCGGATGCGTATATCCGACACATCCCTCTCCCAACGAAACAACCTGGATATCGGCCGAACCCAACGACAAATGAATCCGTTCACGCGGCTGGTAAGGAAGGATCATGACATTATCCAATCCATACTCTTCCTTATATTCGCGGACTTCCTGCAAACGTACTCCGCCACCGATATGAACAAACAGGAAACGCTTGTCATCACTCAGCCGGACAGCAGTCTCCAACAGCGTCGTCAACGGATGCATCACCGAATGATTACCGGAATACATGATCACGATACGGTCACCGAAACCATTCTCCTGACGGAACGGGTTATCCTCCCGCTTCCCTTCATACACCGACTCCATCACCGGCCAGACCGGAATCACATCGATCCCTTTCCTGTCCGAATGAAGATGGCGGCAAATATGTTGTTTCATATAACTATCCAGCACAATAATCCTGTCCGAATGGCGAAAGATATAATCTCCCCGCTTCTGAATCGTCTGTGCCATCGAAGAACCCTCTTTCATATATCCGGCCACTACAGAGAGTTCCGGTTGCAGATCCATTGTCCAATAGACAAAACGTATCTTTTTCATCCGCGCAATCTTTATTCCGATATACGAAAGCAAAGGCGGACTGGTCAGACCAATCATCACATCGCACGATTTACGGCTGATGAAAAGTAATTTCCAAGCAATCAGAAAATTGAAACTAAGAAAATCAACCAGCCGCCCAAGTTTCGTTTGCTTGCCGAATCCCGTGTTCGGCAGACGGTGAATATGAACCCGCTCACAGCACTCACGAGACGGATAAATAATCTCCGGATGTTCGTAATTGTGACGGCTGGTGATGATGGTTACTTCATGCCCCTGACCGGACAAGGTCTGCAACAGATCAACCAGATGTTGTGCCACAGATGCCGTGTCCGGCCAATAGACCTGAGAGATACAAATTATCTTCATTTACTACGTTTCTGCACCTGTTCGTTAATCCACTGATAGGTCAAAGCCATGCCTTTAGACAGAGGCCAGCTCGGTGCCCATCCCAGTTTTTCTTTGATCAGGCGGTTATCCGAATTACGTCCCATTACACCCAGCGGACCGGGGATATGGACAATATTCAGTTTCTTTCCGGCAATGCCCATTACCATTTCAGCCAGCCCATTGATACTGATCATCTCGTCCGAACCGATATTCACCGGCCCCATGAACTCATCCTGGCTCATCAGGCGACGCACGCCTTCCAGGCATTCATCGATATAAAGGAATGAACGGGTCTGATTACCGTCTCCCCACATCTCGATCGTTCCGCCAGCCGGTGTTTCAGCCACTTTACGACAGAAGGCAGCCGGAGACTTCTCACGTCCGCCTTCCCAGGTTCCTTCCGGACCGAAGATGTTATGGAAACGGGCAATACGTACATCCAAGCCTTTATTACGATGGTAAGCCTGGTACATACGTTCGCTGAACAGTTTCTCCCAACCATAGTCACTATCCGGTCCTGCAGGATAAGCGGAATCTTCAGAAGTGGTAGGATGCAAAGCGTCCATCTGGTTACGTTCCGGATAGATACAAGCAGAAGAAGAGTAAAAGATCCGTCCTGCATTCCGTTTATAAGCCACATCCATCATATTGATGTTACACATCACAGAGTTATGCATAATATCGGCATCATTCTCACCGGTAAAAACAAAACCTGCTCCGCCCATATCAGCGGCAAACTGATAGATCTCGTCAAACTTGCGATCCACCGCACGATAGCATACATCGATATCGCGCAGATCGCCAATCATAAAGTCATCGGCTTCTGTCTCTCCGAATTCCGGATATTTCAAGTCGACACCTTTCACCCAATAGCCCTCTTTTCTGAGGCGCTTCACCATGTGGCTACCGATAAATCCACCGGCACCACAGACTAATGCTGTTTTCATTTTAAATTAGAATTAAAAATATTGATTATAATTTCAGATTTTCATTCACCTACTAACAAAGAAAGAATCTTACCATATTTACAATTGGCCTTAGCGTACAGTATAAACTTATATATGCAATATGGAACATAAATACCTGATAATGCAGCTAACAAGAAAATGACAAACCAATGTATTTCTATAAACTTAGTCAATACATATATCAAAAATACCTGTGGAAACCAAGAAAAGAGATAAATAGCATAAGTGCTACCATTCAAATGATCAAAGAACTTTAAATTATATTTCAAGTATACATATCCTAATGATATACTTGCCAATATACCGACTATTGCTTTTATCATATCGCTTACTTCTATTTTTACTAGAAAGAATGTAAATCCAATAAGAATAATAGCACAAAGTGATGAATTCAATTTCATTTTTGTATCTAATACCTTTTGATATTGATAATATAACATACCAAAAACAAAATAAAACAGATAATGTAGAACTCCATAAATATTAAAGACAGAATCCTTGGAAGATGGAACATAATAGATTATTATTGTACTAAAAACAGACAATAAAAGTAAGGTATGTTTCAATTTACATTTACTAGAAATTGTAAAGACAGATATTACAATACTATTAATAAGAAATATAGTTGGAAGAAACCAAAAAAATATAATAACATTATCCCATGGATAAACCAACTGGTTTATCCATGCTCCCCAAGTCAACTGGGGAGCCCTGATTGCAAAAGATCCCAAATACACTTTAGGAAAAAAAGCAATAGAACTAATTAAAACATAAGGGAGCAACAATCTTTTTATTCTTTTTCTCCAAAAAGCAATCACATACTTACAAGATATCCCACTATTCAATATGTCAATTTGAGTATATAAAAACAAATAGCCAGAAATAAAAACAAACAATGGCATATGAAAATTATATATCCATGTCATAAGATACGACAAATTATCATTTTTCGATGAATGTCCAATAACAACCAACAGAATACCATATACCTGTAAAAAAGAAATGATTTTACTCTTTTTCATAATTTGTAAAATTCCCTAAACCATCTTACCGTTTCTGTCACTCCTTGTTCCAAGGTTTTATTTGGCTTAAAAGAGAAATCATTCTGCAATTTACACGTATCAGAATTAGTCTGATAGACATCCCCTGGTTGCACTGGTAAAAAAACCTTACTAGCCTCTTTTCCTATCGTTTTTTCAATTGTATATATAAAATCCATTAATTTAACAGGTTTAGAATTCCCTACATTATATATTTTGTAAGGAGCAGAGGAAGAACCAGGATCAGGTGATTCAGAGTTCCAATTAAGATTACAAGAAGGAACATGATCTATAGCCCTTGTTATAGCTTCAACAATATCGTCAATATAAGTAAAGTCACGTATCATATCACCATTATTATATATATTAATAGTATGTCCTCTTAGAATAGCATCCATAAATATAAATGGTGACATATCAGGTCTACCCCATGGACCATATACTGTAAAAAAACGTAATCCGGTAGTTGGCAATCCATATAAATAGCTATACACATGTGCCATTAATTCATTTGATTTTTTTGATGCAGCATAAAGGCTCACAGGGTGTACAGCAGAGTCTTTTTCAGAAAAAGGAACTTTGCTATTTAATCCATATACACTACTAGAACTTGCATAAACTAAATGTTTTACCTTTACTTGTCTACAAGCTTCCAATATATTTATAAAACCAGATATATTACTATCAATATAAGTATATGGATTAATAATAGAATAACGAACTCCTGCTTGAGCAGCTAAATGACAGACAAAATCAAATTTTTCACGTTTAAAAAAATCCAATATAGATAATCTATCTTCAATATTCATCTGCACAAAATGAATATTATTATATTTAAAACTATCTACAGAGTTGTTAATGCAAACATCACATCTATTAAATCCCAAATTAAATAAACGAGCATATTTCAATTCTACATCATAATAATCAGAGATATTATCTAAAGCAAAAATTTCATTTCCACTTTGGAGTAATTTTGAACTAAGATGAAATCCAATAAATCCTGACGCTCCAGTTACTAATATTTTCATAACTCATCAATTAATATAGTTAACAATATTTCTCTAATGCTTCTTTATATAAATCCAATATTTCATAATACATTTTTTCCCAAGAAAAACGCTTTGCATTCAATATACCATTTTCAATAATATGATCTCTCACAGTAAAATCATCTATAAGCAAAAATGCGTTTTGTACAGCTTCTTCAGATAAAACATCTAATAATAAAGGTGTATCACCTATTATTTCCGGAATAGAAGATGAATTATATGCAATAACTGGACAGCCTGCTTTTTGGGCTTCTATTACAGGTATCCCAAATCCTTCATAAGATGAAGGATAGAGTAAACAATATGCTCTATTATAAAAGATATTCAATTTCGACGAGAGTACTTTTTCAAATGATTTATATCTTCCTAATCCAAGTTCAGAATTCAAATATCTAATTTCTTCATCTGTTATTTTCGGCCCAACAATAATCATTTTTTTATTTGTATTTTTAATAGCCTCTACAGCAAATTCAAAATTCTTATATCCAACGCGTGTTCCAACAAACAAAACATAAGAAAATGGAGGAAATGGCAATTCATTATCATCAACATAAGTCATTGGATAATATTCATCTGACACTCCATTATATATCACTCTTATTTTATTCGAATCTACAAAAGGAAAGATTTCTAATAAATCTTTTTTGGTATTTTCAGATATACAAATAATATAATTAGATTTCATTATTGCATAATATTTTTGCCGTATTCTTAAATATTTTTTTATATTAAAGTGTGATTTTTCATCTATAAAATCATGTACAGTAGTTATATTTATTGCATTATTTGATTTAGAAACTCGATAATAAGAAGAATGAAATATAAACTTGTGACCAAATTGTTTATAAGAATTAAATAGACTAATAAGTTTAGGATTAAAAGATGAATTAAAAAAAAATATTATCCCTAGATATATACAAATTATTTCTAAAAATATTATCTAAACATTTGTTATATTCTAAGAAAAATAAATCATCAATATTGGAATCAATCATTCGCTTTATAAATTCAAACCATACCAAAGATACACCTCCAGCTTTTTGAAGAGAAAAAATAATATTATCAAAGATTATCATAAGTAATACTATTAATTTAATTATTGATTAAAAAAGAAATTATATGGATAGACACCTGCCCAACCTGGTCTAAAATAAGATATAACAAAATATTTAACAGAAAAAAACATCACAGTCATTATTACAATTAAAACTTTTGATTTTGAAGATTTAATAGAATAAATAGCATTAGGTATGAAAACAATTGAAAACACATCAAAATACATAGCAACACGACCTATTGTAGAAAAATTGACAGACAATGCCCAAAATATAGAACCAATCATAATTAGTTTCATCATAAAATTATTATCAAGAGATCTTGATAATTCAGTTTTGGCATAACATTTTGAAATATATCCCAATAAAAGAATTGACAAATCTATCAACAAGTGTAATATGCAAGCCAATTTAGGTTCATCTACAATATTATAATAATCACTTTCTAGATATTGATCATAAATATTCATTTGCGACATCACATAATTTAATATAGTCCCTGAAAACATAAAAGAAACAACTAATATCATAAAATATATCAAAACATTCTTCTTCGATATAGTTATTCTATGTAATAATACAGTTACCACAAACACGAAAGAAGTATAATGAAACTGAGATGCAATAAGTATATAAATAAAAAATACAATATATTTCTTATTTATCAAATATTTATATGAACTTAAAACCAGTATCAATGCAAGTATTTGCCTTAATAAATTCATACTTTGATCATAATATTCCATTCCTATAACCAAGAATACACTCAACCAAATCGAGGATGAATATTTAATAATAAAATCAAATACAACATAAAATATTATCAAATTAACTATCAATAAATAGATTTGAAAATTCAAAGTAAATAGAGATATAAATTTAGTAAACAATAAAAATCCAGGTTCATATAAAACAAGATCAGTATAATTATATCCAGATGATAATTTTTGCAAGATATCAAGATATGATAACGTATCAGTACCATACTTTGGGTACCTAAGGGTACTAAAGAATATCATAAAACCAGCCATGAGAAATATATATATATTCTTCATAACCGATTTATATTTTGTTTTGAAAGCAAATAAAAAAGACAATAAAATTGTATAGTAAATCAAAAGATGTGCAAACCACATTATATTCAATTATAAACAAAATAAATTTGCATAAAGATACTTCAGTTTATCAATCATAGAAAATCTAAAAAAATCCCTTGTAATAAAAGAATAAATAAACAAAGTATATTTTTTATCACAAGGATTAAAATATATAGATTTCATAAATACATTAAATCTAATAACATCTTCATATGTGCATATTTTATTATACAAACAATTTCTTATATGGAGAAAATTATCACATGATATAAAATCAGAGTAACAAAATTCAACTCCTACATTTTTAAGCCATTTATCTTTTAATCTTAAGGATATATCATCCCTGTATTTTGCTTGTTCTTTTGAACTTATTGTTGTTATTTGTATATCTGATAACCTATATTTAAGAAGTTTTTGTCTAAGATTAGCAAATTCACCATAATTTGAAAGAATTTCCCACATTCTATAATCCTGAGATTGTTTATACGAAGGATCATAAAATATTTGATATGTATCAAGAATTGATTTCCTAATAAAAACAGTTGGATGTAAAAAGCAGGAATTAAATAATAACTGAGCTTTAATATTCATATCATCATACTTAAGCCAATTAGGAATTGTCAAAAGATTATTTTTACCTATACACTTAAAATTTGTCCCACAAACAACAACACTCAAATGCTCCTCCATGTATTGATATTGCAGCATTAATCTATTAGGCAATGAAATATCATCAGCATCCATTCTTGCTATATACTTTCCTTTTGCTAACAATAAAGCCTTATTCAATGATTCTGTTAATCCTATATTAGATTCATTCTCTACTACTACAATTCGTTTATCAATTTGCTGATATTTATTTAACAGAATATAATTATCATTTCGTAAAGGGTTATCATTTACAATTATAAATTCAAAATCAACAAAAGTTTGATTCAATATCGAATCAATAGATTGTTTAATCCATTCCAAGGGTTCATTATAAATCCCCATAATTACAGAGACTGGTATTCCAAAGGGTACTCTCATTAGTTTATTCATTTTAACAGTAAAATTTTCCTAAAAATAAAAACACAAAACAGCATATATAATAAATTAGCTACTAAATAAGATTTCACAACACACAATTCATTATTATATACAGATACAAAAATCAAACTTAAAGAAAGATATAATATCGGGAATAAAATTTCACAAAAAACAAATTCTTTCAGCATAGACTTAGAAAGCATTAGATAGAACATAGGCCATATCATTATCTTGACAAAGTCTCCTAATAATTGCCATAAAAACAAATTTTCCATTTGATAAAAATCTTCTGTAAATAAAACTCTTATTACTACAGATCTCAACAAATAAATTAAAACAAAGAAAAAAGCAACAACAGGAATAATTACTTTATACAAATTAAAGATTTCAGTTTTTATCATTATTTCATTATTTATTCTAGAAATATTTGGCAAATAGTATGTAGAAAAAAAAGCAACTATAATAGAAAGATAAGCTCCTGATATACGATTAATTCCTTCCCAATACCCAGCTTTTACTATAGATATATTAGAAATAATACTCCATCTTATAATCATCAAAATAGGCGAATTAAACACAGTAGATATCAATATCATAAGTGAATACTTCATATATTTTAATCCAATTTTTTTATTAAACTTTCCACTAAAATATGACCATGACATCCATGGATAATTACGTATCATCCAGCAAGACACAAAAAATGTTATACTCTGAGTAGTAACTATACTGATCATAGCACCAATCAATCCAAAAGGGAAAATTAGTAATAAAGTCAGAAATAATCCAATAGAACTTCCCGATAAATTAACTATTACATATTTACGCAATTCTTGATAACCATTAAGCAGACACAATATCATTGTATTTAAAGCATACAAAAACAAAGTACTCCCAAAAAGTATAAATACAGGACCATAATCTGGGGATAGAAGAACCTTTCTACTAATAAAATCGTGCAACAAAACGAGTAATAGACCAATGGTTAATGAAAAATATATTGTTATCCTAAAAGCTGTTGATATATAATCTTTACTTCTTTCTTCTGAATCTCTATTTTCTGCTACATACTTAGTTATACCAGTCATAATCCCTCCCCCAGAAAAAGACATAATCATTGCTACAAAATTATTCAGTTGTCCAATAAGTGCAACACCAGAGGGTCCTAACATAATAGCTATCAATTTTATACAAACAAAACTAATTACCAGCTTGATTATATTTGCAAAACTTACCAATGAAAACGATTTCAGTATTGCCGTGATATTCAATTTATCTAGCATACTGATGAAGTTCTGGTTTATTCTCATATTCTTCACTTACATTCACTCTCAAAAACAAACATAAACTAGTACACTCATATTAACGATTTTGCAGCGTCTATATATGTTTTTATTTTCAAATAATGTAAAATAGCCTCTTTCCGTGTTCTTGAAGGCATATTAAACCAATCTACAGTAGTTGTTCCACGTTTCTCCGTATCTATTTTTATCCCTACTTTTTTTTCTATCCTTTCCACATCTGGCAGATAATACTTTCCCCGTACTACCAAACGTCCCCCACAATAATCAAAAGGTTCACTCTGTGAAGTATTGGAACGATAAAAAAGCCATTTAAATCGCCTACTTCTTATTGTTCCCAAATATTCAAATAACCAAATACTTTCATGGGAACGTAAACATTTCATTAACATTTCTCTTCTCCAAATACCCGCCTGAGCACTAAGCCTATAAGGAGTTTTCTTTTTTTTCTGAGAAAAACCTTCAAAACGATTATCTTCGATTTCCCAATTTCTTAAAGTAGGTTCATTTCTTAATTCAAAAGCTGCAATCTCCGGATTTTCGTCCAAATATTTAATATATGTATCTAATAAATTAGATTTCACTGGACTTTCTATCAGAAAATCATCAAGCAAAAGAATTACATATTCTGATTTTATATTCTCCAATGTGCTCATCAATCTTTTCGACCAAGAAACAATTTCACCCTCTCTAAACATGGAATATGTAATAATATTTAATCCCTCCATCTTAAATAGTGAACTTTCAGTACTTAAAATTAAAGGATATCGCAAATCTGTCCAGTTCTTTTTCAAACAATAAAAAAATGGATACCACAAATCTTTATAGCCTTCACAAGAACAAACAACAACAGAACATTTTTCAATTTGATCCATATCTCTATTGATACTTAATTAATATTTCAAATACTTATCGTTGTTAACTCCCGGAATCTTTACCACCACATTCTGTGTTCCATCTTCAAGACATTCAAAGTCTGTAGACTCTCCCGGTTCCATCACAATAATATCCCCCTTTATATACTCTACACCATTCATCTTTACCCGTCCCTGAGTTATAACAGTGATTTCAGTTGCTATTTTGTGATAATGTAATTCTTCGTAATCGCCTTTTTTATATTCCTTCACAGCGACTTCCACACCATTGGTCCGAAGAAGTGTCGGTTCAAAGTTTCCTATAAACCAACCCTTAAGCATATTTTCCAATTTGGCCGTTTTCATCTTATTTCTTTGTTTTAAATTCTATATACTTATTCAAATCATCGGGTGTACCGGTTCCATGCATTTCGTTTTTATTTATATTGTAAATACCGTATTTCCTTCCTGCATGTATAGAATAGTTGTAGACAGGAGCCACATAAAACTCATTGTTTACCCGATCATTCCGGACAATCATATCAAGAGCATTCTCTACAAACATCCTTCCCTTTGCAAAATAGTATATACCTACTGTTGCATACGGAGAAATAACCTCTTTTTCCCTGATCTCTTCGATTATTCCATACTGATCTATTTTTGCATACGACCATTTCGTGTCATTATCCTGAAAACAGAGTACAGAACCATCCAATTTACGACTCCCACTATCATTTATAAAATCCGAAATATTCATGTCAACAATCTGATCCGAATTTGCGATCAATAATGGAGAATCATTATTGATCAACCGGTGAGCATGCATCACAGTACAGGCTGCTCCCTCCGTCAACCGATCTATCATAACAAATTCAACCCGATAGTGATCGTTTATCCAACAAATAGTTTCAGGTTCGCATTCATAATGTTCTTTTCTAACTAAAAGAATGAATTTTGCCTCCGGCATGTCCAAATTATCCAATACATGACAAATCATAGGTTTACCAAGTACATCAATAAAAGGTTTAGGCTTTTTGTAACCTGCTTTTACAAAGCGGCTACCGGCTCCTGCCATTGGGATAACAATGTTTATCATAACTAGTCCTTTCTATGGTTTAAATAATTTTCATACATCTGATAACTGGAAAATGAGATATAATTATCCTTCGGTATTTCATATACCCCTATCTTTTTCTGTTCAAGAATTAATTCATTATACGTAGAACTTGTATAATAATTCCCCTGATAATTTACATCTTTGCGTATCACAGACAGAGCGGAACGTACAAAATCTGACCCTTTCTTATAATAATAGCAACCGGCGGCCGCTATATTAGAAATCGGACGCTTTTCACTTGTTTGCATAACTAAGTCTGATTCATCAAGCACGACATAACTCCAACGCGGATGAACAGATCGAAAAACAACAATACCTCCATCCAAATCCCGTTTCCTGAAATTGTCCAATGCTTCATTAATATCACGTCTTATTAACTGATCACCATTCAGGATCAAAAGTTCATTTTCATTATTAATCTGATCTATCGCAAACAACATTGTGCAAACAGCACCTTTTGTCAAACTTTCCACGACAATTACAGATGATTCGGGAGCCAATATTTTTATAGCATTACCCAGGAAAAATTTCTCATTATCCTCCTTCCGGATAATAAATGAAAGACTTCCTCCTATCTCCGACAATGAATTTATAACACGTTGTATGATCGGTTCATTCTGAATCTCCAACAAATACTTAGGATAAAAATGACCTTTATCGATAAAATCCTGGCTACTACCAGCCATCAATATGACTATATTCATAAAGCTACATCCTCCAATTCCTTTATTTTGTCTTTTATATTGGAATAAGTGACATCGTAAACTGTTTCAACTTTCAGTAAATTAGCACCACTGGCTAATGCTGCTTTTACCCCATTTTGATTATCCTCTACAACAAGGCATTCAACAGGTTCAAGACCAAGTCGATTAATTGCTGTCTGATAGATTTCCGGATCCGGTTTGGCTTTCGTTACATCCTGATTGGATAACATAAAATCAAAATATCTGACAAGATCGGATTTCTCCATCATCATATCAATCGTCAGCCGCACAGAATTAGAAGCCAATGCCAGTCGGTATCCTTCAGATTTTAGTCTGGACAAGGCATATTGGTGGATAAAAAAGGGTTTACACTTCATATATACATATTCCATTGTATATATCTGCTTCATTTCATTTATAAACTTATGTAAACCTTTAGGCAATCCTCTTTCAACCGACAACATTTCTAACTTTTTGGCAGTAGGCAGCCCGTCATAAGTAACTAAATGGTCATATCTGGATATTGAAAATCCAAAAAGCCCCAGAGATCTGTTTAACGCTTCATAATGCCAATCTTTCGCATCAATCAGCACTCCGTCCATATCAAAAATTATTGCTTTTATTTTCATTGCATCTTTTGATTAAAATACGCATCTGCTTCATCAGGATGGTCCGTACAGATCATTAAATTATCATCCTGTATCTCTACATAACGTTCCCAGACCTCCCGATAAGGTCTTTTATGTAGTTCCGGAGAAACTATACAAACTTGTTTATCCTGCAATAAATAGTTTCTGATATCATCGACTGTTATCCAATCTTTCAGGAAACAATCAATCCATATAGTCGTCGACTCTTTTATAAAAGGAAGTTCTCTTTCATATTCGGAAAAACGTGAAGCAGTATTCATTGATAAATTCAAATATCCAAGTGTATCAGGAACCGACATATCAAACAGAAAATAATTAGAGATATCATATGCTTTCAGTAAGGCCGAAAGCCTTGTCTGTAAACCGTCTGCTTTCACATTTATAGCCAATGGCTGATTCATACCGTATTTTTGATACAAAGAGAATATTTCTTCTGCCATCGGTTCTTTTCCTTCCGGAACATCATGAGCAATCACGATCTTTCCACAATAATCGCGATAGTCTGTTTCAAACCCATAGCCACATTTCATTGCACGTTCAAACGCTACCAATGTATTTTTTTCAGACTGCTCAAGCCAATATCCACGGTGGGCTATAATCTTCATATACTCATAATTATAATCGAAACAATATTATTCCCAAATAGTAACATTGTGATTTAAGGAAATCAATTGTTGTTTTATCTCTTGTTGATACTCTCCTGCTTTCAATATGACATACGCTTCATCTAAAGTCTCAATAGACAAAGGAGATTTCACGAACAAAGAAGTTCCATACAACCGTTTTCCCTGCTTTATTCCTGAATTATCAAGAACAGCTTTAATCTTATCCAAATTCAGCCCCATATATATCAGGAATTGTGAGAATATATGAGCACCAAACAGAAAAACAGGACCTGGACAGTCGTTAATCAAATGATTTAATCTGGTGACTTCCGATTCATAATAGCTTACCATGTCTAAATAAATCTTTTTATATTCTGTATATTTATTGGGGACAAGTAGAGTTTCTATATTATCTTCAGATACTTCAGTCTCATAAAAAATACTATGTTCATCAAAATATTCCTTATGTAGAATTTTAAAATGATTTTTTGTTAACAAAAAATCTATCATTGTTTCTGTCAGAAACAATGTGTGTTCGAAATGTAAAGCATTATTATTTTTCCGCAACCATATCTCTAAATTGGGTATCGAAAATAAATGACGCCCTCCTACAGGAAGTATTTTTCGAATAGCCTGTAACATAGTATTTGGATCTATTATATGCTCCATGACATGTGAATGGACTATTGTATCAACCATTATACCCTCTTTTTGAGAATCAAAATTTTCATCAAAAAATCCGGTAATCACCTTTATTTTATCATTTCCGGAAAATAATGGCTGAGCTTCTATAATTGTCCATTTCTGGGTACTGTTCTTTATATAATCCAATGCTAAAGCCCCATTTCCGCCTCCGATTTCCAAAATATCACCTTTTGAGTATTTCTTCACAAAAGAACCAAAAGCTGCATGATGTCTTGTCCACATACTCCCTAAGGCTTCTGAATGATATCCAGAATACACAACTTCTAATGGTAATAAATCTCTCAATTGGATCATTCCTGAATCTTTATCTATAACCCATGTCATATCTGCAAATAAATCTTTTTCTTCAGATTCAGATGTACATCCCATGAATACTGGAAATTTTTTCAATTGATACAAAAACTCCAGATTATCATTACCTGTTACTATACTATAAAGACGTGTTGTAACTTCCATAACTATTACTATTTGAATTCATTTTCCTATCTGTAAATACACTAAATATTCTTCTTCTATTTTCTTCACTTCATAAATATTCAGCTTATCAATTATCAGATTTTCTCGTATCAATCTCTTTATACATTTCCAACTAGTTAAACAAAACTATTTCCATTCAGTAATAAGCAATAATATATCTACGTAAACTGCTACATCATACATATCTTTTTCATATTTCATCTGATTTACTAGTTGACGTTTACATTCATTCATAACGAGCCTTACAACTGTAGTTGATTGCCATAAAATAGATCATATTCAGAGGGAGTAAATACATCATAACCACTACCATGATGTAAAGTTATTTCACCAAAATAGAGCTTATCATCTACATCATAAAAGTCAACGCGTACATATTTAAATTTTGTTGCAACACGTTGTCCAAAATCTTTCATCAATGCTAAAGTAGCAGGAGCTGGAATATCTTCTCCGATAACATTTTTAGTATCTTTACTTACCCAACTAAATGGAAGTAATTCCCAATCTGGAGTATATATATTACGACTGTTACACCCCTCTCTGTCTATTGACACATAAATGAATTTCAAAACTCCATTTATGTAATGTAACTTATAATCATTGGGCAAATGACCATCATTAGTTAAGAGTAATTTCTCTATCAGAATTTTTCTTTTTATGTTCTTATACTGCCATTCCTGTGATGTCGCATAATAATTCCAGGCTAACCAGCAACGACAGTCTGTTCGAATTTTTTTTATATCAATCTTATTCTTATCTCGTATAATATGATATGTACCACAAGTATGATTAGCTTTGATGATACATGGATAATCAGGAATACATGAAAGCGTAATGTCTCTCCAATTATCTGTATGCAATACTAATGGGACAAGATATTTCTCTCCAAACTCATTCTTTATCCAATCCCTGACAGAATATTTATCCGCACATATTGTATGAAAATCATCACGTACATATAATTTTAGCCACTGAATTTTCTCATTAAGCATACAAGGATTTTGCAGATGAAGAACTTTTCCTATTTTCTTTTTATATTCCCGTTTCACATTGTATTCATCTGAAAATATCTTATATTTCATCAGAGTTCGCGTCTTAAATAAAAACCAGTAAACCCAATACCCTACTTCTCCATGATATTTTATTGATTTCAAAAATGAAATCAACTTACGATATTTTTCCATATATTATCTTTTGACTCGTTTAAACTGTTTATATCTCTACTCACAATTATCCCCATAATATTTCCTTGAGTTTATTCTCTACAGACCATATTTGAGATTTATTTTTTGATATAACATACCCATCCTTTACCATTAACAAAAGAGGTAAATCTGATTTACTATCTGAATATGCTATAGTATCCACTATATCCAACATATCACCAAATTTCTTCTTAATTAAAATAACTTTGTTTGAACGCATACAATCCAATCCTCGAAAAGTCCCCATACAAATACCACTATCAGTAAATGCAATATTTGTTGCAATATATCCAGCTAATCCATATTCTTCTACAAAATATTTAATATACATGTCGTATCCTCCAGAAACAATCCAGACTTCATCACCAGATTGTAAATGCGATAACAAACGTTCCATTATTGGATAAATAATCGATGGTTTCAAATATTGCTGATAGTATTCTTTTGCTAACCGATCGAGAGTATCATAATCGATATTCTTAAGCTGATATAATATTATTTTTTTTCTTACAACATCACTTGAAATAAAAAATCCTGCTATACGAAAAAAACGCAACTTAGTCAGTACAGAAACAATCATTTGCAGGAAATTCATTTGTTTATAACATAATATTTCTCTACAAAAATCAATATACTTATCAGCTGTTTGATATTTTATTAGTGTTTCACAAAAGTCAAAAAATACCAATCTGGCTTTCTCTTCCATAATACTGTTCAATTACATTTGATACATATTCCATCTGCTTACATGTTCCAATAGTTATACGAAAACAATTATATACACAAGGATCCTGGGTTGTATTTCTAACAAATATATTTTTCTCTTCCAAATATTTTAGTAATCTTTGTTTTTCCACTATTGTTGAAAATTTAATCAAAAGGAAATTACCATATCCCGGATAAATAGTAAAAGAACAATTGTATTGTAACATTCTTTCTATAAAATATTCTCTTGCTTTTCGGACTTCCATTACATAGTCACACATGTAACCTATATCACTTAATACTGCAATAGCAGCTTCCTGAGCTATTGTACTTAAATTCTTCGGATTCCTGATACGATTAATAAATTGTACATTGTCTTTTGAAGCAATCAAATACCCTATTCTAAAATTAGCAAGGGCAAAAGCTTTCGACATTGTTCTTGAAATCAAAATATTATCATATTCTAACACTAAATCTTTAACCGTTAAGCTTGAAAATTCATAATATGCCTCATCAATAAGAAAAAGTGTGTCAGGAAACTCATTCAATAGATGTTCAATATATTCTTGAGAATGCAAATTTCCTGTTGGATTATTCGGGTTACAGATATATACGACTGCCGGTTCCTTTTTTTCAATATCATTCTCGAATTTGCTTGAATCAAATTTAAATTCTTCTGTAAAATTTGAATAATAGACTTCTGCTCCATTTGCCTGACAAGTCAGTCGAAAATTATCATAAGAAGGTCCCAAAATCATGACTGGGTCTCCTACGCTGATATATACTTTACAAATATACTCATGAAGAGCATCTGAACTTCCAAAATATTGTATATTGTCTTTTGGTAAACCAACATAACCGGATAACAACTCCAACAAACGGTCATTATATGTAGTTGGATATAAGTTAAAAAAAGTAGGCTCATTCAATATGTGTAACAAATGTTCTTTTACTTTGGGAGACGGAGGAATAGTTGCCTCATTCCAATCCAATTTCAAAATATTGGAGCGTTCTTCTGAATTTACAGACCAAATTTTGTGCGAAGCCAGTTTATATGGTTTCAAATTTCTCAAATACTTATTAAGGAATTTCATCTTCAAAATTATCAAATCGAATTTATGTACTTTACCAGCAATACAAAATACTATAAATTCCACACAGGAACAGTATAAAAAATATCATCCAATTCTCACATAGAAAAAATAATATTCTTCTAATTCTGAACGATTATACAAGTTTCTACCATCAACCACTAAATTACCACGCATCAGTCGCTTTATAGATTTCCAACTAGGGAAACTAAATTGTTTCCACTCCGTTAACACCAACAAAGCGTCTGCGTCAATCACAGCATCATACATATCTTTCGAATATTCAACAACACAACCAATCCGACGTTTACATTCATCTATCGCTACCGGATCATACACCTTTACTTTAACTCCAGCTCTTATCAGTTTATCAATAACAACCAATGATGGAGCCTCGCGCATATCATCCGTTCCAGGTTTAAATGATAATCCCCAAATCGTAACAATCTTACCATTCAAGTCTTTGTTAAATATCTTTTCGAGTTTATTAAAAACTATACTTTTCTGACTTTCGTTAACCTGTTCCACCGCTTCTATTACACGCATCGTATAACCATTTTCTTTCCCTGTATGTAATAATGCTTTCACATCTTTAGGAAAGCAACTACCTCCGTAGCCACAACCTGCAAACAAAAATCTACTTCCAATACGGTTATCACTTCCCACACCTTTACGAACAAACTCTACATTTGCTCCGACTATTTCGCAAAGATTAGCTATATCATTCATAAAACTGATTCGCGTTGCCAACATGGCATTTGCTGCATATTTTGTCATTTCTGCAGAAGGTAAATCCATAATAAGAAGCGGATATCCATTCAACGTAAAAGGACGGTAGAGTTTTTCCATTAATTTCTTAGCTCTATTACTTTCAACCCCAACAACCACCCGGTCAGGTGCCATAAAGTCTTTGATGGCTGCTCCTTCTTTCAGAAACTCAGGATTGGAGGCTACATCAAAAGGAATAGTAACTCCACGCTTGCCCAGTTCTTCCTGAATGACTGCTTTTACTTTTTGAGCCGTTCCAACCGGGACTGTACTCTTTGTTACAAGTAGCGTATATTTATTAATAGAACGCCCTACAGTGCGTGCTACATCCAGGACATATCTCAGATCAGCACTTCCATCTTCATCCGGAGGAGTTCCGACAGCACTGAAAACAATAGATACATTATCCAGGCAAGCAGTCAGATCAGTCGTAAAATGTAATCGACCGGCTTCCACATTCTTCAGGACCAGGCTTTCCAAACCGGGTTCATAGATGGGCATTACACCACCCTGCAATGCTTTTATCTTTGCTTCATTTATGTCCACACAGGTGACATCTACTCCCATTTCTGAAAAGCAGGTTCCCGTGACCAGGCCTACGTAGCCTGTTCCTACAATTGCTATATTCATTATTATTTGATTACAAAGGGAATATACAGTTTCGATATTCCCTGAAAAGATCTATTTATATCATCGGTTAAATCACAGAGGAATCCTCCACAACTCCCCACTCTCCGACATTCCGTTCTTCTTTGTTGAACGAAACACCGACTTTTATCAGTTTACGGTTATCTATTTTATAAGGCAACAAATAACCTTTATCATCAATCTGTTTCAATGCTCCCTCTACACTTCCATCTAGCTTAAATTCGAAAACGTAGATATATTTTCCGGTTTTGACAACTGCATCTGCACGCCCTTTGGCACTACGAACTTCAGCATCACAAAATTGTCCCATCAACTTAAAGATCAGATAAAAAACAACCTGATAATGACGCTCCGTCTTGTCATTCAATTCATAGGGGAAATCTGCAAAAAAAGCACGAATACGTTGCATAAAAGCATCAACATTACCCGACTCCAACTCATCTACAAACTTGCCGATATAAAAACCTCTTTCGTCATCAGAGATGGATGAATAAAAGGGAGTTATAAAATTCAAAAATCCATAACGGACCTCTTCATTTGGAAATTCCAGTTTATAGAGTTTAAAACGGGCATCGTATTCTTTGATGGTCAGATATCCGCTTTGATAGATTAATGGGATCGGATTGTTCTGCTCAGCACGGTATTCGGTAAAAGCCGATGCTTGTGTCTCTACACCATCGATCAGAAGGCGAAGATCGTATTCGCTTTTTTTCAATAATTCGACCAAAAAGGTGGGAGTTCCGGTCTGGAACCAATAATCGCCAAATTCTCTTTTTTCTAATGCATTTAAAGTACTAAAAGGATTGAATACTCCTTCCCGATTCGGATGAAAATGGTATCCATCGTATTGTTTAACCATTGTTTCAAATGTTTCATCCAATGAAAGAGACTGCATTTGACCCAGTTGTTCCAATTCCGGGTGAAAGTTCCCAGCTAACTCTGTATGTGTTATGCCACAAAGAGTAGCGTAATTGTAATCAAGACTTATATCATTGAGCTGGTTCAAATCGCTGAAAACACTTACTTGTGCAAATTTAGTGACACCGGTCAGGAAAACAAAACGCAGATAACGATCCGTACTTTTCAGTACACCGTAAAACGCTTTCATTGTACGCCGATAGGCATCCAGCAGAGGTTCATTATTAATAGCCTGCAAAAGGGGTTTATCGTATTCATCGATCAATACAACCACCTGACGACCGGTTTGCTCCCAAGCACGACGGATAACATAAAAGAAACGTTCTTCCGGAGCACGTAATTTCATTTCATCCCCGTAAACAGCTTCCCACATCTCTAAATATTGATTTAAAATAGCTTCCAGATCCGCTTCCGTTTCATATTTACGGGCATTCAAATCAAGATGCAACACCGGATAAGTAAACCAATCGTGTTCCAATTTTTCAATGGCTAACCCTTGAAAAAGTTCTTTTCGTCCTTGAAAATAAGCGTCCAAAGTAGAAATCAACAAACTTTTTCCGAAACGACGAGGACGACTGAGGAAATAAGGGATCTCACTTACTGCCAAACGATAAACCAGTTCGGTCTTATCGACATACAAATAGTTTCCATTCCGAATCTTCTCGAAACTTTGTATTCCTATTGGTAATTTACGATTCGTCATCATACGCTATTTTAATCTTTATCAAGTGTTGAACAAAGATAAACATTTATCCGAATAAAGCGGAAACCTGAAAAGTTAATAGTTAAAACGTTTTATTGATTTATTCAACCAGCCTATCAATACAGACCATAACAGAATATCCAGAAAAAGAATCAGATTGTTATTGATCGTATTAATCAGTGCCATATTCAAAACACATAAGACACAAGCCAGTCCTAAGATGCATACCACTGCTTTTTTACATGTCAGACCTGCATCCAGGCATTTATGATGAATATGATTCCGGTCGGCAATAAACAATGGTTTATGATTTCGGGCACGAATCAACATGACGCGGAAAACATCGAAAGCCGGTACTATCAACGGGGCAAAAGCGACAATGATCGCTCCTTCGAAATAAGGATGTATCTGCGGATTGACTGTTGCATAAGAGATCGTAAGAAATGCCAGCATATAACCTAATGTCAAACTACCGGTATCGCCCATAAAGATCTTCGTACAACGGTCCGCCTTCCCAAAGACGTTATAATAGAAAAATGGGAGTAATGTGCCCAATGCCGAAAAAGCAAACATGGCATATACCCACTGGCTATAATAAAGATATAAACTTCCTAAAACACTTAGGGCAATAATACTTAACCCGGAGGCCAGGCCATCGATACCGTCAATCAGGTTGATGGCGTTGATGATAAAGACTGTCATTAATATCGTAAGAGGAATTCCTATATACGGACTCAATTCGTGAATACCTGCCAACCCGTATAAGTTATTGATCCATAATCCCGCCAGAGGGAACATGGAGGCGGCTAGGATTTGTATAAAGAATTTTGTCCGATAACGTAGTCCGACCAGATCGTCTTTTATACCGGATAAATACAATAACGTGAGACCACAGATCAAGAAGAAAAATTCGGGAATGATAAAATGGAGCCTGTTTTCGGCTATTTCGAAGCCGATCAGGTAACGTAATCCGGTCACAAAAGAGAGTGAAAACAGGATTGTAGGAACAAATGAAATACCACCTAAACGGGGAATTATTCCGTCGTGAACTTTTCGTTCATTAGGTATATCAAATAGTTTTTTTCGATAAGCGACAACCAGGATACGCGGAATTATCAGGGCTGAGAGCAATATAGATAAGACTAAAGACAGGGTTGTCAATAAATAAGCCATTAATTAATACTAGTTTTTTGATATGACAAGGTTCGTCAGTCACATAAAGTGTACTCACGAACAGGATGACTAGCTAAAACGATCGTTTTTTCTAGTCATCATATTGTCCGATTTTACTATGATTAAAAAAATGTTGAAGTATTGAATTTCAAATAATAATTGAATTTCTTTGTTTGTTATATATTTTTTTTGCTTACTTTTGCGCTGACTAAAAAAAACGATCGTTTTTTCTAGTCAGTACCTATTATACATAAATATCTAGTATACTGTATATTAATACACATTTCAAGTCATATAATTTATATGAATAAAGTCATTTTTCAATCAAAACATAAAACATTAATTCCATACAATAAGTAAAACAAGAATACACTGTTTTTTATAAGTAATTAAAAAGATGAGATTTCCAGAAATAGGTTTAGTTTCATAAGGAGAGTGGACGTTCCGATGATGGCAAACTTCAAAAAGAGAGGTTATATACTTCTGAAAAATAAAAAAATCTTGCAAATTCACGATTGAAAAGTGAATTTGCAAGATTTTAGAGTTTAATTTAACTATTGCCGGATATGGATTACTCTTTCTTTTTTCTTTTATAGAGGAAAGAGTTCCAACGTTCTTCAGCATGGTCCTGTTGAAACATTTCGTAACGAGCCATAGTGAAAAGTAGGTCTGAGAGGCGATTCACGAACTGCATGATTTCCTCTGGAAGCGGATCTTTCCGGTATAATGTCCATAAACGACGTTCGGCTCGACGGGCAATGGTACGTGCCAACTGCAAATGGGCGGAGATCAGGGTACCGCCAGGCAGGATAAAGAAACCATTATCCTGCATCTGTCCGGTAAGTAGATCTATTTGTTGCTCACAGAAAGACACAAGGTCCTCCGATAAACTGTTAGGGTTCTTATCACGGATAGCCGAAGGGGTTGCCACGTGCGACATGACAACCATCAACTCCCGTTGTATTTTACCTAAGACATCCTGCCATTCATGTTCGGGAGGTAATAAAGCCCGCACGATACCGATTTGTGCATTCACTTCGTCAAGCGTACCGTTGGCTTCGATACGGATATCGTCTTTATCAACCCGTTCGCCGCCGTGGATACCGGTACGGCCTTTATCTCCTCCCCTGGTGTAAATTCTCATATTACTTCTTCGTTGTATCTTTCTTTTCGTCTTTTTCTTCCGGACGAATGATTCCTTTTACGGTTTCGCCGATAGGCAATTTATCCAATACGCCGAGACTCGGGGCAACGGTTTTAACCAATTGGTTCAGAAAATTACCGGTTGTGCCCTGGCCACCGTCAAAGACGGTGATATCGCCAAGCTGCATGTGTTCGAATGCCTTCACCTGTTCGCCGGCAATTTCTTTCCACTGGTCTACCATCTTATACTGGATAGCGATAGCCGGGTTCGATTCGGCTGCCTCAACCATTGCCTTGAAACCATCGGCTTCAGCCAGCAATGATTTCTTTTTACCTTCGGCCTCGGCTTCCAGTTTCATCTGGATGGCACGGGCTTCGGCTTCGGCCTGGGCCAAAGTTGCCTTTGCTTTCGCTTCGGCTTCGCGGATCATCTTTTCGGCCACTGCTTCAGCTTGCAGGATGGCTTCCTGACGGGCGATTTCTGCCGGAACGATCTTTTGTGCTTTCAGGGCTGATTCAACCTTTTTGGCTTTTGCTTCTTCCACTTCGCGCTGGGCGATTTCGCGGGCAGCTTGCACAGAGGCTTCCGAACGGGCTGCTGCTTCACCGGCTTGTTTGCTCGCTTCGGCCTGGGTTACTGCCAGTTCGGCATCAGACTTGGCAACTTCTTTATTCGCTTCGTTTCGTCCGACAGCGGCTTTCTTTCCGGCATCGGCCTTCTTGATTTCCATATCGGAATTTAGTTCTGCGATACGGCTTTCTTTTTCAGTATTTGCTTTTTCTATATTGATATTCTTATCTGCTTCGGCTTTGGCTACCTGCGACTCTTTCGAGGCATTGGCAACGGCAACCTGGGCAATACGTTCTTTATCGGCATTGGCAACTGATATTTCCTGTTGTTTCTTTGTCTCTGCAATAGCGATATCCTGATCTTTGCGTGTTTCGGCAACAGTCGTTTCACGTTCGCGAATCTGATTGGCAATCTTGATGGCGCCGAGTTTTTCCTGTTCTTCGATATTGGCCTGTGCTTCGTTCAGGGCTTTGCTTTCAGCTTCTTTACCAAGATTGACGATATAATTGGCGGCATCACGGATATCGCTGATATTGATGTTCATCAGGTAAAGACCGAACTTGCGTAGTTCCGTATCGATATTGTCGCGTACCTTGGAAAGGAATTTATCACGGTCGGAGTTCAACTCTTCGATCGTCATATCGGCAATAACCAGACGCATCTGGCCATACACAACATCGGTAATCAGGTTCTGCTTGTCTTCCGGCTGCAAACCTAACAGACGTTCGGCTGCATTCTGCATCACTTCGGGATCGGTACTGATCGCTACCGTAATGGTGGTCGGAACATCTACACGGATATTCTGCGCGGACAAGGCGCCGGTCAGTTTACAATCAATCTGAAGAGGTTTCATGGAAAGGAACTCGTATCCCTGAATAATAGGCCATACGAAAGCGGCTCCACCGTGATAGAGTTTGGCTGATTTCTCTCCGGATGTCTTACCGTACACAACCAACACCTCGTCGCTCTTACACTTACGGTAACGGGACAATATCCCGATAAAAGAAAGAATGATAACCCCTACCAGGATGGCTACCATGATTAACATTTCCTGTGTCATAATTTAATAGTTGAGTTTATTATTTATTGTATATAAATTGTTCCTGATTCAACCTTGCAGATCAACGTACGGTCGCCGGTCTGATACTTTTTTCCTTCCAGGGAACGGACTTCCACCTCACGCAAGGCTCCGTTCTGGGCGACCTGAACGATATAGCGAACTCCGTCGTGTGCATAGATCGTACATCCCCGGCCCACCAGGGCTTCTGTCTTTTCCGGTTTGTTTTCTTTTTGAAGCTGATAGGCTTTCTTATAGAGAAACCATAGGATAAAAACGAAGAGCAACCCGATCAGGATGCCGATCAGGAAAGTAGAGATGGCCGTACTTTTGGCAATATACATATACCATCCGAAACCGATGCAGAAGTGGGTTAATCCTTTAAAAGATACTGCGCTGCTGAGATCGACATCAATATCCGTGTCCGTATCCAGGTCTCCGAAGAAGATAGACATGATGAACTGTATCAGAAATATGGCGGAAGCAACAACTGCGATTCCAAGAAAAATAGTATTGACCATGGCATTGAATTATTAGTTTACACGAAAATAAGGATTATTTTATTAAAACGAGCATATATAAGAAAAATATGTATGTTTGTAGTAAATATATCATATCCTCTTATGCTTCGTTAAGATATGCGATCGAAAAGATGCCGAAAGAGATGAAAGTGTTGGCAATGGCTAGATAAGTCCGTTCAGATAGTCGATAAACCATTGGTTTCTTGACGGATCGCCCCAATAAAGGTGGGTGTATCCGGCTAAGACGTTCTTATATCTGTATAAAGGGGTATCAACAGGGCTTCCTTTGGCTGTGCAGGCGGTAGCGATGGAAGGCAGTTCCTCTTTCCGAGGCTCAATACGGGAATAATGGAACTCGTGTCCGGTCATTACATAATCATTATAATATAATGTACGGTATCCCAGACGAAGTTTCATTTGCTCCATAGTAGCCGACTGGTTCAGTAAACCGACCATCGGAAAACTACTCCCATCCGACGATTTTATTTTATTGCATAAATACATCATTCCTCCGCATTCGGCAAGTAGCTTCCCTCCTGCTTCTGCATAATCGCGGACAGATTGAAGCATGGAACGGTTTGATGATAAACCGGGAAGGTATAATTCGGGATAGCCTCCGGGCAAGTATACAAAATCGGATTCCGGTAATACGGAATCGTGAAGCGGACTGAAAAAGGTAACTTCTCCCAGCCTGTGCAGCAATTGAATGTTCTCCTCATACGCAAAATTAAAGGCGGCATCACGAGCGATCGAGATTTTCAAAGGAGAAGGCAGCGTTTGTTCAAGCTGAACCATATGAGAGTTAGAAACAGGTTGGCAGGCGGTCAATGCCAATAGCCTGTCGATATCGACATGTTTCTCTACCAGGGCGGCTACACGGTCGGCAAATGTATCAAAACAAAATGTCTCATCCAGGGTTAAGCCCAAATGGCGGCTCGGTATCTCTACGTCGGCCTGTTTGGGAAGGTATCCTAATGCTTCGACACCGGCATCTTCACAGGCTTGTTTCAAAAAGGAATAATGAGTTTCGGAAGCTACAAAATTGAAAACGGCTCCGACAATGTTTATCTCTTTATAGAAGTTTTTGAAACCGTACAGCAAAGGGGCAACGGAATAGGCTGTACTTTTTGCGTTTACGATCAGGACGACAGGTATATTTAATGTACGCGCGATTTCAGCACTACTTCCCTGCATAGCATCGTATCCGTCAAAAAGGCCCATCACGCCTTCGGTTACCGCATAATCGGCTACCGAAGTATAGCGTCGATACAAATCACATATATGTTGTTCGGACATCATGAAACTATCCAAATTGACGGAAGGACAACCGGCGGCCATTTTATGATGGCGCGTGTCGATATAGTCCGGACCACATTTGAACGGCTGGACTTTTCCATACCGATTCTTCAACGCCCGAAGCAAACCGAGTGTAAATGTTGTCTTACCGCTTCCTGACGATGCGGCTCCGATCAGTAGATGAGATTTCATGACTTATCAGATTTAAATATCACTTTTCTCTTGATAGAAAAGTAACCAAAAGATCAAGGCTCAACCGGCTTCACCGCTTAGGCCTTTCCAAGGAAGCTGTACTTCCTCTTAGGATGGCCGACACCGATACTTATAGTAGCAAAGCAGGTGCAGCCTTGATCTTTTGACTACTTTTCCATCAAGGGAAAAGTCGGGTCAATTATTTCTAATATTGTTCCTTCTCATTCGGGAAGTCCTGTGTCTTCACATCTTCGATGTATGCCTGGACAGCACGAGTGATTTCTTCTCCGATATTGGCATATCTGCGAAGGAAACGCGGAGAGAATCCCATATTGATTCCCAACATATCGTGCATAACCAAAACCTGACCGTCTACACCTCCACCGGCACCGATACCGATAATAGGTATGCTCAGTTCGGAAGCAACACGTGCAGCCAGTTCTGCCGGAATCTTTTCCAGCACGATGGCGAAACATCCGATTTCTTCCAACAAATGAGCGTCGTCAATCAACTTCTGTGCTTCTGCTTCTTCACGGGCACGGACGGTATAAGTACCAAACTTATTAATAGACTGCGGAGTCAAACCCAAGTGTCCCATCACAGGAATACCTGCACAAAGGATACGTTCGATAGATTCTTTTATTTCACTACCTCCCTCCAGTTTAATACAGTCGGCATGCGTCTCTTTCATAACACGGATAGCGGAAGCCAAAGCCTCTTTGGAGTTCCCCTGGTATGTACCGAAAGGCAGGTCGACTACAACCAACGAACGCTGTACTGCTTTCATAACCGATTTACCATGGTAAATCATCTGATCCAATGTGATAGGAAGCGTTGTTACATTACCGGCCATTACATTCGATGCTGAATCGCCGACAAGAATAACATCCATACCAGCCTGATCAATCAGTTTAGCCATAGAATAATCGTAAGCCGTCAACATAGAAATTTTTTCTCCACGTTGTTTCATTTCCATCAGGCGATGTGTCGTCACCTTTCTTGTATCATCTAAATCCCTCTTTGCAACTGACATAATGCTTTTTGTTAATTGTTACGGCGGCAAAGTTAAGGATATTCTGTAATTAGCAAGACAAACAATAAAATATTTATGCCGTACAACATATGTTTATTTTTGTATATCTTTGCGCCCGTTTACATATAACGTTTAATATACAAGCAAAGATGAAAAAGTTAGTTTTTACTTTGGTGGTTGCATTTATGGCAATCATCAGTGCTGATGCACAGGTTTATGTAGGTGGTTCATTCAATCTTACTCACGACAAGAACGCCGATGTTACCAATTTTTCTATTGCACCAGAAGTCGGTTATAACCTGAACGAAAACTGGGCTATTGCAGCAGAGATCGGTTATACACATTTCAAATCGGACGAGAACAAAGCTAATGCGTTTAATTTTGCTCCTTATGCCCGCTTTTCATTCTTCGAAAAAGGTATTGTCCGTTTATTCCTGGACGGTGGTGTTGGTATCTCTACCTATAAAAGAGAAAGCTACGATAGCGTCAACGGTTTCGAAATCGGTATCAAACCGGGTATTGCACTTGAAATATGCAAGAACCTGACATTTGTCACTAAATACGGATTCGCCGGTTATCGCGATGATTATAAATATGCCAACAGTACATCCGGTATCAGCCTGAGTTCTGAAGACCTGACTTTCGGTTTCCACTACGAATTCTAATTATCAATCAAACAGGAAGAGCCTGTCTTTATCCTACTCCGGATAGGCAGGCTCTTTTTCTTTCTGAACGCCACTTCTTCAAAAAATATCCTGTTGCCCGAAATATATCATTATATTTGCATCCACTGAAATATAATGATATAATATGGACAATTCAGATTTACTATTCCGGAAAGCAGAAGAAGCAGATATAGCACGTATCTGGGAAATCATCGGACAAGCCAAAGCGCAAATGCGACGGTTGAACAGCCATCAATGGGATGAGAATTATCCGGCACTTGAAAACATTGCCAAAGATATTCAATCGGGAAACGGATATGTCTTTTGTAATAAAGAAAATATAGCTGTTACTTATGGCGTTATTTCTTTCGACGGAGAGCCAGCCTACAAAGAAATCGACGGTAAATGGATAAACGATCTTCCTTACATGGTAGTTCACCGACTGGCCGTAGCCGATGAGATGAAACATCAAGGATTGGCAAAACGTTTTATGTTGCAGGCGGAAGAAGTAAGCCGGAACAAGGGCATCTATGCATTTCGCATCGACACCAATTTCGACAATCAGTATATGCTCCGCTTAATAGATTCTTTGGGATTCAGTTACTCTGGAGAAGTTTCTTACAGGGGAGATAAACGCAAAGCGTTTGAAAAAAGCATCCGCCCCCACTCCTCTTCTTTCGGGATTCCGGGTTATACGATCCGGGAAGCTATTTATGAAGATGCAGAAATCATATATGAAGCGATAGATAAACATCGTGAGGATTTACGGATCTGGTTACCGTTTGTCGATGGTTTAAACAGTGTTGCGGATGAACAGTCATTCCTGGAATCTACATTAAAAGTGCCTTATAAAGAACGGGATATCGTATATATCATTGAAAAAGGCTTTGCGATCTGTGGTCTGATCGGTTTTCATTTCTCAGACCGAACAAACCATCGTACGGAAATAGGATACTGGCTGCTTCCTGAGTTTCGGGGAAAAGGTGTTATTACACGGGCCGTCCATTATCTCTGCCAATGGGCGTTCTTTGAAAAAGATTTCAACCGCATCCAGGTACGATGTGCCGTGGGCAATCAACCCAGCAACGCCATTCCTCAACGTTTAGGCTTCACACTGGAAGGAACGGAACGTGACGGAGAATTACTTTCTTCCGGTGAATACACGGATATAAATGTATATAGTTTACTGAGGAAGGAGTTGGAGTTGAAATAATAATAAATCAACCTGTGTAAAAATCACACAAGTTCAAACAAGTTGCAGTAAACCTCATCAATCAAAATAATTAAAATGGAACAAGAAATTCAATTAAACGAACATAATAAGGCTGAATATCCACCGATGCATACAGCCGAACATATTTTAAATCAGACGATGGTTCGCATGTTTGGTTGTCCGCGTTCGAAGAATGCCCATATAGAAAGGAAAAAGAGCAAGTGCGATTATGAATTATCGGAAGCGCCTACCGCTGAAATGATGGCTGAAGTAGAACGCCGGATAAATGAAGTAATAGAACAGCACCTGCCTGTAACGATCGAATTTATTCCGAAAGCGGAAGCCGGAGCCATTGTCGATCTCAGTAAATTACCGGAAGATGCGAGTGAGACATTACGTATTGTTCGTGTCGGAGATTATGATGCCTGTGCATGTATTGGTGCACATGTCAGCAACACTTCTGAAATAGGGCGGTTTAAACTCTTGAATTACGATTATACTGACGGACGGTTACGCCTGCGGTTCAAACTGGAAACTGCATAAACAAAGATATAATTATTAAAGAAAGGCTCTTATCCCCAACACAGGTAAGAGCCTTTTCTGATATTAATCGGATTAACGGGAACGAACTTCCCTTCTCATAAAAGAAACGTAAGACAAGGCAAAACAAACAACTGTTGCTGCAATCAACCCTGTCAGCTGCGGCCAGACAACGATCAGGCTCTGGCCCAGAGGCAACGGACTGGGGATAGCCCCATGCACCTGTTCCATCGTCAACGGTCCCAGACTTCTGACAGAAGGCATCAGCAAGGTTGTCGTTGCATCACTGAACAACTGGCTCGGCGCGAAGCGCAACAGGTTAAGCATAAAGCGCTGGTAGCTGATTATCTGGTAATCGCTGGCAAATCCGGAAGGACTGAGTGCTTTCCCTATCAGATTGATGATCATATTATAGAACACACTGAAAAATAACCAGATGGCCACACAAGCCAGTGCGGATGTCGCAGCCTGACGGAACTGTATGGAAAAGAATATCGACAGATTCAGCCAAAAAGCAACATAGAAGATGCTGACAATGATAAAGAACACCATCCGCAAAAACTCTTCCGCCGTCGGAGGAATACCGATCGCTATCAATCCGAATCCCATCACCAGAAACCCCAGGGAGAACAACATAATGCCAATAACAATCAATGCCCCGACGAATTTGGCATTAATCAGATAATCACGATGGATAGGTTGAGACAGGATACGACTCAATGTACCTCTGTTTTGTTCAGAATTGATCGCATCGAATCCTAACGCAATCCCCAGCAAAGGCCCCAGGAAACTGATAAAGACAACAAAAGAAGGCAAAGTTCCATCCGAAACGGTAAACAGTTTCAGGAAAAGGAACGCATTGTCTGGGTCATTAGGCTTGATGGAGTCTCCGATATTAGTCAGAGCAGTATATAACGACCCCATACAAGTCAATGCAATAAGGACGATCATGATAATAAAACGCCAGCTTCTCACATGATCGGAGACTTCTTTATTCACAATTACCCAAAAGGGATGATATATTCTATTCATGACCTTTACCTCCTTCGAAATAATGATTATAAATATCATCGAGTCCGTGCTCTTTCTTCTGTTGCTCCGTCAGTTCAATGTCGGCCAACAGTTTACCACTGCTGAACAGACCGACACGGTTACAGACCTGCTGAACCTGGTCCAGATGATGGGAAGAGAACAGCACCGTCAGCCCTTCTTCATGACTCAACTGATGGATCAGGTCCATAAACTCACGGACACCGGCAGGGTCTATTCCTGATGTCGGTTCGTCCAAAATAATCACTTCCGGATCTTTAATCAGGACATCTGCCAAGCCTAAACGCTGACGCATACCCCGCGAATATTTACCGGCTTTCTTATTCCCTTCATTCATCAGACCGACTCTTTCAAGCAATTGAACAGCCTTTTCTTTTGCATCCTTCTTCGGAATACCGTTCAGCTGAGCTGTATATACCAGATTTTCTATCCCGGTCATGTCGTCATAAAACCCGACATCTTCCGGCAGATAGCCAACTATCCGTTTTACTTCTATCGGGTGCGTGGTAGAATCTACGCCACATACTTTCACAGAACCCGAAGTCGGCTCAGTCAGTCCCAGCATCATCAGGATCGTTGTAGACTTTCCGGCTCCGTTAGGCCCCAGTAATCCGAATATGTCCTTTTTATTAATGGTCAGGTTCAAATCATTTACCGCAGTAAAACCACCATACTTTTTTGTCAGTCCGGTAAGTTCAATAACTGGTTGACCCATGGCTTACCTCCTTCCATATTTGCGGAACAGATAATAGACGCCTCCCAATACCAAAACAATGATCAGAACACCAACCCAGCCCCATATCATCGGAGTTTTTACGGAAATACGAAAATCGGTTGTAGCATTTACCTCCGGAGTCTTGACTGTCATCTTTGTTACATAATCTCCGGGAAGTGCTTTTTTAGAAGCCTTTACCGTAGCAACAACGTTTGTAGTCTGTCCGGCTCCCAGCTTCATCAGTTTTGCCGGTTCGAAAGTAACCTCCCAGTCTACCGGTTTGCTGGCAGAAAGCTCTATATCTTTTAGTTCGGCAGAACCGGTATTTTTCACAACCAAATCGATCCGTTTCGTCTCACCGGCTGTAATATCAGAACTGAGCAAACCTCTCGGAGTAGTCAATTCCATTTCATAAGAACCGGTAACTACCACTTCCAGGTCCAGATCGGCAGAAGTGGAACCCGTAGAGGCATGAACAGGAATTTTATAACTTCCTGCTGCAACATTAGCCGGCGGGTTGACGTCAATAGTTATATTCTGGGTTGCATTAGGTTCTACCTGTGCAGATGTTGCCTGCTTGTAATTCGGCTTGAATACCACATTCCAGCCCCGCTGTACATCGGCTGTCAAAGCATAGAGTTGCTGCTCCGCTGTACGGTTCTTGATCGTTGCGTTGAATGTAAATGTCGATTTGGAATTTCCCTCCATGTTCGGCTGTGTAGTCGTGAAATCGGTCTGGTAAGTTCCCTGCTTGGAGACGGTAATCGTAAGCGGGAGTTTCGCCATTCCGTCGGCAGAGACCGTAAAATTATAAGTACCTTTATTCACCTTCACCGGCACTTCGACCTTTAAAGAGAAATTTTTCTTTTCATCCGGCAGAACTGACAACTGACTGATTGTAAAACCTCCGGACTTCACCTCATAACTCCATCCCCGGGGCATTCCTTCCACGGAAATCGTCGCATTCTTCACTTCGTCACTTTTGTTGATGACGTCAACACTGTAATCAATCGACTCTCCCGGTGGAACAGAAATCTTTGTGTAGGGAGTGTACAACATCACGCTCTCTTTTGTGTCCGTAGCGTGGATCTTACAAGGGATAACACCCAATAACAGTACCAATAGTAGGTTTAAACAGTTAATTTGCATTTTCATAATGATTTTTATAGAGTATACAAAAATGATTACTTAATTAGCTGGTGACAAATATATAAACTGTGATTATTAGCAATTATTAAAAGTGTTAAAAAAAATCTATTACACAAGATCTCCCATCTTTTTACCCTAAGGCCCTCTCCTGTTTACGACAACAGATTATTCAGCATCTATACATTATATATAGACAAAACCAAAAGATGTCATTCGGATGCTAAATAGACCGAATTATTATGTAAATGTAACACTGAAATAAAATATTTTTATGTAAGTTTGCGAGCGCTAAGAAAGACATTTTATACAGAAATTTAAATACAAGAGTTATGCAATCAATTGACAATTTCAATTTTGCCGGCAAAAAGGCATTTGTAAGAGTTGACTTCAACGTCCCATTGGACGAAAACTTCAACATCACAGACGACACTCGTATCCGTGCCGCTCTTCCTACTCTTAAGAAGATCCTGGCAGACGGTGGCAGTGTAATTATCGGTTCACACCTGGGCCGTCCGAAAGGCGTTACAGATAAATATTCTTTGAAACATATCCTGAAACACGTTTCTGAACTACTGGGCGTAGAAGTTCAGTTTGCTAACGACTGTATCGGCGAAGAAGCCGGCGCTAAGGCTGCTGCATTGCAACCGGGCGAAGCATTGTTGCTGGAAAACCTTCGTTTCTATGCTGAAGAAGAAGGAAAACCAAGAGGTTTGGCTGAAGACGCAACAGACGATGAAAAGAAAGCTGCCAAGAAAGCCGTTAAAGAAAGCCAGAAAGAATTCACAAAGAGACTGGCTTCTTATGCAGACTGCTATGTAAACGATGCATTCGGTACAGCTCACCGTGCTCACGCTTCTACAGCGCTGATCGCTGACTACTTCGATACTGACCATAAGATGTTCGGTTACCTGATGGAAAAAGAAGTAAAAGCTGTCGATAAAGTAATGAGCGACATCACTCGTCCGTTCACTGCTATCATGGGTGGTTCTAAAGTTTCTTCTAAAATCGAAATCATCGAAAACCTGCTGGGTAAGGTAGATAACCTGATCGTAACAGGTGGTATGACTTATACTTTCACAAAGGCTATGGGTGGTAAGATCGGTAACTCTATCGTTGAAGACGATAAGTTGGATTTGGCTCTTGACCTGATGAAGAAAGCAAAAGAAAAAGGTGTAAACCTGGTATTGGCTGTAGACGCTAAGATTGCTGACGCTTTCAGTAACGACGCAAACACTAAATATGCTGACGTAAACGAAATTCCTGACGGATGGGAAGGTCTTGACATCGGTCCTAAGACTATCGAAATCTACGCTGACGTTATCAAAAACTCAAAGACTATCCTTTGGAACGGTCCTACAGGCGTATTCGAATTCGATAACTTCACTGACGGTTCACGTGCAGTAGGTAACGCTATCGTTGAAGCTACAAAGAACGGTGCATTCTCTCTTGTTGGTGGTGGCGACTCTGTTGCCTGCGTTAACAAGTTCGGTATTGCAGACCAGGTTTCTTATGTATCTACAGGTGGTGGTGCTTTGCTGGAAGCTATCGAAGGTAAAGTTCTTCCGGGTATCGCTGCTGTAAAGGGCGAACCGTATAAATAAGAATAAGAAAATACTCTTATCTAAATAAGCGCCAAGGCTGTCCCTGAAAAGGTGACAGCCTTTGTTTGTTTCATCCTATAGAAACAGTTGTTTCATTATGAAGAAACTGTTGTTTCTATAGGTAGAAACACTTTTTACCATAGAAGGAAGAATCATTCGGAAAGTGTCATTCTTCTATGGAAATTTATACCCGTATCAGAATATATTCTAATATCAGTCTTGCATATTGGAACTCAATCTAAATATTTTGTACCTTTGCCCGACATTATTCGAAAATCATTGAAAACAACATAGAATTAAAGAAAATGGCAAAAGAGCTGAAAGAACTGACTAAGAGAAGTGTAAACTACTCTCAGTGGTACCAGGATTTGGTTATTAAAGCGGATCTGGCAGAAAATTCTGCTGTACGTGGCTGTATGGTTATCAAGCCTTACGGATACGCTATTTGGGAGAAGATGCAACGTATCCTCGACGATATGTTCAAGGAAACAGGACACGTAAACGCTTACTTCCCTCTGTTGATCCCGAAATCATTCTTAAGCAAAGAAGCCGAACACGTGGAAGGTTTCGCCAAAGAATGTGCTGTTGTTACACATTATCGTCTGAAAACAAACCATGACGGTACAGGTGTAGTTGTCGACCCGGCAGCTAAACTGGAAGAAGAACTGATCATTCGTCCGACTTCTGAAACAATCATCTGGAACACATACCGTAACTGGATTCAGTCATACCGCGACCTGCCTATCCTATGTAACCAATGGGCAAACGTGATGCGCTGGGAAATGCGTACACGCCTGTTCCTCCGTACCGCAGAATTCCTGTGGCAGGAAGGTCACACGGCTCACGCTACCCGTGAAGAAGCAGAAATCGAAGCAAAGAAGATGCAGGAAGTATATGCAAACTTTGCTGAAAACTATATGGCAATGCCGGTTATCAAAGGTGTAAAATCTGCCAGCGAACGTTTTGCAGGCGCTTTGGATACCTACACTATTGAAGCGATGATGCAGGACGGAAAGGCTTTGCAGGCAGGTACTTCCCACTTCCTGGGACAGAACTTCGGTAAGGCTTTCGATGTTACTTTCATCGACAAAGAAGGCAAGAGTGATTATGCCTGGGCTACTTCATGGGGAGTTTCAACCCGTCTGATCGGTGCCCTGATCATGTCTCACTCGGATGATAATGGTCTGGTATTGCCTCCGCACCTGGCTCCTATCCAGGTAGTGATCGTTCCGATCTATCGCAGCGAAGAACAGTTGGCACAAATCAGCGAAAAGGTAAACGGTATCGTAGCCAAACTGAAAAAGATGGGTATCTCCGTTAAATACGACGATGCAGATAACAAGAAACCGGGATGGAAGTTTGCTGAATACGAACTGAAAGGCGTTCCTGTACGTCTGGCAATGGGTGGACGCGATCTGGAAAACAACACGATCGAAGTAATGCGCCGCGATACGCTGGAAAAAGAAACCATCACTTGCGACGGTATCGAAGAATACGTACAGAATCTGTTGGAAGAAATCCAGCAGAACATCTTCCAGAAAGCTCTCGATCATCGTACAGCTTGCACGGTAACTGTCGATACTTACGAAGAGTTCAAAGAAAAAATAGAAGAAGGCCTGTTCATCATGGCTCACTGGGACGGTACTCCTGAAACAGAAGAGCAGATCAAGAACGAAACCAAAGCAACTATCCGTTGTATCCCATTGGAAGGCGACAAAACACCGGGTAAGTGTATGGTTACCGGCAAACCTTCCGCACAGCGCGTATTGTTTGCACGGGCTTATTAAGCAACATAAACAATAAAATATATGAATGAGGATATGCCTTCACAGGTGTATCCTCATTTTTTATCTATTGTAAATCAAGCTTAATATATCTTTTACATAAAAAAATAATTATTTTTGTACGTAAAGACTAATATGATTACAGAGCAAACAATGGCTTAAATCAACCCAAAAAACAGAATAGATAATGGGATACACAGAATTCATATTGACAATAAATTCCTCTTGCATTACCATACTGATCATATTGGCAATAATTTTGTTGGTTGCCACCCGCTTCCGGGGAGAGAACGGATACGCGGCAGCCATTATCGTACTTCCGAACGTTCCGGTCTACATTTATAATATGAGCCGTATGCTGGGTTGGCACGAGATCACCCTGTTCATGTTTCCCATCAGTTACTCTGTCAATACAATGTTGATGCCTCTACTGTGGCTTTTCACTCTCAGAAATTTCGATACGGACTTTCGCTTCAGACCGATACAACTGCTACACTTCATTCCTGCAGCCGTTTCCGTTATCATCGTACTTTCGCTGTCTACACAAGAACGGATGGATAATATTATATATGAAATGAGCGGCGACGATATGTGGGTCGGCAATCTCAATACGCTTATCATATTATTCCAGATGTTCCTTTACTTTGCAGCCATTTTCCGTTATCTTCATAAAAAGAGACACTATATCAAAGAAAACTGGTCTGATGCGGAATACCTGCAAAAAGAGTGGATACCGAAACTGATGTACCTGTTTGCCGCCCTGTTTGTTATCGTCATGACCTGCTATGTGATATGGCCCCGGACGGACGCCTGGCTAATACAAATACTGAATGTTATAGCTATGAGCTATTTGACATACAACTCTATAGCACATCCGGCCGTACTTTCCACAACCGAAGAAGTGTCGGCCACAGAAAACAACAGTGAGAATACCCCCTCTCCCGTATTGGATGAAATACAAATGCAGGAAATCTGCAAACGGGTAACCGAGTACCTGGAAACCACTCAGGCATTTCTCCGGAACGACCTCTCACTGGCAATGCTTTCCAAAGAAACCGGTATCCCGCAAAAGATGCTTTCACGTGCCGTCAACAGCTATATGAAATGCAACTTCTTTGAGCTTATAAACGCGATGCGCGTGGAAAAAGCCAGGCAGCTATTACTTTCACCCGAAACTTCCGGTTATACGATAGACAGCATTTACGAAGAATGCGGCTTCCGTTCCCGTTCGACATTCTTTCTTGCCTTTAAGAAAGCGGAAGGGAAATCTCCCGCCCAATGGCTCAAATCGCAGAAAAACGAAACTTTTTAGTCCGAATGCAGTGCATTCAAATTAACCCGGGTTCCGATTATTAGGAGCTCTCGTTCTTTTATGTTCTCTTTGTGCTCATAATTATCGAGTTAAAAACAGCGGAACCGAAAAGCTTACGAGTAGGATAAACTTCTAATTTCTTCCATTATGAAAAGGACAATTTCAAGAAAAGTTTTGTTTTTGATGCTAACTTTTTTTACAGCATTTGCCATTCAGGCACAGGAAAAAGGAGATATGGCAGCAGGTCTTAACTTGTCTTACGGCACAAAAAGCGGTTACAGCAACTTTGGGGTCGGAGCCAAGTTCCAGTACAGTTTTACCGATGCTCTCCGTATCGAGCCGTCAGCCACCTATTTCTTCAAAAAAGATTATGTAAGCATGTGGGATATCAATGTAAACCTGCATTATTTATTTCATGTAGCCGACAAATTCTCGTTCTATCCGCTGGCAGGCGTTTCCTTGCTGGGAGCTAAAGCCGATCTGGGCGACGGATGGGAAGAGTTCGGCGTGAAAGCCAGCGCCTCCGAAACCAAATTTGGAGCCAACCTGGGGGCAGGTGCGCAGTATTGGTTAACGGAAAGTTTTGCACTTGCTCTGGAAATTAAATACCAGTTGATCAGCAATTACGACCGTCCGGTGTTTACGCTCGGAGCAGCCTACAAATTCTAACCGAGCTACTGTTAATAAATAAAAAGAGCAACAGCCCGAAAAAGAGTACGCGAATACTTCCAAAGTCCGAAATTCTTGTTATATTTGCGACGTTGCCGTCAGGTAACAGACATTTTAGACACATGGAAAGTGTTTAGCTTTGTTCTCAGAGATAAAATCTGGTAAATTTTTCGCAGGAGAATGATAAGCTGTACTCTTCACGTCATTGTTATATACATACGAGTATATGTCAAAGGGCGTGGGCTGTTGCTTATTTTACTGCACGGGTTTACCAGAGCCTATCTCTTAAAATAAGTCAAGAGTCCCACGCTTTCCTTATAATATAAATAGCCGTACTCCGGGACTAAACGGCAAGAACCTGTCAATGCACATGAAAAAAACAGAAACTCTCTATCCATTCCCGGCATCATTTATTCGTCCTGAATGCATTCTTTTAGTCAGAAACTAGTCTGAATGCAAGGAATTCGGATTTATCCGAACGTTTATTTCTAGGTTACCCGGGGATTTTATCGTCCATTTGCAGCAAGCAAAGTTTATCGAACCATCAAATCGCAATGTTATGGTAACCAAAGACAGTCAGAAAGAAAATCATCCTTCCGGTGAGAACCTCCGGCTCCAACTGCCGTCCGATCAGATGGCTGAATATTGCCGACGGGTGGTCAGCCATCTGGAAGAAGAAAAACGATATCTCAATCCGAACTACTCGCTGTGGGATTTATCGCGCGAGACTGGTATTCCTGTCAAAATGATATCCAAATCTATCAATAAATATATGAAGCGGAACTTTTACGACTTGATTAACCGGATGCGGATAGAAGAAGCCAAAGCCATACTCAGAGAAATGGCTGTAACAAACAGTAAAGCGATGATCGAAGAGGTAGGGACACAATGCGGATTTCATTCCCGTTCCGTTTTCTTCTCTCGGTTCAACGAATATGAAAGAATGAGCCCGAAGAAGTACATGAATTTGTACGAGAAACCTTCTCACAAGCCTGGCAGCGGCAAATAAATAACATCAAACTATAATTTATAAATCAAAGAAAAATGAAAAAGCTAGTATTAATTCTATCCGCCTTGTTGTTCCTGATCGGGACAACGGACGTACAAGCCCAATGGGGAAAGAAGCTCCTTAAAAAAGCAGGTGAAAGTGCCAAGCGGGCAACAGAACGTAATGTCGAAAAGAAAATAGACAAAGCAGTGGACAAAACTTTCGATAGCGCCGAAGATGCGGTGACGGGGAAAGGGAATGACAGTAAGAGTGAGAAGAAAACGAATGCAGGGGTGCAAGGGGATGCGGAAGTCATTGGCAATGATGCAGACATGCCCCAGGAGCCGCAACAGCCGCAACAATCGCTCGAAATGACGTATGCCAAGAACGACTTCGTTCCGGGCGATGAAATCTTTTTTGAAGACCTGATGGACAACGAGCAGTTGGGCGAGTTTCCCTCTATGTGGGACTTGGTGGCTGGAAATGCCGAGATAGCCAGTATCAACGGGAAGAAAGCCATTTATAGAGGTGACAGAGAAAAAGGAAGCTACACTATTGCCCCACTGATGAAGGATATGAAAAACTATCTGCCCGAAAAATACACCATTGAAATGGACTTATGGATAGTATATCTTGATTATGACAATCCGGAAACTCGTTCTTCCTATGAATTGCATTTTTATGATACCAATAGCAGACAGATTGCAATGATTGAAATTAATAATCGTATTGGAGCTAGCGGCGATAAAGTAAACATGGGATGGGAATATAGGTCGACTTCCGGGCAGAGTGTTAAGGGAGACTCTCGCCCGATAATAAATTTCAGTGGTTGGCAACATGTCTCCATTTCATTCAATCAACGTGCATTCAAACTGTATCTGAACGGTGAAAGAATAATCAATATCCCCAATATGACACAAGCTGCAACTTTCAGGTTACGCGATCGCAATATTAACAGTGTCTGTTGGGGAGGTGCAATAACCAACATCCGTATCGCCAAAGGCGCCGTCCCCTTGTACGACCGCATGATGTCTGACGGTAAATTCATCACCTACGGTATCACCTTCGATGTCGGCAAATCGACCATCAAACCGGAGAGTATGGGTGAAATCAACCGTATCGTCACCTTGATGAAAGAAAACCCCGATCTCAAATTCTCCGTCGAAGGCCATACCGACAGCACCGGCAACGAGGCTTCCAACCAGACACTGAGTGAAGCCCGCTCGAAAGCCATCGTCGACAAACTGATCGAACTGGGCATCGCCACCGACCGCCTCACCGCTTCCGGCAAAGGACAATCCTCTCCCATCGCCGATAACGGAACCGACGAAGGCCGTGCCAAAAACCGACGGGTTGAATTTGTCAAGCTGTGAGAGCAGAGCCAAACTTGTTTGAGCTATGCCGAGCAGCGCCGACAAATGGGCGGAGCCAATTTGTGAAGCAGTAAGTAAGCGCAGAGCCAAACTTGTTTGGACTCTGCCATAACAACATACTAAAAAGCGCTCTTTGACGTATTGGTTTACACGCTTAAAATAATTTCTTCGGAAACAAAAGGTTTTGAGAAGTATTTGCATATCTTTGCAAAGAACCAATAAACCATAAATTATGACACAGCAAAATGCTATCAAAGTTTTTGAAGAGAAGAAAGTCCGCACATTATGGGATAGTGAAACCGAAGAATGGTACTTTTCTATTGTTGATGTGGTGGCTGTATTGACCGACAGTGACTATCAAACAGCTCGTAACTACTGGAAGGTGCTGAAAAACAGACTAAAAAAAGAAGGGAATGAGTCGGTTACAAATTGTAACCAACTGAAAATGCTTTCCTCCGACGGCAAGTATTACAAGACCGACGTTGCCACCACCGAGCAACTCTTCCGCCTGATCCAATCCATCCCTTCGCCCAAAGCCGAGCCGTTCAAACTCTGGATGGCACAGGTTTGGTTTACACGTTTAACAAAAGAAAGTGAAAGAATTGGATTTGATTTACAGCAAATTCACTACTTTTGCGATATATCCTAAAAAAGAAAAGCTTTATGGACACAACTATAAATTTCGAAGCAGACAAAGCGCAGATAGCTCAGGCAATACTGAATATTGACAATGATGAAGTACTTGAAAAAGTAAAACGCAGTCTTAATAGAATCTTGAAGTTAAAAGACAGTATCCCTATCCAACATATTCCTGGATTACCATATACTCATGAAGAACGAATAGAATCTCTCCGGAAAGCAGAAGAAAACATTGCTGCCGGAAAAGTCCATTCCCATGAGAAAGTCATGAAAGAAATAAGAGAAAGGATACAATCATGGAAATAATATGGGAAGACGAAGCAAGCGAACAACTGAAAAAGATCATTGATTTTTACCTGCAAGTGGCCGGTCCACGTACAACAGAGAAAATTTTGGATAAAATAGAGAATACAGCCAATCGTCTTGCACTTTTCCCTTGCATGGGCCCTCTCGAATCAGAGTTAGCCGATCTGTCATATACTTATCGCAGTATCGTAACACATCCTCACTACAAAATTATTTATCGTGTGACTGAAAAAGTCATATATATAGTTGGTATTTGGGATTGCAGACAGGATCCTGAAAGATTAAAAAGTTTGATAACGAAGAAAAAGGAATAGCATCACATAATTATTTCCGTAACCAAAAGCGTGTAAACCAATCACAAAGTTTACACGCTTTTTTTGTGTGCATATATGAAAATAATGTAACACCATAAAAACGGAACGACATGAAAAAGACCTTATTCCTACTAGCATTAGCCTGCTGCCTCCCCACCGCGGGACACAGCCAGGGCTTTATGAAAAAGCTGAAGCAGAAAGTGGAAAACGCTGTCGGTATCAGCGAAAGCACCGACATTGCGGAAGATCAGGCGCAAGCCGACGACAATCACGACGGGAACAGCAATGGCAACAAACCGATCCAACGCCCCACCCCGTCCGACAAACTGCAGAAACTCCGCACCGCTACCGCTACATGGGACGAAGCAGTCACCCCCAGCAAAGCCTCCTCCATCGAAGCCCTGCTGAAGGAACTTCCCCAGCTCCCATCGGTCGATGAAATGGCGAACCCCAATGCCACCGCCCGCGAAACCTACTACCGGAAGATAGTAGCCGTTACGACGCGCGTCAGGGAACTCGACAAGCAATACACCTGCTCGAACGAAGAAATGATTGCCTTCCGCGAAAATATGTACGCCTCGACTGCCAAAAAACTCGGCATCACCGAAGCCGAACTGCGGGCCCTCGAAAACGACATGACCTCCGAAGCCGAAAAAGAACGCATCACCCAAAAGATCGTTAGCAACACCATCGGCGACATGAGCAGCCTCGAAGCCATGGCCGTCGACATTGAAAAACGCGAAGCAGCCGCAGGTGGCGAGCTGAGCGACCAGGACCGGCTGGCCATCCTTGCCGAACACGGCAACGCCATGGAAGACCTGGGCGCACTGATGGAAAAATCCTCCTCCCTTTCAAGCATACAATCCGGTAGCGGCGATGCCGAACTGGACCAACGCCTCGCCGAACTGATGCAAAAACAGATGGAGGGCCCTCCTAACCCGCTCATTAACTACAATAAAATACTCGGAAAAAATGCCGCCGTCCTCAAGAACCTCTACGCCCGGCTCTGCAACACCGACGACCCGGCAGAGATCGAGCAGATCTACACCGAAGCCGACGAGCTGGCCAAACGCTCCCGCCGCGAAGCCGCCGTCACCTGGCGCAAATACCTGGCAGAGCAGATCGAACTGAACAGGGGGCTCTACCCGCAGAGTATGTCCCTGCAGGCCGACATGGTGAAAGCCGGAATGATCCCCGCCTGTGCCGAGAAACGCGCCAGCCTCAATATCGTGACCATCTGCGCCAACCTGCTTGACCAGGCATACCGCGATTTTCCCGAACCGGAATTTTCGCCCGTCTGTAAAGAGACCATCATGAAATTCCCGAAGAGCGAACGGATGATGCGTGCCGAGAGCGGTTATGCCACCTCCGTCGACGGCTTCTTGAGCGGCAGTGTCATCTGGACAATCGACGAAGAGAACGGCACCGAGTACATCTACGAGAACGGCAAGAAACGCGAAATGGACACCAAAGGTCGGCAGGCCATCAAGCAACAGCAGCAAAAACGCGAAGACTACGACCCGCCTTACGGCACCTGGACTTCGCAAAGCGGCAAATGGACCGCCACCTACTCGCGCGACGGTGCCCTGACCCTGCACGACGGCTCCACCTTCTATCCCTCGGCATTGAAGAAGGAAGGCAATCGGCTGATATGGGTAGAGGTATCCGGTGAAAACGTAGAGAAATGCGTCTACAAATTATAAAGATATTCCTCGTGCCGGCCCTCGCCTTCGCCCTTTGCACGGCATCCGTGGCGCAGGATTATCAAGCGATCTTTGAAAAAGAATGGATAGAAGCAAAAAAATACACAACCAGGCAAAAGGAGATCTGGGAAGTTGTTTTTTCAGAGTTCGGCCTCCCTGTCGAACTGGCGGCAGCAGTCGTTTTCCCCGAACTGCTCCGCTACTCCGCCTTGCAGAATCTAATGGAGACAGCAGCCATCAAAGCGCTCTACCTGCAAGGCGGAACCCGCGGGGCCGATTTCTCCATCGGACGGTTCCAGATGAAACCCTCCTTTGCCGAAGCGTTGGAGCACGACTGGATGCAGACCCCGTTGCGCCACGAATACGAAATCTATTTCGACCTGGCCGACAACGTCTACGCCCGCCGCGCCCGCATCCGCCGGTTGGATAACCCTGAATGGCAATGCATCTACCTCGCCCTTTTCCTGAAACTCCTTTACCGGCGTTTCCCCGAATTGGCCGAAGAGACAGCAACCGGGCAAGTCCGTTTCTGCGCCACTGCCTATAACGGCTCTTTCCGCGACAGCTACGAAGAGATCCGCCGCCGGGCCGGTCGCCGCTTCTACCATACCGATTTCATGCCGACCGCCGCAACCGTCTATTATTCATATTCGGACATCGCGGTCAGCTACTATAAAAAAACAAACGGGGATAGATTCTGGTAGACCCGTCGGTGACTTCGGAAACTCCGGAATGCAATTTCCGGGTTTCCGGGGAAACCGATTCCCCGAAAGGTAAAAAGTCTCACCCGCGTGACATCGTCAACCTCACACAGGTGACATCTAAAGACTCACACGGGTGACATCGAGAGCCTCACGCAGGTGAAACCGGAGACCTCACACAGGCAAGACCGGGAACAACTGTATAAGAGAATGAAACAACTTATTATTAATAATTTAAAAATAAAAACAATGGCTAAGTACAAATTAATTAAAAGAACGAACCCGCTGAAAAAGGATGCACCTCCCAAATGGTATGCAACCCCTAATAGTGAATCCCCGCTGTCGGGCAAGGCGATGACACGTGCTGCCACCGCCAATACTACCATGGCTCCCATCGAGATGGAAGCCTCGTTGGAACTCCTTGCCAAATTTGTGCCCCAACAGCTTCAGCAGGGGCACACAGTGAAAATTCCTGGTTTAGGAACCTTTCGTACCACCTTCAAAAGTGATGGTGTGGAAAATATCAACGATTTCCGGGCAAACAGCATGATCAAGAATGCCCGCATCGTCTTCACCCCCTCAAAAGAGCTGCGCGAAAGCGTGCTCAATGGCCTCACCTTCGAGGATGGAGGCGTGCTGGAAAATGATATCAGCTACGCTTCTCTGGCCGATTATCGCCTGGCGAAGAGCCCCCCTCCGGAAGGTGGTGGCGGTGGCGAAGACAGACCAGAAATCGAATAAAACTCAATGTGTTACTTATTAACGGATAAAACGAACAGTTATGAAAACATGGATACTACTGCTATTTGCCGGGCTGCTGGGAATGACAACGGCAGAAGCACAAATCTCGTTCTACGGCGAGTGGTGCTACAGCAATGGCGAACTCATCAGTAAGACGTGGGTGTCGCCCAAAGGTTTGCGGTCGGAAAGCGTTGATAAGCAGACAGGCAAAAAGTTCATAACCCTTTGCCTCCTGGACACAAAGAAAGTGTATGCGCTATTCGAAGATAAAAAGACCGGTTTTCTGATTAACGACATCACGAAATTTGCCGGAACCAACCAGATGGTAGGGCTCGATCTTGTTAGCAATGAACAAAGTCATACAGAATACCTGGGTGAAGAAGAAGTGGACGGGCGCATGTGCAAAAAATATTACAGTTATCGCACAAGCATTAATAACCTGACAGGGGAGGCACAGACCGAGAATGCAGGCTTGACATGGATTTACGAACCATTGAAGGCATCCAACTATACAGGTTGCATCGCCGAAAAACCCGGTGGTCAGTACGATAGATTACAAGTGCTGCGCAACATCCGGCAAGGACCGCAACCCGCCCATCTGTTCGAATTGCCTGAAGGTTACAAAATCACCGAAATGCCCAGCGGTGGAATGTTGGAACTATTCTCGGGAAAATCGCGCCAGGAGAGCCAAAAAAACTTCGACGATACCCGCGACGCTTTCCAGAAAAAAGCCGAAGAAATAAAATCCATCAACGAAGGTTCGGACAAGAGCCCGGAAGAAAAGATTAAGGCATTGCTCGAAATGTTCGGTGCCGGACAGAAAAAGAAATAAACAACCATAAGAAACAATCGCTACATGAAACCAATATACTCCCGCCGGAATTTTCTGAAGGCATGTGGCCTAGCAACAGCCGCACTGTGCTCGGATGCCCTCCGGTCTGCCACGATAAAAGTAGCAGGTCCGGAAGTGGAGTATGTATTGCGTGGAGGACAAACCTATATCGACGGACGATGGTGTAGCTGCGACATCGGCATAACTCCTAGAGGCAGACTGGTAGTGAGCAAGTCTCCTATCCCTTGCCATTATGTGATCAACGTGAGCGGAAGAGTCGTCTCTCCTGGCTTTATCGATATCCTGGCCGACAATTCCGCTAATCCCGAAAGGACTTTCCTCACATTCGAAAAATACAAACTGGGCGACGGTGTCGCAACAGCCCTGCAAATGCACGGCGGAGCAACACATGCAGGCGATTATTACCGTCATTTCAGCCGGGAAAAACACTACGTCAACTGGGGTGTTTCCACTAAAGTAATGAACCTCCGGTATAAATATCCGGCATTGGCAAGTCGCCTGAAAGCCATCGAAAGCAGCCTGGAAGAAGGTGCACTGGGCGTATCCCACAGCCCGGAATATCACCCGGACACAACCTGGGAAGAACTCCTGGCCTATGCCCATCTCGCCCGGAAATACGAACGGCCGCTTTTCCTGCACACACGTTATTCCTGCCACGATAAAGAATTGCTGGGAGTAGACGAAGCGATCCGGCTGTCGCACTTGACAGGGTGCAGAGTACATATCGACCACCTCAACTCGACAGGCGGCACCTTCCACATGTCCGAGGCATTGAAACGTATCCGCGAAGCCCGTACCAGCGCGCGGACGCGGCGAACTACGAAACGGATACATCGCCGACCTGACGGTATTCAACCCCGAAACGATCCGAGGACGGGCAACGAATGCCAACCCCTGCCAATTCTCCGAAGGAATAGAACTGGTCATCGTAAACGGAAAAATCGCTTTCGACAGGCACAGGCCGACCGGAGAAATGAATGGTACAGATATCAAATATGAATCGATAACGCAACTTTATTATTAATCACTAACATATCAAGCGTATGAAAACACATCTGAAAACATTACTGCTAATCGCCATCTCCCTGATGGCAACTGTGGGGCTGAACGCCCAGGAACCCTTCTTCTTCACTAAGGACGGATTGAAGATCACCCTGGCCGAAAAAGACGGCAAAGGAAAGATCAACGGTTACAGCCAAAGCACCGTCGTTAGCGTGGAAGGCGAACCCTCTAACTGCACCGTCGTCTACAAAACGATGGTGATGGACAACAAGAAAAAACCGTTGCTGAACGAAGAGATGGACATGAAAATCTACATCAAAGACGGTGTCGTCACGTTCGACCCGACTTCGCTGGCCGGCAAGCTGATGGAAGGCATGACTGTGAGCGGCGATAACCTGATACTACCCGCCGACGTTGCTGTGGGCGACGTATTGAAAGATTACACCATCACCGTCAACATCGGTGCCATGAAAACGACAACCGCTACCTCCGATATCAAAGTGACGGGCGAAGAAACACTCGATATCGGCGAAACCTCCATCGACTGCCTGATCGTCGAAAGCACTGTCCTCTCAAAAGTAATCGGCATCAAACAACAGATGAAACAGAAAATCTGGTACGGCCGCGGCATCGGTCCCGTGAAAACGGAAACTTACAACAAGAAAGGCAAGCTGATGTCCGTACAGGAAATAGTAGAAATAGAAGGCTTTTAAACCCTAAAAAACAAACGCATCATGAAAAAGACAATCGTAGCACTTATGTGCATTGTAAGCCTCGTGATAATGACGGCTTGCGGAGGTTCACCCGTTGACAAATCCTTGAAGAAAATCGACACCGCCATCGAAAAGCTGGAAAAAGCAAATAAGAAAGGCGAGAAACTGAGCAAGGAAGACATGGAACAGATAGGCAAAGACCTGGAAGAACCGCTGAAAGTATTGAATGAAGCACTGGAAAACGACGAAATCGGCGGTGTAACAAAACTGAAAATCGTCGCCAAGGTGTCGAAGCTGTCCATCCTCGCCATCAGCGCAGGGCTAAAAGATCTCGACCTGAACGAGCTGATGAAGGATGCCAAGAAAACAGCTCCGGAGGAGAAAAAAGAGTAACGAACCAAACAACAATAACATGTCAAACATCATCGACGGAATAGTGAAAGGATTGTCGGGCTTTATGCCGCAAGACGATCCGGATGTGAAAATATTCAATGCACAAAGTGAATTGAAAGAACTTGCCAGTAAAGAAGAGAAGGCCTATGCCCGTCTCGGTCGGCAAATATATGAAACCGATGGAGGCAAAAGCTATCCGGAGATAAAGACTGAACTCGACCAGCTTGCCGCCAACCGGCAGGCTGCAGAGGAACGCCTGAAAGCTGCACGCGAAGAAAAGATAGCCCGCGAACGTGCCAAGGAGGAAGAACGTGCCCGTCGCGAAGCCGAAGAAGTCGCCCACAGCTGCCCGAATTGCGGAGCCTACAACCCCGAAGGAACCAACTTCTGCCAGGATTGCGGTACACGCCTCGCTCCACCGGCACAAGCTCCTGCCGCCAAACGCTTCTGTTCCAATTGCGGAGCCGAAGTAGCAGCGGGACACCGTTTCTGTAACAATTGCGGAACGAATGTCGGTTAAACTTGATCTATCTTTATTTAACAATTAAAAAACAAACAATATGGCATTTTGTACTTTTTGCGGAACACAAGTCCCCGACGACATCAAATTCTGCACCTCGTGCGGAAAACCGATGGGAATAACGGTGAAAGTCCCTGCCCAGCCTGTACAGCCCGTGCAGCAGGTGCAGCCCCAAGCTCCGTCGCCACCGCCCCAACCGCAGCAGGCTCCCTCTGTTTATGCGCAACCGCAGACCGCACCACCGCCTCAACAGGCTTACACGGTACCACCTGCACAGCCATACGCAGCCCAGCCCTATGCGGCGCAACCGTATGCACCGGCTCCCGACCCAAACGCCCTGCCCCCGGGCAGCAAGTACGAACCGATCACGACCGGCGGATTTATCGGCATCATGTTGCTGATGATGCTACCCATCGTCAACCTGATCCTGCTCCTTGTATGGGCATGCGGCGGTTGCCGGAAAGTGAATAAGACGAACTTCGCCCGTGCCATGCTTATCATCATGCTGATAAGCGCGGTTCTTTCGGGCATCATCTTCCTTATTTTCGGAAGCATGTTCGGTTCCGGTCTCAGTGACATTACAGATACACTCAAATCGCTCGAATAAATAACAGTAAGAAACAAAACAACTAAAATTAAAGGAGGAAATAATTATGGCATTCTGTGGAAAATGTGGACAACAAGTAAACGACGGAGTTAAATTCTGTCCGGCCTGCGGCGCACCGATGGCGGCAGTCGCTCCTACTCAGGAAACACCGCCCCAGCCGGCGGCGGCTCCGCAACAACAGTATCAACAGCCCCAACCGGTACAGCAACCACCCCAGGCCCAGCAACCCCAACCGGCTGCCGGCGATACCTTCTCGAACCTGAACAACACGGCCGACAGCACGGCCCAGTTCGATCCCAGAGACATCGAACAGCACAAAGGCATGTCGATCCTGGCCTATTTCGGCCCGCTGGTTCTTATTCCGATATTGGCGGCCAAAGACTCGCCTTTTGCCCGATATCATTCCAACCAGGGTTTGCTGCTTTGCATCGCATGTATCATATATGGTATAGCGTACAGCATTCTGAGCGGCGTGATCCTCGCTATCTCATGGCGACTCTATTTTGTGGTGAGCATCATCGGTCTTATCGGTTTCGTATTTGCCGTGCTGGCCGTGATCGGAATTCTCAATGCCGTGAACGGTCGAGCCAAAGAGCTCCCGCTTATCGGAAAATACCGCTTATTAAAATAGTATTCATCTCTAATAATTTACTCTTATGAAACAGATTATACTTATGGCAGCTACTGCCCTGTTCGCCTCAACCAACCTGATGGCACAAAACACATCGGTTTCACTGCGTAGTGCATTCGATCTTCTGGCGTTCCTTACCGCTTCGCCGGACAGCACCATCCATTACGATGAAAACGACAAAAAGAGTACAAAAGAAGAAAACGTATTCAATGACAAGAACTTCGTCACCCAGACCAATCATTATACCTGGGAGGAAGCGACAAGCAGCTGGAAAACGGCCGGTAAAACCGTCAACACGCTCGACAGTAAAGGACGTACAACAACGGCTATCGGTTATTCTGCCGACGGAACGGAAACCGACAAGACAGATATGACCTACGAAAATGATCATATTTACCCGAAAATGATTACCAGTTTTACCAGGGAAGGCGGTAGCTGGAAACAGGAAGGCATTGTAAATATAACTAACGTAAAGGTCAACTCCGCAGGTATGCCTACTTTACTCGAACTCTCAACTACAGCGGAAGGAATGACTTTCAATATGAAAATGGGAATGACTTACGACGGAGATATCAGCATGACCAAAATGTCAACCGATATGATGGGCTCCTGGGCTGTAATGTCAGAAATGAAAAGCGAAATAGTTGACAAAGGCAACCCGGTAATCTCCAAAAGCTGGGGGAAAACCTATTTCCCAATAGCCACCGACTGGCAATACGATGGCAAAGATTACGCCTACTACTCCAGTCACCAACCGGGCAATCCTTCTGGCAACGAAACCATCACTGCCGAAAAACCCGAATGGCGACTAAACGGAACCATCCTCGAAGTCCCGGCAGCCGAAAACGGTATCGAGATATTTGCTATCGTCGGACGGCTGGTAAAGAAAAGTTCCACATCTACAATAGATGTTTCAACACTCTCACCGGGCATTTATATCGTGAAAACGGATAAAGGTTCCTTCAAGATCAGGTTCTAACATTAATACCTATTGGTTATGACAGCAAAAGAAGTTTTTTCAAAGACACTGCAATTCGGCTGGATCAAGCTGGGGCTGGGATTGCTCAATATCCTGATAGCCGTCGTTCTGTTCGCCATCATGATGGGTATCGCCGTCCTGTTCGATAGTGGAGGAGTCGGCGCAATCATGTTCATTATCTGGCTGAGTCTGATCGGGATAGTGAATTTCTTCCTCAACCATTACATCGGCTATCTGGTGAAAGCCGGGCATGTAGCCGTAATAACGATAGCCTTTCAAACAGGGCAAGTCCCTGCCAACCCGTTTGAAACCGGAAAGACGATGGTGAAGGAACGCTTCGGTACCTCCAACGTATACTTCGCACTCGACAAACTGGTAGCCGGTTCCGTCAAACAACTGCAACGTACCCTGGGGCGTATCACCGACGGACTGCTCGGAGCACTGCCGGGAGCCGATGGCGTAAAAAGCCTCATGAATATGTTTCTGGATATCTCCCTCGGCTACGTCGATGAATGTTGCCTGGGATATACCTTCGCCCATCCGGAACAGAATGCCTATAAATTGGCCGCCGACGGTGTGGTTATCTATTTCAAGAACTGGAAGACACTGTTGAAAGACGCAGCGAAGACAACCGGTGTGGTTATCCTTTCATTCGTGGCAGTAACGCTGGTGGCATTCGTCCTCTTCGGCGGGCTGTTCCGTCTATTTGGATGGAGCGGATTTATGGCTTTCATTATCTCCTTGCTGTTCGCTTATACGGTAAAATATGCTTTTATCGACAGCTGGATACTGGTAAAAATGATGAGCAGCTATATGCAGGTAGCTCCGACCACCCAGATCACCTTCGACCTCTACGACAAGTTGTGCAACCTGTCAAAAAAGTTCAAAGAACTGTTTAACAAAGGCACAAGCGAACCGCAACCGGCTTATGCGGGACAAGCATCCGGCTATGGTGAAGAACAATCTCCGGCAGAAATACCACAGGCAGTCGCTCCCTCTTACGATCCGCCTGCCCCCGTTTCTGCCGCTCCCTGCTTCTGCCCTTCCTGTGGCAAAGCGTTGGAACCAGAAAAAATCTTCTGTGGTAATTGCGGGACACGGTTCGGATAGTAATAAAAAAACTAACTGACTTATAGCTATTCACAGCAAAAACGACTGGAAGTCCTCTGTTGGCTCCAGTCGTTTTTGCTGTGACAACTTGGCATAAAACATAGAACTATCCATTAACAATATCATTTTACAAAGGAAAAAAGTCAAAATTAAAAACCCTTTCAATATCCAATATCCTAACTTTGTGAAACTAAGGAAGATGTATTATCCCTGTTCTATACAGACTTAACTTAATTCGAATGCAAATGAAAGCTACTTTATCCTCATTATTGACTACTTTGGTTATTATACTGGCAGGATGTACTTCCGGCCAAACGGTCAGTATCAAAGATCTTCGGGTTGAAATGAAAGAAAACCCGGTAGGCATTGGTGTATCACAACCCCGCTTTATGTGGAAAATCTCTTCCGGATCACCCGATCTCACGCAGACCTCCTATCAGATACAGGTTGCCGAATCTCCCGATAACCTGAAAAACGGGAAAGAACTGCTTTGGGACAGCGGTGAAGTGAAAAGCGATGAGTCCATACTCATCCCCTACGGAGGCAATCCGTTACAATCCAGAAAACAATATTATTGGCGTATTAAAGCCAATACGAATCAAGGCTCAACGGACTGGAGTCCGATAAACACCTGGTCGATGACCTTGCTCAATCCTTCCGACTGGAAAGCAACCTGGATCGGCGAAAACAATCTTTCCAACCCCGGAGAGACGAAAGAAGGGAAGACACGTCTTGCCGCTCGCTATCTCCGCAAAGAGTTTGTTGCGGATAAACCGATTCAAAGAGCTGTTCTATACATTTCCGGCCTCGGTTTTTCCGAATCCTATATCAATGGGAAGCCCGTCAGCGAAGATATTTTCGCGCCCGGACCATCCTGGTATCCTAACCGTGTATACTATAATGTATATGACGTGACGGATCTGTTGTCAAAAGATAAAAATACGATAGGCGTTGCCTTGGGTAACGGTCGTTATTTCGCAATGAGAGACCGGCAGGAAACGCTGCCCTCCCTGCTTGCACAACTGGAAATCGAGTATGCCGACGGCTCGCAAACCGTCATAGTCAGCGATACCTCATGGAAAGTAACCTCCAAAGGCCCGATCATCGCCAACAACGAATTTGACGGCGAAGAATATGACGCCCGCCTGGAACTGAACGGTTGGAACAAAAATGGTTTCGACGACTCTAAATGGCTCACGGCAGATGTCATGACAACTCCCGCCGGTAAATTAACCGTACAGTCAAATCCGAACCTCCGTATCCAGGAAGAAATCAAGCCGGTCAGCATCACCGAAAGACCGGACGGCAAATATATCATCGATATGGGACAGAATATGGTCGGCAGGTTAGCTGTCAGCCTGAAAGGAAAGAAAGATCAACCTGTCACTATGAAATTTGCTGAATTACTCAAGGAAGACGGTTCGCTTTACCTGGCAAACCTGCGTAGTGCCAATGTAACCGATATATATACCCCGGCCCGCGACGGCCAGTTCAGCTGGGAACCGATATTTGTCTATCACGGATTCCGTTTTGTAGAGATTTCGGGGCTTGATTATAAGCCGGAATTATCCGCCTTTACCGGAAAAGTAATCTATGACAAAATGAAAACGACCGGAAAGTTTGAAACTTCCAACCCCCTGGTGAACCAGATCTATAAAAATGCCTATTGGGGTATTCGTGGCAATTACCGGGGCATGCCGACCGACTGTCCGCAACGCGACGAACGCCACGGATGGCTGGGAGACCGTGTAACCGGAGCGTATGGGGAAGCATTCATCTTCAACAATGCCCTCCTGTATAATAAATGGTTGCAGGATATCGAAGACTCCCAAAGCCCGGAAGGAAGCATCTCCGACGTATCTCCCCGTTATTGGACGATATACAACGACGATGTCACCTGGCCTGCCGCCTATTTCTATGTAGCCAACCTCTTATACCGCCAGTTCGGGGATAAGAGTGCCATCATCAGACATTACCCGTCTATGAAGCGATGGATGCAACACATACAACAAACAGCCATGCAGGATTATATCATCGTAAAAGACACTTACGGTGACTGGTGTATGCCCCCGGAATCACAGGAGTTAATTCATTCGCAGGACCCGGCCCGTAAGACTGACGGTGCTATCCTGTCTACAACCATGTATTACAGCCTGCTGAATATGATGAGCGAATTTGCCCGGCTAAGCGGACAGGAAAACGATATTACAGCCTATCAGGAACTGGCAGCAAAGATGAAAGAAGCCTACAACGCAAAATATTTCCATCCGGAAACAGCCCAATACGGCAACAATACGGTTACAGCCAACATCCTGTCATTACGTTTAGGACTCGTTCCAAAAGGATATGAAGAAAAAGTGTTTGCCAACATTGTCAAGAAAACGGAGGGAGACTTCGGCGGCCATGTCAGTACCGGTGTCCTGGGCATCCAGCATCTGATGCGCGGCCTCACCGAATACGGCCGGGTAGATATAGCCTGGAAGATTGCAACGAACGACACCTACCCGAGTTGGGGATACATGGCAAAGAAAGGTGCCACCACCATCTGGGAACTCTGGAACGGAGATACCGCCGACCCTGCCATGAATTCCGCCAACCATGTCATGTTACTGGGCGACCTGATCATCTGGTACTATGAAGACCTGGCTGGAATCAAATGCGCTCCGGAATCCGTCGCTTATAAGAAGCTGATCATGGCTCCGGTATTTCCCGAAGGGCTGAATGCCGTTTCCGCCTCCTACGAATCAGTCTACGGAGAGATCAAAAGTGCCTGGAAAAAAGAAAACGGTACTTTCAGCTGGGATATTACAATCCCCGGCAACACCTCAGCCGTCGTACGGATACCGAAAGAGTTCCGGATCAAACAATCCAACCAACCGGGTGTCAGGAGGGTGAATGACACTGCCTCCTATACGGAAATCGAGATAGGTTCGGGCAGTTATCACTTTAATAACTAAAAATAAATATGAAGAAAAGTCTGTAAATGACATCCTTGATCTTAATCATTGGTTTGCCATTTACAGATTTTTTTACTCCGTCAAAAAGATCGCCCAAGCTATAGAATACGAATAATTTAATTACCTTTGGGAGTAAAATAAATCAGTACCTGTATGGAACTCACTCTCCCTTCCAAGTTGAATGCCTCCGAAACGATCGTGCTCGACACAAACGTGCTTGTCGTTATCGGGGCAAATGGTGCCGGCAAAAGTTCGTTCGGCAGAGATCTGCTGGAGCGTTACTCCGACAACAGTAAAAAGATATCCGGCATGCACTCCCTGTTTATCAGCAGTGAAGAACCTGTGCCTGTCGAAGGTAATGAACTGGCACGCCTGCAATCGATGATAGCGGAACGCATCTTCATGCCCCGCCTTTCAGAATACGAAAAACTGATCCTCCACCTGCAAAGCGAAGAATTTGAGGCGGCGGTAAACTATAAGGAAGCCTGCAAGCTGACCCCGGACCTGGAACCGCCCGTTACCAAAATAGACCGCATACAGGCCATCTGGGAGAAAATGTTCCCGCATAACCGCCTGGTCAGGAAGTCCGGCTTTATTGAACTGGCTTCCACCAGCCGCGACGGCGATTCTTATACGGCCGGCAGAATGAGCGACGGCGAAAAGATCGTCTTCTACCTGATAGGCGCCGTACTCTGTGCCCGTCCCAACGAACTGCTGGTGATCGAAGAACCGGAAATACTGCTTCACAACTCGATCAAGAACCTGCTTTGGGATGAGATCGAAGCTATGCGTCCCGACTGCACATTCGTTTATCTGACGCACGATATCGACTTCGCCACTTCTCGTCCGGAAGGCAAGCGGATATGGATCAGGGACTACAATGCCGACGCCCATGTCTGGGACTACCAACTGATAGAAAACAGCGACAGCCTTCCCGAAGAAGTATATATAGATATCCTCGGGAGCCGCAAGCCGATCCTGTTCATCGAAGGGACCGACTCCAACAGTATCGACAACCGCCTCTATCCGCTGATCTTCCCCGATTATATGGTCAAGCCGATGGGTGGCTGCCAGAAGGTGATTGAAACGACAAAGGCTTTCCGGCAGTTACAGGACTTCCATACGCTGGAATCCATGGGGATCGTAGACCGCGACCGCCGTACACAGGGAGAGATAGACTATCTGCATGACCAGCATATCTTCGTTCCCGACGTAGCCGAAGTGGAAAACCTGCTGATGCTCGAACCCGTGATACGTACCGTGGCACGCCGTATGATGAAAGATCCCGATACCGTATTTACCCAAGTAAAGGAAAATGTAGTCAAACTCTTCGAGAAGGACCTCGAAAGCCAGGTTATCCTGCATGCCAAACACCGCGTCCGCAAGAAACTGGAAACAGCGGTCGACCGCAAGATAACGACCGTCGAACAACTGACCGAGCATGTGGAAAGCATCCGTTACAACGTTCATGTCGATGAAATATACAATGGGATAAAAGATAAATTCAACCAGTACATCGAAACGGGAGATTACAAGAATATCCTTCGTGTGTATAATCAAAAAGGGATGCTGCCGCAAAGCCGTGTATGCAACTTCTGCGGTATCAGCAACAAGGAGAGTTATTTAAACTTCGTTCTTTCCATTCTGAAAGAAAACAAAGAGGATGCGGAAGTCATACGTTCTTCCATCAAAGAATCTTTAGGGACATAAAAAGTTATCAAAAATGAGGAAAAAGTCCGCAAAAAATCGTTCTTTTGCAAACTGATATAACGACATTAACTGGTTTAGTCCTCTTACAAAAAGAATATGCGTACACCGACATTACAATATCTCTACCTGCAAAAGCCGGTAACAATGGTTATTATAATCTGTATAATCTCCGTGCTTCCCTGGATCGGCCTGGGTGATTTCTCCACCAAAGGAGAGCCGCGTGAAGCATCAGTTGCCATATCCATGCTTGAATCAGGCAATTGGATATTACCCCAGGTTTATGCCAACGAATTTGCCTATAAGCCGCCGATGGCACACTGGCTGATGGCTGCTTTCTCTTATCCGCAAGGATATGTATCGGAGTTTACCTCTCGCCTGCCGTCTACAATCGCTTTTATCTGCCTGATGGGATGCACGCTCATGTTTTTCGGGCGGAGGATAAAATTCCAGCAGGCGTTTATAGCTACTCTCCTACTACTCACGTGCATTGAAATGCACAGGGCGGCGATGACTACCCGTGTCGATATGTTGCTGACGACATTCATTGTCATCGGCCTCTATCAGTTGTTCCGATGGGAAGACCAACTGGAGTTGAAAGGTCTGCCGGTTATTATCCCGGTATTGCTGGGGTGTGCGGTTCTGACTAAAGGGCCTGTAGGAGTTATTTTGCCTCTATTCGTGTTCGGTGCTTATCTGCTGATGCTTCGTAAATACAGCCTGCTGACAATCTTCAAGGCACTGCTTTATATCGGTGTTTCGTCTCTGTTCCTGCCTCTGCTGTGGTATATCGCAGCCTGGAAACAGGGAGGGGATAAATTTCTCGATGTCGTACTTGCCGAAAACTTCGGACGTTTCTTCCATCTCAATACGCCCGATATCAATTATGACCTGGGACACGAGAATGGCGTATGGTATAACTTTATGACGCTGGCTGCCGGATTTATTCCCTGGACCATCTTCTTTTTCTTCTCCCTCTTCGGTTTGAACTGGCAGAGAAAAAAAGGATCGTTCAAACAAGTGCTGAAAGACAGCTGGAATAATATTCTTTCCATGGAAAAAGAAAAACTATTCAGCCTGGTAGCATTGGTTTGCATCATCTTCTTTTATAGTATCCCTTCCAGCAAGAGAAGCGTATACCTGATGCCGGCTTATCCGTTCATCGCAATATTCCTGGCACAATACGCCATCTATATCACGGAATACAGGACAAAGGTAACCCGTATCTTCGCTGCCTTCCTGGCATCGGTCACTACCGTGGTACTGATTGCCATCGGATTGACGATGATCGGTGTTATCGACCCCGTGGCTATTGCTTCACAGTACACAAGCCGTACCTCCACCCTGGCACAGGTCGAAGCTGTCAGCAACATATTTTCTTTCAGTTACGGACTGACGGTTTGCATTGTTATCGTCGTTTTGGTGGCGCTGCTAACGGTGCTTTACCAGATGTTCAAAAAGATAAACATCAAGATCCTGTATGCGACAATCGCCCTGAGTTTTACGATCAATTTACTGATCGACGGGGTTATCATGCGGGGTATCCGCCAGGATGGTTCTGCCCGTCCTTTTGCGGAAAAGGTAATGAAAGAATATCCGCTGAATGAGAACAATATGTTCGTTATGAATAATCTCAAGAAATACAGGAACCTGTACGGGCTTAATTTCTATCTCGGCAACCGCTTCCACAATTTCGAACAGGAGATGCCGGAAGAAGGATTTTTCTTTGCAACTTCCAGCGACCTGGAGGTTGTCCTTAAAAATTACGAAGGCCAATATACTTTTAATATATTGACCTCCTCTGAACGTATCATCCACGAAGTGCGCCGCCCGGTTGTCCTGTGCAGCTTCCTCCGTGTAAAATAAGATTATTTTAATTCTTTGATTTTGATACTGCGGAAAGCAACTTCGTCGCCATGATCCTGTAACAGGATATGTCCCTGGGGAGCTTCACCGAAACGTCCTGCCTCGTTATAAGACGGGGCAGCATATTTACTACCTTTCACCAATTCGCGGAAAGCATCCGAACCACGATCGTATTCCAATGTTTTAAAGCCGTTCAGCCAATGTTCCACATGGTTATTGGGGAATACTTTCAGGACAGCCTGGTTCCAGTTGCCCACACCGTTGAAACGTTTGTTACCGGCCGGCATCATGTCGTAAAGGCTTGCCAGGGTGCGGCTGCCGGGAGTCGTTGTGTAGAGTTTGGCATCCGGATGCAGTTTGTCATCTAATATCTGGTATTCGAGGCCATAGGCGGAGCCGCTAGGTTTTTCTGCTTCCGTCACGAAATATTTGATTCCGCTGTTTGCTCCCGGAGTGATTTTAAATTCCAGGCTTAACTCGAATGCTGCATATTCTTTATCGGTCACGATATCACCTCCGTTGGTAGACTCGCCACCACCGGATTTCAAGACGATCAACTGTCCGTCTTCCACTTTCCAGCCATGATCCGGGAAGGCCTCTTTATGGGCGCCACGCCAGCCTGTAGTTGTCTGTCCGTCGAACAGGAGGTTCCACCCGTCCGCTTTTTCAGCATCCGTCAGGTAGTTGGGGACGCGGTTCACTTCAGGAGCCAGGGTTCCCTGCATGCGTTCGGCTTCCAGGTTCTCCGTCTTTATACGGATATTACGCCATTTGATTTCTTTTCCTTCCAGATCGGTATTCTTTCCGATGCCATGCACCTGGAAAGCGATGAAGCCTTTGGCTGTTTCGTCGTCATAGAGATTGGCGGTGTTCACGCCGTTCAGCCAGATGCGGATATTGTTGCCGATCGCTTCGATACGGAATTTATTCCAATCTGTCTTTTTGTAGGCGGCTTGTCCCGGTTTGTTATCGACAAGCGTCACCAGCCAACCACGGCGTGCCTCGTCGTAAACACCTCCGCTCCATGCTCTGTCGGAAGGGTCCATTTCGCATTGGTAGCCATGCACACGCCCGTTCTGGTAATCCGGACGGCTTTCGCTGCGGAACTGCACACCGGAGTTCAATGCCGGGTCGCAGAGAGCTTCAAATTCCAGGATAAAATCGCCATACTCCTGTTCGGTAGCCATAAAGCTGTTCGGCTGGCCCGTCACCGAAGTTCCGACCAGACAGCCGTCTTCCACCCGGTAGGGCGCTTCGCCGTTCAATTGCTTGAAACCGGTAAGATCTTTACCATTGAATAACTTTTGCCAGCCGTCATTCGACTGACAGGAACAAAGCAGCGCAAGAGACAGGGCTGCAAACTTCAAAGATGCTTTCATTCTGTTTTTCTTTTAGGTATTATAAATAAGAAAATTGTTTTACTGGTCTGTCAACTAACACATGTGTACGAGCACAAAGATAAAATATTATTCATAAATGCACAGCAAAAGTGTTGCTATTTTACAACAGATAGAATCTTTTTCAAAGAATAGCCTTATCTTTGTGTGCAAAATGTAATCAATAAAGGTATTTTTATGAAATTTAAAACGGCTCTCTTTGACTTTGACGGCGTGATAGTCGACACTGAACCCATTTACGATATTTTCTGGAATGAGGCAGGTGAACGTTACGGGACAGGTATCGACAACTTCGCTGCTGTTATCAAAGGCACAACACTCCCCTACATCATGGAAAAGTATTTTTCCGACCGTACGGAAGAATTCCGCCGGATGGTTATTAATGAATCGACCGAATACGAAAGCACGATGCCCTTGCCCGCCATGCCCGGCTCCCTGGAATTTCTGCACTTATTGAAAAAGAACGGTGTACAGATGGGATTAGTTACAAGCTCGGACAATGCGAAGGTGGAACGTGCATTCAAATTACATCACCTGGAAAATATATTCGACACAGTCGTGACCGCCGACCGCATCACAAAGGGGAAACCTGACCCGATGTGTTACTTGCTGGCCGCAGACGACCTGGGTGTCTCCCCTGCCGACTGCCTCGTTTTTGAAGATTCATTTGCCGGCATACAAGCGGGAACGGCTGCCGGCATGCGGGTGATCGGCCTGAGCACCACCAACCCGGAAGAATCATTGAAGGATAAAGTATATGAAGTGATTCCGAACTTCGAAAAGGTTACTTTCGAGGATTATCTGAAGTGGTAATGAAACAGAATAAAAAAAGAAGGTTGCGGCAGCCGTTGTAAAAACGGGCTTAACCGCAACCTTACCCAGTTTATTCAATTTCCGGCCGGTCGCTTTCCTTTTTTTTCTTCTGTCCCATACGCTGGTTGTAGGCTGTCTGCGCATCGGATATCAGAGCGTTGACATTGCGGATAAAAGCAGTAGCTTCGTCCGAAGGATTCGCCAGGCTCCAGGCAAAAGCCAGCGAGGTTATATCGTCATAAATATCATCACCTTGGGCACGCACGATCTTGCTGTTGTCTACACTACTAGCCAGACGTTCGGCAGCGCGTTGGGCCACCAGTGATTCGTATAGATTATTCAAACGTTCCAGTTCATTCAAATAAGGGGTCAGGCTCAAAGCCTGTACGGCAGATGCATTTTCAGGTTTTCTCAGATCGACCAGGAGTCCTTTGATCGTTTCTGTTTCCTGATTGAGCGGGAGGCGTGCGATTCCGGTATATGGTTTCACTACGTTCCGCAGAAACTTTCCGGCTTCCTGTTCTGCCTGGAGTGGCAGGGTTGCGGAATTGTTTATCCGGTTCAAAGCATAGACGGCAACGTTGTCGCGTTGTTTGTCAGTGTCGTTCAACGTTTCAGTTTCCTGGCTGATACGGCTCTGGTTGTTCAGATCGGTAAGTTGGTCGATCACTGCGTCGAGGACAGTCAGTTGAGCGGCCGAAACGCCCAATGCAGGGACACCGTTCGATTCATTGACGCTAAGGCTTTCGATTTCGGGTCGGTCGCCACCCTGCTCCGGAAATGGAAGGAGGGCACGGAAACGGCGGAGAAAACTGAGGTACTCGGCGTTGTTGAAACGAGTCATCAATGGATCTGCAAATTTCAAATAGGTTCCCATAATTATATTTTTTATTGGTTGATGGACGAAAGATAGGTATATTTATTTACAAAATAGGGGTCTCAAACTGAAAATCAATGACACCTTGAAAAAAAAGTCCATATTGGCATGCAAAATGGCGGCGCAGCGTGCGAAAGCACTTTGCAAGGGTGTAAAATGGCGGCGCAGCATGCGAAAGCATTTTGCAAGGGTGTAAAACGGCGGCGCAGCATGCGAAAGCATTTTGCAAGGGTATAAAACGGCGGCGCAGCATGCGAAAGCATTTTTCAAAGGTGCAAAACGGCGGCGCAGCATGCGAAAGCATTTTTCACCTCAAACTTTTTAAAAAAGACTCATCACACTCTCTTTGCAGTTCTTCCTTAAAACGTCTTTTATATTCTTCTTCAGATAAATAGAACTCCTGATACGCAAAATAGGCCATCCCCCCTACCAAAACAGCTCCCATACCGCCTGTTATAACAATATCCGTTATATAACCTTCAGGTACCCCAATACATAAGAAAACCGTTAATAATAATATAAAAAATGGAGAAGCGATAAAAAAGCCAAACGCATACCTGACGGCCCTGTGGACTTTTTTATACCCCTTATCTTTAGCGAGTATTTTTTCCATTTCCTGGGATATGCGAACTGATTTGTTTTTCTGATAATAAAACCATTTTTCCATTATTTCGTTGATTATCCCTTCTTTTGTTGACGATTCCAGTCCTTCTTGTGATTTCCGGCTATTCTCTTTCTTTTTCAACCGAGACAATTCAGTTTGAGCTTCGCATCTCTGCCTCACCAGCAGTTCCTGAAATTTGGCCTCCTGCGTAGCCATCCTATGCATGAAGTCAATTTCTATTTCTCTTTCCCGCTCACGCAGCTTCCGAGCCATTTGAGCTTCAAACTTTTTTTTATATTGCTGCTTCTTATACTCAAAGTTTTGCTTTAACATTTCCTCTCTTTTTAACCATTCTTCGGGTGTACGGGCAGGTCGTTCTTCAAGGAAAAATTCCTTTTCTTTTTTCGCTTTAACCGGTTTCCGGTCTATCGGCGTACGTTGTTCTTTCAATTCTTCCCAGAATTTCTCCTTTTTACCTTTGGCTATCTGGGCACTTTCCCATCGTTCGGCATAGGTATTAAAATCTTCCAGCACATGGTAATCGAATTTATTCACGCATTCGGATTTTATCAAAAACAGATAAGCATCTTCCTGATGTAATTTCAGAACCAGCACTTCGTTGTTCCGGAAAAAAGGATGCAAAGCGCTTATGTTGTCGTCCCGTCTCATGTAGAGCGTTTGGAGAGTGGAGTTGTATTGCCATAAACCTTTCTTCTCTTCGTTATTCTGAGTGATTACAAAAGTTCCGTTTTGGTAGAAGATTAACGACTCATCCGCACCATTTTCGCCCAGTACAAACCATGCATAGGAAGGTAATATTTTAGCCATCTGCTGTCCTTTGACAACATTGCGGTGACTCTCCGATATTTCTTGCTGGAATATTTTCATTCAGATTAAATTTAAGTGACAAACTCCGTTTGAAAAACAACACTCACAAATATAAACAAAAAAAGGGGATAAACATTTCTGCTCATCCCCTTTTCTGTTTTTTATTGTAAAAATAATCTGTCAGAAATTATATCCGATGCGAAGGGCCAGAAGTGGCTGAGATAATCTCAGGTCTCCCCAGGATTTGAGTATATTATATTTGAATTCCAAACCGACACTCAACTGATCGGTTGCATATACTTCACCTCCTAAACCGATATTGGCTCCTAAACGAGTCTTATTCAGACTTGCACTATTTCCCAGACTTACTTTCCAGAACGAAAGATCAAGACCTGCCAACGGATAGAAACCGAACATATCGCTCAATTTGAATACATAGTGGGCATTCACGTCGATAGCCCAGGCACTCAAACCATCATCTTTCACAAAATAAGTCAACGATGGCGCCAAACGAACCTCATCCGTCAGATTATAACGATAATCCAACCCCAACAACGCATTTCCATTCTCGTTAAACCCATAACCAAGATTAAAACCGAAAGACGATTGTCCTTGCTGAGTCTGTGCAAATGCACTCATGCTGATAATTGCCAGCATGCACATAACAATTAATTTCTTCATACTCTCATTAATTTTAGTTCAACATTATGCGCAAATATAATTATTTTACTTTAAGTCTGTCTCCTGCGCTCTTAACAATACTGCGATAATAGTCTTCGTCGTAGCCAGGGAAATCAGGATATTCGGACAGCCCGTAGCCATTTTGCTTGAACTGGCCGTTTTCTTCTTTCTTAACGTTTCCGTCCATGTATTTTACTAAAAGATACTCGCCGAGCTTCTTCCAACGGGCAGTTGCCTGATCGGCAGTCGTCGTACTGAACCAGGTCAGGAACCGGACTGCTTCCGCCGGATTCTTGGCATACAATTCGGAGGCAGCCTTGTCGATAGCCGGAATTACCTCTTTATAACTGTTCTCCAACTCCTGCTGAACCGGACGAATGTCTTTGATCATAAAGCTGTATTTGCCGTAAGCCTGGTTGGCCACCCAGTTGTGAATCCAGAATGCGGAAGTCCACGAGAAATTCATAATGTCCCCGTTTCCTACCCGGTAGCACTCGGGCGATTCCGTGATAGAGCAATACAGCGGGGTGAATACAGCCATATCGGCATCATCCACACCGAACCAAAGGATTCCACCGATCGCATCCGGCAACCAGTTACGCATCTGCGGAACGATTACAAAACCGGTTTGCTGCGTAGCAATGGCACGTTCGTTGGTATATTCTTGTCCATCCACCTTAAATGTCATCGGACGCCAGCGATACGGCACTTTATAAGAACCGGCTCCGGCATCTTTCGTCATATCCAGATCGGTTCCTTCAAAATGGTCGCGCATACCGTTCTGAACGTCCTGAACAGACAACAGACGGTCCGGCTTCACATACAACGGCATCGGCTCCTTGGAAGGATCGCCCTTGATAAAGTCGGTGTACTTATCCATTGTCTTATCATATTTACGGAAGAAAGACCATACACGTGCTTCACAACCTCTCAATGCACTGAAGTCGTAAGGACAATAGGCCTTCTGGAAACTGAAGTCTTTATCTTTTCCACTGAAATACCCTTTTTCGCGGGCCAAAGAAACAACATCGGGCGAATACATACAGTTTTCCTTGTCATCGAAAGGAATCTGCTGGATGCGCGACTGGTTGGCATGTGCAGAGATGCAATCATCCGGAACACGGATGGCCACCCAAACTGCGCCTTTGTTACCCGGGCCTTTACCGATCAGTTCCATCACCCATGCTTCGTTCTTGTCGGCGATAGAGAAAGTTTCGCCGCTGCTGTAATAACCGTAGTCCTTCACCAGGTCGGTCATTACTTTGATTGCTTCGCGGGCCGACTTTGAACGCTGGAGGGCGATGTAGATCAGGCTGCCGTAGTCGATAATACCTGTTGTATCCACCAGCTCCGGACGTCCGCCCCACGTACTTTCCGTGATAGCCACCTGATGTTCGTTCATGTTGCCGACAACCGAATACGTCTGTTCCACCTGCGGAATCTGTCCCAGCGGCTTATTTGTATCCCATTCCCTGACTTCCAGCATAGCGCCTTTCGGCCAGGTCGCTGCCGGCCAACGGTATAACTCGCCATACAGGGTATGCGAATCAGCTGCATAACTGATCATCACCGATCCGTCGACCGATGCCTTCTTTCCTACCAGCAAACCCGTACAAGCCATTGCCTCCATTCCGGAAAGCAAAACGGCACAGGCTGCTGCGATAATCCATTTTCTTTTCATATAAATAAGTTTAAGCGAATAATAGCATATATACTGCCGCACCGCAAATATAGCCAATCAATGCCAATATTGAAAATCGCTTTGTATAGTACATGAAATCTATTTTCTCCAATCCCATCACCGTGACACCTGTTGCCGAACCGATAATCAGGATGCTACCGCCCGTTACGGCACAGTAGGCAAGGAATGTCCAGAATCCTCCGTCGGAAACAAAAAACTGTGCATAAGGGGCCAGGTCGGCCGTCTGCTGCACGATCGGATACATACCCATCGTTGCTGCCACCAGCGCCACGTTATCCACACAGGAAGATAAAGCTCCGATCACAAAGCTGATTAAATAAGGTTCATGCACATGCTTGTCGAGATAGGCGGACATGATCCCCAACTGTCCCGATGTTTCCAGGGCGCCTACCGCCATCAGGATTCCCAGGAAGAAAAAGATCGTCGCCAGGTCGATGTTCGGCAACAACTGGGTAATACGCAGCTTTTCCGATTCATGCACATGCAAACGGCTGTACATGACATCGGTATATATCCATAAAATAACCAGTCCTAGCAATACCCCCAGGAACGGAGGCAAATTGGTCAGCATCTGAAAGACTGGAACCAAAGCCAACGAAAGCACGCCGATCACAAAGATCACCCGGCGTGAATGATTCGGTATTTCCGGAATAAACTCATCGGCAGCCTCTTCCTCACTCATGACACGCAACTGGGCATCTTTCTTGAACAACCAGAAATGGGCAATGGAGAGCGGAACCAGCATATTAACCAATGCAGGAATGAATACATGCGAAATCTGGTGCATCGCCGTCACATTCTTTCCTACCCAGAGCAGGATTGTCGTCACATCACCGATGGGCGACCACGAGCCGCCGGCATTGGCTGCAATAATCACCATACAGGCATATTTCAACCGGTCGGTCCTGTCGGGAACCAACTTACGAAGCACCGCCATAATCACGATCGCTGCCGCCAGGTTATCCAGCAAAGCAGAGAAGAAGAAAGTGGCAAAACTGATATACCACAACAGTTTCCGTTTGTTAGAGGTGCGGATATATCCCGTCACCGATCTGAAACCACCGTGTTTATCTACAATATCGACAATCAGCATGGAACACATCACAAAGAACAAGGTCTCTGCCACATTTCCCAGATGGTAAACGATAGAACGGTTGGTTATAAAATTAATAAACTGGTCTTTTGCCGGCAGATTTGTCATTTCGGGGTTCTGCATCAGAAACTCTTCGAACAGAGGATTGGAACGTTCAACGAAAATATTGTAAGCGTCGAACATCAATATCATCCACAAAGAAATGGCCATAAAAAGAGCTGTTGCCGCTTTGTTGATCTTAATCTTATCTTCAAGCGCAATAGCAATGATACCCCCGATAAAAATAATTGGCATTAATATAAACATAGTTGTCCTGTTTTTGGGTCAACCTTCATTTAGAAGGGACCTATTTGAATCATACTTTATCACAATGTATACAAATAACTGATCTCTTCCGTCCAGATCGATTCGTCAGGGGTTTCAAGGATCAGAGGGATGTCGTCAAAACGAGGATCGGCCATCAGCATTTTAAAGGTTGTCATCCCCATCACCCCTTTTCCGATACTGTCATGCCTGTCTACACGGGTCGCCAGGTCTTTCTTCGAATCGTTGATATGCATTCCGCGCAAATAGGAAAAACCGATCACTTCATCGAAGTGGCGGAAGGTTTCGGTAAAGCCTTGTTCCGTTTTAATATCATAACCGGCAGCCAGCGTATGAGCCGTGTCGATACAGACACCGACGCGCGTTTTATCTTCTACCCGATCGATGATGGCTGCTATTTGTTCGAATGTATATCCCAGGTTTGTACCCTGTCCGGCCGTATTCTCTATAACGGCACAGACACCTGCGGTCTGGTCCAACGTCCGGTTAATCGACTCGGCAATACGAGCCAGGCAATCGTCGACCGGCAATTCGTTCAGATGACTTCCCGGATGGAAATTCAGCCGGTCCAGCCCCAGTTGTTCGCAACGCTGCATTTCGTCCAGGAAAGCATCGCGCGACTTCTGCAACCCGTCCGGGTCCGGATGTCCGAGGTTAATCAGGTAACTGTCATGAGGCAGGATATGTTTCGCCTCGTAACCGAACTCCTCACAACGTTCTTTGAATAAGGAGATACTTTTCTTCGTCAACGGGGATGATTTCCACTGACGTTGGTTTCGGGTAAAGAGGGCGAATGCTTTGGCCCCGATAGCATTCGCGTTCAGAGGGGCATTCTCAACCCCGCCCGACGCACTTACATGTGCTCCGATGTATTTCATTTGTTAATCGTTTACTTTATTCTTTTTGTTACTGTTCATTATTTTTCATCTTCGGTCTTACAGCCGGCAAAATGAAACTTCTCCGTCGCCTGTTCTTTTGTGACAACAAAATATACGATGTCCGCCCGCGAACAAAGTTCGTTCTGCGAATTGTATATCTCCGTCTCTATGAATATGGCATTCCGTTTCTGCTCCTTGATACGCCCCCGTATCATCAAGCGCGGTTCCCGGGTCGAGATACTTTTCAGGAAACGGGCATCCAGCCGTGAAGTCACGCCCGACGTCTGTAATTTCCTCAATACCACCCAACCTGCCAGTTCATCCATCATGGTAGTCTGTATTCCCCCATGCAATGTCTCCAACCATCCCTGGTAATGGCTTTCCGGCTCCCAGAAAGCAACTATATCTTCACCATCTTCGTAAAACTCCATGTGCAGGCCCTGCGGATTTTCGGGTGCACACCCGAAGCACATATAGCCATCCAACCCTTTCCAGGGATTAATAATCTTTTTCATACAACAACAGCTTTAAACGGATTGTTTCTTAAATAAAGAGAATTTTATACTATAAGCCGGTTACAAATATAACAAACTTATGCCGTTTTTCCCGAAGCCACAAAAAAACAGAGATAAGAGCCGTGGCCTTACCTCTGTTTCCATACTGATAATCAGATATTTTATTTTCTTTTAATCTTCAATCTCAGGCATCAGGAAATCTACGAAGCACAGGGCAGCCAAAGCTGTTCCGTATCTCTTTTCGATGGTAATACCTTCGGTAATGAAGTTCAGTTCACCCAGATAATACTTACCGTAAGTCTTCTGGTGCAAGTCGTTGATTACACGGATCAAACGTGATTCCAACTCCTCGATACGATAACGGCCGCTGACCTCGCATACCAGGCCTCCAACCTTCTCATCGAAGTTTTCGTCCTTGTACATCCAGGCGTAAACCACACCGGCAGATACAAACTCATCCTGATAACCATGCGATACCGCCATAATGGTTTTCAATTCCGTACCAAATGGAGGAAGATCGATCTCGTCCATGGTTGCAAGATGTGCAGTTGCTGGAATAACAGACGAATAAGTCATAATGTTAAAGTCTGAAATACCGGCATCATAAAGAGCCATGTGATAAGAACCTGCATGCTTTTCCAGGTCTGAATCACCACTACCCTTTGTAATAAAAAAGGTGTTTGGAATTAAATTCCCAACTTTCTTTACCATCTACAAATATGTTTTACTTAATTAATAATATGAGGGCACAAAAATAGAAACTTCTTTGGGATTATTTTCTTTACAAATGATAAAAAAACAGCTTTTTACATATTATTATTCATTTTATTTTAAGGTATATCGCATAAGGTATAATTATCAGCCGTCACGGAGACTTCCGCCAACGTCCATAAATTTCACTTATCGCCCGATTGACAAAAGTGATGGGAAATACCGGCTTTCCGGGTGAACAAATAAGAAACCCGCCGTGTTAGAATAGTAGAAACAACATAAAACTTATTAGTCATGCTTACATTATGCCTCAGTTTATTATTGTTGGTAACTAATAATAGTAATAATAGTAGTAGTCAAATAACAGATAAAAAAGAAGAAATTATGAAATTCGAATTAATTAAATTGCCTTATGCGGCAAATGCATTGGAACCGGTTATCAGTAAAGCAACAATTGAGTTCCATCACGGAAAACATTTACAGGCTTACGTAAACAACCTGAATAACCTGATTCCGGGTACAAAGTTTGAAAACGCTCCCCTGGAACAGATCGTAGCAGAATCCGACGGCGCTATCTTTAATAATGCCGGACAGATACTCAACCATAACTTGTATTTCACCCAGTTCTCCCCCAAAGGCGGCGGCGAACCTAAAGGAAAGCTGGCGGAAGCCATCAAAGCAACCTGGGGTTCGTTCGATAACTTCAAGAAAGAGTTCAACGCAGCAGGCGCCGGTCTATTCGGTTCCGGATGGGTATGGCTGGCAAAAGATAAAGACGGCAAACTTTCAATTACCAAAGAGCCAAACGGCAGCAACCCCGTTGCACACGGACTGGTTCCTCTCCTGGGATTCGATGTATGGGAACATGCTTATTACCTGGATTACCAGAACCGCCGTCCCGATCATCTGAATGCCTTATGGAATATCGTTGATTGGGATGCCGTTGGCGAAAGATATTGATATTAATAAGTAGTGTGATTTAAACCAGATAAGGCCGTCCGGGGGGAATGTTCTCCGAACGGCTTTTTGTTTACCGATCACCCCAAGGGAAAAATGTCAATTATTAAGGAAATACAGCAAACAGTTACAAGCATATAAGGTCGTAACTTTGTTATGTAAAATAGAAAGAGAAATAATAACTAAACAATAAGGAGTTAGAATCATGAAAGTAAAAGAGTTGACAAAACAAGAATTTCTGAGTAAAGTGGCCAATTATGAAGCAAGTCCCGATAAATGGATATACGAGGGTGACAAACCTTGTATCGTCGATTTCTTCGCTACCTGGTGCGGTCCTTGTAAAATGATTGCCCCTATCCTGGAAGAGCTGGCAGGCGAATATGAAGGAAAAATAGACATCTATAAGGTCGATACGGAAAAAGAAGAAGAACTGGCAGCTTCTTTCGGCATCCGGAGCATTCCTTCCCTCCTGTTCTGTCCGATGGGCGAACAACCGCAGATGGCAAGAGGTGCCATGAGCAAGGCTGATTTCAAAAAGGCTATCGAAGAAGTTCTTTTGAAGAAATAAACAATGCTATCATATTACTTACGGAACTCCTGAAAGTGCAGGCTATCGAAAGAGCAGCCGGCTTTCAGGAGTTTTATTTTGTCTACAATTTATCCGTGTAAAATATCTTTCATGTCAATCACAGGCCAGGGCTTATAATCACGCCAGGCACCGCGGGTAAAATCAGGAACAGCCACAGAGCAGCTCTTGTTCAGGACAGAACGTTCGCTCAATTCGACGATACACGACCAGGCAGCCGCATCGTACACACTCTGATCCAACGGATAACCGTTACGCAGGCAATAGATAAGACGCCAGTCCATGATAAAGTCCATACCACCGTGACCACCGACTTTCTTTGCCCGTTCGCCGATGTATTTGCTCAGAGGGTGTTCATAATCCGCCATCACTTCCTTTTGAGGCCCTTCTTTCAGGAAAGAATGCGTATCTGGCTGTACAGCCACCTTCTGCTCCGGATATTTAACAGCCATCCCTTTCGTTCCCTGCACCAGATGGATACGGGAATAAGGACGGGGCGATGTCGTATCATGCTGAATCATGATAGACTTGCCGTTCACAGTATGGATAATGGTCGTATTCATATCCCCCAGGGCATACCGTTCCGATTGGGTGATACGTTCGTCATCTTTCAGATTTTCCTTCGCCCAAAGAGCCAGGCCGAACTGGTTGGTCGAAACAGATGACAGGTAATCCATCCGGTCTCCCTGGTTGATTCCCAGAATCTGGGCAACCGGGCCAAGTCCATGTGTTGGATACGGGTTTCCGGTATGGTATTTACTGTATTCCAGGCGCCAATGTTTATAATAGCCTTTAAACTTCGAGCCTCTCAGGTCGTGGATATAAGCGCCTTCGGTATGAATAATTTCTCCCAGCAATCCCTGGCGGGCCATATTCAATGTGGCCAATTCAAAGAAATCGTAACAACAATTTTCAAGCATCATGCAATGAAGCTGCGTTTCTTCGGCCTTGTCGACCAACGCCCAACAATCCTTTACCGTTAGCGCAGCCGGCACTTCGATGGCAACATGTTTTCCATGATCCATGGCATAAAGGGCGATAGGCACGTGCAACTCCCAAGGGGTGGCATTATAAATCAGGTCGATATCATCGCGTTCGCACATTTTCTTCCAGTCTTCTTCTCCGGTATATGCGACTGCTTCTTTCCGGTTACTGTTTTTAAGTGTTTTCTGGCTATTCTCAATCCGTTCGGGATTCAGATCACAGATAGCCACAATCTCCGTTCCCTCGATCTGTGCCATACGCTCTACGGCGCCTGCCCCTCTTCCCAGACCGACAACACCGATACGGACGGTACTCAATGGTTTACAACGCAGTCCTAAAACAGATTTTCCTTTGGCCGGGGGAGACAGGTCTTCTGTCTGTGAAAAAGAACTCCCGCTGACCGGCGTATTGGCAGCATTCATCTCTTTGCCTACAACAATAGCTGCACTTCCCGCCAATGATCTTCTTAAAAATTGTCTTCTGTTAATGCTCATGATAATAGATTTTAGATTAAGTGATATTATATGAGTCGGCAAAATAAGAATTTATTTTCACTTCTACTATTTTTCTTAAAAAAATGTCTAATCTTTTCTTATTATTAATCAGGGAGATAGATTGTATTTGAAAAGAAAGATGAAAAAAAGTATACAAAAAAACGCCCTCCCCTATTGCGAGATTAGAAATAATCACTACCTTTGCACTCGCAAAACAGAAATACTGAATGCCTCTTTAGCTCAGTTGGCCAGAGCACGTGATTTGTAATCTCGGGGTCGTTGGTTCGAATCCGACAAGAGGCTCAAAGGAAAAGAGAGATTTTCCTATAAAACATAAGTTTTGCACTGGGCAGTTACCAGAGTGGCCAAATGGGGCTGACTGTAACTCAGCTGTCTTTCGACTTCGGTGGTTCGAATCCATCACTGCCCACAGAAAACCTCAGGAATTTAATTTCTGAGGTTTTTTGTTTTATGTCATTTCGTGTTTCTGACTATCCCATGAAGAACAGGAGTGTCAAGAGTCTCATCAGTCTCACCCCCATTTCTGAAAATACGCTTTTCCCCAAAAACATATATAATATATTGATATACATCTATATACAACCTGTTTTAAGATTCAAATTCAAGCATAAAAACCCGTTTTTTCTCTTTATTTCGGACATTTTTAGTGAGTAGTTATCCGTTAACTCACCGGTGCCTATCCGTTCTTCCTCCGGTGCTTACCCGTTTTTCATATTATGCTTACCCAATATAACAGAATAACCATACTCCAAGAGAAGAAGTGCGTCCGAAACTTTAATAAAAAAAGGAATAAATTGAAGAGAGAAAAAAGAGAATACAAATATAATAAGCTATATTTCAGATATATAAGTACATAAATCTTTATCTGAACCAAAATGCAGAAAATGAAAAAGGGGGGTGAGACTGATGAGACTATTGAGACTCTTTCCTTTTGACGCACCCCTCTTTTTTAGAAAACGTATTCTCCTATTAATGGAAATATACGAATTTATACAATAGAATTTTTCTTTGTAAACTCGATGATTTCGCTGATATAACCGAAAGCAAGACCTGTCACGGTATCCGCACAGCCGTAATAGATAGCGATACGGTCAGATTCGGGATCATGCAGGGCGGCACACGGGAATGTCACGTTAGGCACGTCACCTACACATTCGTAATCCTTTTGCGGAGAAAGCAGGTACGGACCCGTGCGATATTTTACCTTCCAAGGCTGATCCAGATCCAACAGGGCGGCACCGAAGCTATATACATAGCCATTGCATGACTGCAACACGCCATGATAGATCAGCAACCAGCCTTCCGAGGTCTCGATAGGAATAGGACCTGCCCCGATCTTCAGGCATTGCCAGGCACTCACTTCAAACGGAGCCGGAGCCATCACATGACGATGTTTTCCCCAGAAGCACATATCAGGCGATTCGCTGTAGAAAATGTCGCCGAACGGCGTATGACCATTGTCACTCGGACGGTTCAGCATGGCGAAATTACCGTTGATCTTACGCGGGAACATCACACCGTTACGGTTGAAAGGCAGATAAGCATTTTCCAACTGATGGAATGTTTCAAAATCGAATGTATAAGCCACACCGATCGTCGGGCCATGATAGCCGTTACACCAGGTTATATAATAGCGGTCTTCGATGAAGCATACACGAGGGTCATACGCATAAACGAATTTGCCTATCTCTTCGTCCTCGCATTCGAACTCCAGCTTTGTCTCAGAAATATTCCAGTGGATAGCATCCGCACTGAAACCGACATGCAGACGCATACGGCGGTTGGTATCGTCGCAACGGAACACACCGGCATAACCTCCCTTGAACGGAACGACAGCACTGTTGAACACACTGTTTGATGTAGGGATAATATCACGGGGGATCACCGGATTATTCGAATATCTCCAGATCACATCTTTACAATCAGCCGGGCGGTCTTCCCAAGGCATATCGGGCAGCGGTTCGCCAATAATTTTCAGTTTATCCATTTCTTATTGATTTGTTTTATTTGACAATACAAAATTACTTCTTTTCATTCAATTTCAGTTCTTCCATCAAAGCATTATACTCGACTTCATCCTTACTCATCTTGTCGTACCAGTTCTTTTTCAGCACCAACGTAGTGATAGCCAGGATCAGGATGCTGGTTATCAACGGCATGCCTTCACGGATCACGATATACATCGGGATAATGGTCAGACACATCTGCCAGATAATGCCGACAGCCACATTGAACATATCGCGTTTGAAGTTTTTATTCGCCTTCACCTGCGGATATTTGGCAACAACCTTATTATAAACTGGTTTCCAGTACCCCCAGGGACGTACGGTGATGTAGAAACGTTCCAGCGTTTCGTCTTCTACCGGAGGAGCCGCATAAGTACCGACGATACAACCGATCAGAGAAACAACCAGCAAAACCGGGAAGTAGAACAACGGCAGCATCGGAGCATTGTTGGCATACTCGCCCACCCTTTCCACAAAATGTCCGTCTACCATCGTATAGCCGTCGAAGATGAACGGACATACCATAGCGGCCAGGATACCGGTAATCATTCCCCAGAAATAACCGTTCCCGTTAAAACGCCACCAGTGCCATTTCAGCAGGTTGGCTGCAATATATCCGCCATACAAAGCAGATGTGATCCATTGCAGGACGGAGTTTACGCTCTCCACGAAGAAACCGATCACCACACTGACAACAACCACCGCTACCGTTACGATATAGCTGGCACGGATCATCGTCTTGTTGCTGGCATTCGGGTTGATATATTTTTTATAGATATCATTTACAATATAAGCAGGCGCCGCGTTGGCCGTAGAGGCAAAAGTAGACATAAAGGCAGCAAGCAATCCGGCAAGCAGCAATCCGCATACTCCAACGGGCACAAACTGGTTAATAGCATTCGGCAGGATCAGTTCGAAGTCAATCGCTCCGGTCTTTGTCGTCAAATCCAGGTCTTTGAAGAAAGCCAGCGCCAGGATCGTAAATCCCATAATCATCAGATAACGCGGGATAAGCAGGATGACAGGAACAGAACCGCTCATTAAAGCTGCTTCCTTACCGTTACGGCAGGAAAGGATCTTCTGCATATCGTAGTTGGGGGCAGGTCCCGCCATACTATTGAACACTCCTTTGAAAAGCATCATCATAATAAAGATCCCGAATAAACCGAACTGGTCGTTCATTATCTTTGTATTTACATCGCTGAAAATGTCGGTCCAATGCAAATCAAGGTTCCACCCAGGCATCAGGCTGTCCCAACCGGCAGGTACGATAGAAGCAATCGTTTCAGGGCTTACCTTCATCATAGCGATAACGGCAATCGTGATACCGGCAACCGTCATAATGGCAAACTGAACCACATCGGTCCATACGATACTCAGCATACCGCCCAGCATCACATAGATCGTGGCGATGGCTGTAAAGAATATACCGTAAGCATGCGGCACGTATTCAGCCGGTATATCAAACGGGACATACTGGGAAACAAAATCCCATGGGAAGAATATCTCCATAAATTTACCCACGCCGATAAAGCCGTAGCTAAGGAAACCCAGCACGCCGATCAGGGCGTAGATAACGACAATCGTATGCGACAGGCTGGCGCCTTTGTTCTTTCCGAACCGTGTCTGTATCCATTCCGCCCCTGTCAGCACATTCGACCGGCGGAGCCAGACAGAGAGATAGACCATCAGGAATATCTGGTTAAATACAGGCCAGAGCCAGGGCACCCAGGCACTTTTAATTCCATAAATAAAGGCTAGTGTAACCATCCACATAGTACCAGAGATATCGAACTGGCCGGATGCGTTAGACAAGCCTAACATATAAAAAGGTAGTGTTTTTCCTCCCAGGAAGTAGGAGTCCATGTTTTTCGACGCCTTTTTCTTTAACACTAATCCGATGACGATCATGGCCACCAGATAGAGTCCGATGATAAAGATGTCGATTGGTTGCAATTTCATGATATTAAGTTTGTTTTTAGGTTTAACGTTTAGCAAAGATATATAAAAAATGGAGAAAGTTATAAATCCTTCTGTGGAGAGTGAAGAAAGTAACTGTTTCCCTCTCGGGAGGGGAAACAGTTACAACCAGTTATAGATAATTTACTTAGTCGATCGGGCAGACAGAAGAGATCATGCCGAATGTATCGTTGTCATTCAGGCTCCAGATAACTTTGTTGTTACCGTCGATCTCCATCAACTGCGGGTTGTTTGATTCTTTTGCACTGGGGTCGTGTCCCTGCCAGTTACAGATATACAGACCGTTGTTTGAAGTAGGCAACAGCTGGGCAACAAAGAATAAAGAAACACCTTCGATGTCCTTTTCGCCGATCCGGCGGATTACTTCGCCTTTGTCCAGATTTACTTCCATCAGAGAATGTCCGTCACCGCAAGCTACCATGTAATTGCCGTTGTTCAGCAATACAGTGCTGTACGGAGTACCTTCCAGCTTCGTTGTTTTAACAAGTTCGCCGGCCGGAGAGATTTCACGTACTTCAGATGTAGCGAAAAGAGGCATCAGATAGTTGCCTGCCTTGTTCTTGTTCACCTGGCGGAACTGAGCATGCGGGTGGTCGATACCTGTTTCGTATACAGTTTCTGAAAGTATCTCGCCTTTCGGGCTTACTTCCATGATCTTAGCCGGATGGCCGCACCATGCCAACAGGTAATTACCGTCGGGCAATACACGGGCTGTCTGCATCTCGCAAGTATCCGGAGCCGGAATGTTCCATAACTCTTTCTGATCGCGGGTAATCAGTTTTGCACCTTTTTTATAGGCGAACAGGATATTTCCGTCCGGAGTAGCAACGGCTGAATTACATTCCCAACCTTTTTGTATAGGATGCTCCCATTCTATCTGCTTTGTATTCTTGTCAATGATAACAACCTTATTCCAGCCTGAACCGGCCAACAATAATTTCTGAGCCTTTTGCTGGCAGGAAGTGGCAGCAAACAAGAAAAGAGCAGAGCACAATAATGTGAATATTTTCTTCATGGCAATTCAATATATGTATTATGTTATGTTTAGATACAACAAGGGGCAGAGCAGAGCCCCGCCCCTTCGGAGTATAATAATTAATTACTTAGACAAATCCTGGAACTTTTCGAAACCTTGTTGCGGAGTCAAACCGTTATGAACCACAGCGTGAACAGCCTGGATCATAGCGACAGGATTTTCAGACTGGAATACGTTACGTCCCATGTCAACACCGGCAGCACCGTCGTTGATAGCCTTGTAACACAGTTCCAATGCTTCCAGTTCAGGTAATTTCTTACCGCCTGCAATCACAACAGGAACCGGACAAGCAGCAACTACTTTTTCGAAACCTTCGCAATAGTAAGTCTTCACGATATTTGCACCGTTTTCAGCACAGATACGGGAAGCCAGACCGAAGTAACGAGCGTCGCGTGCCATCTGTTTGCCGACAGCAGTCACACCCATTACAGGAATACCATAACGAGTTCCTTTATCTACAGCCTTGTACAGGTTAGCGATCGTCTTCGCTTCGTGTGCTTCGTCACCGATAGCCAACATCACAGCCATAGCTGAAACGTTCATGCGGATAGCATCTTCTATGTCGATCAGAACGTTGTCGTTCAGGTCAGTCAGGATAGAAGTACCAGCATCCGAACGCAAACAGATAGGTTTGTTTGTTGTTGTCGGGATTGAAGACTGAAGGATACCGCGTGTACACATGATACAGTCGGCATATTCAACCAGCGGTACAATATTCAGGTCGATACGTTCCAAACCTGAAGTCGGTCCCATGATGAAGCCGTGGTCGAAAGCCAACATTACGGCTTTGCCTGTTTTCGGGTTGAAGATACGTGATAAACGATCTTTCATACCCCAGGGAAGGTTTTCAGCACCTTTCACATGGAAACTCTGTTGTTGAGAGCTAACACCTAAACCGAAGTTACTGCCTTCTCTCAAATCATCTAAATCTGCCATTTTTCTATTTTCTATATTTAAAAAAGTTAGTTATTCTATTATAATGCTTCTGCGAAAGAGGCAAACATACAGCTCCAGGAAGTAGCACCGCTATCGGCGTAACCGATAGAACGTTCGCCGTAGTTACGGGCACGTCCGAAGTTTGCTTTCATGTTGACAGTTTCTTCAGCACCTCTGATAGCTGCTTCAGCACCTGCTGTCATGATTTCCTTGATATCGTCCGAAGTAGATGCTTCGATTGCCTCGATTGCGGGGATCAGGGCGTCCATCATGGTTTTATCACCCTTCTTAGCCTGTGTCTGTTTCTGCACATTTGCAAGGCCTCCGGCAAACATCTTCTTCACAGCGGCAGCATCCAGTTCAGTGCCGGCAGCGTTGTCGCTCATTCCAAGAAAAAATGCTCCTAACAGGGTACTTGTCGATCCGCTTGTTTCCAGCATCACGCCAAATCCCATGTCATTCAGCATAGATTTGAATTCTGTTCCTTTCTCGCTTGCTTTCACTACAACAGAGAAAGCAGTTACGATAGCCTGTCCGTGATCGCCGTCACCGATTACCGCATCCAGTTTAGAGAATTCGTCTTCGCGGGCTTTGATATGCGTTAAGGCGTTATTCAGCATACCTTTGAAAGCCTCAATAGTCAGTTGTTTCATGTTTATTTGTTTATTTACCGATAGTTGTCCAATACGGTGCGTTTGCACTCTTGTTCTTTAAATAGTCAATATGATCTTCATCCAAAATACCTACGATCATCTGGAAACCGGCTTGTTCCTGAACTGTCAGGATTTCCTGGATACGGCCGAATACGACTTCCAGACCACGTGCTTCCAATTCTTTGTAAGCCTTGCGGAAGATGATATTCAATTCCATATGAGTAGTAGCGCCTACGCCGTTGATGATAAGCATCATCTTGTCGCCAGCCTTCGGTTGCAGTTGCTGACACAGCAGGTCTACCATTTCGGCAGCAGTAGCATCGGCAGATACCAGCGGTTTCTGGCCGCCACCACCTTCACCGTGCTGTCCCATACCGATTTCCATGATACCGGCAGGCAGGTCAGTGATTGTAGCATCGTTTTGCGGATGAGTACAAGAACGCATAGCAACAGCCAAAGTAGCTACTTTTTCGTTGTAACGTTCGCCGATCTCGATCAGTTCGTCCAATGATTTGCCTTCGTCGGCAGCAGCACCCAGAATCTTATACAAAGGTACGCAACCAGCCAAACCGCGACGATCGTTTGTCGGAGCACCGATACCGGCACTGATATCATCGTGAGTCAGAAGCTGTTTAACTTTAATGCCTACGCGTTCTGCCAGCTGGCAAGCCATGTTTGCACTCATCACGTCGCCTGAGTGGTTCAATACAACCAACAGGATACCTGCTTCGCGTTTCATCAATTGCAAAGCCTGGAACAGACGCTGTGCACCCGGAGCTGCAAATACGTCGCCTACAACGGAGCAGTCGAGCATACCGTCGCCTACGAAGCCGCTCAATGCAGGCTCGTGACCAGAACCGCCTAATGTAACGATAGCTACTTTGTCTTCGCTTTTCGGATTAGCGCGAACAACAACGTTTTCTGCAGCCAGCTTTACCTGATCAGGATAAGCCAATACATAACCTTCCAGCAATTCCGGAGTTACTTGTTCGGGATCATTTATAAATTTAGTCTTAATTTCTGCCATGGTGTTTTTCCTCCTTGTTTCGTTTAGGTTTATAAATTATTTGATTTCCATTAATTCGATTGCGATGCCTTCTTCTTCGATGAAAGCGATAGTCAGATGTTCGTCGCATACAGCCGGGCCAAAGATTACCTTTGCATCTTTCAGCGCTTCGTCCAGTGAAGGAACTGTATAAGCGATATGACCATTTGATTTAACCAATTCAGGCAGACAACTCTTTGCAGGATCGTCAAACTTCAGGAATTCGATCTTGTTAGGGCTCTTGCTGTAATCGGTTAACCATACGTTCAAACCTTCGTTGAACATTGCACCTTCTTGGTTTTCGTTGGTAATGATACCTACATGATTAAATGTTCTCATGATCACTAAAATTTAATGTTTAACTTCTATATTAATAATTCATTCGTTTTATTCTTCTTTCGTCTTATTATACCCGATCCTTGACAATATTCCGAGGATTATCACAACTGCACCGGCTATATACAAATAAGTAAAGATTCCATGTACATTATCGTTCTGTCCGTACGAGTGCATGCCGCTCAGGAAATAATTCACTCCGAAGAATGTCATCAATACGGATGAGAAAGCAACGACCGAGCACAGATTGAATAACCAGTCGCTATACCAGCGTCTCACCAGATGAAGGTGAACAACAACGGCATAAACCACCATCGTAATCAATGCCCATGTTTCTTTCGGGTCCCATCCCCAGTAACGTCCCCATGACTCGTTCGCCCAAACGGCACCGAGGAATGTTCCGATCGTCATCAAAGCCAGACCTACCCAGAGCGACATTTCATTGACGATAGTCAGTTCTTTCACACGGGCTTTCAGTAATTCCGTATTTTTCTTTCCGGCGATGCTCGTCATCACCAGGTTCGTCAATCCGATCAGGCAACTGATACCGAAGAAGCCATAAGCGGCAACGATTACGGCTACATGGAACATCAGCCACGGCGATTTCAGTACCGGAACGAGCGGATTGATTTCCGGGTCCATCCAGTTCAGTCCGGAGACGAACAGGATAATACCGCCGAACAAAGTAGCCAGTGCAAAGGTCACCGTGCTGCGTCTTACAAACAGCAGACCGGCCAAGACTGTCGCCCAGGCAACATATACCATTGTTTCATACGAGTTACTCCATGGCGCATATCCGGCAATATACCAACGCATCCCCATGCCGTACATGTGTAAAAGGAATACAGCCAATACGCCTATTCCCACTATCCAGAGACCAGCCTTCATCCACTTCTGCTGTTTGAACAGCATGGCGAAAGAGAGTACAAGCATCAATCCTCCCAGGATCAGATAGCCTTTCTTACACTGACGGAACACGTCCATCTTGTTATATTTCAATTCTGTCTCTATCTTTTTCGGAGAGATATCCAGTGTTTTGTTCTTTGCCTGCTGATAAGTACTGATCATGTCGATCACCTCATTGGCTTTCGACCAGTCGCCACCCTGCAAAGCATCCTGCACTTCGGCCAGATACCAACCCATGATGCGGGAAACAAACATGGAGTCCTTGCCGACAAATTCGGACAAGTCATCACCGGGGGCATACCATTTATGGTTAGGGTCGTCCTCTTTCGGGAACAGGTTCAACATTTGGTAATTGATCAACTGGTGGAAGATGTTGATCTGCTCGTCCAGTTTCAGCAAGTCCTTGTCGAAACGGGTCCGTTCGGCAGGCATCTTGTTGTAGGCTTCCTCCAGTTTCTGTTGCAATTTATAATCGCCTTTATTATCGAACGCCTGAAGATAGGCACATTCGCCGTCTGTCAGGTCGTAATAATTAGCCAGTTCTTTATTGGATAAAGCGATAAAAGGAATGCGCATCCACATATCCGGCATGGAAAGCAGGCTCAGCAGGAACTGGTCGGAGTTCAGATTTCCGATCTTGTCCGACTTATGCAGCTTACGCAGGATTTCCGAAGAAAAGGTATTGATAGGCATCATACGGCCGCTATGCGACTGGATCGGCAATGCGCCGAACTTAGCGGCATGTTCCGGAGACACCGCATATTTCTGTACGGCATCCAGCATGGACGAAGTTTCTTCTTTCGCATTTACCGACACCGATAATGCCAGCAAAGCGATAACCATTGTTGCCGATTGTGCAACAGAACGAAATTCTTTCAAACGGCGGCTCAATGCCATAAAGCGGGAATTCTTCCCTACTAAGGATAAAATAAGACCGATTACCAACAACAGGTAACCTGTATACGTTATATTCCGTCCGGCTACATCGCGGTTGACGGAAAGTACGGTACCCTGTTCGTCCGGATCGTAAGAAGCCTGGAAGAAACGGTAACCTTTTACATCTAATACATTATTCATGAATACATGTTCGTGGCGTGTTTTACCATCTACATGCACCAGCAATTCGCTTTCATAAGAAGACGGACTGGACGAACCCGGATAGCGGGTTAAAGTAAATTTCACCAATTCTACGGTGAAGGGTAAAGTGTGGAATGTTGTCAGATCGCCCTGGCGGACTGCTATCTGATCGGTTGATTCTCCTTCGCGGATATGAAGGATACCTTCTTCGCCGAACTGGAAGGATGTGAGGGCGCCAAGAAGGATAATGATAAAGGAAGTATGAACAACCATTAAGCCCCATCTGTGCAGTTTGCAATACTGGTACTTAACAGCAATGACAATAAAATTAACAACCAAAAGGAATTGCAACAAAAAGAATAAAGGGGAATAATAAATCATTGCTTTGGCAGCTGCTGTTCCATGATACTTTTCTATAAAAGTGGCGACAGCCAGGCCAAAACCATAGAGGAGTAACAAGACAATTGTTGTTACAAAGGAAGATAGTATTCTTTCGAGAGTTGCTTTCATTTGTTGTTTTATTAAGTTATGCCGCCAAAGATAAGAATTTTCAATTAAGTGACCCCGGCCTCACCGGGGCCACCTAATAGATTTTATCTATATCCAGGACATATCTTAGGGATTAGTCTTCGATGATTACACGGAAACCTACGTTAAATACACGCTGGTACGGATAGTAAGCCTTACGTGCATAAGCAGTAGAGAATTTCGGACGTTCGATATATGAACCACCACGAACCACTTTATGATCTGAAGTCAGTTTTGTCTTCGGATTATACGGATAAGGCACATAGTCTGAACGGGTCCATTCTGAAACATTACCGTGCATGTTATACAAACCGAACGGGTTGGCTTCATATACCTTTTCGCCTGTCTGGATCAGCTGACCGTCGTCTACTCCTTCTTCTTTCGGCAGATAAGTATAATACTTATACCAATAAGAATTCGGAGACATCGGTTTCGGGTCTACACCACTTACTGCGAACAGTAAAGTAGTTTTGTCAGCCAGGTTTTCATATTTACCGAAGTCAGTATTCATATCACCATACCAGAAATCACTGTCGCTACCTGCGCGGCAAGCCCATTCCCATTGTGCTTCTGTCGGAAGCGTAATGTTCAGACCTGTCTTTTCACTCAGTTGCTTACAATAATCCATTGCATCATTGTAGTTTACACGGATTACCGGTTGATTCGGCTCGTTAGCCGGATAACCCTGTACCACGTGGTCTTTCCACAACTGGTCTACGAAACGGCTGTCATGATCCGGATAAATTGCATTGAACTGCTGGTTGGTAATTTCCATTTCACCCATCCAGAACGGTTTGTCGATCTTCACCTTAGCAGTAGGATAAGCATCAGATTCGCCATTATAGCTACCCATTACGAATTCACCGGCAGGGATACGAACGAAATTGATCTTCACGCCCGGAGCGATTTCAACCTCTTTACGGTTGCTCGTTTCCTTTGCAAGCATATCTTTGATAGCTGCTTTGTCGAACGGCCAGCCTTTAGCTTTCACATTCTTCACCTTTACAGGAGCGGCCTTTTCAGGCATAACCGGAGTGATCGGGCCCTGAGCTTTCAGATAAGAAGCGTAGTCAGCGATTTCTTTCTTCCAGTCTACACCCATGCCATTAGCATATTTGTCAGTCAATTCTTTACGACGTTCGATCTGATCGAATCCCTGGTACGGGATGATTTCCTTACCCAGAACGTTTGCATCGAAGTAACCTTTATCAGGAGCATTATAGTCGATCCAGTTGTACAGTTTCAACCATTCTGCGTCAGTCAGTTTCACGTTATGGTGACCCTTCTTCAGGATACGAACCAATTCGCTGGTGTTCGGATGATATTCATACGGCTGAAGAACAACCATATCGCCTTCGCCACCCTGACGGTGTACGTACGGATGAATGTTCAGATAAGATGTGCCATAACCCAGTTTGTCTTTCTTACCGCCACGCAGGTCGAATGCCTTGCCTTCGCCATTATGACAAGCGATACAAGCACGATCCAGGATAGGCTGAATTTCCAGGTCGAATGTGAATGAACGAACACCACCTTCAGGAGCCTTCAACGGAACAGCCGCTTTCTGAGAAGCCATCACACGTTTCGGAATAGGAATCTGATTCTGGTCTTCGTGACAACCGATACAAGATACCACTTCACCCGGCTGGCCGGTTACCCAACTACGCATCCACTGAACAGCAACGCCGTCCTTGTCGATCGGCTGGATAGAAATCGGAGTATTAGCCGGAACTTTGAAGATAGCCGAACCGTCTTCTTCAACAGGTACAGTACCTAACAAACGTTTGATATCCCAACCACTCTGGATACCATGCCAGTTGTGGTCTGAACGAGTCTTCACATAAGCATATTCATAAGCATGCAGACGAAGTTCTTTTACAGTTCCGCGAGGAATACCGCGCAGACCTTCACCTTCATAAATATCCTGAATAAAGATAGTTGCTTCTTTTTCATTCAGCTTCACACGATCAGGAATTGCCGGAGGTGTTTTTGTTTCCTTCACCAGGATCGGGCTGATATAACCTTCACCTTCTGCCTGCATCAGACAAGTTACGTTATCATAGATATCGACCAGATAAAGTCCCCACAAAGACTGCGGGTCTAACTTGGCTGCAACCAGGAAATATTTGTCATTCAGCGGAGTCGGTTTAACGAACTGAGGCCATACGCCATTTACCAATTCGTCTTTGATCAACTCTTGGATAGGACGGTTACGGTGAGGAATTTCCTGAACCATACCCTGTACATTCTTACGTCCCTTTGTCGGGTCGAAGATGATCAGACGCCCTGAACGGGCAACACCGTGGTGTCCTGAGATAATACCAACGAAAGCAGAACCATGTCCGGGCAACGGCTGAATGTCGAACGTACTGTTCGGGAACATTGAACCACTACCATACAAAGCCTTGTTTTCTGTTCCGTCCGGATTCATATGCATCACGATACGAGAATAATAGTGAGTCAGGTCGGTATATTCCCAACGGGTATACATCACACGTCCGTTATTCATTACAACCGGGTTCCAATTGGCATCCTGGTCAAATGTCAGACGACGCAGATTCTTCTGTTCCGGAGTATAAAGAACCATATTACCAACCGGGTCATCACCACTTACGCAAGGAACACCCTGGTAACCGATGTTGGAGTTAGCAATAATACGTCCGTCCGGAAGATAAGTACCATCATAGAATTCCAAGTCAGGTTCTTCATTCTCAATCAGCTTTTTGCAGCCTGTTCCATCCAGTTTTACTTCGTATACATTCCAACGTTTGTCGTTCTCGCCCATCAGGGTTGTGAACATAACGCGGTTTGCATCCCAGTGCATTCTCAGGTCAGCGATAGAGGCATCGGGAACGATCGGTTTGAAGATACTCTTCATCTGCATGTCACCACGCAGGTTAGACAATTCAACGATCTCTGCATCGAAACCACTACGGCGGGCAGATTCCTGGTTACTCCAGTTGTTAGCTTGTGTTCCCAAAGAAGGAGCCATTGCCTGACGAGCAGTAGAGCCTAATTTATAACGTACGGCAACAATCTTGTCTGCATCCAACAACGGGTTGCCTAACAAAATAGCCTTCTTATTATCCAATGCCTTGCGAGCATCGGCAATAGCTTGTTCGTCTCCTTTATAAATACCACTGAAACCTTTCTGCTGAAGTTGTACCAATTCATTCAGCATCGGCTGATATTTAGCAGCATCAAAACCTTTCTGCTTGCTCATATCTGCAAATGCCAACTTGATAGCATCGATATTCAGCCATTCCAGTTCGCCCTGAAGCGCATAAACATCCTGAAGTTTTTCAAACAACTCCAGATATTTACGGATTTGTGTATTTACATCTTTTTCGTTAGCGATCTGCTGAACGACACTCTTATAATAAGAACCGTCTTTCAACTTACCTACCATTGCTTCTACTGCTTGTTTTTCAATAGAGGCATCCGGGGTGATCAACCAAGTGTCCAAACCGTCCATCATAGCGCCCAGCATACCGATCTGTTCCGGATATTTAGCGATCAGTTCATCGCCGACAAACTTCGGAACAACGTTCAATGCCTGGAAATACACGCTACCGCCGGAAGAAGTATCGTCGATACCTACTTCAGCTTCAAAACGAACATATTCACCTTTAATAGGATAAACCAAAGTTCCGTTTGCATGGCAGAAAACACCGTGTTTGTATTCTTTGCCTGCAATGAAAATCTCATGGTCGTAAGCATTAATATTCATTTTTGGCTTTGCCCAACCGGCAACACCATATTCGAAAGGAACTTCATCCAACCAAACAGCAGTACCGTCCGCTTTAATCAAACGGGCATTACCCCAAACAGCCTGGTCGTAATCAGAACCATCCGGACCTCCGGCAGTGATAAGCACCAGCTTATCTACGCCTTTCAAGTCAACAGCAAAAGGTTCTGCTTTTTCCTTATGCTTCTTGAAAGAGGAAATAATCGGCATTCCTGTTTTCTGAAGCTGGGTTTGCAGTTCCGTTTTTGCTTTAATTGATGCATCAATCCAGGTATCCACCTTCTTTTGTTTCGGCGCGGCCGAAACAAGGAAGGAAGTAGATAAAAAGAGTGATACTAATAAAAAATATTTATTCATGTATCTCAATATTAATATAAGGTGTTAACAACTACGATTGGAGTTAGAGAGACGCCTTCGAGTTTGTGAAACGCAAACCGTCATTGTCATGATAACAAGCCCATTCGTCAACGATAGCACCTTCCGGTCCTGCCATCATGAAGTGGAATGATTCAAGTTCTTTCAGACGCAATACATCACCGACTTTCTGAACTACGAAGTTTTTGCTCTTGATAGGTCCGTGACTTGCAGGAATTGCAGGAGCGTTCGGAGTTTCGTCACCAAGTACAGAGAAGTTATAAACCCATCCCTTTTCAACCATCCATGATTCGTGTTTTGCAGGGAATTTAGTTTTTACGTGAGCGTGTTCAGGGATCATCTGTCCCGGAAGCAGATAGATAGCGTGAGCGAAGTATCCGTGTTCTGCATCGTTGATCCAGAAAATACCACCCATACCAACGTTTTCAAAGTCACCCAGACCGAAATCTGTAACCCACATGTCTTTAGCCATCAGTTCTGTAAAAGGAACATCATAGAACTTAAACATGTCTTTCATTGCTTCGATAGCTACTGCCTGATCGAATTTGCCGTCTTTGTAGAAGTCGGCGTTTGTGTACTTCTTAGAATAAGTCATTTCTTTATTAGTTTTACAATTAGAATTTTTATCGCATTTGCTCTGTTCAGTGCATTCGCCCTCTCCGTTGCAACAAGTAGCGTCACTTGTTTTGTTACCAGTACATGCAACCATAGAACTTAATAAAAGCCCCACAGCCATTGTTTTAATACTCAATCCTTTTTTCATTTTTGTTTTAATTTATGTTAGTAATATTTGCTTTATTTCGCCAAACGGTCAACATGATATGGCAGGGGTTACAACACTGCTATTCCCTCAATCTCAATTAATAATTCATCCCGACAAACATCAGCCCACATATATGATATGGGGATATTCAACTCATACGCATTCAAAAGCCTTTCAGCTTCTTCAAAGAAAGATTTCTCTTTCAGATAGACCCGGAGCATTTTCAACTTCGCCTCACCGATCAGTTCAGCGATATTCTCCATCGTAATATGAAGCTGACGCTCCAACCCCACTCCTATCAAACTCTCCTCGCCACGGATAGCCGCAGTTCCGGAGATATAGATCACCTCACGTTCTCCAAATGTCATGCTCTTGGCGCGCTCGAACTTCGGAGTCGTCTTTTTGCTGTGGGCCGGCTCCAGTACTCCTTCGGAATAAGCGTGGGCAGCCACCTGCAATTTATTGTCGATCGGTGTTGCATAACAATCCGGATTCGAGAATACGGCAGCATCCAGATCAACCAGTATGCCTCCCAGATTCGCACCGATACCCGTTGCTGCCGGATAACCGTTTTCCCAGGTTGTCATGGCATAATAATCGCTACGGGCATTATTGAATATCTGATAATGCTGGTCTTCACCGTCAAACTTAGTGATCTGCTCGATATAGTTCCACTGGCGGATGATGCTGTTGATCGGGAATCCTTCCTTCCTCAACAACTCCGATACCAGCTTGAACACTTCTTTCGACTGTTGCTCGATACCGAAATTAATCACATCGCCATGGAAACCTCCGGCAAACAGGAAACGGCCGCTGCCATTTACCAATACCACATACGGGAATGTCCCGATATGTTTATATGTAATATGGTCTCCTTCATCCGGCGTATATGTATGAGCCTCCAGTATCAAACCTCCGTTCAATGGCGGCTGGGATACATAACTCAACACCGGTTCATGGTTCCCATAGTATTTACGTACTTTTTCACGCAACATTACGCGGCGCGAAACATATTGTTCATTATCATCCGGCATGCCGAAAAAGGCCAACCTGAATATTTGTTCGTTCTGCGGTAATTGGGCAAGCAGCTTATCCACCATTTCCTCAAAATCCGCTTTCTCAGTAGTGTAAATGTTATAACGTATCTTCTCGCAATAATTCATCGATCCCTCCTTTTAGAGTGAGTTTACATATTCAACCAAAGCCTCAATATCTTTCTTGGATACCTTCTTATCAATTCCATGCTTGTGCACTTCAAAGACTTCCTCCATTGTAGCTGCACGACCATCGAACAAATAAGGAGCCGTACGCCAGACTTCTCTTAAAGTCGGAGTATCCCACCCTTTTTCAAACTCGATATCTTCACCGATACGATGCATCTTCATGTCTGTATAATATGGTCCGCTATGACATTCACCACATTTTAGTTTTTCAAAAACTTTACGTCCTTCTTTCGCCTTATCGGACAATTCACCGTTCACCAGCAAAGGACTCGGCACCGGACGCAATGACGTCAGATATTCATCCACGCATTTTGCATCATCTTCGGTAATATCGAAGAACTGGATGAAGTTATATCCTGCACGCACAGCAACCTCCGCAGAAGCACGGATTCCTGAAATCATATTAGGAGGAGTCACATGGCTAAACAACAAACTTTTGCAGTTCTTTGAGTTTCCTACGCCATCGTTCATCAAATCCCAGTTCATACCATCCGTACGGGCATCCCCCGGGTGGCAACCGTTACAACTCTGCCAATTCTGGAAACAATGAGAAGCGTCGTTGAAATATTTTTCTCCTTTATTTATATTGCTTTCCGTACGTCCCGGATTCAATTCTGTCGACGTTACTTCACGGGTATTAATATCCATTACATTCAGAACATCGGCAAAATAAGTAGGAACAACCAGTTTCTCGTTGGTCAGAGCCATCGCACGGGGACCGTTACCCTGCAACGGAACACGTTCGCGGATGCCATACAGGAAATTCAGGTCATAATCCAGCACCGCCTTATTGGGATAGGCTTCAAACTTTTCACGCAAAGCCGGATGATCGATCACACTCACCTCATGAGTACCGGAATGCGAAATAAAGATATGGTCGTCATTACAATCGATGCTCCAGATACCGGCAGCTCCTCTTTCCGGTTCGTCAACAACAACGGCACCGACAAACTCCTGCTTTTCCGTATCGATGATACTGAAAGCGCTCGTATTCATCCATCCCTGCTGCAACTGCGAAGTCGGAACGGCGAAACGTCCCAAATTATGCGACACATATACATATTTGCCGTCAGGCGTAATACAAATGCCACGCAAAGCATTACTACCGTTTGCCAGCTGAATATCTTTCACTTTGGTAAAACCATCCATTTCAATCACGGAAACACAGGCTGCCACATAATCCAGGTCCGCACGTTGTGCCGGCAGGAAGTTTGTTACATACATATATTTACCGTCTTTGCTGAATACGGCGGATTTCGGTTCGCGAAGTACCTTAACCGTGCGTAGTACTTTATGATTCACCGGATCAATTTCCGACACGGTGTTTTCGAACTGGTTACAGACATAGATTGTCTTTTTATCCGGTCCGAACATCGGATGGCAGGCACCCGACCCTGTAGGGATAGCAGCTTCCACCCTACCCGATTCCAACAATAAGATCTGTAACTTCCCCGTCTTCTCAAAGGTCGTCACATAGGCCTTATCGCCATCAACCAGAATACCGGTCGGTGTTTCATCCATGGGGAAAGAACGCAGCAGTTTGCCGTCGGCTGAAAATACATCCACCCGCTTCATTCCTTTTTCAGTCAGAAGCATTTCCCCTTTATCATTCAGTTTTATATCAGTCGTAAAAAAAGGCGGATTATCAGCCGATGCAAATGAGATGCAACAACTGACAAAGCATGCCATCAATGAAGTTCTTAATATGTATTTACTCGTCCTCATGGTATTATTTATTTTTTTGTGTTTTTACTATATCCTAATTCAGCCGAAATATTCTGAGCGACCTCCTTGATGCTCGCAACCGTTGAATGGAATATTTCTTTTGTTAACCTGTCTTTGGGACCCGATATCCAGATGGCGCCACATGGATAGCCTGTGTAGTTAAAGATAGGAGCACCTACACAGATCACACCATTCAATTCTTCTTCATTATCCATAGCATAACCCAGCTTACGGACTTTTTCCAATTCTTCCAGGTAAGCATCCCGGTTAGTAATCGTCCGCGCATTATACTTCGCAAATGTCATATACGACAAATAACGGTCGCGGACCGTGTTTGGCAGATAAGCCATAATCGCTTTTCCGGGTGCAGAACAATGTAATTCAAATGATTTCCCCGGCGATAGAACAAAGCGGAACGTATGATGTCCCTGCGCCTGCTCTATAAAAATTCCTTTCTCATCTCCTAGTACACCAAAACAGGCAGTCTCCCCTACTTTATCACGCAAATCACGCAAACAAGGCAATACTGTCTCCAACAAATTATGTTCATTCAACGATCTGAAGCCCAAAGTTAGCAATTTTCGGGACAATTTGTAGCGTTTCGTGTCTTCATTATAGTTAAGATAATCCAATCGAACCAATGTATTCAAAATACGATAAGCAGTAGTCTGGGAGATATCCAGCTTATTCTTAATATCTTGCAGCGTCTCACCCTGTGGACGAAGCGAAAGATATTCAAGCACCGCAATTCCTTTCTCCAAATTCGGCACCTTATAATTTTCTTCTCCTTTTTCCATATTTGGAATAACGCTTTCCATATTTGAAATATTGTTTCAGATTTGAATCAAATATAAAAGAGTCACGTTAAAAAGCAGTAAGATGTTTGTAAAATATCGTTAAGTATGCTGTAAAACATTCAACTAGCCAAAACCATTATCTCCGTTTGTCCGTTTCTACCATCCGGCGCTCTATATTACGTATTTGGGATTTACTATTTTTTCCTATAACTTATCACAGCCAATACATTAAATAATACAGCAAAAAGACAAACGACAATGAAATGTCCGCTCAAATCGGAAAACGAACTGCCTTTCAGATAAACCATACGCATCACTTCTATAAAATAACGTACCGGATTAAATAATGTTATAGTCTGTGCCCATTGCGGCATACTGCTGATCGGGGTAAAAAGTCCGCTCAACAAAGCAAATATAATCAAGAAGAAGAAAGCCGTGAACATCGCCTGTTGCTGGTTGGACGATATAGAAGATATTGCCAACCCCAAACCTGTAAAAGCAATCAGATAAACTGCCGCAAACAAATAAATAATCCCCATATTGCCGACCGGCAGCAAACCGTAAATAATCCATGCCACAATGGCTCCGATCGTCAACAGGATAAAACCGATTACCCAGAAAGGAATCAGCTTCGACAGCAAGAACAATGTTTTGGGGACAGGCGTCACATTAATCTGTTCGATGGTCCCTTTCTCCTTCTCGCTGACTATATTCAGGGCCGAAAGGAAACCACCGATAATCGTCAACAAAAAGACCAGAATACCCGGTACCATATAATTCTTATAATTCAGATGCGGATTAAAAAGAGCTGTTGCCCGCACTCCACTACTCACGGCAGCAGAGGTGAAACCTTTATCCCGGTTAAAATCCTGAATAATTTGTGTGAGGTAAGAGCTACCCATCCCTCCTTTTGTTCCGTTCACTGCGTTTGCAGCAATCAGGACATCCGCCTTTCCTTCCCGACCAAGCTCCTGTTCAAACTTTGCCGGGATTTCAAGCAGCAGGTCCGACTCGTTACTTTCTATCGAGGTGATCGCCTGATCATAACTGGAAGACACATCGGTCAGCCGGAAATAACCGGACGAAAGAATCTTTTCGACCAGCTGCACAGACACCACGGAATGATCATGGTCAATCACTCCCAGATTGATATTACGCATTTCGAAATTGGCGGCAAAAGGCAGGATAAGCAACTGCATCAACGGTACCAAAAAGATGATGCGCGGTAAAAAACGATCGCGCTTGATCTGCTTAAACTCTTTTTCAAGTAAATATCGTAATGTTTTCATAACTTCTTATCTCACAAACGAGTCTTAAAACGTTTCACACTAAGAATCACCAGGAATATGACCATAAACGACAGTATCCCTATCTCCTTCAGGATGGCCCCAGCGCTTAACCCTTTTATCATCACATCTTTCACTGCGATAATATACCATTTGGCCGGCACGATATTGGAAAGCCATTGCAATATATCAGGCATGTTCTCTATGGGAAATACCATGCCGCTGAGCAGAATCACCGGCAGCATCAACACCATAGCACTAATCAGCATGGCAGCCTGTTGCGTGTCGGCTATCGTCGATATCAACAGACCGAGGCAAAGGGAAACCAGGGCGTACAGGATGGAAACTGCCACCAGCAGAACCAGGCTCCCCGCAATCGGAACCTTCAGCAGGAAATAAGACAGGGCAAGGATTGTCGCCACATTCACTATACTCAATAAAAGATAGGGGATCGCTTTTGCCAGAATGATATAGACCGGCTTCATCGGCGAAACCAGCAACACTTCCATCGTACCCATCTCCTTCTCCTTCACGATGCCTACGGAGGTCATCAGGGCACATATCAGTATTAATATCAATCCCATTACCCCCGGCACAAAGTTGTAGGCGCCTTTCATGGTGGGGTTGTAGAGAAGGTGAGTGACCGGCGTAATGCCAGCCTGCATAAGCTGCGCTTTTTCTTCCGGCTGAAGGAGATTTCCTTGTATCTCCGCTTTGGCAGAAGCGATGATGGTGGTTGCATAAGCGGTCAGCTGGGTCGCTTCGTTCGGATCGGTTGCATCTGCCAGCAACTGGACATCCGCATCCGCCGTGGAAGCATATTGGGGCGGAAAAACAACGACCAGTTTAATCTTACCCTGTTTAAAGAGGGATTGAGCTTCCGCTTCGCTGTCTACCATTTTATACAAATCAAAATACTCGCTTGCCCCCAGATGTTCGGTGATTTTCTGGCTCACTTCATCCCGGCTTTGGTCGAACACGGCAATCGGCACACATTTTATTTCCGTCGTAATCGCATAGCCGAACAGAATAATCAGGATAATCGGCATAGCCAATAAAATCAACATGGTCCGTTTGTCGCGGAAGATGTGGAAGAATTCTTTGCGGATAAAAGATATAAACTGTTTCATAACTATTCACCTCTTGTTGCTTTTCGCGCCAGGGCACGGAACACATCATTCATATTTTCGGCATGGAAAGACGATTTCAAAGCAGCCGGACTGTCCAGCGCTTCGATTTTTCCGTCGACCATAATAGAGACACGGTTACAATATTCGGCTTCGTCCATGTAATGGGTGGTGACAAAGACAGTGATATTGCGTTCCGCCGCTTTATAGATCAACTCCCAAAACTGACGGCGGGTAACCGGATCAACACCACCCGTCGGCTCATCCAGAAAAACAATTCGGGGTTCGTGGATGATAGCGACGGAAAAAGCCAGCTTCTGCTTCCAGCCTAAAGGCAACGCATCGACCAACGTGTTCCGCTCGCCCTCCAAATCCAGTACATCGAGCAGTTCATCCGTCTTCTCCGCCAGCTTTTTCTTCGACAGACCGTAGATACCGCCATACAAACGGATATTTTCCCAGACCTTCAAGTCACCGTACAGGGAAAACTTCTGACTCATATAGCCGATATGGCGTTTGATCTGCTCGGTCTCCTTATATACATCAAAACCAGCCACACGGGCCTTGCCAGAAGTGGGTGTCGACAGTCCGCAAAGCATACGCATCGCCGTCGTCTTTCCGGCGCCATTGGCTCCCAGGAAACCAAAGATCTCTCCTTCTCCCACTTCAAAGCTGATATGATCTACTGCGGTAAAAGTTCCGAAGCGCTTAGTCAGACTGTCTGTTTCTATTACGTTCATTGTATATATACTTTTATCAGATAAAATTCTCATATATTATGATACTGCATTCTCATATATTATACAATTCCAATATCATAATATATGAGAATTTTCTATCACAATATATGGTATTACATTTCACTCTATCGTTTTTACAAAGCCATAAAGCAATCTTCCACACTCGGTTCGACCGGTTCAATAGCGACATCTGCATATCCTTTATCTTTCAAGAACTGCATCAAAGCATTCATCTCCCTGCCATCTTCCTTTAATGTCAGATGATGGGCATCGCCAAAGGCATAACAGGAATAGGTTCCCGGAAAAGAACGAAGGTCCGTCAGCAGCCTGAACATGGATGCCGACCGGACAGTCCACAGCTGCCTGCCGAAAGAGGCACGGATGCCTGCCGGCGTATCGACGGACAAGCACTGGCCGGAACGCATCAAAGCAATGCGGTCGCAACGGGAAGCCTCATCCATATAAGGAGTGGAAACCATAATCGTAATGCCCTGCCTCTTCAAGCGGTCCAGCATATCCCAGAACTCCACCCGGGAAACCGGGTCGACACCCGTTGTCGGTTCATCCAGAAAAAGGACTTCGGGGCGGTGAATCAAAGCACAGCTCAATGCCAGCTTTTGTTTCATACCTCCGGACAATTTTCCTGCTTTCCGTTTTTTAAAAGGTTCTATCTGAACATAAATGTCGTGAACCAGGTCATAGTTGGCTTCTACCGTAGTATTAAACACGGTAGCAAAGAAATCCAGGTTCTCTTCGACCGTCAGGTCCTGATACAACGAGAAACGGCCGGGCATGTAACCGACCATCGTACGTATCTTTTTATAATCACGCACGACATCCAGACCACAGACGGTAGCCATCCCTTTATCCGCCAGCAATAAAGTCGTCAGGATACGGAACAAGGTGGTCTTCCCTGCCCCGTCGGGACCAATCAGGCCGAACAGTTCACCGGGACGTATATCCAGGGAAATATCCTGCAAAGCCTCTACCTGCCCGTAGTTCTTACCAACCGCCTCCATCTTAACTCCATTCATCCCCATTAATTTTCAATTCTCAATTTTCAATTACTCAAACACCGTTTCCCCATACTGTCCAATCTTGAGATAACCGTCGTTCTTAACAGCAATCTTGATGGCATAGACCAGATTGGCCCGTTCGTCCTTTGTCTGGATTCCTTTGGGAGTGAACTCCGATTTATCGGATATCCAGGTAATCGTTCCCGGATATTCGCGCCGGTCGTTTTCTCCATAATCGGCAAAGACACGGACTGTCTGGCCCTGTTTCAATGTCGAAAGTTGGTCGGACGTGATATAGGCACGCAGGTAAAGCAAGTCGGTGTCGGCTATTTTATACAGAGGCTTACCGGCGGCTGTCACTTCACCCGGTTCAGCATATTTGACAAGAACGGTTCCTGCCTGGGGATTTACGATACGGCTTTTCTGTAACTGGTCGTCCAGCTGCATAATCTGGTACAGGAAACCTTCGGCTTCCGCATCGGCACCGCCTGTCGTCTTGTTTAGCGTAGAATACTGCGCATCCAATTGTTTCTGGAGGTATTTGATATTGTTGACGATGTCGTCCACCTGTTTCTGGTTGCCGGCTTTTGCCTTTACCAGATTCTCCATACGTTGTTGTTCCGTACGGGCGGTAGCAATCTGTTGCTCCAGGGCGGCTATTTGCTTGCGAATATCCGGTTTACGGATATCGACAGAGCGCAGACCGGCCGAGAGTTGCATTTTCATCAAATATAATTGAGTGCTGTCGACATATCCTACAAGGGCGCCGGCATCCAGACGGTCGCCTTCTTCTATATTCAATTCCATAATCTTTCCGTTTGCTTCGGAAGAAACGAGGATTTCCGTCGCTTCAAACGTGCCGGTAGCATCGAAGTCGCCGTCTCCCCTGTTACATGCAGCCAGACTTAATAAAGCGGTTGCTATTAATGTATAAGAATTCAATCGTTTCATATTCTTCTTCATGATTCTTTGTGATTATTCATTATTCGTTGTATACATATAATTATAGACGGCATTCAGATGCTGGATGCGATGGGCGGCAGCGGCTTGCTTCGCCAGATCTTCCGCATTGATTTCGCGGATAAGGTCGGTGACGGAGATAACGCCGTTTGCCAGTTTCACCTCCGCAGCATTTTTAATACTGGTACGCAGGCGGATTATTTCGTCATCCGCTTTCATCAGATCGGAGATTTTCTGTATTTCCGTATTTTGCTGCATCAGTTCCAATGAGGTATTAAACAGGAATGTCTCACGCTGCACCTCCACCTGCTGACGTGCCGTAGTCACTTTACGGCGATCATTCTTCAAGGTGTACAATTTGCCCATATTCCAGGAAAGGCGTACTCCCGCTATATAAAACGGATTAAAGTCATCCTCCAGCATATTCAACCCCGGACGGCCATATCCGCCCTGTACAAATGCACCCAGACGAGGCATTAGACCACTTGTAATCTGTTTGTTTTGTACTTCCAGCAAATAGTTTTTTGCATCCAGCGCCCGCAATTCGGGACGGTTTATGTCTCCGGATAACGGATCGCCCGGTATGGAAGGAACAACCAATATCCTGTCTTTATCATAAGGCTTCCCTATCAGTGCACTCAGCATTCTGCCGAAGGCGACACGGGAGGCTTTCAGTTCGATTTCTTTCTGACGGGCATTCAAGAGTTCCACTTCCATACTTTCGCGGTCGGACTGGTTGGCCACACCATTATCCATCATCGCCGTTATCCGGTCGATATTAATCTGCAACTCTTTCTGGAGCAATGCGTTCTGACGGATCAGTTCTTCCTGAAGCAGGCAGCCGAAATAAAGTTGATTTACCCGGTCGTTCAATGTATAAAGGTCGCTTTCCAGCTGTTCGCGGTCGGCAGCAGCCTGTGCCTTTGTCAACTGCCGGGTGGAATGAATTGTTCCGCCATCCCAGATATTCTGATTCAGTTCGGCCACTACCTGATACTGGTCTTTACTTAATGTCGGAATCTCCAGCCCCGGAACGATCGACGAAAGTTTGTCCGCATCAAAAGGTAGTTTAGTTACATCACTCTGATAGGTTGCCTTTGCATTCACCGTCAGTTGGGGCAACCAGCCTTTTCCGGCATTCGAGAGATTGTATTGTTCCGTCTGCCCGATCAACCCGAACTGCCGTATCTGGGGATAATTGGCACGGGCCCATTCATAACATTGTGTCAATGTTATCTGCTCCTGCCCTTTTACGGCACCCGACAATAAGGGGAAGCATAAGAATAAAATTACACAAATCCGTTTCATAGGGGTATTTATTAATTCGATGTATTATCGTCCGGTGTCAGCAACCGGATCATTATATCAATAACGAAGGGAATCCGTTCCCGCAGAAATTCTTCATATTTCTCTGCATCGCCTCCCATAAAAACAGCCGTAAACGGATTACGTACCAGCATGGGGAAAACCAGCAGGCTTATCAAGGTAGTCGCCGCATAATATACCGGCAGTTTCTTCAATACACCTCTCTCCATCTCATCCTCCATCTGTTTACGCATTCGGATGATTGGTTCAACCCGTGCGGGATTCTTCAGTATGGAATGATAAATATGCTCCGGATCACGTTGTAGTTCATTTATAACAAACACAGGGAACAAAGGATTCCTCTGCAACGTTCTTACATATTGATCGATAATCTTCGGCAGCTTCTCCAGGAAAGAGGTATTCTCTTCCATAATCGCTCCCAGGTTCGGAAGCAAGGCATCTATCAACTGGTCGAAGATCGCATCGAACAACATTTCTTTCGTACGATAATAATAATGTAGGGCCGTACGCCCGATACCTGCTTCGGCAGCCACGTCGCCCATCTTGGTCGCTTCATATCCTTTCCTGACAAAGACCTGTTTGGCCGCTTCCAGGATTCGGTTCTCCATTGTGATTACTTCTTCTGTACTCATTGTATATCTTGTTTTACCACATTTGTCATTACTGTCTGTCGAATATGTCTGACACTTTTGTTTGACAGTTGTGTCAAAAGTAATGTAAAAAAATAAGGATGCAACTACTGCACCCTTATTTTAATATCTTTTATACAATGAAGAGAATATTCTTTTTAATCTTATTCCCCGTATTTCTTAGCCAGACCGCCTTCGGAAGTTTCTTTATACAAACTCGGCAGGTCATTACCCGTCTGTCGCATCACCTCTACTACCTGGTCGAAGCTCACACGATGTTTTCCGTCCGAGAAGTTCGAGAAAGTATTTGCATCCAGTGCACGCGCTGCGGCAAAAGCATTACGTTCGATACAAGGAATCTGAACCAAACCGCAAACCGGGTCGCAAGTCAATCCCAGGTGATGTTCCAACCCCATCTCGGCAGCATACTCAATCTGAGCAGGCGTTCCGCCAAACAACTGACTGGCAGCACCGGCAGCCATCGCACAGGCAACCCCTACTTCTCCCTGGCAGCCTACCTCCGCTCCGGAAACCGACGCATTGGTTCGTACCACATTTCCGAACAATCCGGCCGTTGCCAATGCACGCAGGATACGGGAATCGCGGAACTCACGGGTATCTTTCAGATGATACAACACCGCCGGCATCACTCCGCAGGAGCCGCAGGTCGGAGCCGTCACAATCTTACCACCGCAGGCATTCTCTTCGGATACAGCTAACGCAAAAGCGTAAACCATACCACGACTTTTAATGCTGCTGCCATATCCTTTGGCACGAATCAGATAGTCGGATGCTTTCCGGCGTATGCCCAGACCGCCCGGCAGGATACCTTCTGCTTCCAGGCCGCTCTGCACCGCCTTTTGCATCACGTCCCATACTTCCGCCAGGTAATCCCAGATTTCAGGGCCTTCGCATTGCTCCACATATTCCCAATAGGAATGTCCGGTCTTTTCGCACCAGGCTTGTATATCTTTAATCGTGCTCATCTCATAGACCTGTGCCGTTTTAAGTTCGTTAAAACTTTCGTTGGCAAGCGTACCGCCGCCAATACTGTACACAGTCCACGATTCCAGTTCTTCGTCGTTCTCATTGAACGATTCGAACAACATTCCGTTCGGATGGAACGGAAGAAATATCTTGGGTTCCCAGGTAATAGTCGTTTTAGCAACCGGCTGCAACACTTCCAGGATGGCAGCATCCGTCATGTGGCCTTTCCCGGTAGCAGCCAGACTACCATATAAAGTCACATTAAACCGCACGGCACCTCTGTTACGTTCCACGAACATCTGGGCAGCACGCATTGGTCCCATCGTGTGGCTACTCGACGGACCATGTCCGATCCGGTATATCTGCTTGATTGATTCCATTTCTCTTTCTCTCTAATTTTGTGTTTTCTATACTTTAAGAAATATATTACGTTTATAAAGCTGCCACAAAATTACATAAATAACCAATACGTTCGACAAGCTAATCAAAAAGGAATAATAATTACCCAGATATTGCTCCAGCCCATAAAACAAAGACTGTCCCAGGCAACTGAAATTGATGACGTTCGCCAGCATATAGGCTACAATCGAGTTCATCCCGTACACTTTCAGCCAGGTTATATTCTTATTATATCCTTTATAATCTATCAGATAATAAAACAAACCCATCAATAGGAAGCAATATCCGCTACTTACCAGCACCATAGAACTGGTCCATATCGTCTTGATAACCGGCATCTGCAATCCCCAAAGCCATCCGGCAGCCACCATAGCGGCTCCTGCTCCGAAATACCATTTCAGTTTATGGATATCACAGGTCTTATCCTTGGCAATATAGCCGGCAAACAAACCGGTCAACACCGTCACGCCAAAGTTCAGGGTACTCAAAATCCATGTATAATGATACCAGGGTGCAAAAACGACTTCACCGTCCACCACTTTCGCCCCATCCCGAAAACGTCCCAGCACCGTACGGTCTATCCATTCCGCCAAGTTTCCCTCGGGTGTGTAATTACCACCTCCATAACTGCCGATCGTAATGAACTGCATCGCCGCCCAATAAACAAGCAACAGGGCCACCGCCACACCGATCTGCGTCCTCCGACTGGTATAAAGGAACAACACAGCCGTAATCAAATAACCAGCGGCAATCGACTGCAACGTATTCGAATATAAATAAATACGATCCGGATCAAATCCCAGCAGATTTCCCTGGCACATCATACCGAATATCCACAACAACAGGATGCGTTTTCCCAGACGCCGGAAAAGAGTCTTTTTGTCGGAAACACCTTTAAAACGTGACAAAGCAAACGGCATCGAAGCTCCCGACATAAAAAGGAACAACGGCATAATCAAATCCCAGGGAGAAAAACCTTCCCATTGTACATGATTAAAAGCCCACATGCAATCATTCAGCCATCCCACATCCGCAGCCCGTGCCAATGAATGTGCCAACGGTCCTAAAGCAACCAGAAAGAAAAGATCGAATCCTCGTAAAGCATCAAGCGACTCCAGCCGCTTGTAAGTAGTTTTTTCCATTTGTTATTATTTTAGACTTTTAAGAAAATACGTTGACGATACAAGAAATATAAGAATCCCCAGCACACGGCGATATAAGCAATCGCCCCCAGCAATGGCTGGGCTGTTTCCGGGAATAACCCGATGAAACCTCCGAAAACGGCATTTGCCGTAAAAGTGAAGTTAATGAATACTTGTGCCAGATAGATAGTAATTGAATTTACACCGATCACTTTGAAAAAAAATGTCCATTTACGCCATTCCAACACATCTATGACATAATAGAACAATGCGAACATCCAAACCGAATAAGCACCAACCACACAGACGAAAGAACTTGTCCACAACTTTTTGTTGACCGGAAAAACCAAGCTCCACAACCAGCCCGCTACCAACAATACAGCTCCGGCAGCCACTAGATAAAGCACTTTCTTACTATCTGTCAATTCCTCTCTTCTAACTTTGACCCATTCACCGGTAAACATTCCCAACATGGCTGTAGCAACCGCTGGGATGGTTGAGAACAACCCTTCCGGATCAAAAATACGCTCATGCAAACGTCCCGGCAAAAACAAACGGTCAATATATCCTACCCAATTGCCTTCCAACGTAAACGGGCCTGCTTCCCCCGTACCCGGCACAGGTATAAAAGCCATTATTAACCAATAGCCCACCAAAAGAGAGACGGTTATCCCTACACGCATCTGCCATTTGAAACGGACAAACAAAAGGGCAGCAAACATCCACCCCAACCCAATACGAGCCAACACACTCGTATAACGCAAATGGGCAAAATCAAACGACAATAATCCGTTATAGACACAACCTAAAAGAATCAACGTAATTCCCCGGCGAATGATTTTTTTATAAATAGCCGCTTCGGTCATTCCCCGTTCCCGTTGTTTCTCTAACGAATACGGAAAAGAGATTCCGGCAATAAAAAGGAACAACGGGAAGATCGTATCATGATGCGTCAACCCATTCCATTCCACATGATTCATCTGCCCGGCTACCGCCTGGATAAAAGGAGTTGGAAGCAACGTCGCCAATGCGACAAATAGGGAAGCCCCTCCCATAATAAAGAACATATCAAACCCTCGCAAGGCATCCAGCGATAATAATCGCTGGGAATGTGTTTTGTTTTCCATGATATTATAATTTATTGTACGTAAAAATCATCTACTATATGTAACGTGTCACGCGCACGTGTCATAGCTGTATACAACCATTGATAAGTTGTACCTTTCGGTTCTCTGGCAATCCGCCTCGGAATATCCAAATAAACCTCTTCCCATTCCCCTCCTTGTGCTTTATGGCAAGTCAAAACATAACCGAAAACGGCACGCAGTGCATTCAGATAAGGATCTGTCAACATCGCCTTTTTAAAAGCTTCACTTTTCTGTCTGATACCTTTTTCCTTCATCCGGATAAAAAAATCGATAAACAGCTCCTTCTGCTGCGTCTGTGTCAGATTGATCATCGCACCATACACTATATCCTCTATCATCAACTGAGAATAGACTTTACCAGTAAACAGTTCTTCCACTTCTACATAGACAAACGTCAAACCTGCTCTTTCTCTTCTTTTGCCAATCTCTTTCACCTTAACCATATCCCCGTTCATCAGACCGGAAATATAATTATTCTGCGTGACAAGCAACAAATCCCCAATCTCTATTTGCGAAGAATGGAAGCCCAAAGCCGGCCTGATTATGCCGGTCAATTCCATGCAGGATTTATTCGATTGAGTAAGCATCGTAACCGCATTATATCCTTTCTGTTTGACACTATCGATATAGCCTCCCAATAAATTGTACTGAGAAGGATACAAATGAATATGCAGATACCCACGCAACGGGAATTTTCCCCACATACACACCGGCGGACGCATATATAAATTACGCATTTTCTGTGCCGACAAGATTAAATCGTTCCCGCAATCCTGTCGTACAATCTCTTTCAATTCCCTCTTTTCAACCGCTACTTTATACGTTTCCTGAATATATCCGGAAGACAAAGCCGGTGAATTTTCTTGCAATATGGGAGGCAACTGGCAAACATCACCGACGAAAACAAATTTCCCTTTTGAATCGAAAGCCAGCAAATCCGCCAACAAACGCCCACTTCCGAAACATGCCTGAGTCGCATTCTTATCCACGACATCAGATATCATGGATGATTCATCCACGATATAATACCTTGACTCTCCTGAATACTCCTCAATCGGAGTTAGTGAAAAATTCAGCAACAACTGCCCGGATTTATCCACCCCGCTCTTCTCCCGCTGTGCGACCAGCGTTTCCATATTCTGGTTCAAATCATCAAACTTATAAATCAGACTATGTACCGTAGAAGCAACATGCCTCGTTGCATTCGACAATATCTTGGCAGCCCTTCCTGTCGAAGCCAGCAAAGAAAAAGGCAGATTACGCCGTTCCAATTCCTCAATGAATACCTTCATCATGGTTGTCTTCCCTGTACCGGCATATCCGCATAAAATAAATATCTTGGACTCCTTGTTTCGGATAAACCCAAGCAACGCATCCAATACCTGCTGCTGGTTGTCGGTCAATACCAACTTTCTATTTTTCGTTTTCTTAGATTCCATACCGCCTGAATCGAATAAAATGAAAGAACACCTCTTTACGTCCCGGCTCTTCTTCCCGCACAACCCTTTCTGAAGTCGAAGCAACGCAAACAAACCCCGCCTGTTGCAACAACCGGACCAATGCAAACGAAAAACACATCTCCCCCATCACGTGCAGGACATCCCGCTTCGGATCATAATGCGAAATAATATCATATGCATATTCCTTTGCCAAACAAGCAACTTCCTCTTCATCTGCCGTAGCCGACACTGTCGGAAAAGGTATATCAACAATATCTCCTCCACGATGCCGTGCAACCTCCAGCTGCTCGGCAGACCAGTTTGAGGAGGAGTGGTTAGATAGGTTTATGAACATATTTCTTTGTTTTCAATCATTGAAAGAATAATATCCAAACGCTCTTTTAATTTCATTTGGAATCTATTTTGCTTTGCCGGACTCTTCCTCATACCTGCATGATTATAGTCATTGCGCAAAGTAGTTGTTACAACAAAAGTTGAAGCCAAAGATTTCAGTAATTCGTTATTTAGCAACTTTTCGATTACTTCGGTCTGCTCCTCTTTACAATCCCACTTTTCCCTAATGATATTTTCATTGTAAACTGTAAAACTCTTATTCACAATATCTCTTTCTTGCCTTTCTGTTACATGGAAGCCTTCACTTTCACAAACATGAGAAACGATTGTTTCATGCAATATTGTAAGAGATTGTTGATAAAGCTGATTGTCGAAACACCACTTGGCTGCCGCATAACCGTTTTTTATATTTTGCGAGGGAGTAAAATGCTGAAAAGAATATTTCAAACGCTCAATGACAGGTTTCACCGGTTCGATAATCACCTCTTTCAATTGTTCTGAACATCTTAATAATTCAGCAAAATTTTCTCCACTCAAAATATTAATACCTCTACAAGTATTCATGTCACCTACAACCTTATCTAAAGCAACCATATAATCTTTCAACGCCAAGGCATTTTGATCGCTGCCTTTTGCCTTCCCTAATATAGGATTCAAATTTTGCTGGCACAACGATTTCAACATAGACAAATTACCATTTTTCAAGAAACTGGCTGAAGCCGAAGTCCAATCTTGCAAATTGGACAAAGCCAGCAAATCAATCAAAGGTGCCTCATTGGTGTTTTTATCACGTGCTTCATAATTACCATACGTGATACTTTTCACTACAACATTCTTCAGCAACTTGGAATAATTGCCAAGAACAAGTATCAACATCGGCAGATAACGGAAACCATGTGTCAGGTCAAAATAAAGCTCATCCCCTTCTTGAATCACACTGAACACACGATCAAAAATCTGCCATATTTCCTTTTCATCATTACCATCAGGAATATCTTTTACAGGAATGACAGGGAAAGGGTAATGCCTTGTTTCCAACACAGACACTAACCCCGGCTGTTGTATCGGCGTGTCTGTCCCATATACACAATGCCCATTATCAACCCAGTTCTTCTCTTCAGCTCCTTTTGTCAATAGGATATAGGCACAATCATCTACCGTCCATTCCGATACAGACCTCAGATATTCCAACGTTGCCTCTTGGACATACCGGACTTCATCCGATTTGAAACCATCACGCGTATAAAAGCATTTGCCATAATTATTATACCCCAAAACAGAGATAAAAATTTTCCGTGCCATATTTATTTGGTATTAATGTTAAACAACTCATGATCCAAAAGCAAAGCCAACGCCTTTTCCGATTGTAAATTTCCGTTTTCAACATCCGCAAAAGAAAAAGACAATATCGCATTTTCCATACATTTAGCCCTTGCTACATCGTCCATTTTGGCCTCCGTAACAAATAGGCCTTTACTGCCCATTCCCCCATACGTTTTGACTACACTCCTGAACTTATCAATATCTGTCGTTTTCTTTATCTGAGTTTTACATTCCACAAACAACAATTTAGTTCCCGTATTGACAATGATATCCGTTTCGTTTTTATCCAGATTCTGTTTAAACGAGAAACGGCAATTCAAACAAATCTCTTTCGCCTTGTCCCATTTCGATAACAACTTAGCCACTTTATATTCAAACCATCCGGAATTGAATACCAAATTAATAGCATTCGGTGAAACCATTTCCCATTTCCTTTGTCCTTTTTTATTATGAAACAAGGATAATACAACCCTATCATGGGGTTGTTCGTTTCCTTTCCTGGACCATTCTACAAAATTACGTTCATCTTCCAACTGGAAACGACCCATCGAAGAATATTTCAACTGATGTCCTTTTCCCTTATCCAACAAAGCGACTAAAGCTGTAAAAGACTTCACATTGAACAAACGTATCTTTTCTATCTTTTCCACCGCCCTGTCATCCTCCTCTGTATAATCAGAAAGTTTTCTGTAATTGTTCTCCAACGAATTTCCATACAGACGGAACAGCGTGTGCATATCAAACTCAAAATCCGATACCAATTGCATGGTCCGATAATTCCACAAGACATTATTTTGGTCCATATAGACAACAGACGCATTAGGCTGCTTGTCAAAAGTAATACCGAACAGATGCGACCACGATTTCAACCCACTGGATATATTCATTGTCACCTCATCTTCCGCATATTTCTTCGCCAAAGCCTCTGCCCTGCGCAAAATCTTAATCGGATCTGTCGGCTCCAACGGTTGTTGTTCATCCTCTGGAATATTTATCTCATTCCTTAATGTATCCACCACATCCCTGCTTTCATCCGAATAGATAAAAACCACTTTATCCGGCTTTGTCGCAACAATCCCGTGATAGACTGGAGCCGGCTGGCCGCCGACCAAGGTTATATGTATTTTAGCCATATTCTAACCCATTACTTTCTTAAAAACAGTCTCAAGACTCTCCTTTGAAACAATTTTAGATATTGATTTCCAATTGCCTTCTGATTGTTTTTCCCATCTTTTCAATTCTCGTTTCTTTTCGGCTTTATAAAGACGAATTAATGTTTGTATCAATATCTCCTCTTGGTCTATCGGGACATATTGATTTCCTGATTGTTTCAACCACTTCTCTATTCGGTCAACAGCCATTTTTAAATCCTTGACAACAAACTTTCCATCCCTTTCTTCTGCCAAAAAGGCCAAACCGCCAGCCACAAACGACTGTTGCTTTTGCAGTCGCTCACGCTCAGCTTCTGCGTTTTGTATTTCCAGCTCCTCCTTTTCCAACTGCCGTTGTAAAAACAGCTCTATTTCTTGGATAGGAACTTCATGCAAACTGCCGTCTGAGCAAATAGCAGCTGCGGCTTTGTACTTATCCAAAGCGGCCTGCTTATTGCCACGTTCATCACATACCTTTGCCTCCTGGATAAGCGCGTTGTACTTCTTTTTATTTTCTTGCTGTTCGAGTTCTTTTTGCCTTCTCTCTTCCTCTTGCTTTCTCAATTGCCCGATTTTCTCAAAGTGTACCTTTTGTATCTGTTCCTTTTCTTGGACTTCTTCTTCCGATAACAATCGCAACCGGACAAACCCCATCAAAGAAAAAGAGTCTTTAATAATGGTAATCTTCCGAGATTTCGCCGATGGTCGGTTCTCAAAATAACCTCTGTTTTTACCCTGGCTTCTAACCTCATCTATCGAGAAGTCATCAAATTGCCAATCTCCCGTTATGGAATGGAAACCGGAACCTACCGCCATCTTCAATATGCAGGAAGAAGAAGGCTGGGCGTCCAACCTTACCCTTATTTCATACAGGCTGTCTAAAACGGACTCCACCCGATCCGCCTGATAAGTTTCAAAGAAATCTATTTCCTTGTCTAAATAAATCCTTGTATGTTCATTGATACATTGGAACAGGTTTGAAACATCCAATAAACGACGCTTATCGTCCACTTTAAAATAGGATACATCTTCCGGGCTATTCCTATAAAAAGAATCGAACATCTTATCAGACAATAACATCACGCCATCCGCTCTTTGTCCGGGAATCAAAGCCTCATATATCGTATTAAATCCGGAAGGCTTATAGGTAGCAGATGTTTCTGTCCGGCCATGTTTCCAACCTCCTTCCAACGTGCGAGGCCTTTCTCCGTTCCTTAAATTGAATATTTTGGTATTTACCAAACTCGTTTGATCAAATTCCACATCCGAGAACTTGAGAAAGCGCATAAACTCATCTCCTTTATCCGATTCTCCCAAAACGGGCTTTTCCTTTTTCTGATCGGGTCCCCTTAACTCTTTGAACAAAACAGACCGCACGGCCCCCTTCAAAGAACTTCCGGGCATAACCGGCTTTCCAGACAGTTCATTTTTGATAAACGCTTTTATATCGTTCGTAGAAGAAAAAGCCAGATCAAACGTCGCATCCGAAACTGTATCCAGCTTATTCCCCAATAACCTCAATACCCCCTGTTTGTCCCTCCTCTCAAATAAAGGGAGCAACCGTTCTACATCCACACCTGAATCCGGCTGGAACAGGCGGCGAAGATTCAATTTATAGATTTTTCCTTTTGACTCCACAAAATCAAGGCCATTGACCCAATCTTTCTCCGCACCGCTACCAATACTGACCGGCGTAAGAATCTCTATCTCTATCGGATATTTCTTATTCAGTTCTTCCATAAGCTAAAATCTTATCGGTACAAAAATAGCTTTTCCATTTCGCCATATTGGATGTTCCACTGTGTCCAACCCCTTCACATGAGGATTCAAATCGACTGTGATCCCCTTGCAGAAAGGAACAGCCACGCCTTCAACATGAAAAACAGAGGCTGGTGTAAATGCATATACTACATTCTTTCGCATAGTCAAATGGGGCGGCGTGGTAATCCATCCTCCACGCCGGACAAAATCATACGCGACATTCTCGCCTTCCATCATCAGGGCTAACTCCTCCCTGTTTTCCGGAATAAACAGGGACAAAGCCACTGCGTTATCCGCCTGTTCCGGACATCCCAACTTCAATGTATCTGTATCATAGACAAAACTGCCGTTCCCAACATTCCGGTCTGTCCCCAACCCTTGATGTTGCAACAGTTCCAACCCCTTGTCCAGCAAAGAGGTATCACCTTGTACCAAGAAATACAAACCGGAATAGTCTTTATAATAGACACGGTCCATATAAAAAGGTACGACATCTTCTTCTCCCGTACGCGAAACCGTCACCCGTGGCATCACTTCCGACACGATGAACTTTTCCGGAATAGGCCGGGAGGTCAGAAACTCATTCCGCACATCATCGATGACAGACTTGCCTTCCAACTGCGTTTTACCCTGTATCATCCGCTCAAAATAGCCTTTATCCAACCAAGCCACCTTTTTTATTTTCTTGGTATACCGGATATTATCCAAAGGCAACGTATTCTTCAATGGTTTCGGGAAAAAATAAACAGCTTCCGCTTGCTTATCCTTTTGATAAAAGGGGAACAAGGAACTTATCGTACATCCTAAATCACCACCTTCCGGTATCGGGATTCCCTGCATGGCCAGACAAGATGTAACCGCCGCATACAAAGTATCGGATTGGATTGTTTTCATGCTGATACTATAATCCAACCGGTTATCCCCGATATGCAGCGGAGAGGTAAAATGTAATTTATAAACTGTAAAAGAAGCCATACAATCCATTTTTAAAATTGGTTCCTATTTCTTCGGGAAAACAGTTTCAACCATTCTGGGGCTAAACCTCACTTGCCCATATCCACGACTGCCATTGCCGCCCAAATAGTCATTTTCCAAAGCCTTGATACCTTCGTCCAACAAACCCAGCAACTCCTCTTCCTTGTCATCATCCCATACGTTCACTACAAATTCAACATGGAACCATGCACCAGCAGGCACCCGTTCGATCTGGCGGGGATGCTCGGCCGTACCTTTGACCCGGTCAATGGTGTTTTCCCATTTGCCCTCTGTGTAAGGCATATCCAGACTGTCGCAATTTTCCAACGCCTTTACCGACGATTCCAACAGATAAGCATCCCGAACGATTAACTTAGAAGGTTTGTTCTCCGGAGAATAGCCGAACAAATTATTCACTTTGGCACATCCGCCCACTTTGGGAGACCCGTTCATCTGTTCTAACAGACAGCGCATTTTCCCTTTCAACGAACTGCCCGGAATATAGGGTTGCCCCCGATGCAAAGGCGATTTGATTACCGGCAAGTCAATACCTCCGATTTCAACATTCTCACTATTTCCACCGATGTGCAATCCGGTAAGCAGTTCCAAATCGGCTGTTACTTTTATTTTTGATACTAATCTTTCCATATCTATACGTGTTTATTTTCCTCCATGATATTTGTGATACGCCACAATGGCTTCAAATAGTTTCAGAAAGTTCTTAAAGTCTTTCTTCTCATAAACCTCATTTCCTAAGCGAATAGCCTCTATTCCCTTGGATATTTCATCTCCAAATTCTTTGATTTTTGTCTTGTTTCCATCCCTGCCAACAGCATAAGCCAACGTAGGTTTCAACATAATAATGTCATTCTTTTTATGAGCGAAATCAGACTCAATACGTCGCAATTCGCCAAAAAATTTACGAAGCTGCGAAGTTGTCAAAGCCCCCTTTGTGCCATTCTTTTCAGTTAAAAACTCACCAAAAGAATTAGCCCAATCCACAGCCTCTTTGGATATTCCACTCTGTATCCAATCCTTTTTCAGTTTATCTTTCGGATATTCCATACTATACTATATTTAATTCTTAATTTTCAAATCTCAATTCCAATTCAGCCCACCGGGCAGCAACAGCAATCAGCTCGTATGTCCTCTTATCACACAAGATGCAGGCAAGCTCCTTGCAAAGCTCAACTACCAAGTCGCTTTTTCCCTTGGCAAACCGCGTCAGGAAATAGGCCGTATGCCAAAGATAGCTATACTCACCCCGTTTCATCTCGCCGTAAAAATCCATCAACTTATGCAAAATGGAAACCGGCATGGTTTCTTCCTTACACAAATCGACAAACCGCTTTTTATAGCCTTCAACAAAATCGAACTCCTCTTCCCAAGAAACATTCTCACCAAAAACGTTCAAGGCATTCTTCTTCCCTCCCTGAAACTTCTTGGCTTCATCTTCCGCGTCTCCTACCAATTCGGCAGCCTTGGCTATCGGGAATTTACGATCTACAATCACGAGCCCTCCTGAAATCGTCACATCCTTACGCCCGGCAAACCGGGTAAATTCCCGCCTGACATCCCGCGCAAACAGAAGCAAACGGTCCCAACGCCCGAGGGCAAACACGTCATCACCACCGGCATATAGGATATTCACATCCGCCTCATAGCGTTTGCGAATCACATTCAGATAACCGCTGAAGAAATAATCCAACAGAAAAGACAACGTCGAATAGGCGGCAAAGCTCTTGTCCTGTTCAGGAAGCCCTTCAAAGAATATCCGTCCCAAATTATCGACATCCATCCGCAAGATTCCCAAATAGGAACCGGCTGCCAACTCTTCAAAAGTTTTAAGCTCCTCACCTGACTTGGCCTGTTCGTTTCCGCCATAAAACTGAAAACCGTAACTGACCTGCTGCCCTTTCAGCTGGGTTGCCAAAAAGTTCGTATTATTAATCCGCTTCACCCGGCTTACATCGGCAGAAGTAATTTTACGGAATTGCGCATTGTCGTCGGCCAGCTCTTTCTGGTCAAAGAAGTAACTATGCACACTAACTACCGAAACATCAAACTTCGAACGGTTCGCTAAGTAGTCCGCCCCGCCGGCTGATTTATGGGTCAATATGTAATCGGCATCTTTCAATACATTCCCCAAATCCACCTGTTCTTTGACCGACGGCAGGACATAAACCGGATTTCCCTGCTTTGGATCAACTACCACACAGTCTGCCGACTCGATTCCTGTCACGGAGCAAATCTTGCCTTCCGAATCCACCGGTTGCGGGGTAAACACTTTGTCATAATCGGCTAACAGGACCGAACCGAACTTACGGTTTTTCCGCTCAGCCAATTTGTCAGACAGGCATTTCCACAAAGCCCCCAAAGACTGCCTGCACCCCTCGAAATACAACTGCCCGGAAGCGGTTTCATAAGCAAATGCGACAAAATCCCAATTGAACAACAAACTTCCCTTGTGCTGTTCCCACAAAGAGCGTTCAAACTCCTTCCCCAATTCTTCCAAAACGCCTTTCACCTTTTCCGTGTTAGGCAACAGCATAAAGAATTTTCCTCCGGAAGAATAGACCACATGGCCTGCCGTCACCTCCAGCCGATTGATAATCCGCTGGATAATGGAATCTATCAGCAACTGCAAGTAGAAAGAACGGCCTTTCAAACTGACAGCTGCCTTTTGGGACGAGATGTTATAAATGAATTTCTGAATGCCGGAAATGTCTCCCCCGATCAGCAATACCGGACATACGCCCAGTTTTAGTTCCAACCGGTAGCGAGATGCATCCCAAGAAAAATCGTCCGGATTTTCCTGTTTGTACAGCCATAGGCAATCGGCAAACGTGGCCGTCGTCTTCAAATGTTCAAACAAGCTCACGTTGGCCATATCCATCGTGTTAGACGGTATGCACCATGTATATTTCTTCAACAAATAAATCAGACTTTCCACAAAAGCGCCGAACGTGTCGGTCGGAAGCCATTCAAACTCTTCAACAAACTTTCCCCACAAAAGTGCGTAACTTGCCTCGCCAAGCCCTTCTTCCTTTCGTTTGACTTCATGAGGAAACAATTCCTTTTCCAGCGTAAGAGGTTCTAATGGAAATGCATATGGATAATTACCACCAAACAATTGGTTAAAAATGGAGTACAAAGGGATTTGCTTATATCGGCCTCTTCCCCACTGGATTGGCTCGGAATTATCTCCATCCTCCTTTTCCTCCGGTTCACGCCGGTCTATGCCTGCGCTCCACCAGTCCGCCAAAGAGATCAACGCCTGATGCTCCGTACGCGGAAGATGATGGTTGCACGCCAAATTGGCCAACGAGTCATCCACCTCATCATAAAACAGATTCTGCTTCATTCCCGGCACTTTCGCCAACTTGCGCCCCAGGCGTTCGAACAACTCGTTTGTCCAGATGACATGCTGATAACTAAACCTTCCATGCTCATTTACAGGACATATCAACTCTGCCATCCGTTTTGATGAATCCGACAGCGTATTATAACGGTCTGAAAAACTGCGGTCCGCCCGCTGGTAAAACTTCCCTATATCATGTAACAAAGCTGCCAAATAAATACGTTCTCTATTATCTTCCATGTTTACTAGATTAAAAGCCGTATTGGATTAAATGTATGAATAAAAAAGAATAATCAACCTTCTTTCACAGAATATCCGTGTAAAATACCGTTTCCAAGGCTTACACCTTTTCCAAGCCCTATACCTTCAGGAAGGGAAATGTTGGATTTGAAACAAAGATTGAAGGCCATCATGCGTACACCTTTGTATGAGACCCAGTAGGGTTCTTCAACCTCGACGATTTTACAGACAACACGATTTTCAAAATAGATGTCCATCCCTTTGGCAAACGAAAGGATGTTGCCTATCAATTTCTTTTCGAGGAAAACATAACGGTCGGCAAGCCCCTCCAACGTCTGGTAAACCCGATAGTTCTCCTCGTTAAGTGGCAACCAACGATTCAAGCGATAAACAAATAAGGTATCCCACAACTGCACCAGCACTTGGCGGGCCGTTATCGAAGCAATCTCCATCCGTACGGTCCGGCTGCCGATCCGGAAACAAAAATCACCGGAGGCAAACAACTCCCCGATCGCCTCCGTCCCCTCTTCCAAGCAAACGATGGAAGCTTTCCCACCCTGACGCTTATACTGGATCAGCGGATAGGAATATCGGAAATTAGTTCCCAAATGATTATGGAACAAAACCGACGATGCCTCCTGCAACTTTGCCAGTACCGCTCCACGGAACAACCCGACCTCGTCATTCCTAAGCTCATTATTAAAACGGACATTCAATATCTTTATCTTTCTCATTGCTTATTTTCTCTATTTTCCTACTTACTACAACAATCTGCATTTAAACAACTGATAACAATCGGTTTAGACAGTTGTTGCAGCAAACACCCTTCTTCCTGAAACAACACACTTTCCACCACTATTTCTCCCTTTTTACCACCCAATACAACCGTCCCCGACTTGAGACCGACACCGGCAAATCCATTCTCTTCGGAAAACGCCCGAAATGCGCAACCTGTCCTTGCGGAAGTTTCAGGCCACTCGCCTGTTGTATCGAAAGGTAAATCTCCCCGGCCGACATCTTCACGCCCTCCTCCTTGTTGCTGGCCGGACGGTAAAAACGGTAAAACAGATCCTCATACAACGGACGCTGGCGAAACTCCTCGTTGGCCCGCATCTGCACCTGTTCCTCCTCGTGCGTAAGCCAATAACGCTCACCCCGCTCCAACGCCGCTACCGCCTGCGCATAAAACAGTTCGTATTCAACCAGTTGCACGTTGTCTATCATCCCTTTCACCTCTATGCAGACCAATCATCTCTTTCGTCTTCCCGTCTTTCACCAAACCGACCAATTGCTTTGTATAAAGGGGGTTGACGGTCGTGACGTTGCGAAGGTCTGCGGGCAAGAATGCGGTTATTTGATAGCGCAAGCATTCGCCCGCCCTCCGGCAATCGCAATGGAAACAGTGGGCGAACCGACCGGGCACTAAGGTGTAATCAAAGTTTTCCTGCATAAATTTAAGTGTTTACAGTTTTGTCAAATATAGGTAAAAAGAGCAGATTCGCAAACTTTTGGTGTAAAAAAGCGCGTATAAGTTGCAGGAAATGGCTTTTTTGTTATTCTTTCGATTTGCTACAACCACTTGTGAAAACGATATATTTCAATTGGTTATAACAGGGAGAGGTATATATTGTAGGAAATGCAGAAAAAAACATTGGGAACATCCTTGTTTTAATGGATATACATCTGATTCAACCAGAGCCAAAATGAAATGGAACTCTCTGATTTGGCTTTCTGACCCTTGTCTTAATCCTTATTCTAATGGAAGTTACTTTCTGACTATGACAGAAGGAAGAAACGGAAATGGTTCCGTAGTATCAGTCTTAATCCTTATTCTAATGGAAGTTACTTTCTGACAATGAAAACTGGTATGTTAACATTGTGGCTCAGCCGTCTTAATCCTTATTCTAATGGAAGTTACTTTCTGACTATCATGACACGTAAACAATTCAGTAAAGAGCAACATCGTCTTAATCCTTATTCTAATGGAAGTTACTTTCTGACGTGGCTGAAAACGAAACAGCAAACGTTGAGAACGGCGTCTTAATCCTTATTCTAATGGAAGTTACTTTCTGACCGTATAGTAATTATAGTAAAAGTGTTAAAGAATGAGATAAGTCTTAATCCTTATTCTAATGGAAGTTACTTTCTGACTTGATCTATCTTGTGCTGATG